>Ga0114957_1001337_pt1 | contig 27384 bp, 24 predicted proteins | sample BantaG_FD_87175 | JGI IMG/M metagenome (GOLD analysis project Ga0114957, IMG submission 87175) | Marine algal microbial communities from Bantry Bay, Ireland - BantryBay_4 metaG | ecosystem: Host-associated > Algae > Red algae > Unclassified | place: Bantry Bay, Ireland | collected 2014-11-21
AACAGGCGAACAAAGTAACGCACCTTTCCGCAATAGCCTATAATCTGAAGAAATACCTGAAATTCATTGAAAAACGCTCAAAAAGCGGTGCAGGGCAGCTTGCTTTTCTACCCTTTGCAAAAGTACCTTTGAATGCTTCTTCAGTGCTGCTTCAAAGCATCGAAAATTGGAGCTTCACTTCTAAGTTGATGAGAAAAAAACCTATTGGAGAGACTTAAATTGATAGCCATCGTTCTGAATCAATGGCTTGCGCAACGGTTACCATTGTAAGCTGCATTTTTTCTCCGTTCGAGCGTACCGTTTTAGTTGCGTTTCCTTTGATTTTTGTTCCGTCTGAGTTGGAAGTCCATCGACATAATAGTTGCGTTTTAGTAAGTTGTCCATTTACACAGACTCGCTAAAAAGTCCATCTGCGTTCTGTTTGCATTGTGCTTTTCAAGTCCGTGCTTAAACCTGCTTAAAATTCCGTTTGCAATACATTTTTCAATTCCGATTCCGATTCCGTTATTCTTTCTTCTTTTTTCTATATAAGAAGTCATCCATTCGATTTGAGCTGTTACCAATAAATCGCCAAAATTTAAGTAAGATTCCATTGAAGATAACTTCTAAGATAAAACTAATTATTGCTTCAATAATTTGGTTGATTTAAGGTTTTTCAAAATTGCGCCTAACAACGTCATAAGCGTAACACGATGTAATTTTCAATAAAGTAACGAAAACTGTGAGTTATAGTTAATAGGCCCTAATAAACGTTTAGATGGGTTTACAAATGACAGTAGACGGTTTGCACCTTCATTCGCAATATGAGGCTCAAAACTAAAAAAGCATCCGCCAATTGGGGATGCTTTTTTAAAATGTAGGTGATTCTAATTTGGGGTGTAGGTGTTATTAATTTGGGATTGTAGGTACTTCTAAATTTGGGTTTTACTGTAGGTTGTTCAAGTCAGTTGCATTTGGGGTGGCAACTGTTTGGTTTTCTATTTTTGCGATTTCTTTTGCCATGGCAAGTTCTTGAGCATCAATTTGACCTACATTATAATAGGTTACGATTGCTATTGCGAAACTTGCGAAATACAGGGAACTTTTTATTTTGTTTGACATGACGTATTGTTTTTGTTTGTTGAGACCAAAGTACTGCAAGAAAGTGTGCGCAATGCGCTTTTGTTGTGAAATGTGTCTTTTTTTGATGTAAAAAGTATCTTTTTTGTGGTGAGAAAGTTGAATGCGTTGAAACACGTGTAAACCCTTGTAGATAAAGGGTTTGTTTTCTTCGATGTATAGCTGTCAAGATGGGTAATTTTCTACTCTAGTACACGTATTGTTCGTATGCGTAGGTCTGTTACGGGCCTATCCAAGTCCCCAGTTTGCACATTTACGATTGAATCCAATACTTCAATGCCCTGTACCACTTCCCCAAAAACGGTGTAGTTCTGATCTAAGTGCGGCGTACCTCCAATGGTTTTATAAGCGGTGCGCTGATCTTTTGGAATAGTGTAGGTTTCAAAACCCTTTTCCATTTTTGCCAGTTGCAGCAGACTGTCTATAAAAAAGTTATAGCGGTCCAAGTTTCTTGTTTCTGTCGCGTACCGTAACGAGTCTAAAAGCGATTTTTCGCTATTGCTGTCTTCAAAGAAACTCTTTGCATTAAATTGATTGATACGTTTCTCTGCGTTGAGGAGTGTACTGTCGTTAAAAACCTTTCCTTTTACGATATAGAATTGCATACCGCTAGAGGCCTTTTCGGGGTTATCGTCACGAGCAGCAGCTAACACTCCTTTTTTATGAAAGAGATTGGTATTAAATTCTGCGGCTACCTTATACGGTACATCACCTTCGCCAAGGGAGTCATTTTCTTTTGCCTTTTTGCTGTCCGGGTCGCCTGCCTGTATCATAAAATCTTTGATTATCCGATGGAAAAGCACACTGTCATACGCTTTATGTTTCGCAAGATTAATGAAGTTGTCGCGATGTAAGGGAGTTTCATCATAGAGTTCGATTTTCATCGTGCCATAATCGGTGATCATTTCAATCGTTTTTCTTTCCTTTTCGGCAGCGTCTTCGGTTTTGGTATTTTGATTACAACCAAGTAGTAGCGAGAAAAGAAACGTGTTCAGGACAATTTTAAATAGTGCGTTCATTTAATGCGATTTTTTAGGTTGTTTTATTTTCAATTCGCCAAGGTGGGTTTACTCTATTCTTTCCGCCGAAGAATAAAATCAGCTGATTGCCGTCAAGGTCTTTTAGTCTGGCTTCTCTCCACAACCAAGTCTGGTCTGTTGGTAGTTGGTCAAATTCGATTCCTTTATTTACGAGCTGGTCAACATATTCGTCAAGGTCATCACATTCGAAATAGACAGAAACGCCATCTCCTTTAGGTAGATCTTGAATTTTATGTATTGAAAAGGTGGCATTACCGTCGGGGCATTCAAACCGTGCGTAGTGGGGTAGGGCTTCCACTATCAATTTTAATCCCAATTTTTGATAGAAAGGAATAGATTTGGTTAAATCTAAAGACGGCACGGTTATTTGATTTAAATTCATAGCTATAGTCTTTAGGTATCTGTAGAAACATTATCCCAATCTTGATTCATAGCCTTTATGAGCCAGTTTAAAGCATAATGTCTTTGGTAAACGACACTGGGGTTTAAGGCGCCTGGTGCATTTTCATTTTTAACCCTAGCATTTACGCAAGCCCAATTAAATCGCAGAATTGAATCTGCCTGATCTAGAATTTCTTTCTTAGTTCTCAAGTTGGCTTGGGCTCTAAACTTATCGGGCCCTAGTTCATATATAATCTTAACATCATCGGCAACGGTACACATTTTATTAGGATAAACCAATTCATCAATATAGCCTAATGACCAAAGTAACACTTGTAGACTTTCATACCCCCAATTGGCATTGGTTTTTTGCTGTTGTGTAGGGCTTGCAGCTAGTACGTATTCTTTTTCAAGCGTACTAAGCTTTGCGGCAATGTCAAACTCAGCGTTTATCCTATCTAAATGTACTTGCTCTAGTCCCTCGCTTTTTAACCCCAGATACAATAATGCAAAAGTGCGGTCAACAACCTTGTTCTTTGTTCTTAAGGTCACCTCTTTTTCGGGTGCAACGAACAGCGAATTGGGGTTTTTATAAATAGGGATGCCTTCGCTGATACATATTTTTTCAGATGCTGCCCGCCGTTCTTTTTGGTCATCGGTTGCAGAAATATTTTCTACTGGTTTTGTCATTGGTATATTTATGCCATCTGTATTTTTATTGGATTTTTTGTTCTTCTCTCCGTACCCAAAAAGGCTCGATAAAATTCCCATAAGAAGTAATAGTTTTAAGCTGTTCAATTTGATTTTGGTTTTAAGGATTCTGCTTGACTTAGACTTGTTTAAAGAACAATTTTGTCGAAACTAAAGGTAGGTTTTTTGAGTGATTTTAATTTGTTGCTATACTTATTGAGATGGCATAGGACTCGAAGAATTAAAAATCTTCCGTGTTACACTGTTGGCCATTTTCTATCTGGCATATCGGTAAAGGTTATTTCTTGTACAACATAAGTAAACCATCGTAAATGGCCCTGGGTAGCACGGAATTATGATTGCTTTTTTCGTAGGTTACGAATTCGTAATCCATCAGGCTTAATCTTAAATTAGTAATTAGACCATTCATCTCTATTGATGACCTAACAATCCATTTCGATTCATCTTCACCGTATGACAAAAATAATGTTGTAGATTTTTTTGATGACTTAAGGTGCTCAAAATATTTCTCATTTAAAAGCTCCTGTTCATTCCACCACAAGGCAGGGGATATGATTATAAAATCGGAAAACAACCTTGGTTTGTGTTGCATTATATAAAAGGCGAATAAACCTCCGAACGAGTGACCGAGCAAACCGCGTTTTTCCGAAAGATTCGGATAGCTATCTCTAATTAGCGTTACTATTTTTGTTTCTAAAAACTCCATAAAAATAGCAGCTCCTCCCGTGGTATTTTCGTCAAGTGGTATTGCGTTTTCGCCAATTCCTACACGCTGTTCTATGGGCATATTATATTTTGATGGGGTAAAATCAAACGTTCTTTGAATGTTCCAGTCGAGTAAATTACCTTCTAAAGTAATGCCCACAAATACTATATCTGTTATTTGTTCTGTTGTGTTTAAAAGCGCATTTGTGCCTAAAACCAATTCAGATAGCCACCAGCTGTCCAAATAGTACAGCGTTTCATACGTTTTATTTTCATTATAGTTAGCAGGTAGCGTAACTTTTAATTGATATACTTTGTTCTCTTCCGAGATTACACTGTGTATATATGTTTGGCTTCCATAATCAGAATTCTGTCCTAGCAGTGGCAAGGTGTTAGAGAGTAATAAAAGAATGGTGATAAATGAAAATTTCATAATCTTTGGTTCGTAATTATTATTACCAAGTTAGTACTAGCAGACTAAAATTCGATTTATTGATATAAAACATACCTGGGCGGCACAAGCCCGTTTAGTCTCAAATAAACCAGCATTTGACCTCTGTGGTGGGTAATGTGGTCTGCAAGCAACAGAAAAATTTGGCGTTTTGTTCTGTTTAAACCCAGATAGTCGAGTTCGTCATCAAATTCAGAGATATCAAATGCTGTGATCAATTTTATGGTCTTATCGAATGTTTCATCGATTTTAGCAATCATTTCTTCTTTCGATTTATCGCTCGGTCTAAGTTCGGTGTCGGTTCGCCAATCTCTTGCTTCACGCCCACCCAAAAGTGACTGGCTATGCCAATCCATCGCCCAGCCGATGTGCATTAAATTTTCTGCAAAGCTCTTTGCTTCTGGCGTTGCCTTGAAGTCGTACTTATCCTCTGGCATTGCTTCGGCTACAAGTAGCACATACTTTCTAGATTTTTCTAAACGCTCTACATAGTCTGTAATAAAATGATCTTCTTGAGCGAGTAGCCTAGACTCAACCGAGCTAAAGAGCATAACAAGGGTCAAAAGTAATATGTGTTTCATTATACTTTATTTACATGAGCTCCCGTTACATTTGGGGCCAAATGGTTTCGAATTGTTCGCAGACTATTAGCATTTCTTCTGTGGGCTGTTTAGCGCTGTCTTTCATTGTGTTTGCAAAAAAATCCCAATGTGCTTTCTTCCATTTTTTCAGTGCTTCTATTTTCGTTCCCATATCCAACTCTGCAGAGGTCACCGGAATTTGATTAAATGGGATAGTATCTACTTGTACGATTTTGATTATCGCTTTTGCTTTTCCGTCAAAAGTCGTTACAATACTTTTCGTTTTGATTTTGGACAGATTAGCATTAGCTTTTTGATACCAAAAATACAATCCAGGCCCTGCTTTCTTCTTTTTTGCTACGATTAATGCAGCTAAACGATTGGCATCTGCTTCATTGGTATGAAAATAGTCAGCATCAGGTATTTCCTCATTTTTGAATCTGGGGTTCGCTTCGGTAAAATCGTTCCACATTTCAGAAACGGATTCGTTAATTCCGTTTTTGGTTTTTGGTTCGCCTTTACAGCCGATTAGTACTAAAATAAAACTATTGCTAGTCGCTTCATGGTATTGTTTTTTAAGATGGCTAAAGTCAAAAATGGAATTAATTTTTTCGGTGCTACTTTTTTGAAAACTACTTAAGGTTGTTCTTTATATCGATGCTTAGAGCGTTAAAACATTGGCCCATTTTAAAAAACATACTATTAACAATGTGAACCCGCTACTTACGAATATTGCAGTTTGCCAATAATAAGTTCTTGTTACCCATTGTCTCCATGCTTTACTGCCATGTTCTTTTTTAGCATAACCGCTGGTTAATTTCCAAAAGAGAAAAGTGATTGCTAAAAAGATTGATATCGCTAATATGATTGCCCAGATTTTTTCCATTTTTCCAGTTTTCAGGTTGTTTATTTACCATTTAAAGATATTAAGAATTATGCTGCTAAAGGAAAGCGACAACAGCAAATTGCAATTGCTACCTGCTGGCTTTAAATTATATTTTAGTTGAGGTTAATGCTTTATTTTCCTATTGAAGGCTTAGTTGCCAAGAAACTCTGAATTTATCTTCCACGAACCCAAATTTTTGACTGAAACCATAATTGTTTAATGGTATCATAATATTTGCGTTTTCAGATAGTTTTTCGAATAATCTTCCAAGTTCGCTTTCGTCTTCACAATCTACATAGTTTGAGACCGCTGGCGTAAAGTCCAAATCATGTATCGGTGGGCTGTCGCTGTATATAATCAGTTTTCCGTTCAAACTAAATTTGGCAAACATTATGGTACCTTCTTTTCCTGCCTCGTTCTTTCCCCAACGTTTGAGATTAATAATTTTAGAGTTGTCGAACAGCTCCAAATAAAAGTTCATTGCTTGTTCTACATTTTCTTTTTGAAATGTAAAAAATGTTGCAATTTGTACTTTTGTATCTTTTGGATTTGCTGTCCTAAGCCAATTTAAACTGTCAAGTTCAGCACGTAAGTGGTTTAATTCCTCTGATTTTTAATTGTTTTGTTTAGAGTCAGCACAACCGAGTGCCAGAATTGTCAAGAATAAGATTGATGTATTTTTTTTCCATTTAAGGTGATTTTACTCGATAATCCTGCCTGTCGGCAGGCACGGCGAGATTTAAATGCTCCGAGGCTTGCCCGCCCGTACCGTAGGGCGGGCCTCGAAATTCTATAATTCGTTTTCATACGAATGCCTTGTGGATTTGCCCCGAGGTAGTTTACTTTTTATCTGGTTTTCGGTTGTTGACATAATCTCGCCATTTTCATAGATTTCTGCTTTTAGCAAAATTCCTGTTTCCGAATAATAGGACCAAGTCCCCTGTTTTTTTCTTCTGAGAAAAAGAAATCGTTCTGTAAAACACCACTATTATAGTAAGATCTTGAAATACCATTTGGGATATCCAGTATATACGCCTCTTCATACCTTAAGATCCCATTATCGTGAAAGTACTTCCACAATCCTTGGGCTTTACCATCTTTCCAATTTGCATCATACCTCAAATTTCCATTTTCTAGCCATTCTTGCCACAAACCATTTGCAAGTCCGTTTTTCATTGTTATCCAAGTTTTTGGTTTGCCATTCGCATAACTTTCTATCAAGAAACCGGTAAAAGGCTTATTTTCAAAAGTTCTGATTTTCAATCCGTTTTTATCAATTAATTCAGTTTTTGGCTTCTCTACAATTGTTTGAGCACTTGATTAAAATGTCACCGAAAGCGCAAATAATATAGGGATGATTAATTTCATATTCCAGTTGTTCATTTTCTTGTTTATCTAGATTTATAGTTTTAGCATTTTTTCTAAATGGCGTACAACAAGTAGCAATAGATTTGCGTACGCAGCGATAAAATATTACAAAAAGCATTGAAATCAGAACCCAAGGGCAGGTAAAGCTTTTAGAAATGTGACTATGCAACAATAAGGTTTAGAATTTTAGCTTGTCGAGAAAGTAGCTGCAAAGCGAAGTAATAGTTTTGAACTAAAAAAGCATCCGCCAATTGGGGATGCTTTTATAAAAATGTAGGTGATTCTAATTTGGGATTGTAGGTACTTCTAAAATTTGGGTTTTTATTGTAGGTTAGTCAACTTAGTTGCATTTGGAGTGGCAACTGTTTGGTTTTCTATTTTTGCGATCTCTTTTGCCATGGCAAGTTCTTGAGCATCAATTTGACCTACGTTATAATAGGTTACGATTGCTATTGCAAAACTTGCGAAATACAAGAAACTTTTTATTTTGATTGACATGGCGTATTGTTTTTTGTTAAGACCAAAGTACTGCAAGAAGGCATGTCGTCAGGCTATATGTTGTGAAATGGGTCTTTTTTGATGCCATAGTATCCTTTTTCGTGGTATGAATTTAGAAAGTGCTCAAATAGCCTGAATGCCCTATAGATAAAGCGTTTGCTTTCTCGGTCAAGCAGCATAGCTATTTTAGATTATAGCTAGAGAATAGTTTGGTTTTAGGGTTTGCAACGCTTAAAATGGGGGTGGTGAAAAAAATCAAACCCAGCACTCTATAGGAACACTGGGTTTAATTGATAAGCCTACTAATTAATCGAGCTTAATTCGACTATTGTTTGTTACGGTGTTTTTTGCCTGCTCGCTTTTTTCCTTTTCGACCTTTAGCTCTTTTGCCTTTGTGCTTAGCCATTTTCTCCCAGCGTGCGTATTGTTCCGCAGAAAGTACTTTTTTCATTTCGGCTTTATGCGCAATTTGCTGATCTAGTCTTTTATTTTGCATGGCATAGCGTTCCTCAGAAGTTGGTTTTTTAGCATCGTCCAAGTTTTTACGTGCTTTGCGTTCTTCCATTTTTGCTATACGCATTTTGGCTTGTGCTTCATGTAAGCCTTGCACTTGTTCTTGTTGCACTGTACTAAGGTCTAGCGCTAAAGTCATGCGTTTTGTTTGTAGCGTAGCATGTTGTTCAGGAGTCATTTCACTTCTTTGAGACTTCCCTTTTTCTTGTGCCATAGCAGTGATTCCGATAAGCACGATGGCTAAAATCATTACTTTTTTCATCTTTATTAGTTTTAATTCCACAGAAATGTGGTTGTTGTCTAAGTAAGACGCTGCAGCCTTGGAAAGGTTTAAAAAGTCGTGTGGTAAATATTTGTTAATGAAGCCTAATACATGTAAAAATATGGAGCTTCGAAAGAAGCGATTGGAGAGGTGCTGCTTTTATCAGTACACTTTTAGGTTCAATTTGACCAAAAAATAAAAGGGAGCTACAAATTTGTTGCTCCTTTTTAACAAGTAGATAAAAAAATGGGTAAAGTAGGTTAAAGTTTCCGTTGATTATCGGCAAAGAATTATTGTAGGTTACTGAAATCCGTTGCATTTGGGGAGGCAACTATTTGGTTTTCTGTTTTGGTCATTTCTTTTTCCATACTAAGGTCTTTTGCGTTAGTCTGACCAACATTGTAATAAGTGGCGATTGCTATTGCAAAACTAACGAAGTATAAAGCACTTTTTTCTTTGTATGACATGATATAGTTGTTTTGAATTGTTAGGACCAAAGTACTTTAAGAAAGCGTGCAGCAATTGCTTTTGTTGTGAAATCAGCCTTATTTTGATGTCAAAACCTGCTTTTTTGTGGTGAGAACTTGTTGATAGTTCAAATCGATAATAGCGGACTTGGATGAAGTGTTTACTTTCTTAGACAAAGGAAAAAGGAAAAAGGAAAAAGGAAGATAAAGTGGGAAAGTCTTAAAAAAAATCAAAGTAGTGTTGCCGGAAAACAAGAAAAATCCTCGAATAAGTCTGTAAACCTATTCGGGGATTTCTATTTTTCAAACATCAAACATCAAACATCAAACATCAAACATCAAACATCAAAACATCAAACATCCTAGCCATTCGGGTCCAAGATCATCTTAATACGTTCTGAGGCATCTTCTAAATGGTACCTGCTCATACTATCAGAAGTTCTAGCTATCGCATTTCTGATACTTCTACGTAAACGTTTCAACTCTGCCCGCGCAACCGAACGAATATCAGATTGACTCGTATTTATGACTGTCGATTTTTGATAACCGCCAAAGCCAGGTTGCTTGCGCTGATTTTCCGCGGTCATTAAATAGGCCAGCCTATCAATGTGTGCTTTTTGCAAGTTTCTGCGGTAGGTATCGATTTTTTGTCCAGAACTTAATTCAGACCAAATACCTTTTCTAAGGTCGCCCATCATATCTAATAAACGATAGGCTTCCGATTCTTTGGCAGTTTCGTTCTCGATTAATCGCGCCATCTTGCCCAAACGCAATATATTGTTTAAAGTGCGCACCTGCATCGAACGTACACGCTCTACAAAGCCAGAATACTGCGTCTTGCCAAAAATGTTCTGGTCTAAAAGCCATTCTGGCGTAACGAACAATTCTTTCTGCAAGAATGCCATCGCATTTTTTTGATGTTCCTTAGTAACATGAGTATAGACGGCACCTTCTTGGTCATAGGTTTTTTGATGTTCGTATACGCCCCCGATATTGTTCGAAACGTGCCCCATGTATCTATTAAATTGAGAAATTACCTGCCCGTACATAGTTTCGAGGTCGTCATAGTTCTTCCCATCCTCGGCAGTCCATTCCTCTAGTCGGGGTACAATACGTTTGAGGTTGGCAATGCCATATTCACTAGCTTTTATCGCATCGTCTCCCAAATCTTCGGTCTGAGAGCTTGGGTCGACTACATCACCGACTTGCTGATGCCCGAAACGGTACATCGGGTCGCCGGCATGTTCCAAAATCCAGCTATCCAATGTTTTTTTCTCATCTTCTGCAGTCTTATCCAAAATGGGTTTATAGCCCCATTTAATAGCGTATTTATCGTAAATCCCAATATCTGGCATTAAAGCAACACCCTCATCTTCTGGTTGGGCGATATAATTGAAACGGGCATAATCCATAATCGATGGTGCCGTACCGAATTTTTTGGTGAATTCTTTCGAACGCAACGAATCAACTGGGTAGGCAACACTACTTCCCATATTATGAGGTAAGCCAAGAGTATGTCCAACTTCATGCGACGAAACAAAACGAATCAATCGCCCCATTACTTCATCTTTAAAGGCAACACCTTGCGCATCGGGGTTAATAGCGGCAGTCTGTACAAAGTACCAGTTGCGTAAAAGGGTCATTACATTATGGTACCAATTGATATCCGATTCTAAAATCTCACCACTACGAGGGTCGCTAACATGTGGCCCGTTCGCGTTGGGGATAGGAGAGGCCAGATACCGCACAACTGAGTAGCGCACATCTTCAGGGGACCATTCAGGATCTTCCTCAACAGTAGGTGGATCTTTAGCGATAATCGCATTTTTAAAACCAGCTGCTTCAAAAGCTACTTGCCAATCTTCGATACCTTGCTTAATGTAAGGTACCCATTGTTCAGGTGTAGCACGATCTACGTAATACACAATTTGTTTTTTGGGTTCAACAAGTTCACCGCTCTTGTATTTTGCCATATCCTCGTCTCTTACTTCAAGGCGCCAGCGATCTAAAAATCGTAAGGTCTTGCTCTCTTGGGCATCTAGACCGTAATCTACTTGCCCACGAGCAAACCAACCCACACGGTCGTCAAAGTATCTGCGTTTCATTTGGGCTTCAGGAAGCATGATCATTGAGTTGTTGATCTCTACCGAGATAGAACCAAGACTGCCATTACTTGGTGGCTCTTTAGCGAAATATGTCTTTACATGGCGGGCCTCGATATTCAGCGGATAACTTTTAATCGATTCGATATAGCTTCTGCTTTCATCTAATCGACTTACTTTATAGCGCTTGCGAAACCTATCGGGCATACCCAAGGCTAACTGATCTTTGATAAATAGGTTATTTACCTCGATAACAGTTGCAGGTTGTAAGGAGTCTTTTTTAAGGGCTTTCACATCGAAAGAGTAAAGTACTGGCTCAAAATTAGAGTTGACCACTGCTTCGTGCACTGGTAATGAGTCCGCCGCGACAATATTATACGAGACCACACGCAGTAGCACTTTTTTCGATTTTTTCTCCCAACGTAATACTTGGGTATTGATTTTACCCCCTCCGAAGCCTATACCGCTTGCTGTTTTTGAAATACGGGTAACCATTAGCATTTCTTTGTTGAAAAGCGAATCTGGAATCTCGTAATAGTGTTTATCATCAACTTGATGCGTGGTAAAAAGACCTTCATCAGAAATCGCTTCTTTGGTAATGACCTTATCGTAGGGCTTTATTTTATCCTTTTTTGCATCTGGCTTTGCGCCGGCTTGCTCTTTTTTATTTTTTTTCTTCTTGAAAATCTGTGCTTGGGCAGAAGTGGTGCTAAGCAATACAAAGGCCAATAAGAGTTTGGCCAAAAGGGTCTTTGACATAGTATATGTTGTTTGTTTTGTAAAGAAATTGTTTGCTAATGTACCGAAAATTATGTGATTAGTACTGTTAACAAAATCATAAGGGCTTACCCCGTCTTTGTGAAAAGAGATTGAACAATTTATGCATCAGTTTGGGAATAGTTGCGGTGCTGATTGCTGCTACTACTATGAGCTGGCCAATATCGTAGTGGCGGTAGCATTTTATGAGGTACTGCGCTGTTAGTGGTATTGAGCATTGCGTCTATTGGCGTTTTTCGATAAGGATTGAGCAAATTCAAATGATTTAATCAATAGAATTCCTCGAGGCTCTGCCTCGGGTGTAGCATTCGACTAATTAAAGAACCAAGAGTCTAGAGCCAAAACAAAAAATTAGTCTAGTTTCTTGATTCTGGTAGCGCAGCGGTTTAGTTTCTGATACCTCAATGGCTCTGCCTCGGGGTAGTTCATTTATATCAAGTTGTAACAATTGTCTAATTCTACAGTCTATATAAGTAGGGGAAACCTATTTGAATTAGCTATTAATAAGGTCGTTTTCTATATGGAGATGGCCTTATTTTTTTAGTATACAGTTAGAAAAAAGGCAGTAGAATGTTATTTTAATACCTAGATATTAGTTTTAGCGCCAAAATAATATGCTACCAACCTAAGATGAACTTCATAAAACACCGACAAAGAGTTAAGCGTCAATATTATAGTCATTTTTTCTTTATTTTTTAGTGATAAAAATTCACATGATTTTTTGTCTATTTGCTATCAATACAAGTGAGGTTACGGCATTATTCGAAAAGAAATAGACTCAAAACTGTCGATTCGATGAATCGCATCATTTTTTGTAGGATACTTCCGATGAATTATATGCAATAAAGACACTTCCCTGCGTTATACTCTCTCATATCTCTTAACCTATGAATGTTATGAACAAAAAAAATGTAATACTAGTTTTAGCGATTGGAGTTTTATTCTCCAAAGGAATACAAGCAGGCGAACCTAAAGATAAAAAAGGTGAACTAGACCTAAGTACCATTGTATATATAGAAGACGAGGAAGTAATCGACCTTGGTTTTGATACTGCCGATTACCTTCCTGAAGGTTTTGACCCTTACAAAGTTTATTTTGATTTGAACTCTGTTACTTTAGTCGAAGAGGAAATCAAACTTGATTTTGACAGCAAAGCAAATTTGCCGGCAGATTTCGATGCTTATGCATATCCAACGGATATTAAAGGTTTCAATTATATAGACGCCAATGATACCATCGAATTAGATTTTGATAGTACCAAGCATTTGCCAGAAGGCTTCGATGTCTATAAAAAATAAAGGAATAATAAACCTTTTCAGTTTAATCCGGGACCCTTGCGTATATGCAGGGGTTTCTTGTTTTGGATATCGATTTTAAAAGACCATCGGAATCACAAATTGAAACATCAAGATCAAGAGAACTACCGCAATGAGGTTTAGAATAATACCCACACGTGCCATTTCATGCACTTTTACATAACCGCTTGCAAAAACAATAGCATTGGGCGGTGTGGCCATAGGCAACATAAAAGCACAACTGCTCGCCATAGTTACGGGAATCAATAAATAAAGGACTGGCAATTCGAGTCCGATTGCGATACCGGCCACTACAGGTGCTAAAACTGCAACTAATGCCACATTGCTCATAATCTCGGTCATAAATAGCATCAAGAAAATAAGTATGCTGGCCATCACTAAAATCGAGATATCGCTAGTTGCAATAGTATTGGCCACCAAGTCAACAATACCACTGACCGACATGCCTTTGGCCAATGCCAAACCTCCACCGAAGAGAATCAGAATACCCCAAGCAAGTTTTGAAGTGTCTTTCCATTCGATAAGAAAATCTCCTTTTTTCATGTTATACGGTAAAGCGAATAATGCTATCGCGGCAAAAATACTGATCATGGTATCGTTTAGCTTCAGGGCGGGAAAGACGTCATTGATCAGTGCTCTAAAAATCCATAGGGAAACCGTAACCGCAAATATTGCCAGCACCATTTTTTCTTTTCCGGCTATGGGTCCTAGTTTGCGAAGCTCGGTCTGGATAACCTCTTTTGAAGCGGTAAATTTTAAATTCTTATTTGGGAACATCAATTTGGTCAGCACCAAGTAGCTAATGGTAATCATAGTTACTGAAAAAGGAATCCCAATAAGCATCCATTTAAAAAAGGAAATCTCGATGTTGTATTCGTTTTCTAAAAGCCCGATCATGACCATATTCGGTGGTGTGCCGATAACCGTACCGATACCACCCGCATTGGCCGAGAATGCGATACCGAGCATTACGCTCAAAGCAAAATTTTGATCGTTCTTCGTAAAGCCATCCGCGTCATCTACCAAAAGCCCAATGACCGACATGGCGATAGGTAGCATTACCACGGTGGTCGCGGTATTGCTGATCCACATACTAAGGGCAGCGGTAGCAATCATGAAACCAAGCACTACTTTGTTCGGGGTAGTACCTGTCAAGCGAATGATGTTCAGTGCAATACGCCTATGTAGATTGACTTTCTCCAAAGCCAAGGCCATTACAAAACCCCCAAAAAATAGAAATACTATCGGGCTACCATAATTGGCTCCTACCTCGCCGATATCCATGATTTTCAGCAAAGGAAATAAGAGTAGGGGAAGCAATGCGGAAACCGAAATAGAGACTGCTTCGGTAATCCACCACACAATCATCCATACAGCTACGGCGATTACCTTATCACCTTGCTCGGAAACTAGCTCGAACGGCATATTGAGAATTACGGAGAAAAGAATGGGCCCTAAAAAAAGGCCTAGTTTTTTGCTGAGGTTCATAGCATTGATACAAATAATACCCGTTCTGGGTGAGGCTTTTATAGGCTCTAAGCTATGTTTTTTCTTTTGGTTTAGGAAATATTACCCTATTGCGGTATTTCGCAATCGCCTTTGGTCAACTACATCGGCTCAAAACAGCAAATAAAGCGACGATCAGCAGACCAATAATAATAGGCAATTTGCTTTTGCTTTTTGATTCTTCTGAAGCCCAGCGTTCATGATGTTTTTGATATAGTTAGTTTTCTTCTTCGGTCAAAGATTGTCCACCACGATGTTTTTTCATGATTTTTTGGAGTGCAAACTTCTGCTTCATCGAAAGTTGGTCGAATTCTTTTTCTAGCATAGTGTTTGGGATAATGAGACAAACAAGCCTTCTTCGGTTTTGTCGACTTTTGTCAATCCATGCTTTGAAAGCCCTTTCATCGATTTATCCCATTTCTTACCGCTAAGTCCGGTCTGAGATTTAAGAAGCCCTAATTCCATTTTACCTTCTGGTTTTAAAATGGCAAGAATAGATTTTTCCTCATCGGTCAATTCTATCGCTTTCTTCTCTGGTCGCATCTGCGGGAAGAATAGCACCTCCTGTATCGAAGAATTATTGGTCAATAGCATTACCAAACGGTCTATGCCAATACCAATACCCGAGGTTGGCGGCATACCATATTCCAAAGCACGAAGAAAATCTTGATCAATGAACATAGCTTCATCATCACCTTTTGCAGAGAGGCGCATCTGTTCTTCAAAGCGCTCGCGCTGATCTATAGGGTCGTTTAGCTCCGAATAACAGTTCGCCAATTCTTTACCGTTGACCATGAGCTCAAAGCGTTCGGTCAATGCCGGGTTGTCGCGATGTTCTTTTGTCAGCGGACTCATCTCTTTCGGGTAATCGGTAATGAAAGTGGGCTGTACATAAAAATGCTCACATTTTTCTCCGAAAATCTCATCAATCAATTTGCCCACGCCCATGGTATCATCAACCTCAAGGCCTAATTTTTTTGCCGTCTCTCGTAATTCTTCTTCACCCATGCCAGCAACATCTTTGCCCGTATGAATTTTGATGGCCTCAAGAATTGGAACTCGTGCATAAGGTGCCTTGAACTCAATTTCGTTGTCACCTACGGTCACTTTTGAAGTACCGTTGGCATTGATGGCTACTTTTTCGAGCAAGGCCTCGGTAGTATCCATCATCCAATTATAATCTTTGTATGCAACATAGAGTTCCATTACGGTGAACTCCGGGTTGTGGGTGCGATCCATTCCCTCATTTCGGAAATCTTTCGAAAATTCATATACGCCATCAAAACCACCAACGATCAATCTTTTTAGATAGAGCTCATTTGCGATACGTAGGTAAAGCGGAATATCGAGCGCGTTATGATGGGTTAAAAACGGGCGAGCAGCTGCACCCCCGGGAATGGGTTGTAGAATCGGGGTTTCCACTTCCAAATAGCCTCGGTCGTTGTAAAACTTGCGAATACTGTTGGTAATCTTGGTACGTTTTATAAACGTTTCTTTCACATGCGGATTCACCACTAAATCAACATACCGCTGGCGATAACGCAATTCGGGGTCATTGAACTCATCGTAACTATTACCTTCTGCATCTTGTTTTGGCAAGGGAAGAGGGCGTAAAGCTTTGCATAGAATAGTATAGTCTTTTACCAAAACAGTCTTTTCGCCAACTTGTGTTGTAAAAAGTTCACCTTCAATACCTAAAATGTCTCCTAAATCTATAAGTTTTTTAAAGACATCGTTATATTTAGAATGGTCATCAGCAGCGCAAATCTCGTCTCGGTTAAAATAGACCTGAATACGACCTTCGCTATCCTGTAATTCTCCAAAAGATGCTTTTCCTTGAATTTTTTTCCGCATTAATCGGCCAGCAATGACAACTTTTTTTCCCTCTTTAAAATTCGATTTGATATCTGAAGACAGGCTGTCAACAGGGTATAAAGCGGCAGGGAACGGGTCAATGCCCATCTCTCTTAATTTGGTCAGTTTTTCGCGGCGTACGATTTCTTGTTCCGAAAGTTGCATAATTGTGCTGATTAAGGCTGCAAATATAGCATTTCACAGATTTATTACGCTACTGAAAGGCGATGAAAATGAAGTGTTAAAGTATTTGAGACCAAGAGAGAACGGCTACAATACGTGCGAAATATGGGATGTGTTTATTCTTGTAGTTTGGTTCGTACAAAAGGCAATATGCGTTCTACGAACCTGCTGTAGGCTTCACCCGATGGGTGCAGGCCATCACCGGCGACCAACTCTGGCTCATCCAGACCCTTTCGTGTAATGTCGGTAATATTGATGAAGCGAACACCTTTATCAACGGCTTTCTCATTAGCATACGCATTGTACCGGTTTAGCTCAGAACTTATGGTTTCCCGATCTGCATTAGCTCCGAACGGCGTATAGGCATAATCTGGAATAGATATTACGAACACTCGGTCTTTATCGCCATTTGCTATCGCTATTGCTTTTTCTAAAAGAACTACGAATTCTTCTTCGTACTGGGAAAACGGGCGATTTTGATATTGATTATTGACACCTATCAGTAAGGTTACGACATCATAGTCAGATTTTGAAATCCGAGAATTTACAGCATTTATAAGGTCATCGGTACGCCATCCGGTAGTAGCGACGATTTCCACTCGTGTCTTTTTTTCAAGCTGTTCGTTTAATTGGGAGCTAAGTTGTGCAGGAAAATTTTCATTAACGGGTACACTCTCTCCAATGGTATAACTATCCCCCAGTGCCAAGTATGAAAAAACTTCCTCATTTTCTACATTTGGTACTTGTGTTGCGATGGTTTCCGTTTCTGAAGTTGCACACGCAAAAAGAAGCATAACATAAAAGGTTAGGTAAGCAAGTCCCAAAAACGGATTTTTATTTCTCATACCTTATCTACGAGGTAAAGGCCTTGGCGGTTTTATATTTTCATTTTTATTTATGCGTTAAAACCAACCTTTTATTCTGAATATTAATGAAATTTCCTGATAATTTTTTCCAGCCAAACGTACGTTAGCTCTAGACTTAGTAGTGAACCTAGTCCGAATGCAAAGTTTTGCTATAATTTGGGGTATAGGTTTTGTCTGTAATAATAGTTACGATATCTTGCTCCAGACTAACCACGGGACTTTCGACAATGCGATTGACTTCCTTGCCATTTTTGTAAAAAATAAAGGTAGGCACTTTAATAATATTGAGTCCCCATTCTTCACCAGTAGGACTTTTTTTATAATGCTCCTTTCTTCTGTCTAAAGCGACTATCTTTAAATTTTCGGCAGGAAAATCCAAGTTCTCCAATATTTTGATAAACCGGGGAACTTCCCTTTTACTATCACCGCACCAAGTACCCATAAAAGCAATTATTTTATGGGTGCTTAGGATTTTTTTATATGGATAAATGATTTTTTCAGCTACTTGATAGCCATCGTAATTTTTTGAATACCAAATGCTGTAAGGTTCGGTTTTAAATGCATCTGTATTAATTTTTCCGACAAGAAATGTTTGTCCGTTCGGGGTACTGATTTCTTGAGGTGTTTCTTGAGAAGACACTAGTATGGGTAGTAATATTAAGCTGATAAATAATGCAATCGCTTTCATAGATTTCGGTTTATGTTATACATGCCGAAATTGTTGAAATTTGAGAGGTAATCCTTGTTTAATGGGATGGATATAGGGACTAGACCCCAGGTGGATTTTTAAAATCCATGTGTTTTACTAATACTTTTGTTTTATTTCATCGCGATCGGAAACGCCAAGTTTTTTGTACAGATTATTGATATGTGTCTTTACTGTACTTACACTTATGAATAGCGTAGTAGCGATTTCTTTGTTCGTTTTGTCTTCTTTGATTAAGGTTACGATTTTACGCTCCTGTTGGGTAAGTTGTTGATGATCGCGATAGTTTTTTCTTTTTTGTCGCCAAAACCAAAAATTTAAAATAATCGAAAGTGCCAATAGGGCTGTTAAAATCCATTTCCAAGGAAAGTTAGTTCCATTCTCAGATGCTCGCAATTGCTTATCTATGGCTATTTCTTTGGCATAAAGTTTGGTGAAAAGTTCATTTGGGTAATAGGTATTTAGCCTGTCTGCCAATTCATCGTAATAGGGGTTATTGGCAATATCATTTAGGTAATACGTATAGGTTTCGTTTCTCCGGTCAGATAAAAAATCATAACTATACAATTCGACCAAGGGCTCGTTAAAACTTGTTCCAAACTGTTGTAATCGGGAAAACCACTTTTTGGTGTTCAGTTTTCGATTGGCCTCGCTTCGAAATTCTGAAAAATCGAAAATCATCGCTTCTTTTTTCGCGTTTATTTGTAGAAACGCATCTGATTTTGGGTTGGTAGAACGTATATCGCAAAACATCTCGTTGGCGAAGGTGCGTTCAAAGAAAATGGAGTCCCTATTATTCGCAATAAATAACACACTCTTGCTACTTTCACATTTTTTGAAGAAATGCCCTACATTATTTTCTCCCTCTGGGCAGTCATCTATATGAATGCGATAAATACCATTTGTTTCGGAAATATTGTTTCCCTCGAATAGAAAATAGCCGAGCGAGTCTGTCTGCGTTTTTTTGAAAATTTGTTCGGGATAAACCCTCGAGAGTTTTCTAAAATCCTCTACGATAGAAAGATAAACCGTGTTTCCGATAACAAACTCTGCTAATTGCCCCTCAATTTTATACTGTGAATGCGCTTGGACGCAAAACAATATCAAATTAAAAAGAAGAAATCTTTGTTTCATTAAGTTGGGTATAGACTATAAAAGTAGCGGTTTTGTAACAAAATGAACCCGATTGCGTCAAATAGGTACATAATCTGTCGAAAGGCAGCATCAATCAAAATTAAATGAGTTTTTTACGTGTATTACTTGCTATTTTATTTCCACCGCTTTCCGTAATCGGGAAAGGTTGCGGTTCTTTCTTAATCGTACTATTGTTGACCCTCTGTGGTTGGGTGCCAGGTGTCATTGCTGCTTTGGTCATTTTGAACAACCCCAATTAACTTCATGAGTACTTTGTGTTGATACCGTGCCTCAATTCCCATATTATGGCTTCAACCTTCCTTTCATCTGCCATTCTGGTGTATGGTAGGAAGAATAGTAGCTTATTAAATACATAAAGTTATTTTTGAATAAAATGCTAGAAGGGTTGACTAAAATTTTTTGTTAGTTGGGTGTTGCCTTCCTTTTTTCGGGGGAACTTTAGGTTGGTCGCACCCGCTAACATTTTTATACCTTTGTTGCAATGAACAAAAAGGTTATACTAAAAGATTTAGGAGGTAAAGACTACAAAGAGACTTGGGACTATCAAGAACTTCTTTTTCAAGAGATCGTAGACCTTAAAATTAAAAGTCGCAGAGAAGAAGCTTCCCTTAAAACCCCAAACTATTTTCTATTTGTCGAACACCCTCATGTATACACTTTGGGCAAAAGTGGCGATAAATCGAATCTACTTATAAATGAAAATCAGCTTGCTGAAAAAGGAGCAAAATTTTACAAAATAAATAGGGGAGGGGATATTACGTATCATGGTCCCGGGCAAATTGTAGGCTATCCTATTTTGGATTTGGATAATTTCTTTACCGATATTCATAAATACCTGAGACTGCTTGAGGAAATGGTCATTTTAACGTTGGCCGAATACGGCTTGAAAGCAGGGCGCTCTAAGGGCGAAACAGGAGTTTGGTTAGATGTTGGCGCACCTTTCGCACGTAAAATCTGTGCTTTGGGTGTCCGTGCTTCCCGTTGGGTAACCATGCACGGTTTTGCGTTAAATGTAAATGCTGACTTGGGCTACTTTGATTTAATGATTCCCTGCGGTATAAAAGATAAGGCCGTAACTTCTTTGAATATAGAATTAGGGAAGAAGGAGGTCAATATGGAAGAAGTAAAGCAAAAACTAGTTCACCATTTTGAAGTGCTCTTTGAAGCGGAAGTGGTAAACTAAAAACCGAACACTTTCGGCCGGTACAATCTAATCAAATACTGCAGTTATCTGCAAATAACGAACGGTTAGCGGTGCTACTTGCTGTATTTGCTCAACACGGTACTTCCTTCAGATTTGCCTTTTCGGTACGATTCATTTTTTATCATTCCCACACCTTCTGCGAGCCATGTTTTAGAGGTCATTTCAAGATTTATTCCCATGCTCTTTGATTTTATAACCTCTGATAATTGGTAGCAATCAAACGTACCTGCGTCGGTGGTAATACGTTCCAGTGCCTCGACTTTTCTATCTGTAATGTCTACGCTTATGTTCATATTTATACCACCCATGCTCATAGTCATCGTTACATTGGCATCGTCTAAATTTTGGCCAACATTAAGATCATTCGGCAGTTCGACATCGGTGCCTGAAAAATTCATTTCAACATCCATTTCCTCATACTGTTCGGTCATTTGCGCAGGCATTAAAGACATAAAATCGATTTTTATGCCAGTGCCCGTGCAAGTGATGTCGTATTCGGTTTCGAATTCTTTTTTCCCCTTGGCGTTGCTAAAATCGATATGAAAAGTTGCCGAGGTCACGTCTCCCAAATTTTTAACTTCTGTAATCTCATAATTGGTGGTGCCATCTACTTTCCCCTTTTTATTATACATGGTATATTGAAAGGAGCTACTTTCTTTCATGGGATAATATTTGCTGCAATTTTTTTGAGCTAATAATGAGCTCATCGTAAATAGTGCGATTACTATAGGAAGAATTGTATTTTTCATTTTCATTGGTTTTGTGGCCTGTAAGTTATTGCATGTAAGAATTTGCCATTTTCAAGTTCATGTATAATTTGCTGTTAGCATTCATTCTCTCAAAAGGTAATTATTATAATGAATGGTTGAACTTTTATTTTACCATTGGATAGAAAAAGTGTATGAACAGTCAGAAAAGTATGTCTAATTGAGTTGATACACTACAAGGGAGTTTTCGGTTTCCGAGGTGACCAATTCCAACTTTCCATCATTATCGATATCGCTCAAGTCTATTTCAGAATTTCCGTAAAGCGGAAAATTAGGTAGTAATTTTGATGCGCTATCGAATAGATAAACTTTCTGATTTTGTGTATCAGTCACCGAAATGTACGTTTTGATTCCCATTTCAAAAATCTTAGGTTTTGTATAAGCACCTAACTCTAGTTCAGTCTTTTTTCCATTAATGCTCAATAGATTATCGTTCATGTAAACAAGTAGTTCGGTGTTGGCATCAGTTGTATGCGAACCGGTTAGGCCTAGCGCTATTTTCTTTACATTTCCTTGTGCATCAATTTGACATAGGTTACCGTTTTTATCAGTTATGTTAAAAGTGTTTTTATGAAGTTTTAATGAATTGCCTGAAAAATTGATTTTTTCCTTTGCTTTGACCCGTATTTCACCTTTTCTGTTGAGTGCCATAAAAGTGCCGTCTTTCAATAGAAATGTCAAGTAATCTTTATTCCCGATAACTATGTGCTGAGGGGCTTGCACAACAGGTGCAGTGGCTTTTGTGTACTTAAAACCAGATACGATTTTGCCTTTTCGATCGTACATAAATACCTTGTCTTTTTGAGTGACTACGAACCGGTACTTTCTCTTGTTGTCATAATCAAAAACTGCCAACGAATTCAATGATTCACCCATATAACTCTTATCGAAAAGTGCAACGTTTTTTCCATTTCGATCCAGAACTAGAAATTCGTGGATGGTACTAAACGCTAGTTGAAGTCGACCATTTTTAAAAATATCAACTTGATGAATGGCTCCTTGAACTTTACCTTTAAGTTGTTTTTTCCAAAGCAATTGGCCATCTGTAGAAAAGAGATAGAGCTTATTATTGATGTCTTGTACTACGATTTCTTTTTTCTTGGTCAGATGGTTCAGCACAAATTGAGGTCTTGATGAGAGTGGCTGTTCCAATTCGAATTTCACACTTGATGTTACGGGCGAAGACGTTGTTTTACTCTCTTTTAAATGTGCGGATATATTGGAGTGAAACAAAACACCGTCAGCAACTATTTGCGATACTATTATTTGGTCTGAAATCTTCGATTTCTGTAAGTTAGAAGTCTTTCCGGGATCATTTCGCATTATTTGATGAACGCTTTCACCATTTGAAATCGAAAGTACAGTTGCTGCATCTGCCGTGTTTTTCATAGCGGCTATATAGTCTTGATTTTTGAGGTAAGTGGCACATTTTTTATAATCAGTGATAATTGTCTGCAGCATACTCCGGGTTGATGAAAAAATAAATGCATCTTCTAAAATAGTGTAAAAATTGGCCTTGAAATCGGTAACTATAGGCTCAAAATAATCGTTTAAAAAATTGGTGTCAGAAAGTGCTATAATACTATTTCCCTGATAGTCCGAAACACCTTTTTGCATCCCGGCCAAAAAATCTACGATATTCTCAGTACCATAAGTGTTCAGTAGAATGGCATTTTCAGAATTAAAATGAATAAACCCGATTTCAACAACAGTATTGAAAATAGAGTCTGCAACCTTATCTTTTCCTAAGTATTGCTCTTGATTTTTAGCGAAAATAGTATAGTTGTTAAAGGAATAAGATGTAAAAGCACTTGTTGCCAAAGGCGCAAAAGAAGCAGTTTCATTTGGTTGCGGAGAGGTGTTTTTGAAAAGCGATAATTTAGAAGATATCGAATCTGATACAATAGTTGCGCCATTAAATGAAAGCTGATTCTGTTTGCTTAGAATATCAAAAGAAGTCCATTCGGCGAAAATCTTCTGGTCTATGCCGGGCATGTCTTCGAAAAAAGTACCCAAGAGTGGGTCTTTACTTTTAGGGTTTATGTACAAGGTTATGGCTTTGCTTTTGTCAGAAGTTCGATATCTCTTTTCAAAAGCAGCATTAGGCTCCCGTATATCTAGTAATTTTCCATCTTTTAGAAGTATCTCTAATGAAGATGCTAACAATAAGTCGTTGTCGATAATGCTAGAAAATAATTGAGAAGTTCCGTAGTCATACCTTGTAATAGTTTCATTTTCCACAGGTATGATTTCTGCTATTCGAGGACCTATACTATCTGCGGAGAATAATCCAAGGTCATTTTCAGTAACGTACAAAAAACCCAAACTGTCTTGTTTCGTTCTTGAAAAAATCAACAGCCCTGGTGTGTTTTGCTTAACGTGTTTTAAAAAAGTACAATGTTCCTTGATTTCCCTGTATGCGGGAAAATCACCTAATGTCGATAACAATAAATTATTTGAGAGACCTTCTCTTGCCGCACTGAGATTTTTTATTTCGAGTGTAAATATGGCATCTTCGAATACATATTTAGCTAAGCTGGAGTTTGCTTTTTCTTGGCTAGTACAGCTGCTAACCAATAATAAAGAAAGAAAAAGTAGGCCAAGCCACTTCATTTGCAATAGTTTCATACGAATTTAAGAAAATTACCATCATCGAAATAACACGCAGATTCGGAGACGATAGACTATTTGAGTTCTAGTTTTAGTTGTTCGGGAAGCAACCTAAAACTCTTTCTGTGGTATTTCGTAGTGCCATATTCGCGAATAGCTGCTCGATGTTCTTTGGTCGGGTAGCCCTTGTTTTGTTTCCAATTGTACATGGGAAATTCCTCATGAATTTTGCACATATATGCATCGCGGTAGGTTTTTGCCAATACCGAGGCACCTGCAATGCTGAGGTACTTACCATCACCTTTTATGATGCATTCGAACGGAATGTTCTTGTAGGGTTTAAAGCGATTACCGTCAACTATGATGTTTTCGGGAATGGTCGTCAATTGGTCCAAAGCATTGTGCATAGCCAGTATAGAAGCATTCAATATATTGATTACATCTATTTTGGTGGGATAGATATGCGCTACCCCAAAAGAGATGCTTTCCTTTTCCAATAGTGGTCGAAGATCGTCTCGTTTTTTTTCTGAGAGTTGCTTCGAGTCATTTAATACCGTGTTGTTGAATTTTTTAGGTAGTAGAAGTGCTGCTGCTGTTACGGGGCCTGCAAGACAACCGCGACCAGCTTCATCAGTACCCGCTTCGTTCCAAAATTTATGATAAGGTAAAAGCACAATTCGTAGAATAGATGTCACGAATATAAATCATCTATTAGTAATCTTACACATTAAAATAATCTTAGTAAACTTTCACATTTTATTACGAACAAAAAAAATTAACTTTACCGCCGTAAGCAGTCTTAATGAGATATTTTCTTTTGGTTATTTTTATTTGTGTGGGTGGTATTGTTCGTGCCCAAGAAGATAAGCTGCCACCTACCAAAGAAACGGATACCGCCATAGCAAAAAAAAGGGGGCTCGGAATCTCGAAAAAAGGTAAAGTTTTCGGTGCAACTAAGAATGTTGATTCTATAACCATAGAAGATTACAAAATAATCTCTTTCGAACGAGATACTACCTATTTAGATACAACCCTGACAATTCAAAAAGAATACAAGTATAATTACCTTCGACGAGATGATTTTGAATTGATGCCTTTCTCGAATGTAGGACAACCTTATAACACCTTGGGGGTTGATCTAAAAAGAAAAGCCGCCTATCCGCGATTAGGTGCAAAAGCAAAACATTTTAATTACGAAGAAGTTTGGGATATTGATTACTACAATGTGCCAACGCCTATGAGCGATCTTTTCTTCAAAACTACGTTTGAGCAGGGTCAATTGCTCGATGCGCGTTTAACATTTAATACGTCGCGCAGATTAAATTTTTCGATTTCATACAAAGGGCACCGGTCGTTGGGGAAGTATCGTATAGATCAGGTTCAATCTGGCAATTTTAGGGCTACTACGAATTATGAAACCAAAAATGGGAGGTATCTCATGCGTGCGCACACAGCAGCGCAGTCCATAGATACGCAAGAAAACGGAGGCCTTTCTCTAAAAGAGCTGCAGTTTGAGTCTGGCGAGGATCAATTTCAAGACCGTTCAAGAATAGATGTTAGGTTTACCGATGCCGATGGTAAACTTACGGGTAGGCGCTACTTTTTAGATCATCAATACAAACTGTTGAGAAAACTAAAAGATTCTAGTAAGACAGAAAAAACTTCATTCGCGATTGGCCACCAATTTAATTATGAAACCAAGATTTATGATTATAACCAGACCTTTGCAAGCGGTGAGGACAGTAATTACTATGGTGACTCCTTTCTATCGCCCGTAAGCGATCAGGCACGGCTTAAGACAATGTTCAATCAAGGTAGCTTAACCTTTAGCAACTCAGTTTTGGGTAGGCTGCAGGCAAATGTAAATCTATATAATTATAATTATTATTTCAATAGTATTTTGCTTACCGATGATGGTCGAATCGATAATCAGTTAAAGGGAGAGGAAATTTCCGTAGGAGCCACTTATGCCAAGGTGATAAAAGGTTTGGATATTGAAGGTGCTGTACAATATAATATCTCAGGAGACTTGTCAGGAACTTTAATCGATGCCTCTGCAGGTTACAAAATCAACAAGAACAATAGCTTTAGATTTGGTATTCATTCCTCCAACAGAATGCCCAATTTCAACTTCCTTCTATACCAGAGCGATTTTACGAACTACAATTGGCAGAATACCGCAAGCTTCGAAAAAGAAAGTGTGAACAGTCTATTTTTCAATTTTAAATCCAAGCTACTGGGAAGTCTTTCGGTCAACTACAGTACTGTAGATAATTATACGTATTTCGCGGCGAACGAAAATGATGCCACTCCAGACCAATTGGATGATTCGCTCTTCAACGCCTATATTAAACCTGCACAGGAAGCCAATAGTTTAAATCATTTAAAGGTTAGATACACCAAGGAGTTCCGATTAGGTAAGTTTGCGCTCAATAATACCATAATGTATCAGAATGTAGCGCAGCGCAATCAAGTGCTCAATGTACCTGAATTGGTAACGCGAAACACACTCTATTTTTCTTCAGAGGTTTTTAAAAAGGCTATGTACCTGCAAACTGGTGTTACATTCAAATATTTTACCGAGTACACTATGGACTCCTATAATCCTGTTCTTGGAGAGTTTTATGTGCAGAATTCCGAAAGGCTGGGCGGTTACCCTTTGCTTGACTTTTTTATTAATGCGAAGGTACAGCAAACACGTATCTATTTAAAAGCAGAGCACTTCAATTCTTTTTTTGGACAAAATTACTTTTATTCCGCGCCAGGGTATCCGTATCGTGATTTTGTTATTCGTTTTGGTTTGGTATGGAATTTCTTTTCTTAGTAAAACCTATGTTATTGATTCGTAGAGACGTAGCAACAAAAATAGTAACTTTTGGTAGACCCGCTGCTGTACAAGGGTTGTTCATCTAGTGTCGTTCTAGTCATCTGTCTTACGTACAATAGCGCAGTGGTCTTATGTCTTTTTTCATCGGGGCTTTTGTTTTTGGCATAAACCGCTCTTTCATAGCTCGCTTTTTCCGCTATTTAATTGGGCATTTGGTCATTATGAATTCGCTTCAATTGATTAATCTGCGTTTTGTTCCAAAAATTCAATGTCAAGTAGTTCGGAAAAATGAGTCTATCGATACTCTTTTTAAAATTATTCTTACATTTAAATAACTGTATTTCAGGCAAATAAGATATAAAGTCTTAGGGTTTAAAAAAAAAATGTTTTAAGTATTGTGTAAGATAAAAAACCCTCTTATATTTGCACCCGCTTTGGGATTGATGGAGAGTGGATATGTAGTTTAAGGGAGCGGATTTTATTGGAAGTTCATTGACATATTGTAAAGACAACAACGATTTTTATCGAG
>Ga0114957_1001339_pt1 | contig 27343 bp, 17 predicted proteins | sample BantaG_FD_87175 | JGI IMG/M metagenome (GOLD analysis project Ga0114957, IMG submission 87175) | Marine algal microbial communities from Bantry Bay, Ireland - BantryBay_4 metaG | ecosystem: Host-associated > Algae > Red algae > Unclassified | place: Bantry Bay, Ireland | collected 2014-11-21
CGTGGTAAAAAACACGTTAGCGGAAAAACTTCGACTCCCTACACCTTATCCACCACCAACTTATACCTAGGATCTTCCATCACATTCACATCAATAATCTCCTCCGCATTTTTAAGCAAGTTTTTACAATCTTTACTCAGGTGTTTGAGATGTACTTTTTTGCCCACCTTCGTATAGCGTTCTGTTATTTTATTAAGCGCTTCAATGGCGGACATATCCACTACGCGACTTTCTGCAAAGTCAATAATCACCTCATCCGGATCACTCAATACATCAAACTTTTCACTGAACACATTAATAGATCCAAAAAATAGTGGGCCATAAATCTCGTAGTGTTTGATACCATTTTCATCGATGCGTTTTCTAGCTCTAATTCTTTTTGCGTTATCCCAGGCGAAAACGAGCGCAGCGATGATCACACCAATGATTACGGCAAGTGCCAGGTTGTGCAAAAATGCCGTTACCAGCGTCACCAAAACCATAACAAAAACATCCGACTTTGGCATCTTGTTAAACGTTTTTAAAGAAGCCCATTCGAAGGTTCCAATGGCCACCATAATCATCAAACCGGTAAGTGCAGCCATTGGCATCATCTCAATCAGACTTGCTCCAAACATAATGAAGAATAACAGCATAAGAGAGGCAACAATACCCGATAGTCGCGCACGTGCTCCAGATGAAATATTAATCAAACTCTGGCCAATCATGGCACATCCTCCCATTCCTGAGAAGAAACCAGAAAGGATATTGGCAGCTCCCTGAGCTACAGCTTCTTTGTTGCCCCGACCACGTGTTTCCGTGATTTCATCAATGATATTTAGCGTAAGCAAACTCTCAATTAAACCAACACTCGCCATGATGGCGGCATATGGAAAAATGACTTTAAAGGTTTCAAAAGTAAGCGGTACTACTGGAATATGAAAAGGCGGAAACCCACCCGAAATAGAAGTAATGTCTCCTACCGTTTTAGTATCAATCCCAAAGGCAACAACAACTCCAAACACCGTAAGAATAGCCACCAAAGAAGATGGAATCGCTTTACTAATTTTGGGTAAACCCCAAATAATGAACATCGTCATCAGTACCAATCCTACAAGAATATATAATTGAGGGCCACTCAACCAGGCACCCGCAGTATCTTTAAATTGATCGAGCTGTGACATACCAATGATGATCGCCAATCCATTTACAAAACCAAATATAACCGGGTGGGGGACCAATCGCATCAGCTTACCCATCTTGAGAAAACCGGCCGCTACTTGAATGATACCAGCGAGAATTACACAGGCGAAAATGTATTCAGCGCCGTGCGACAAAGACAAGGCAACAATCACAGCTGCTACAGCTCCTGTTGCTCCTGATATCATACCCGGACGACCACCAAAAATGGAAGTAATAAGACCCATCATAAAGGCAGCGTATAAGCCGGTCAAAGGCGAAAGTTTTGCAATCATCGCAAATGCTACCGCCTCAGGGATCAATGCCATGGCTACGGTCAGACCAGATAAAATTTCGATTTTGTAGTCTACTTTCTGAGAAAGGTCGAAAAGGTTAAAATACTTTTTCATTAAATACTAGTTTAGGATTCTTTTATTAAAGAACCTTTATTAGGAATTGTTGCTGTTTTTCGATACAATAAATTGGTAAATCGAAAGAAGCGCAAACAATCAATAAGTTTGTAAATTTGTGTTTAATCTGAGGTAATTGTAAATGTCAAATGCTTCAGATATAAGCGGGCAAAAGTACATTTTTTTTAATCTTCATACTCGAAATGAAAGGTTAATTTATAAGTATATTCTGACTAGGCAAGTAGGGATGTTTTAATATACGGTAGAGATGACTTGGTTGTTACTGCTTGTGGCGAAAATGTAGATGGAGAGTGTTTGAATGAAAGGAGGGTGTAATGGGGTGGGTGTCTATCATTACCATTGAATGCGTTGGTCAACTCGAGTGCATGGCACGTAGGATGAATTTTTGACAGGGTTTTTGTTTTTGGCGAAAGCCCAATGACACGAAATGGCCAATTGGTAACATCGAATTTCCAGACAACCCTTACTGGGATGGGGCTGTTGATTTGCTGGTGTTGTTGGATGGGAATCCGGTAACTTATCGCGATTGGGCAGAGACCTATTATGAAGAGGAGTTTGAAGAGCGGGATTTGGATTTGGATTTGGTGCGCCATGTTTATGCCGGGAACCTTTTAACGAAGGAATTGGTTTTGCAGATTAATCCGGGGCTGGAGGATTTTGATCGGTTGTGGGAGGAATTGGGGGAGATTGGGTATTGAATGGGAATGGGAATGGGAATGGGAATGGGAATGGGAATTTTCCTGCGAGTGTATCTTTTTTGACTCAAAAAATATAAATCATGCAATTTCCAAAATCAACAACTTTAACTACTCAAAATTTGCGATTAAGAATTCCATCTAAAGCAGATTTTCCGCACATATTTTCTGCCACCAGGTATGAAGGTTTTAATGATGGCATGCTTTGGGAGCCACCAGAGACAGAAGTGGAATTAATAAAACCTTTAGAGGCAGGAATTACCAGATGGGAAGAGGGGAGTGCTTATGGATTTACCATCGAAGAGAAAGAGACGAATGAATTTTTGGGTCGGATATCCATCCGAAAAACGAAGGAAGCAGATCGCTGGAACATTGGCTTTTGGACGCACCCAAAACATCAGGGAAGAGGAATTATGACAGCAGCAGTATCTGCTATTCTCAAATTTGGCTTTACACAGTTTAACGTAAAAACGATAGAGGCTTACTATGCTACCTGGAACAAAGGATCTGAAAAAGTACTGCACCGAAATGGTTTACATTTTGTAAAATTTATTGAACAAGGATTTTTTAAAAATGGAAAATGGACTGCTGAAAATATGGTGGAGATAAATCGGGAGGATTGGTTGAAAGGAGAGAGAGAGTAACAAATTGATTTTTAATCAAAAAATAAAACATGAAATACAGCTATCTAATCATAGCACTATTCCTTTTCTCAAATTGTAACAGTCAAAGTTCTAAATCAAAAACTGTAGCATCTAACGAAAGTGTAAGAGATAGCTTAGTTATTAAAAAGGATAGTTTATCTATAGATGATGAAGAAGTCTATTTGGTAGTAGATGAAATGCCAAGATTCCCCGGTTGTGAGGAGGAAGAACCAGTGGCGAGAAAGAATTGCTCAGATCGAAAACTATTGCAGTATTTTCACTCAAATATAAAGTTCGATCCAGTAGCTCGTGAGAATAATGCGATAGCATCCAAAATTGTTTTCTCATTTGTTGTTGAAAAAGACGGGATAATTAGTAACTTCGAATTAATAAAAGGGACTGAATCAAAATGGAACATTAGAGAAGTGGTGAAGTCAATGCCTTTGTGGATTCCAGGAAAGTTGAGAGGAATTCCCAGAAGAGTTAAATTTAATCTCCCTTTTTATGTTCACTTAAAATAATCCTGAGCCCCAAGAAAAACCAAACCCTAAAACCAAAATGATAAACCAAGTAATCAAAGACCTCGAAGCAATCATCCAGCTTTCCCAAAATGCGAACAGCCCGCTCGGCTACTTCGCAGCACTCTACCATCGCGTCACCAAAAAAGTAGAAGAAGGCATCCATTCCAACTTTTTTGAAGACGCTCCGCGAATGGAAATTTTTGACCATGTATTTGCCCAACGATACATCGATGCATTCTATGCTAATCAAAAAAAGGAATCCCTCACCCAATCCTGGCAAATAGCATTTGATTTGTCAACTGATTATTGGCCCATCGTACTCCAGCATCTCCTCATCGGCATGAACGCACACATCAACCTCGACCTGGGAATCGCTGCCGCTGAAATTTCAAAAGGAAAAAATATAGACGACTTAAAAATTGATTTTTATAAAATGAATGAAATACTTTCTTCGCTGGTAATTGAGGTGCAAGACGAGTTGGCAAATATCTGGCCTACCCTAAAACATATTCTGCAACGTACCCAAAACGTAGACGATTTTCTCATCGACTTTAGCATGGAAATGGCACGTGACGGAGCCTGGCGTTTTGCCTGCGAATTGGCTGCCGCTCCAGAAGAGGAATGGCCTGCAATAATCCAAACCCGAGATTTAAAAATAGCTCAAAAAGGTAATTTGGTTACGTCTCCCGGTTGGGCCGCCAGCACTGCTTTTAAAGTTGTCCGACTTGGAGAGCGTGGTTCTATTGCTGATAAGGTTTTGTCATTGACATCATAGGCTTAGAGCGAATGCCGCTAAAAAGTCGTAGGGCGAATGCCCCATTCCATTGGTGTGTCCCTTTCAGGGAAACTTCGTTATATAGAATTTTCCTGAAAAGGATGAATCAATGGAATAGGGCATTCGCCCTATGACTACGAAAGAGGGCTACGCTCTACACTCTATGACTACGAAAAATGCTTATCTTACTTCAACAACAATATTTCATAAAATTTTAGCTACTCATTTCTAAGGTGGATCGCGGAGCGATCCACACCAGCAAGAAACTTCAAAGACCAGTACAATACATTTGGAATACTCCCGTTTTATAGCTAACTTTGTATTTCAAAGTACTTTTAAATTAGACGATTGTCGAGTGCAACAACTAAAATCTACAGCATATGAAAACCTTGCTCCACCCAATCTTAGAGAATCAAACGGTTAAGGCCGGACTGATAATGCTGGCCATTTCGCTGGCTATTTTTACCGGTACAGTTAGCGTCTATGATATTAACTTCGATTTTTTTTCCAATGCTTTCTTCTTTAACTATGCCTTGGTCGTTATTTATGCTTTCATGGTAATGGCCGAGAATAAGAGAGAGATAGGTCGTTATTTCAAACCTGCGAATTTCGCATCCAACGTCATTTTACTGGAGTTACTCAACATCAGTGCTTACTCACTCAATCGAACCATTAGCGTATTTAATATTTCAACCAATTGGCTGGTTGGCTTTTTGATCCTTTCAAATGCACTGCTTTTGATATACGCCTTATGGCGAGATTACCTTCCCAAACAATTAATACACCTCATCGCTTTAGTTTCCAATATAGCCATGCTATTCCATTTTTATGAAGCCATTTATGTTACGCAGGGGTATATGTTTGGGGTAATGGGCATGCTGTTTTTTGGTATCGGTTTTCATATTTTTACGCCGGTACTATTCCTGTTAGCGAATTTAAAAGTAACCAGAGAAATCTTGAATAAGTCATCAAGGTATTGGGTGACCACAAGCCTGGCCTGGGCATTCTCTATTCTTTTTATAGGCTATGTGACCCTTCGTTTTGGTCAGGTTAATAATGTGCTGGAGCAAAATTTTCATCAAACCAATAAGCCTTATGAAGACAATAGTTTGCCCTCCTGGACAAAGGCCAGTCAGCTATTGAAAAAGGATTGGATTACAAAGCGCGTTTTGAAATCAGATATTGTTTATACTACTAGCGATGATATTTTTAGAAGCTTTGGTGGTTCGAGGTTTGGGATGAATGAAAGAGTGAAGCACGACCCTTTAGTTGTGATCGCGACTTTCTTTTATAATCCGGATTATATCAACAGGAGGCATAAGATTAAAATCCTGAATTTTATGTTCGACCAACGCCATAAAACCGAACGTAAATTATGGAGTGGGGATAATTTATCTACAACTGACATCGTCACCAACATACAATTGTTTCCCGATTACCGGCTGGCTTATACCGAAAAAACATTCCAAATAAAAAACAGTCGGGTCGATCGCAGGAGAAATCAACAGGAAGCGCTCTATACTTTTTATTTGCCGGAAGGCTCTGTCGTAACTTCAGCGGCACTTTGGGTCAACGGAAAAGAAGAACCCGCTTACCTCACCACCAAGTCAAAAGCAAATAGTGCGTACACGACCATTGTTGGAAGGGAGCGGCGTGATCCTTTGCTCCTGCATTGGAAGGAGGGCAATCGGGTAACGGTGCGCGTTTTCCCCTGTACGCCGGAAGAAGACCGCCAATTTAAAATAGGCGTAACAACGCCTTTGCAAAAAGTAAATGAGCAACTCCGCTACGAAAATATTGATTTCGAAGGACCCTACTGGAAGAAAGCAAAAGAGAGTGTCAATATTGTTTGCGAAGGAACTTTATCGAATATGAAAACACCCTTTTCATTTCGGGAAGATGGCACTAATTATTCTTATATGGGCAGATATATATCCGATTGGTCTTTGGCCTTTGATGCAGTTCCTTTGTCCACCAAACCGTTTTCATTCAATGGAAAATCTTTTCAGTTGCAGGAATATATCCCCACAAATTCTGATTACGAAGCCACCTCAATTTATCTGGATATTAATGCCGGTTGGTCTAGGTCGGAGCTAAACACATTGTGGCCACAGATTAAAGCTAAAAAAGTTTATGTCTATTCCAATAACAAAATGGAACAGGTGGTAGACGGAAATAAAACGGCTTTGTTTAAGCAAATGCGCCAACAGAATTTCACCTTATTCCCTTTTAGCAGAATCGTTCAACCTGCATCTGCATTGGTCATCAGCAAGTACAATCAGCTGACACCGACATTGAGTGATATCGAAAAATCGAGATTCGTGTCAGACGCTAGTACTTTCTTTAAAGAAAATAAAGCACCCATTCGATTGTATAATCTTGGTCAGGAAATTTCACCTTATTTAAAAACCTTAAAAGAAATTCGCGCCATCCAATTGGAAAGTGGAACGGTAGAGGATTTGTCAAAACAGCTTCAAAACAATACTTTTTACACCAATCAGGAAGACGACAAAACGATTGTGAATCATTATGCAAATTTCAAGATAATCGAATCAGCGGCAAGCGCAGCTTCCAATTCTGATGCACCTGACCACCTCATGCGACTCTTTGCCTACAATGATGTTTTACGAGAAGTAGGTAAGGATTATTTTAATAAAAAATCGTTGGCAAATACATTGATTACTGCTGCAGAAGAAGCTTATGTGGTGACGCCAATTTCAAGTCTGATTGTACTGGAAACACAGAAAGATTATGATCGGTTCGATATAAAGAAAAGCAAAAACAGCTTGGATAACGCATCCATTGGAAATTCTGGCTCAATACCGGAACCACATGAATGGCTGCTGATTGTTTTGGTGTTTGGGATGCTGGTTTGGTTTTATGTTCGCAGGTGATATGGGCTCGTTAGCGTGATGGGACACAGATTCAACGGAGGCCGTGTCCCATCCCATCCAAAATAAAAGACAACACGACACAAGAATGAAACCAAGCCATCTAAAAATACTATTGTTAATTTTACCCATAGCCATTTTTGTTGGGTTTGATTATCAAAATACATCCCTTCAATTTTCATTGATATTGGGATTGATGGCTTTCCCATTCGTCATGCGAACAGAAACAGTTCCCGGCAATTACCGATATGCCATACTGGCAGCACTGGCAGGAATAATTTTAATTTTTTTAAGATCGAGCAGTTGCTATTATTTTTTTACTGCCTTTTTAGTGTTGTTTGTTATTGAAAAATGGTGGGGGCGACTCAATTATCTGCCGCTCTTATTGGTCATCGCCGTTTCGCCTGTCATTGGCTATCTTGTATACATCTGGAGTTTTCCAATCCGTCTGAAACTGAGTGAGCTGGCTGCCAAAAGTTTGCAACTGGTGGGGATGAATGTGGCGGCCACCGGAAATGTAATAATGATGGATGGAAATACCTTTTCCGTTGATCCGGCTTGTATTGGTTTGAAACTGGTGATTACTTCATTGGTACTAGGTATTGTCATCATAGGTTATTTTGAAAAAAAAAGCAGTGTAGCTTTACCCTTATGGAAAACAAGTTTATTGCTGGTTCTTATTTTATTTGGTGCAGTGCTATCTAATTTCGTACGTTTATTGATGCTCATTATTTTTCATATCCTTCCGGAAAATTTTATGCATGATGTAGTTGGTTTGTTGAGTTTGGCGACATACGTCTTGCTGCCGTTTTACTTCTTAGTTCGTTTTCTTTTCAGAAAAAGGCTTTCGACAAAAAACGCATCCAAACAGTTACCACTTCCTAATTCAATTCATATTCCGCTTGCTGCAAAGTTAGTTCTTGGAAGTTTGCTGCTTTTGCAAATAGTAAACGGCCCCCAATTTTTGGAAGAGGCTGTTGAAAATAGCAGTAGCATCGAGGGCATCATCTTAGATGGTTTTCAAAAAGAAATTACTTCAAACGGTGTTTTAAAATTGCAAAGTGAAGAAGCGCTGATCTATATCAAACCACCTGTTCAGTTTTTTGAGGGAAGTCATGATCCGCGTATTTGTTGGAAGGGGAGTGGTTATACTTTTTCCTCTGTGGAGATTGATTCTGTTGGCGGTAAGTCCATTTATACAGCTACGCTCACCAAAGATGCGGATAAAATTTACACGGCTTGGTGGTATGAAAATGACGCAGACCAAACGCCACATGAATGGAATTGGCGCTGGCAAACTTTAAAAGGTGCCGCTGGTTATTACATGGTTAATGTCAATTGTACGGACCCTGTTGTTTTGCAAAAATGGGTAACTCGGAAGATTTTTTGATAGCTCTTTTGACGTGATGGGACACGGCCTCCTTCGGCCAAAGCCCTATGGCGGCGGACGTGTCCCATCCCGATCGCTTTAGCGATGCTCACTAACAAAATACATATTAACCTCCCCAACATTCTTCGCCAAAATTTTCCCACGAGGCTCGCAGTCAAATGCATGCTTCACCAACTGGTAAGATGATTCTGAAATATTAATACGACCCTCAGCGCCACTACTTTCCATCCGGCTGGCAATGTTGACAGCATCACCCCAAATATCGTAAGCAAACTTCTTGGCACCGACCACACCCGCCACTACCGGGCCACTATGAAGGCCCATTCGCATATGCCAATAATCAACACCCGCTTCCTTTTTTTCCAGAATCCGCTGATCCATAAAAGCTACAATTTCCTGACCCGCTCTAATCGCGGTTACACAATGTTCAGGATCCTCCCGCGGCACACCTGCCACACACATGTACGCATCACCAATCGTTTTTATTTTTTCCAATCCATGCTTTTCAAGAATAGAATCAAAACTACTAAAACAATAATTGAGTTCCTGAATGAGTTGCTCCGGTGACATGGTGGAAGCAATACGGGTGAAGCCACTAAAGTCAGTAAACATCACCGTGGCATTTTCATAACTTTTCGGGCTGGCAAAGCCTTTTTCCTTCAGCTCCCTAGCTGTTTCTTCAGGAAGTATGTTGAGGAGCAATTGATCCGACTTGTTGCGTTCGGTTGTGATTTCAGCCTTTTGAATTTCAATAGCTTTATTTTTTTGGTTGAGTTGCTGATTGAGTTTGTTGGAGTAGAGCAGTCCACCGCCGATGATTAATAAAATCAGTCCCATTAAAACTCCGAGGCCATAGAAAAACTGTACTCGTTCATTTTGTTTGGCCAGCTCCAGATCGCCGAGTTCCTTGTCTCTAAGAATTAAATCTTTTTCTTTTTGTTTAGCCGCAATTTGAGCTTCCTGATTTTGAATTTCTAATTCTTGTAGTGCTTCTTTTTGTTGGAGCGTAGCCACTTCTTTTTCTTTTTGCGAACTCAAAAGTCGTTGACGGGAAAGTTCCAGTTCTTGTTGCGCCCGTTGATTTTCGCCAGCTTGTATTTCCAGCTCACTGGCTTTAATTAGATTTTCTTTTGCCAGAATTTCTTTTTCCTTTTCACCAGCGATCAGCTCAGCCTCTTTGTTTTTAAAAGCCAGTCGTTGATTGTCAGCTTCTGCCTTTAGCTGCGCGATAGTCAGCTCTTGCATATCTCTGTTTATGATGAGTAGTTTGGTTTCCTTTTCTGCCCGTTCCAGTTGAATGGATTGTTGCAGCAATTGTTGCTGCCTGATTTTTTCTTCCAGTGAAAAGGAGTCGCGCAGAACCAGGTGTTTTCTAAAAAATTCCAAAGCATTAGCATCCTCATAAACGGCAGAGTGAATCAGAGCAGTTGTGTAAAATATATCGACAAGTAATGCGTCATTTGATTTGCTTTCAGCTAAGGTAACGGCTTTTTCAGAATACTGTTTTGCATTGTGGAAATCTTTTTTACGAAAGTAAACAGTAGATATCAAATGATCAATTTCGTCGAGTTCCTTTGGGGCATAACGCTTCTTTATATCTCTGGCATTTTTCAGATATATAATGCTTTCATCAAACATCCCCATGTTATAATAGGCAATGCCGATGTTTACCCCAACAATAACCCGCTCGGAAAATTCATCGTCCTTCAGTTTGGACATTGCTTTTTTAAAAAAATCAATTGATTTATTATAGTTTACCAGATTGTTGCAATGGTAGCCCATATTATTGTAAACCCGAATTAATTCCTCTTCCGGTCGGTTGTTGGCTTCCAGAACTTCTTTTAATTGTAGATTTTGTTCCAGTGCTTTGCGATGGAGGCCATTGAGGGAATAAAGATCCACAATAGCCTGCATGGTGGTGATTTGGCCATTTATATCATCCGTTTTTTTATAATTTTTAACAATGTGATTGTAATAGTAAAATGCGCTGTCTGGTTTGGATAAATTTGAATAACTTTTTCCTAAAAGGGTGTAAAGTTGTATGGTATTTTCATCAAAAGGAATTTCGCTTTTTGCAAATGGCAAGGCTTTTAGATAGTAGATCAATGCCTGCTCGTGTAACTCTTCCGCCTGATAAATCTGAGCAATGGCCATCGCTATTTCCGGAAGGAAAATACTATCCTGACCTTCAATAGCATCATAAGCAAGTAACCAACTGGCTAGTACCTGAGGAATACCATTTCCTGCGGTAGTTGCTTCTTCTGCAATTTGAATCAGATTTTGCACATTACTTTGTTGGCTCAGCGCCCAAAGAGGCAAACTAAGAAAGAGCAGAAGTAATGATATTTTATTTAGTAATGACATTGTTTGATTTTAGTCTCAATAGTAAGTTAGCTTCAGTAGTAATAGCACAGAGTCAGGTTTAATTTTGAATAATACCCTTTAGGCCGCATCCCTTAGCTCGGATCGCTAAAGCGATCGGGATGGGACACGGATTTGACGGATTGAACGGATAAGGACGGATTTCCCTCTGACGCGTTTGTTTTTACGATCGCAGAAAAAATCCGTGTAAATCCGTTCAATCCGTCAGATCTGTGTCCCATCAAAAAAATCGCGCAAGCGATCCGCGTTAGAGAACCTATTCGAAATTCAATCATTCAAACATTCAAAATTCTCCTCTCTCTAATCCAACCGATAGTTAATCCCAATCCGCATATACCGTTTTGATTGTGGATTATAAAGCAAACCATCGCCATCATCAGTAGCATCAATCCCAGCGTATTTGGTACTCAGTACATTGTTCATTTTTGCATAACCCAAAATGTTTTTATTGAACTGGTAACTAGCTAACGCATCAATGGTGAAGTAACCATTATTGAGTTGCCGGTTTTCACCACCTACTAAATCTTCTGGTAGCTGATAAATCAAAACATTTCTGGTATAGCTTTTAGTCATCCAGGTATTCTCAAAAAGTAAACGCAACCTTTTGGTGGGTTTTAACTCAACGTCAAACTGCCCGATCCAATCCGGTTGAGCACGCAATCCATCAAGACTTATAGAAGTAGCAGGACCCTCATCAAAAGTAAAAGAACCAGAAACCTCCTTGCCTTTGGAGTAGTTAATATTAAAGGTACAATTCAAACCAATAGCCGGAATAATATCCTCAATACGAATACTGCTTTGGATGCCATACAAACGGGCAAATGCTTCGCTGTCATTCACATAACCTAGTGTGAAACTTAGGTCATTGTAAGAATAATCACTGAGGTTGGAAGTTAAAAGGTATACGATGAAATTACTGGTTCGGGTATAATAGGCAGACATATCAAGCTTAATATTTGGCGATATTTTCCAGCGGCAACCTACCTCAGAACTATAGGTAAGTTCAGGACTTAAGTCAGCGCCTGTCTCCAGGGGGCTAAATTCTTCAAGAGAAATTCTAACGGATGTAGATGAATAATAAGGGGATGGATAGCGAAAGGAGCGGCCAGTAGAAAAACGCAAGCTAAAGTTTTTAGTCCAGCGATATTGCAAAGCTACTCTGGGATTAAAATATACTCTGTCGCGAACCAGATAATTATTTTGTCGAATAAAAGCCTGCGCTCCTAAAATAGCATTCCATTTTCCAAAGTTAAAATAGGATTCAACAAAACCACTCAAATCGGTATACAGGGCATCATCAATCGCTATACTTTGACTAAAAGTACTTACACTATCAGATAGTAGGTTAAAAGGATCTGAGCTATAGTTTCTTAGTGGATTTCCAGCACCAGCTTGTAGCAACAGACCACTGGAGATTTCAATATTTTTAGTTGGATTAAACCCAAATAATAATTCCAAATTTCCCTCCAGAGAGTTGGCTGAACTATATCGGGATCCTGAAAAGTAAGCTTCATCTATCACCTGTCGCATTGAATCGATCTGTTGCTGATAGGTTTCATAATCGTAATATTCAATATAAGAATCGGCAAGAACTTGTTGTAAAAAATTGACCATGGGTAAAACGTAAGAATAAGAACTTCGCTTATCGGTTTGATAATTTAATGTGCCGAAGCTTATTTTGAAACGATAGCGTTTTGCCATTTTTTCATAATTCAAATTGAAAACATTGATACGTTCACCAAAATAATTTAGCGGATTGGCATAGGAAACCGCATAAGGACTAAGCCCAATAGAACTATGGTCACGACGATACATTTGATGTATCTTAAGTTGAAAGTTTCGGTATTTTAAATCGACACCAAGCATGTTGCTAAAATGGGGGAGTGTGCCTAGTAGTGGAGCTGACTTTGAGCCTCTGTAATTGGGGCGCTTCGTGTAAGTAAAACCATCAGTTTCATCCACATCGAGGACTTCTTCATATCTATCCGGATTGTAAAGCGAGTCAATATCATATTTGACCCGCCGATCGTCCTGTGTCGTAAAATTACCATAGACACTAAAACTCAAAACCCTTTTATCTTTTCCCATTTTACCGGCAAACATAATGTCCAGGTTTTTAAACCTATTGCTTCCAAAGCCCAAATCAGATTGTACATATACCGGACGATCCGTTTTTTTCAAAATAATATTGATCACACCTGCTGATGCATCGGCTCCATATAAGGTAGCTGCCGGACCGTAGATAATCTCAATGCGCTCCGCCTCCCGAATCGGAATTTGCGGACCAATAGGCATTCCTTTCGTCACAAATGGTTTGATCGGAATATCGTTAATCAGAATTTTTGCATAGGTATTTCCGTGAAGGCCACGCATCATAAATGTCTCGCCTTCTATCGCTGACCCCGGTTGTGAAACGCGTATACCCGGCAGGCGCTTGAGTACGTCGGCAAGTGTCAGATACCCCTTCTGACGAATCTCCTCGCCGGTCACTACAAAAATGGTAAAGGGCAAATCCTCAACGTCTTTTTCTGTTCTACTACCAGAGATTACCTGTGTACCAAGCACTTGGTTTTGATTCGTTTTTATGTCCTTCCAGCCCAGTTTGGCAAAGTCGATGAGCAGACTATCCTGGCTCTGTGCAGATAAACTGATACTCACGAAAAGTATTAAAATACAAGAGAGGGGAAGTCTCCATTTATAAGGGCGTTTGATCATATTTACTTACTTTAATACACGGTATATTACTGTAAATTGTAACTATTCAGCTAATAGTAAAGTAACTGAACAGTTACTGTAAATTTATAAAATTTATGCTAGATAGTGAGTGAATGAAAATGAAAAAGAAATTCGCTTAGATTTAATTATTCATTACTCCTTTTCGACTCCTTTTTATCTCGTTCAAATACGCATTTTATAAGGTCGTTGTATACAGTCGAAGGGCGCTTGCCCCACGTCATTGGTATAAGCCTTTCAGCCTAAAATACTCCAACGGGATTATACCGATAGCGCGAGGCATCGCCCTTCGATCCAAAAATATTGACCTTCCAAAAAAAAAAATCACTATATTTGTGTAACCAGTTACGTAATTACCATCATAGATATGTCAAACACCACCGAATTCTTCAATAAAGTTGGAAAAATAGCCCTGGGTTCCAGAATGAGAATGCTCAGCGAAAGTATCATGGAAGACGCCAAAGGGATTTATTCGATGTACGATGTGGCTTTGAAGCCAAAATGGTTTCCGGTTTTTTATGTGTTGTCAAAAGGCGAGGCAAAGTCTATTACGGCTATTGCCAAAGAAATTGGGCATTCTCATCCATCTGTCAGTAAAACCATTCGTGAAATGGTAAAAGCTGGAGTTGCCCTTGAACAAAAAGACAAAAGCGATGGTCGCAAAAACATACTCCAGCTAACTGAAAAAGGAAAAGTACTCGCCATCAGAATAGAAGATCAGTATACCGATATCGACAGCGCAGTAGGAGAGGCTCTTGCCCAAACGACGCACAATATTTGGAAGGCAATGGAGGAACTGGAGTTTCTTCTGGCTGACCAATCTATGTTGCAAAGAGTTCGCAGCGCAAAGAAAAAAAGAGCGTCTGAAAAAGTCAAAATTGTTCCTTACGAACCCAAGCACAAACAATTCTTCTTTGATGTAAATGAAGCATGGATCAGCCAATATTTTGAAATGGAAGAGGCTGATCACAAAGCGCTGGAAAATCCGAAAGCATACATTCTCGACAAAGGAGGAGCCATTTTAGTAGCACTTTATGACAATGAACCGGTTGGCGTTAGCGCACTCATCAAAATGGAGCATCCGGAATATGGATATGAGTTGGCAAAGATGGGGGTGCTTCCCAAAATGCAGGGCAAAGGAATCGGTTGGTTACTCAGCAAGGCCACTATTGAAAAAGCAAAATCCTTGAGCAATAAAAAAATATACCTGGAAAGTAACACTGTTCTGGCTCCTGCCATCACCCTCTACCATAAGTTGGGTTTTAAAAAAGTGGCAGGCCTTTTATCACCATATGAACGCTGTAACATAAAAATGGCGCTTGATTGATTGAGGTTCGTTAGGAGGAAATGGAAGCCAAAAAAGCTGACTTCTAATGCAGTTTCTGAAAGGTTTGCTTCTGTGCTATAAGCCGTTTTTTTAGTAACTGTTGAGGATGGCCACAAAGACACGAAGGCACAAAGTTTTTTACGAACTAATGTTAAAAAAATTGTTGAATTTATTTCCGTCAAACTATTTAGTGGCTATATCCCGAATAGTTACGTTACTTTTTTTAATTTAAAACCGCAACATGTAAAAGTAGCCCAATACTGTGTGTCCTACACTAGTGGGAAAATTTTTACATTTAATACCGAGTTCTCGGCACAAGCTATTTCGCGGTTTCGCGGTTTTACATTAAAACGCTTTCAAAATTAAAGGATCATTGAACCTCCGGCTTGACCGACGGGATCGGTGAGCCTGAGTATGGAATAGTAAGCACCCTGACTAAAACGGATCAGAATACTTCTCATGCGTCACCAGTACCTCATCCGTAAGTGTATGCATAAAAGCAACCAGGGCCGCTTTTTCAACTTCCGTTAAATTCATCTGACGGGGCGGGCCGCCGAGCATGCCGGTAGTGGTCAATCGATCATCCAAATTGTCGAAAGGTTGTATGCCACTGTTGTAATGTTCAACAACTTCTTCCAATGTTTCGAAGCGACCATCATGCATGTAAGGAGCGGTCCGTGCAATATTTCTTAAGGTTGGAATTTTAAATTCAAATTTATCAGCCTCTTCACCACTCACTTCCATTTGGCCCAAATCGGTTTCATAACCAACCAGTCCGTTGTTTTTGGCAGCGGTGTTTGTAAATATCGTGTTGGTATGGCATTGATTGCAATTTAAACCCGATTCAAAAAACAAGGTCTTTCCTAACTTCTCCTCTTCCGTAAAATTGGCAAAATCGGTGCCGATTCCCTCATCGTATTTGGAACTGTATGCTGTCATTGAATTGATGAATTGAGTCAGGGCATTACTAATCAAATCAGACGTAATTGAATCACTGTCAAAGGCAGCTTTGAAGAGCGCTGGATAATAATCAGTAGCAGCTAATTCCAATACCACATCTTCCAGATTACTACCCATCTCAAGACTATCTTCAATAGGTAACAACACCTGATCTCTCAACCTGCTGGTTCTCAAATCCCAAAAGAAATTTCGAGCATAAATGGTGTTCGCAAAGCCCAAAGAATTTCGGTTGGTAAATCTACCATCAAAGCCTTCGCTTTGTTGCTCAGGATCACTAAAACCATGTTCCTGAAAATGACAACTAGCACAAGCGACTTCATTATTGATCGATAGTTTTTTGTCATAAAATAAGACCCTGCCTAAGGTGGCACCTTCATTGGTAATAGGATTGCTGATTAAATTATTGCCTTGTAGAAATTCCAAAACAGAGACTTGAAAATGCTCCGGATAGTCGAGCGTAGCATAATCAAAAGGAACTTCAGGCAACGCTGGTCTGACCACCATAGGCTCAGGTAAGTCCATCTCTTTCTCATCTTTATTACACGAGAAAACCAGGAAGAGGCTACAAACGATTAAGAGGAAATTTACTTTTTGCATGACTAAAAATAAGCTTTTCTAAGCAATTTAGAAAGTATACATCTTTTTTAAAAAGAACATTTGGGCCTGTCTGGCGCCAATCAGGCTCCAGACAAATTCTCTGTACAAAAATTCCAATGGAGTTCGTTAGGAGCTTGCTTCTGAGTCCGAACGCACAGCCTCATTAAAAAATCTCCCCCTCCACACAACCCTTTACACATTTCCTGCGTGTAGTAATTGAAAGAGCATTAAATACACCGTGTATTAAAACGGATATTTCATTGCTTTAGATGAATTTTATCTTAATTTTCTGAAAATTTTGTGTTAACACAACGAATGACAGACAGTGAGTTACAACAACTAATCTTAGCTTGTCGCAAAAACAATCCGGCAAGTCAGAAGAAATTGTATCGGCATTTCTATAGTTATGGAATGACCATCTGTAGCCGCTATGCCAATAACCGGGAAGAAGCAAGTGAAATCCTCAACGACGGTTTCGTGAAAGTTTTCACTAAAATAGAAAAGTACTCCGATCACCTGTCATTCAAAGGCTGGCTCGCCAAAATTATGGTCAACACAGCCATTGATGCTTATCGCAAAAAACGTTCAAAACCCAACACCGTTGATCTGGTACACGCTCAGCATCTGCAAAGCGCAGCTACAGTAATTGAAGATATGTCGGCCAAAGAATTGTTGAAAATGGTACAAAGCCTCCCGCCTTCCTATCAGATTGCTTTTAGCTTACACGTAGTCGAAGGTTTTACACATGTAGAGATCAGTCAAAAATTAGGAATATCAGTAGGCACCTCAAAATCGAATTTAGCAAAAGCCAGAGTGAAGTTACAAGCTATGGTGCAATCAGTTAATGAGAAAAAAAGTAAGTATGGATAACAAGGACTTCGATGATATATTTTCGAGCAAATTGCGCGAGACGCAATCGTTTGAGTTTATGGAATCCGATTGGGAAGAAGTGTCCGACAGGTTGAAGCAACCGGAGCGGAAAAAACGAGGCGGCTTTTGGTTTTGGATGCTTGGAGCGGCATGTATGCTGTTGGGGATCACAACTATTTATTTAGCAGTTGATTTAAAAAACACCAAACACGAATTGGCCGAAGTGCAACAATCCATACTCAACCCGTCAACGGAAAATACAGCAGATGCCACAAGGCTCGTTTACAGCTCCGTTGCAGATACCGATCCCATCAAGCCCACTGATGAGACCAAGCCCACCAAAAAAATAACCATCATCGAATACGATACGATCGTACCAACCTTTTATCAAACAACCATAGAAAAACAGACCGTACAAAAAACAACCGTTAAACCCACTACTTTAGTTTACAACTCCGCTGTAAATACTAAATTCCAAAAGCCAACAACTCAAAACCAAAACCAAAACCAAAACCAAAACCAAAACCAAAACCAAAATCAAAATCAAAATCAAAATCAAAATCAAAATCAAAATCAAAATACGCAAATCACCATAGAAAAAAGTCTATCCGATAAAGAGCTTGTCAGGAGGAAGGCGCTTGCGCTAAAAACCACATCCGCTTTTCCTTTAAAAGAAAGACCAGAGGAGGAGCCAGAGCCATTTGTCTTCTCTTCGATAAGTGTAAATCCAAAACCAAAATCGAAAAGAAGTCGATTAGGTATTACCGCTGGTTGGTCACTCCCTGAAAAAATAATAGACGACAGCGATTACGAAAATACCCACCTTAAGCGAAATGCCTACGATGTCGGACTACATTTCAGTGTTGATGTAAACAAAAGGATAAACACCTGGGCTTCGCTTTCATTTCACAATGTTAGCTACAAAGCCAATGGTGTTGATGAGTCATTTAAAAATGCTGTTGTGGAGCGGGTGATTGCTAATTCGTTTGCAGATATCAATGGTGATCCTGGGCTCGAATCGCAATATTCCTCAGATGGAGGAAATGACTTTTCCGCAAAGAAAAATGTTTTACAATACGGTCTGGGAGCCAACTATTTCCTTATACAAAAAACTCGTTGGGGACTTTACACCGGTCTGTCCGCGTATGCCCACACGAAACTAAAAAATAAGATTTTTCTGAAAGACGATGATAATTCCTCAGTTATAACTACAGATTCTTATCAAGAGAATTCTCGCATAAAAGGAGAGGCCTTTCGTCTCCACGCCCTCGCCACTCAAATCGGCTATCGCCTCGATCTAAACAACAATATAAGCTGGCAACTTGAAGCATTCAGCGAACTAAAACTCGCCCCAAAGTCCAATAGAATTTATGAGCCATTTGGTCTGCGGACTATTGTTTCTTATAACTTCTAATCAAAAATCCCCCATAAACGCAAAAGCGCAGCGCATAAACAAAGCCAACAAATAGATCATCAGTGGAACGCGACTGCCGAGTTTTTCGTATCCGCCCATTTCAATTGGCTGGATTAACACCTACTACTACCATCCAGCCAATCAAAATTGGCAAATACATTTCCCATTCAAATTTATTCCCTATTTTGCCAAAAAAAATGAAACCCCTCCTCTCCATCCTCTTCCTCACTATCACACTCCAACTGCAAGCCCAATCCCGGGAATCCAGCTCCCTCACCATCAATTTCAACTCCAGCCAACACCAACTCAGCAGCACCGCTCAAAACAAACTATCCAAAGCACTTCAAAGCATCAACCCAAATAACATCATCCGAATAGCCCTGATCGGACACACCGACAACGACGGAGAGATCACCTACAATCAAAAACTATCCGAACGCCGCTCTCAAGCAACCCTTAGCTTTCTACTAAAAGCCGGAGTCAGCAAAGACCGCATCGAAACCTACTCAAAAGGAGAAGTAGAACCCAAAGCCGATAATGCGACAAAAGCTGGACAAGCAATCAACAGGCGAGTGGAAATAACCATCATTTACGAAAGTATGCCTCAGTAAATTTAATCCTGGCCATCAAAAAGAAGGATAAGTAAAATATTTTGTAACTGTTCAGTGACTCTATTGATGCGTTTGGGTTGTTCAATACCGTGTCAAGGGTGATGAACTACACTTCTTAGAGGTAGGTGATATTGGCAATAATAATGAAAGTAAGTTGTTTCCTGATTTTGGAGTAGGAGCGATGTTGTATTACGACAATCGATATTATGTTGGTGTTTCTGTTCCACAGACCTTTGGTCTAGCGCTTGACTACCGAGAGGATGATAATGATTTTTCGATTCAAAGAGTGCAACATTACTACGGTACTCTAGGAGCTAATATTCAGATGCGGGATGACAGTTGGTTAGTGCTTTCTTCTGAAATGCGTTATGTTGAAAATGCACCGTTTTATTTTAATGGACGGCTGAAGTACGAGTATCGGAACTTATTTTGGGTGAGTGGAAGTATGGCTAGTTCAAAAGAAATGACTGCCAACGTAGGAGTGATAATTGAATCTGGCTCAACCAGTAATTTATTAAAATTAGGTTACTCTTTCTCTAGCTTTTTGGAAAATTATGGTCCGACTTATGGCACGAGTCATGAGATTGGGATTGTATATTCCTGGTAGGGAAGGCATGTGAATTGGAATGTTTCCTGCTAACGCACATAAAAGACCGAATCCACCAATTGAGCCACAGAATAGTTACAAACGCTGAATGAGCAAAGGGGCTCAAATAAAAAGCCCCGAATTCTGAATAGTCAGAATCCGGGGCTTTTAAGTATAATCGCTCTATCTAATGACCTCCTGCGCGCAATACTTCAGGTGTCTCAGAATCAGGAGATTTTGGTAACAATAACCAAAGTCCTCCATAATGATGCAGAGCAGAAGCTTTGATCTGGCCTTTCTTGCCAATACCCTGGTAAAGGTCAACGTGACCAGGGCCATTGATAGCTCCACCAACATCCTGAGCAAATAACAGTCGATATTCATGATTTGTGCAAACCCCTTTTCTGTTAACCACAGGAACAGCCGCTAAATAGCAACCACCAAGTGGGAAATAGTCTGGGTCAACCGCGATGGAGTGATTAGAAGTAAGTGGTACCTGAGCGGCACCTCTTGTTTTTGTTTCAGCAGGTTTGCTTTCAAAGAAAATGTAGTTAGGATTTGAAAACAAGATGGTGTCTTGCATTTCAGGATTTGCGGCTACATATTTCTTAATGTGTTTGATAGATACTTTTTCGATGGTGGCCAGACCTTGTTTGATCATAAAGTTGCCGATACTCTTATATTTATGGCCATTGCCACTATTATAGGCGAAGTGTTCATGTGTACCATCCAGGTATTCTACAATTCCAGAGCCCTGCACCTGCATGAAATAAAGGTCTATTGCATCTTTAGCATAAGCCAACTCAAGACCGAGTCCTTCAAATGCTTTTTCTCCTTCAATTTCAGCACGGGAGGGGAGTTTTCCTAACCATTTTTGAGGACGCTGGTAAATAGGGTATTTGTAAACAGCATCTTTTACCCGACTTACTTTCAGCACAGGAGTAAAATAGCCAGTATAGTGAACGTTGCCTTTTCCATCCTTTCCTTTTATTTGGTGGGCATCCAATGCCTTATTGAGTATTTCAGGTCTTTCGGCATATTTCATCAATAGCTCAATCGTTTCCTGTAATTGCTCAATCTGAACATGGAGGTTGCCGAATGCAAATTCCTTTTTATTTTTTCTGATTTTCAATACCCGAAGCTGATTTTTTAAACCATTGATGACCTCAGGGCCGATCTCAGGAAAATCAGAAAAGTTGGAAAGAGAATTCTTGGAATAGGTGGTAGACAATGGTTTGGCACCAAGGGCCTTACCTGTACGGTGAAACTTATAGGAAGGCGCGTTATTCCAGTTAATAAGTTCATTTGCATTAAGCTCAGAAGCGTTAGAAACTTCTGAATCCAAACTTATAGGAGTTTTTGTAGGATAGAAAACAGCGCCGCCGGCTGCTACTACTAGCAGGAGTGATAAAAATCTGTTCATGAGACATTACGGTTTTAGAGAACTTCTTTTTTGTCTTTTGTTTTTGGATTATAATTCTAAATTGAAAAGCAGATGGTGTGATATGATCTGTTTGGAAAGGTTATTCTGCTCTCAATTCTCCGCAAATCTACAATAAGAAGTCTTGAATATCAAAGTTTTTTGTTATTAAAGGTTAAAGCTTTGGTCTAAAGTGCTGATTATTTGATAGTTACAAAGTAGGTATTTTTATTACATATATATTAAGCCTAAATATTGTGCCAAATGGGACAAATAGCTTTTAAATAGTTGATTTACAGTTTTTTAAAAATAATGTTTATCTTAAATGTCTCTCCTCACTGAGCAACGGTTAACTTTTGATGACTTTTTGTAGGTGATTCATCTATCGAAATCAAGTATTTTAAGTATTTTTATGTTTTAATAGCAACATTCCTTAAAAATCGAAAATCTTGAAGGCCCCCTTCATGTATCAGCGATACGCTCAGGTTTTCTAGTTCACAAAACACTTTTAGTTTCAATCCTAACAGTTTCAATACTGAAAGGTTCAAATTTATTCTATCCGAAAAGAAGACCTGATTCCCATTGGATCAAATGATTTTTATTTTTTAAACAACTTCTATTAAAAGAATGATCACCTACACAAAATTATCAGCTATGATACACTCAATAAGCAAACTATTTAGACTACTAACAATTTTCCTGTGGTGTTTACTAATAGGAGTTGCTGCCCCTACTAATGCTCAACCCGCTGGTTTCTCTGACCAACTTTTTATGGGGGGCTGGGACCAGGTGGTAGGTATGACCTTTGATGACAATTGCAAAATATATGTATGGGAAAAGAAGGGAAAGGTATGGATCATTGAAGATGGCGTGAAACTTCCTGATCCACTCATCGATATAAGTGAAGAAGTAGGAGGCTGGAGAGACTTTGGACTGGTAGGGTTCGCACTGGATCCTGATTTCGTCTCCAACGGTCATTTCTATTTATGCTATACCGTGGACCGGCACCACCTACTTTATTTTGGTACCAATCAATACAACTCTAATACCGATGAATACTTCAACGCAACCATTGGAAGAGTAACCAGATATACGGCACAGGCCTCCACTAATTTTACAACAGTAGACTACAACAGTCGCAACGTACTCGTAGGTGAAACCAAAGAAACGGGTATTCCAAGTTTACACGAATCACATGGTATTGGTCAACTGGTTTTTGGAGAAGATAACACCCTGATGGTTTGTACGGGGGATGGTGCCAGTTATAACTCCGTCGATGAAGGCTCAGCATCCGAAACTTATTATGCACAAGCACTAGCCGATGGGATTATTACATCTGGTGAAAATATAGGCGCTTATCGTTCTCAATCATTGAATTCCCTTGATGGAAAAATTCTACGCATCGACCCCGAAACCGGCGATGGTGTCCCTACCAATCCTTTTTACAACGGATCACAACCCCGATCTCCTCAATCACGTGTATGGGCGCGAGGTGTTCGTAATCCATATAGAATGGTGAAAAAACCTGATACAGGTTCTCACTTCGAAAGCGATGGTGATCCCGGTGTTTTTTATTTTGGTGATGTAGGATGGGGAAACAGGGAAGAACTTGGAGTCGTTACTTCTGGTGGACTAAACTTTGGTTGGCCCAAATTCGAAGGTATGACCAATCAACCTGGCTACAACAATCCAACCTATAACCCCGCCAACCACGAACGACCAAGAGTAGACTGGCGCAACGGAACTCCAAGAGCACTAGTAAATGGTACCATATATAACGTAGGATCTGCCCAGATGCCAGGCCCTTCATTCAGCGGTAATGCATCTACCGGAGGTGTCTGGTATACAGGAACTGATTTTCCGGAAGCATATCAAAACACTTATTTTCACGCAGACTATGGAGCAGGATGGATTCGGAATTTCTCTTTCGATGCCAATCACAATCCTACGGAAGTAAACAACTTTATCAGCAATGCAGGTGCGGTAGTTTTTGTTACCACATCACCCGTCGAAGGTGGTTTGTACTACGTAAGTTACCCAAATAATATTCGTAAAATAACCTATAACAGTTCTGGAAATAAGGACCCGATTGCGATTGCTTCCGCTGATCAAAACGATGGCCCCGGACCTCTAACCGTCCAGTTTGTCGGAAATGAATCTTATGATCCTGATGGCAATCCACTTAGTTTTTCCTGGAACTTTGGTGACGGAACCAGCAGCTCACAAATTAATCCAAAACATACTTTCACTCCAAATAACTCAAATCCAATCAGCTATAACGTTACACTAACTTTAAGTGATAACAATGGGGGAGTAGATCAACAATCATTAATCGTTTCTGCAAATAACAACGCTCCTGTTATCAACTCCACATCGATTGATAACGTCAATACCTTTAACCCAAACAATACCACCAATCTAAACCTAAGCGCAAATGTAAGCGATGCGGAACACAGCGCAGCACAATTATCCTATCAATGGCAAACCCTCCTTATGCACAACAACCACATGCATGAAGAAGCCATTATTAATAACCCAACGGGTTCCACCTTACTCACGCCAATTGGCTGTGGCGGTGCCACTTATTGGTATCGAATCAAACTAACGGTTACAGATGCAGCAGGCCTCTCAACTGTTTTTGTAAAAAACATTTACCCGAACTGTAGCGGTACCAATCAAACGATTTCATTTTATAATATTCCGGACAAACTAGTGGGAAGCGCTCCGTTCAATCTAAACGTATCGGCCAGCTCAGGCCTATTGGTAACAAGCTATGTTGTCGAAGGGCCTGCCATGTCTGTAGCCAATCAAATTACGCTGAATGGTCAACCCGGTTTGGTAACCGTCCGGGCCATTCAAAGCGGAAATGCGACGTACAAACCAGCCACACCCGTAGAGAGATCTTTCTTTGTACACCCGGCAAACATTCAAAATCAAACAATCAATTTCCCAAACATTTCAAACAAGTTGACAACGAGTGGGCCATTCAACCTAAACGCTTCCGCAACTTCCGGATTGGGTATTTCTTACGATATTGTTTCCGGACCTGCTACCGTTTCCGGAAATACAGTTAGTCTCACCGGGGCTACAGGTGTCGTAGTTGTTCGTGCCTGCCAGTCAGGTAATATGCAATACGATCCGGCGAATCCGGTTCAACGGTCTTTTAACGTAACAAGCCCCGGTTGTACCGATAATGACAATGACGGTGTTTGCTTAGCGGATGATTGCGATGACGGAAATCCTAATATTCCAACTACAGCCGGCACAACTTGTAATGACGGGAATTCCAATACCACTAATGATGTGATACAATCAGATGGTTGTACCTGTGCCGGGACGCCACAGGTAGGGAGTTGCACAGATATTGTTATAACGTCGGGTCCAACGTCCATAACAGTCTCAGGCTTGAACGCACCAATTACACAAGTTCAAATTTTTAGTCCAAGCTGGCAGACACTTCTGAATTGCTCAGGAGATTGTGGTGCCACAGAAACTTTGAGCAATCTAACACCGGGTTCGCATTACGTTAAAGTTCGTTTTTATACAGCTGACTGGTCGCTTATCTGCGAAATTGATGACTATATAAACTTAACCGGAGGTCCTTGTACCGACAATGACAACGATGGTGTATGTGCTTCGAATGATTGTAATGATAACAATCCCAACATTCCGACAACTCCCGGTACTTCCTGTAATGACGGAAATTCGAATACCACCAATGATGTCATTCTTGCAGATGGTTGTACCTGCCAGGGAACACCCATTGGATGTACGGACAATGACAACGACGGTATTTGTGCACCGGATGATTGTGATGATGGAAATCCTAATATTCCAACTACAGCCGGCACAACTTGTAATGACGGAAATTCCAATACCACCAATGATGTGATACAATCAGATGGTTGTACTTGCGCCGGAACGCCACAAGTAGGAGACTGTTCCAGTATTGTCATTACACCAGGTTCAACATCAATCACAGTCTCAGGCTTGAACGCACCAATCACACAAGTTCAAATTTTTAGTCCAACCTGGCAGACAATTCTAAATTGCTCAGGAGATTGTGGTACCACAGAAACTGTAAACAGTCTAACACCGGGTTCGTATTATATCAAAGTTCGTTTCTATACAGCCGGTTGGTCATTGATCTGTGAAATTGATGATTACATAACAATAACCGGAGGTCCTTGTACCGATAATGACAACGACGGTGTTTGCGCACCAGATGATTGTAACGATAACAATCCGAATATTCCAACGACACCGGGCACATCCTGTAATGACGGAAACTCCAATACCAACAATGATGTCATCCTTGCAAATGGCTGTACTTGTCAGGGAACACCAAGCGGCTGCACAGATAATGACAATGACGGCGTTTGTGCACCGGATGATTGTGAGGATAATGATCCGGGCATTCCAACTACACCAGGAACGGCTTGTAATGATGGAAATTCAAATACAGCGAATGATGTGATACAGTCAGACGGTTGTACCTGTGCCGGAACGCCGCCAGCAGGAGGCGACTGCGCGGATGTTGTTATATCAGCAGGACCCACATCGATAACGGTTACTGGATTGAATTCTCCGATTACACAAGTTCAAATTTTCAATCCAACCTGGCAGCAGGTTTTAAATTGTTCAGGTGATTGTGGAACCATGGAAACGGCATCCGGACTAGCACCAGGTTCGCATTTTGTCAAAATTCGATTGTACACAGCAGGTTGGTCCTTGATTTGTGAAATTGAAGATTATATAACAATAACCGGAGGCCCGTGTACCGACAATGACAACGATGACGTTTGTGCTCCGGTTGATTGTGATGACAACAATCCAAATCTTCCAACAACGCCCGGAACTACCTGCAATGATGGAAATTCTAATACGACAAATGATGTGATTCAATCAGACGGATGCACCTGTGCCGGAACACCAATTGGAGGAGGAACAGATGTTGGATGTGGCCTTAGTTATATAAGTACCTCAAATAGTACTACAATAAGTGGTTTATCAGCGGGGCATGTTATAGTGAAGTTATTTAGTCCGTCTTGGTCAACGGTTTACAGCTGTGTAGATGATTGTCCAAATCCACTTACCGTAAATGGTTTGAGTAATGGAACCTATCACCTTAGCGTAAATTTATACAACGCAAACTGGCAGGAAACCTGTAGCTTGACAGAAGATTTGATAGTGGGTACAGGACAGCCATTGGAAGCTACTCAGGAACAGGAAGTGCTGTTTTTTACAGCTATGAAAAATGGCCGGGAAGTAAATTTAAATTGGGTGACGAACACAGAGTATAAAAATGAATATTTTGTTATCGAACATTCATTGGATGGCGACACATTCGAACCAATCCAGACAGTAGAAAGCATAGATGAAGTAATGGCGGAGCGCTTGTATCAGGAAGTAGATGTACAACCTTATCAAGGCATTAATTTTTACCGGTTACAGCAGGTTGCCTTAGATGGAAGTTTCCGTTATTCGGATACAAAAGCAGTTCGCTTTGATATTGACCTGAAGACCTTTGGCTTATTCCCTAACCCTGCGGCAGATGAAATATTTTTGAATCTTTCTGATTACAAAGATCTGAATGCAGCTATTCTGATCATCAATGCGCTGGGACAAACAATTATGCAAACTAATATTGTGTCTATACCTGAGAATGCAATCCGTTTTGATTTGTCAGAATACCGAAATGGAGTTTATAGTATTTCTATAAAAGTGGAGGAACGCCAACGAATGACAAAACAGTTTGTCATTAGTCGACTCTATTAATATGAAGTTGTTTAAAGCTTAGTACACCGTGTATTAGGTTGCTTTACATTTTGAATCGATTATTTTTTGTGCGTACGAGTCAATTTTTTTGAGCATAGCCTTAGCTATTTGAAGAAAAATTGGCGAAGTAATCGCAAAAAAGAAGCATTCAAAAATGTAA
>Ga0114957_1001341_pt1 | contig 27325 bp, 3 predicted proteins | sample BantaG_FD_87175 | JGI IMG/M metagenome (GOLD analysis project Ga0114957, IMG submission 87175) | Marine algal microbial communities from Bantry Bay, Ireland - BantryBay_4 metaG | ecosystem: Host-associated > Algae > Red algae > Unclassified | place: Bantry Bay, Ireland | collected 2014-11-21
CTATTTTTAGTGGCCTGTGGATTACACAACCTTCGAGTCACTAGAAGAAAAATAAGTTATGCTAACGGTGCCTCGCGTATACGTGCGCGCATGAATATAGAAATTTGACAAAAATAAACTCTATTGACTAAAACACTTTCAAACACAAAAATACAAATCTTCCGTTATCTTTCCAGCTCAACCCCTCCAACATACAAAAAGCCTCCAATCGTATCAAACGATTGAAGGCTTTTTATTTAGCTTGACCTAAGTGCCCCGCATTAGCAGGCTCACTATATCACAGCCTGAAAGGCTTTCTCTCCAAGACTTGGGGCATCACCCCAAGAGATTTAAAAATAACGAGGAGTAACAACACTAGAACGATTATAATCAAAGTCATAACCCAACATCACCTCGAAAGAACCATCCACATAACTCTGTAGCTTACTGATCGTGTAATCATAAGCCGCTCCAATTCGCAAACCATTTCCTAAATTATAAGATGCCCAAAAATCAACTGAATCAAATGAGCTGCTACCACCAAATTGCTTCGCTTCAATAGCGGAGCGAAACGATGTTCCAACCCATAAAGCTTCATAAAACAAAAAGGCTATATCCAGATCAAATTCAGTTGGCGCACCTACCCGATTCAACTGATTGGAATCAGAGGTGAAATCTCCTAACAAACCAACACTCTTTATTAGAAGCGATGGCTTGAAAATGACGGCATCTCCACTCACCGGAAACGTAGCTCCCGCTGCCAGAAAATAGTGCCGATAAGTCTGTGCCCATCGATTACTATCATCCACCTTGTTGACTCTCAAATCTGCATTCATCAAATGAGGAACAGACAGACCTATATAATAAGTCTGCGTATAATAAAATGCACCAACTCCAAAGTTAGGCATCCAATGATTAGGTTTTAAATCTTCAAAAGCAACATCCGTTAATCGCGGATCTTTAAACTTCAATAAACTCCAATCAGCACGCCAGTTTATGGCACTTGCCTGCAAGCCAATGGACAACTTTCCCGTTCCAAAAGGAATCCGGTAGGCATAGCTAAAACTAGCTACGGTAGATCCGGTAGCACCTACATTGTCATTAACCAGATTTAATCCCAGTCCAACTTTTTCTTTAAAAGGAGCATGAATAGAAATGGTTTGTGTATTTGGCCCACCATCAATACCCCACCACTGATTTCGGTATAAAGCCCGAACAGACAGGTAATCTGGTGTCCCGGCAAAGCCAGGATTATAAGCAAGACTATTAAACATATACATCGTATACATCGGATCTTGCTGTGCTTTTAATCCCGAACACAAAAACAGGAATAGCACACAAAGTGATAGTGAAATTTTTCTCATAATCTTTTCTTGAGAAAGCCCCTAACGCCCAGTCAATCAGTTATTGGCGCTCCATGACGAAGCTTAGTGTCAATACAATAGTTTGTTTAATTTGTTCAATTTATACTCCCAAACAACTACCTGACAATCTATTACAAATACAATAAAAAATACATGTAATTTATCGCAGTGTCATTCCCCCTTCAGGAGAATTAATGACTAGTTCTAATTTCAAAAACCATGCCCCTAACTTCTAAATTTCCTCCTCGCCCTACTGATTATCAACACATTATCCACTAGCTAAAACTAAAGAATGTGAATGCGAATTAGAATCGCCTTCTTGCGTAAGATCGCAATGGAGCGCTAATTCTAATTCACATTCCAATTCTAATGCTCATTCAATTAGCCTCGTTGGGATGGAAGGAGAGCCAGACCCCCCTAGTTCTTCCCTCCAACCCTAAGACTAATTTTTTATTTCTTACGACTACTTTGCTTATCACAAAGTTGGAAATGTTTTCCAGCGTAAATAATATTGAATAATGAGTCGATGAATTTTGAATTTTGATTACCACTCATACGCAGAAAACGCAATTGAGGGCATATTCAAAATTCAACGATTCATTATTCAACGATTCAATATTTCTTTTTTCATACGGACATGTTGTTTATTGTAAAATGTAAAACCGCTAAACGTAAAAGTGTTCGAAAATTCGTCCCTCCATCTTACTTCGAAAAGTTAGCGAGAGCCTGCGAAACAAGAGCACTTTTACATTTTACAGTTTTACAGTTAAATTATCTCTGTATCTGAACATACCCACTATACCGCTGCCCTTCTCCATCATCAATCACATAGAAGTAGGTACCGTCTGGTAAATTTTTACCACTCCAGGTTCCTTGCCATCCATCCGCATTCGTGTACCCTTTCTTCAAGAAAACCCGGTTACCCCAACGATTGAACACACTAACTTCATTATCCGGGAAGTTCTCAATTCCCAGTATCGAAAAGTGATCATTGACGCCATCACCATTCGGTGAGAACCCACTGAAGATGATTAACTCATCACACTGGACATCAACAAACACCCAGGCCGTATCACTTCCTGTTGAAGTTGTCAATACATATTCGAAACTATCAATACTTCCACAGAAATCAACATCCGGTATGTAGGTGACCGTAAAGTCAGGATTCACAAATGCAGTTCCGTTTTTAGGATCTGTAATAATGACCACTGTCGACAGATCACCATTAATGGTATCGTTACTTAGGATATCTATATCAACACCCGTTCCTTTTACAGTAGTGGTATCATCATCAACTGCAATCGGCGGATCACCTGCGCCTAATATCGATGATACGATCAGTATCGTTGTATCACAGGCACCAAGTTCATCACAGATTTCAATACAGGCCGTATCTATTCCCAACTCAAGTCCTGTAAACTCGATACAAACCGAATCTCCAATTTCAAAATCGACAAAAACTCCTGAATTATCATCACAGTAATTTGTAATCGTGTACATCGTACCAGCTAGTTCAGATACATCAAAACATAAAGTATCTGTATCACTCAATACCACTGTCGTGAGAATAGTATCCGAAATCGGTGGTATCGTTGTGAGTATAAAGTAGGTCGTGTCACAATTCATCAGATCATCACAAATCACAATACAAGCCGTATCCTGACCAAGTGTAATTCCTGTATACTCGATACAAGTTGTACCGTCAATCACCGAAACAAACACATTCTGACCACTCTCGTCTTCACAAATATTGTAAATCGTATCTATCGCTCCAGGGAACAGAATTGGATCTAAACAGAAGGTATCTGTAAAACCAATCAGTATATCCAAATACAAGGTATCTGGCAGCAAGTTGGCAATACACTCCACCTGAATACTGAAGGTATCCGTACATCCGATCACTGTATCAACAACGATCAACTCATGTGAGCCCTCATCTAATTGAAGATTAATTCCGTTTGGAATCAGCTGCAAGCTAGCATCAACCGTAGCTATATCTAATCCGTTTTCTGTTATGATCATCTGACCATAAATATTCCCCGGATCACCTCCCATTATCAGGATTCCATTGATCGACCAGTTTCCTCCTGGATCAACAATATTCATCCAGTCTACTAATTCCTGTATCGAAACGAAGAAGCCTAAAAAGTTCGTCGTACTACCATTAATGTCCCAGTTTTCAACCGTGTAACCACCAGGAGTGTTAAACCCTACGGTCAGATAAGTTGTCAACGAATCAAAATTACAACCGATCGTTGATGCACCATAGGGCAGCCCATTATCAAATATCAAATAGTTATTCAAATCATTCAACGACAAATCAATACAAACTCCCTGAGGTTCTGGACAGTCGAGATTGTACAAGGTATCCGGCCCGGTATAGAATGGTTCACAATCCTGACAAGTTATCGTTACATTAAATGAATCAACACATCCTGTAATCGTATCCGTTAAGATTACTTCATGTTCACCCGGTGCTAAGCTAATAGCAGCACCACTCGGAATCAACTGTAAATTCGGATTAGCCATAACTGACGGCACTCCATTTTCAGAAATATTTATGTCTCCATAAACATTGTTATAATCACCTCCTGTTAGCAACAAACCATTGATCGTCCAGTTAGCAGCAGGATCCCAAACGTTCATAGAATCTACCAACTCACCTAACGTTCCAAAGCTTGAAATGTCGAATACAGTTCCATTGATCGACCAGCTATCCAGCGTATAGCTGCCTGGTGTATTGAAACCTACTGTCAGATAAGTAAACAGTGAATCAAAGGCACATCCCATAAATGGCTCCGTATACAAATCACCATTATCTGTGATTAAATAATTAAAGACATTTTCAATCGCAACATCCAAACAGACATCCGTCAGCTCACTACAACTTTCAGCAGCTATTGTCGATGGACCAGAGTACAAGGTCGGACAATCCTGACATTCAACGCCTACGTTTAGTGTATCAGCACAACCAGTAGCAATTTCTACAACAATGATTTGGTGGAAACCAGTATCTACGGTCATCATGGTTCCATTTGGAATCTCAGTGGTACTCAATGGCAAATTCGCATTCGCCATGGTGATCAATTGATTAATATTTAGATTACCATAAACACTGGATAGGTTTCCACCTACAATAGTGTTCACCGTAGACAACACCCATCCTCCTGACGGATCCCATAAGTTCATTGAATCAACCAACTGTTGTATATTGGTCAACGTGTCGATATCAAACAGAACGCCGTTGACAGTCCACGATTCTAATTCGTATGGTCCAACCGGAGCTACATCCAACAATGGCTGTAATAAGTAGGTTTGGATAGTATCCAAATCACATCCCATAAATCCTCCACTGTATGGTAAACCATTATCAGTGAATTCAAAATCCAATACTTCTATCAATGGAATTGGTAAACAGAAACTTCCACCTTCTGAACATTCAAAGGTCGATAACTCTAAGCTATCAAGTGCAAACAAGCCATTACAAGAGGGTACAATCGTTACGATCACACAAGTCGTATCTAACAAGCCGTTGTTGTTGGCCACCATGCAGATCGTATCCACTCCTGTTCCTTCTGTTCCACCTGCATTATAAAACAGACATCCCTCGTTACTCAATGTCCAGGTTCCAAAGGTGGATGAACCAGCATTACCTCCAGTTGTCAAACTGTAAGTCGTCAATAGACTGGTGTCAAAACAAGATTCCAAAACAAAACAAATTGAATCGGTTGTAAAGACAGGTAGAATCATCTCAACCGTATCAGGTGAAGGACATCCAGAACATTCGTCTATGATTGGCAGCATGTCTGCAACAGCCGTACAACCACTCTCATCCGTTACCGTTACAAAGTAACCACCGGCAGTTAACAAAATTCTGTCTTGCGGATCATCTGATCCAGGTAAATCTGCCCAGTCAAATGTATACGCTCCTGTTCCTCCTGTCACTACTAATTCAATTACACCCAATGTATCGCAATCCTGATTCATAATGGAAACATCCACATCGATTGCATCTGGTGACAACACCTCGAAGCAGGCAGCTCCTGCGACACAACCATTACCATCCGTCACCACGATACAATAAACTCCCGCACTCAGATTACCATTAATTTGTGGCTCACCGGTAGCATTCAAAATTTCTACGGTAGCTGGTGCTTCAAAGTCAGAACCAAGATCTAAAGTAAAGTCCATAAATGCATTGGCATCACCCGTACAACTTACGAAGATGCTATCTGAATCTAACGTCACAGTGGCTATCGCATCTGCCCCAATATCGTTCAGCAAGGTAAAGGCTACCACTACCTCACATCCCGTCGCGCCATTATCTGTTACGGTGACAGTATAAACACCAGCTTCCAAATCATCACGAGTTTGTGAAACACCACCATCACTCCAGGCATAAGAATAAGATGTGCTACCTCCTGTAACATCAATCGTTACTTCACCATTCGCTGCACCACAATCAGGCATCGCATCAACAACCGCTTCCGCTTCAAGTATGTTGAATGCTTCAATTTCTACTTCAATGATGTTGGTACAACCAGTTGAGAAATCAGTAACCGTAACAAAGCAGATACCTACTGGTAAATTACCTACATTAAATCCAACTGCACCATTACACCATTCGTACTGATAAGTTACCGGAGAAAGTACTGCCGTACCATTTGGCTGCAAACAAGTAGCAGGTGTAGTTGACAAAATTTCAGGTGCTGGCCCATTTGAGTTTCCAAGTGCAAAGCTAATTTCAGAAAAACACAAAGGATCATTAATGTCCGTAATGAGTACCGTGTAACTTCCTGAAGGAAGATTAACTGCTGCATTTGAAGTACTAACATTCGGCGTCCATTCATAAGTAAAGTCGGCTTCATTACCGTTCATCATGATGGTTGCTGTTCCATTAGATGCACCACAGCTTGCTTCAATCTTTACAATATTGAGCACTTCTGGTTCTTCGCATCCTGTCTGTGGGTTACAATCATCTAGTATCACCAGGTTATTGGCAACTGCTGTACAACCACCCGCATCTGTAATCGTTACACTATATACACCAGGTTGTAAGTCAGTCCGATCCTCCGGATCATCATTTCCAATTAAATCAACCCAGTCATAAGTATAACTGCCATTACCACCCGTCACTGTCAAGTCAATACTTCCAGCTTCAAGACAGGTAAATGGTGTCAAAGCAACATCTACATCAATCTGATCCGGATCAAGTACATCGAAACAAGTCGCAGCGGCAAGACAACCATTGACGTCTGTTACCTGTATACAGTAAGTTCCTGCTGACAGATTGTTATTAAACACGACTTCATTTAAGTTATTCACAATAGTGACAACTGCTGGCTGTTCAAAGTTTGGATCGAAATCCACATCGAAGTCAACTAATCCATTACTATCACCTGCACAATTCAGCATCACTTCATCGTCCGGATTTGTAATATCGATAGTTGCTCCAGCCACATCTTCCGTCAACGTAAAGACTACATTTGTACTACAACCTGAATCATTATCAACAACAGTTATATCATAAGTCCCTGCTGCCAAATCTGCTTGTGTCGCACCGGCACCCCATGAGTAGGAATAGTCACCAGAACCATTCGTTACATCAATGGTAACAGAACCGTCTGCCGCACCACAATCAGGATTTGCATTTACATTAGCAGTTGCTTCCAGATCATTTACCTGATCAACCACCAAGGTTAGTACATCAGTACAACCTGATCCGTCTGACACCGTGATTTGGTAAATACCAGCCAACAGGTCAGCTCTTGAATTGTCAACCACACCATCACTCCATGTATAAGTAAAAGAAGATGGCTGATAAACTGCCTGACCATTTGCATCTAAGCAAGTAGCAGGATTACTTAAATCCAATGCTGCTTCCGGACCGTCCGCATTTCCAACGGTAAATACTTCTATCGTTTCACAAGCCGGATCATTAGGATCAACAATCGTTACTGAATAAGTTCCTGCTGCCATATTATTTGCAACGTTGCTGGTACTAACTGAAGGGGTCCAGTTGTAATCAAAGTCAGCAGCATTTCCAGCCATGTTGATGGTAGCCATTCCACTTGAAGTGAAACAAGCTGATTCAACAACTACTACATTATTTACCACTGGCCCTTCACAACCACATTCATCTTCGATCGTAAGACCTGCTGCAACTGCGGTACAACCATTCACATCCGTTACCGTAACATCGTAAGTACCTGAACTCAATCCACTACGATCCTGCGGATCATCATTTCCAATTAAATCCGACCAGTCAAACGTATAGCCACCATTACCACCACTTACCTGCAGTGTGATGCTACCGTCAGTCGTACAATCTTTATTAACCAATGCTACATCAACATCTATTTGACTTGGCTCCGTTACTTCAAAACAAGCAGAACCTGCAGTACAACCGGCAGCATCAAGTACGACTATGCAATAATCGCCAGCACCTAATTGACCTGCTGTATAAGTTGCTCCTGAACCATCCGTAATTATAACTGTCTCAGGGAAATCAAAGCCAGGATCAAAGTCCAAACCGAAGTTAACTGAGCCATCCATCGCTCCTGCACAACTTACTGTTGGATCACCAACAATAGTCACGGTTGCTCCAGGCACGTCATTATTTAAGGTAAAGGTTACAGCCGCTGTACAACCACTATCTAAATCGGTAATCGAAACGGTATAGGTTCCGGCAGCCAGATTATCCAATGTTGCATCGTTACCCCAGCTATAGGCGTAGTTTCCGCTACCACCGTTTACAACTACTGTTGCAGAACCGTTGGCCTCGGTACATTCTGGCAAGGTATTGATGCTTACAGATGCATCTAAATTATTATTTTCATCTATCACTACGGTTATCACATTGTTGCAATTCCCGTTGGAAGGATCCGTTATTGTTACTTGATAAGTGCCGGCAAGAAGATCAGCACGCATAGCGCCTGATTGTCCGTCACTCCAATCATATTCATAAGTACCTGGTGCTAAAATTGCCGTACCATCATTGGCACTACAACTAGCAGCCGTTGTGATCACCATCGCTTCTGGCCCATCCGAATTACCAATAGTAAATGCCTCAACGATGAAGCAACTTGCATCATTTTCGTCGGAGATGGTTACGGTATAGGTACCTGCCGGTAAATCCGTACGGCTATTGCCCAAAGTGTTTGACTGACCAAGTGTTGTGTTCCAATCGTAGCTAAAGTCCGCTGCATTACCAGCAACATACAAAGTGGCCATACCATCTGAGTTATTACAGGTAGCTTCGACTACCACTACGTTATTCAGGATTGGTTCTTCACAGTCAGTACACTCATCCGAGACCACCAAATCCATTACCATGGCAGAACAACCGTTGCCATCGGTTACAGTTACACTATAAAGACCGGCAGTCAGATCAGTTCTGTTTTGCGGATCGTTAGAGCCAGCTAAATCATCCCAGTCGAATGTATAAGTTCCTGTTCCACCACTTACCATTAGTGTGATACTACCATCTGTTTGACAGTCTGCGTTTACTAATGCAACATCAACATCTAAAACTGGAGGTTCTACTATTTCGAAACATCCTGAACCAGCAATACAACCATTGCCGTCTTCAATGACTACACAGTATTGACCTGGAGCAAGCATTCCATTGTTATAAATTTGTCCGCTGCCATCAGTCATATATTGTGTTGGTGGGTTTTCAAAGCCTGGCTCATAACTAACCAGTATGGTAGCCTGTCCATCATTTGACCCTACACAACTTGTTTCGTATTCAGTTCCTACATTTACGTTTGCTCCAGCTACATTATCATTCAATACGAAAACTACTGCATTTGAACATCCTGAAACCAAATCAGTTACTATAACTGCGTAAGTACCAGATGCCAAATCAGTTCGCACTGGAACATTTAATGTCGGATCATCACTCCATTCATAAGATTGACTTCCACTGCCACCACTAACTACGGTGATAGTTACAGTACCATTTGCTTCTCCACATTCTGGTTCCACACTGATAACTTCCTGCAATACCAGGTTGTTTTCCTGTCCAACTTCAATAGTAATAACATCCGGACAATCCGGTGTAGAAGGATCAAATACTATTACTTCATAAAAACCAGCCGCAAGATCAGATCGTGAATTTGATTGTAAATTGTCAAACACCCAAATATAAGTAAAGGTCCCTGGAAGTATAGTAACCGCACCATCAGCAGCAGTACATGTCGCATCATTCACAATCACATCCTCTACTTCAGGTCCATCTAAATTACCTACTGCAAATTCAACTATAGTTTCACAATCTGCTTCCAGCGGATCAGAAATCGTTACAGTATACTGACCTGCTAACAATTCAATTCGTCCGTTACCTGCCCCTACACTCGTACCTGCATTCGGACTCCATGCATATGCATAATTGGCAGGGTTAGCTGATAGTTGTAACGTTGCAGAACCATTTGCTACCCCACAGTTTGCTTCAATCACCACTATATTTGTCACAACCGGTTCTACACAGCCACAGGTCTCATCTACCGTAAGTGTTAGTTGACTTTCACATCCATCTGCATTCGTTACGGTAACGGTATAGTCACCAGAACAAAGATCATCTCTGTCTGCCCCACTTCCTCCATCACTCCAGCTATAGTTGTAAATGGATGGTGTTAAACTCACCTGACCATTACAGCCATCACAAGTTTCCGGAGCAGAAGCTGCGACAGTTGCTATTGGTTGTATAACCATTATTGGTGCGCCATCAACATCAAGAGATGCACAGATATCACCACCTCCCTGTTGCAACAAGGCAAGGACATCGCCAGCCGTAGTTGTACCAGGAATTACAATACTTAGATCCAATGTTGCCGGATCATAAATTAATGTGTGAATGATGTAATCACCTGTTCCAAATACATCAAAAACAGGATTGTTATTTACTCCAATAATTGTCAAGTCAGATCCCTCTGTCAAAACATAAATGGTGGTATATCCAGGTGGCACCACCTGATTACCTGCAGGAGTAGCAGCAATAAATGATGGAGATCCTTCCAAACAAACTGGATCTGCGTCAGCAATTATATCACCTGCATCAGCATCACAATCACAGGTATTAATAATTGTAATACCATTTAACTCAAACTCACAACCACCATCATCGTAGATAGTCACGTTATAGCTTCCAGCCACTAAGTCATCACGATCTTCGTCATTATTATTACCCGGAATATCTTCCCAGTCGAAGCTGTAATTCCCTGTTCCTCCCGTAGCTCCGATATTAATTGATCCAAGCTCATCGCAATCTGCATCAACAACATTGAAGTCAGCTGAAATTCCAGGAGCAACCATCACCTCTACTGTCAGCGTATCTTTACAAATACCTGTTCCGATAATGGCGGTGTAAATACCTGCATTCAATTCTTCTGCACCATACACCGTTGGATCATCATCGTTTGATGTAAATCCATCAGGTCCCGTCCACGAGACAAGTGTACCACCTCCTGCACTCAACTGAATATCATCCCCTTCACAGACAGGACTATTACTGTTGATAAATCCATCAATTTCTGTTTTCACATCAACAATTGTAGTTGCAGTACTTGTACAAGACCCGTCAGTAACTTCTACGGTGAATTCACCATCGTACAATTCTGAAACGTTGAAGATGACTGGATTCTGATCAGTAGAAGTAAATCCATTTGGTCCGGTCCATACATAATCTGCTCCATCAGGAGTGGCGTATAATTCCAGCGTTTGACCGATACAAAGCGGACCGTTATTATCAGCTTCTGCTGAAACAGTTAATCCTCCAATAGTAACATCAACACTAGTGATGCCTTCACAACCATTGAAGTCAGTAACAGTTACCGTATAGGTTCCTGCGTTATCATCTGTAACACCAGAAAGATTTACTGTTGAACTGGAAGATGTAAATCCAGCTGGTCCAGACCATTCATAAGTTGAACCACCTGATGCGATCAATTGTAAATTATCTGTATCGCAAAGGTCCGTTGCACCTGTGATTTGAGCGACAGGTTGAGAATTTACATCAACTACTACTGTTTGAGTCGAAGAACAGTCGCCAGTTGAAACCACTACGGTATAAGTTCCGCTATTACCAAGGTCAGCATTATCGATATCAGGGTTTTGATCCGTCGAGCTAAAACCACCCGGACCTGACCATTCATATGTACTACCTCCGCCAGCTAATAATTCTATTGTTGCTCCAACACACAATGGACCATTGGCATCAGCAGTTCCCTGAGGAGCCTGAGTCACTGTTATGATAAAGGTATCTTCCCCTTCACATCCTGTTGAAGTGACAACTGAAACCGTAATGGTATACGTTCCTTCAGCATCTGCTTCGAAGCTTGGTGTTGATGAACTTGTATTCGTCAACTGCCCTCCGGTGCTTGACCAGTTATAAGTATTTAGTGGATCATTTAAGTTTAGCGTAAGCTCTGTTGAACTTCCTTCACAGATTTCAACATCGGCATCAATACTAACACTCAATGATTCAATTACTGTAATATTTTGTATTCCCTGAGCTTCATTACCACAATCATCAATTGCAGTCCAGGTTCTTGTCATTACATATCCACAGTCAGCTAAAACTTCCGTTTCTTCTAAACTAACATCCACATCTGTATCACAAAGATCCGTCGCAGAAACGTTTGCCGGCTCAGGAACTTGTTCTCCATTTCCTAAGTCTACTGTTACATCTGAAGGTATGCCTATTAAAGTTGGCGCTGTTGTATCTTCAACCGTCATCGTTCTTGAAACGGTAGTTACATTACCACAATCATCTGTAGCAGTCCAGGTACGAACCATGCTGTATGATTGCGGACAAGCTCCTGCGATTGTTTCATCGTCAAAAATGACATTCACATCGCTACAATCATCCGTCACCGTTGGCATGTCAAAGTCACCTTGAGCAGGACATTCCATATTCATATCATCTGGCACATCTGAGAATAACGGAGGACTATCATCTCCTACTGAAATATTTTGCGATTGAATATCTTGGTTACCACAATTATCAATTGCCGTCCAGGTTCTTACCAAAGTAAATGAGCTACCACAACCTCCAGGAATCATTTGTTCGTTGAAAGTGATTTGAACAAAGGCGTCACAGTTATCAGTTGCGATAATATCATCATTGATTGCCGGTATAGATGGAATCTCATCACAATTTGCAGTTACATCAGCCGGAACACCTAACAGTTCAGGTGGCGTGCTGTCTTCTACCGTTACAATCTGTGTTACTTCACTTGAGTTACCACAGTCATCAGTAGCAATCCATGTACGGGCAATCTGATACGCATCACCTGCACATCCCGGAGAAGGAGTCACATTTTCATAATAAAGTGGGAATACACTATCATCACAAAGATCAGTTGCAGTCAAAGGCGCTGGATCCGGCACATTATCACATTCAACAGTAATATCATCCGGAGCATTTAATATGTCGGGAGCGGTTGTATCAAGTATTGTAAATTGCGCAACACTTGTACTTGTATTTCCACAGGCATCTGTTGCAATAAAAGTTACGGCCACTTCACCTGCATCACCACAGTCAGGAATATAGTTTCCACTAAAATCATTGGACCATTCTATCCCACTACAGTTATCTGTAGCAGCGGCACCACCATGGTTATTAACCCAGGCAGTCAGGTCGCCAAAGTTCCCTGATCCATCACATTCAACTTCTACAGAAACAGCTTCTGTTGTAATCTCAGGAGATTCATCATCAGCTACAGTGATCGTTTGAGATGCCGTTGAAGTGTTACCACAATCATCAATTGCCGTCCAGGTTCTCACTATCTCATAAGAATAGAAGTTACAATCTGTCGCATCAGAACCTTGAGTACTGGTCTCTGATTCAACTACTTCTACATCCATATCGCAAACATCGTTTGCAGTTATAGTTGCCACTGAAGGCACCTCACCACAATTCACTGTTTCATCAGCAGGAACATTTAACAAGTCTGGTCCTTCTGTATCTTCTATTGCAAAGGTCGCCTGAGTTGTCGTTTCATTTCCACAGGCATCTGTTGCTGTAAATGTAACAGTTATGCTACCAGCTTCTCCACAATCAGTATTAAGGTTACCATTATAATCATTCGACCAGTTTACTGAGCTACAGTTGTCTGTTGCTGCAGCGGTGCCATTGTCATTCAACCAGGATGAAAGCGCTGCCGCGTTTCCTGATCCGTCACACTCCACTATCAGATCTTCTGCTTCATTTGTAATTTCAGGAGTAGCATTATCCGCTACACTAATTGTTTGTGAAGCAGTGCTTGTGTTGCCACAATCGTCAATTGCTGTCCAGGTTCTGGTCAACTCATACGTATAGTAAGCACAATCCGCAGGGTTGCTACTCTGTGTACTTACTTCATCAAGTACAACTTCTACATTCGTATCACAAAGATCAGTTGCATTCACAACCAGTGCAGTTGGTACTGCATCACAGCTTACTGAAGCATCTGCAGGAATCCCCAACAAATCAGGGCCTTCTGTATCTTCTATAGTAAAGGTCGCCGTAGTACTTACTGAATTTCCGCAAGCATCCTGAGCCGTAAAGGTTACTTCTACTGAACCGGAAGCGCCACAGTCTGTTGGTAGGTTGCCACTGAAATCATTTGACCAGTAAACTTCGCTGCAATCATCTGTTGCGTTGGCGGTACCATTATTATTTAACCAGGATTGTAACGCAGCATTATTGCCACTGCCATCACATTCAACTGAAGTGTCTTCTGCTTGTACAGAAATTTCAGGAGAACCTGTATCCGAAACTGAAATAGTTTGAGTCGCTGTAGCGGTGTTGCCACAATCATCAATTGCCGTCCAGCTATTTAGGATTTCATAGGTATAGTAGGAGCAATCGTTCACATCATTACCTTGTGTATCCGAGGTATTTAAAACAACTTCAACATTCGTATCACAGGCATCGTTTCCTGTTACATTTGCAGCAGCAGGAACAGCCTCATTACAATCTATACTTGCGTTAGCAGGTACACCTAACAAATCAGGGTCCGTTGAATCAATGATGGTAAAGGTTGCTATCGTTTGGTTTTCATTTCCACAAACATCACTTGCTGTGAAAGTCACCTCTATACTTCCTGAAACACCGCAATCAGGACTTAAGTTTCCGTTGTAATTATTTGACCAGTTTACTTCGCTGCAGTTATCTGTTGCAGCAGCACCACCGTTATTAGACAACCAGGCGTTTAGCTCAGCTTGATTTCCACTTCCATCACATTCCGCTTCTGCGTTTTGCGCAAACTGTGTCATCTGAGGAGCTGTTGCATCGCTAACTGAAATCGTTTGAGATGCAGTGGATGTATTACCACAATCATCTGTTGCCGTCCAGGTTCGGATGACATCGTAATTGTAGTAGTCACAGGAAGCAGGGTCAGCACCCTGTCCGTTATTTTCATCTAAGTTTACTTCAACGTTGGTATCACAAATATCCGTTGCCGTTACGTTGGCAGGACTTGGCAATGCCTCATCACAAGAAGCCGTTGCATCTACAGGAACGTTCAACAGATCCGGATCAGTTGTGTCAACAATCGTGAAGGTTGCTGTTGATTGATTTTCGTTTCCACAAACGTCACTTGCAGTAAAGGTCACTGTTACCGTTCCGGTACTACCGCAATCAACATTAAAGTTTCCGCTGTAATCATTTGTCCAGACAACTGCACTACAGTTATCAGTCGCAGTTGCGCCACCATTATTATTGATCCAGGTATTTAGTATGGAGCTGCTGTTTCCAGAACATTCTAATTCAGTATCCTGAGCAACCGTGCTAAATGCTGGTGCTTCATCATCAGCAACTGTTATGGTCTGACTGGCAGTAGCTGTGTTGCCACAATCATCTGTTGCCGTCCAGGTGCGAATCAATTCATAATCGAAGTAAGCACAATCTGACAAATCAGATCCCTGTGTACTACTTTCAGAAAGCACGACTTCCACATTGGTATCACAAATATCCGTTGCCGTTACATTGGCAGGGTTTGGGAATGCTTCATCACAATCAATCGCTGCATTTGCAGGAACGTTTAGCAAATCAGGATCAGTTGTATCCAGGATCGTAAAGGTTGCCGTTGAGACTGCGGTATTTCCACAGGCATCACTTGCAGTAAAGGTTACTGTTGCAGCACCGGAAGCGCCACAGTCAGGAGTCAGATTACCGCTATAGTCATTTGACCAAACTACTGCGCTACAATTATCTGTTGCAGCAGCTCCTCCATTTCCATTCAACCAGGCGTTGAGTTCAGCAGCATTGCCGCTACCATCACATGCTGCCTCGCCGTTTTGTGCTTGTGTTGTCATTTCAGGTGCAGTATCATCTGCTACCGTTATAGTTTGAGATGCAGTCGCTGTGTTGCCACAATCGTCTGTTGCCGTCCAGGTACGAATGAGTTCATAATTGTAGTAATTACAATTCGCAGGGTCAGTATCCTGTGTGCTTGTTTCAGCAGCAATAACTTCTACATCTGTATCACAAATATCTGTTGCAAGAAGCGTAGCAATTGCTGGTACAGCTTCATCACATGCTATGCTTGCATTCGCAGGAACATTTAACAGATCCGGAGAGGCAGAATCTATAATCGTGAAGGTTGCCGTTGTTACTGAAGTGTTTCCGCAGGCATCGCTTGCGGTAAAGGTTACCTCAATAGCACCAGTTGCTCCACAATCAGGATTCAAGTTTCCTCCGTAGTTATTTGTCCAGCCAACGTCGCTACAGTTATCTACTGCTGCAGCTCCACCATTTCCATCCAACCAAGCTGTTAGGTCCGCAGCGTTTCCACTACCATTACATGCTACTTCCGCATTTTGTGCCTGAGTAGAAATGGCAGGAGCAGTATCATCTGAAACTGTAATAATCTGAGCAGCGGTAGCGGTGTTGCCACAATCATCTGTTGCCGTCCAGATACGAGTCCGTTCATAATTATAGTAAGCACAATCTTCAGCATCAGTTCCCTGAGTGGAAGTTTCGTCTAGGTTAACTTCAACATCAGAATCACAAATATCAGTTGCAGAAACGTTTGCTGCAGTTGGCACCGCCTGATCACATTCGATGTCCGCGTTTGCAGGAACACCCAATAAATTAGGATCAGTTGTATCGACAACTGTAAAAGTCGCTGTTGTTTGAGTGGTGTTGCCACAAGCATCAACTGCGGTGAAGGTCACGGTTACAGCCCCGGTGTTTCCGCAATCAGGAATCAGGTTATTGTAATCGTTTGTCCAGCTAACAGTGCTACAGTTGTCTGTCGCAGATGCGCCACCATTACTAGTCAACCAGGCATTTAATGCGGATTGATTACCACCTCCATCACATTCTGCTTCTGCGTTTTGAGCAGGACTTGTCATTTCAGGAGCTGTATTGTCTGAGACTGTAATTAGCTGGCTATCTTCTGTTACGTTTCCGCATTCATCCGTAGCAGTCCAGGTTCTTACGATTTCATAGTTGTAGTAATCGCAGCTTATTGGAGAACCACCTTGCGTACTGGTTTCGTTTGCTACTAAAGTCACGTTTGGATCACAAACATCATTTGCGACAACATTTGCAGCAGCAGGAATGGCTTCATCACATTCAAGATTAAGTGCATCTGGCACTCCAAGTAATTGAGGTGCTTCTGTATCTTCTACAATAAACCAGGCAGCTGTCGGGCTTTCATTGCCACACTCATCCATTGCTGTGAATGTAATCTGAATGCTATCACATTCCGGAATTGGTTGATTGTTGTAATTATTTGTCCAGGTAATGTTGCCACCACAAACGTCCGTTGCTAATGCTCCTGCATTATTGGTCATCCAGGCATCAAAGTTTACCTGATTATTTTGACCATCGCATTCTACCGTTTGATTTATTGCTTCTTGTACAATGGTAGGATCTGTTGTGTCTATAATTGTAAAGGTGGCAGAGGTCGTTGATGTGTTGCCACAATCGTCTGTTGCAGTGAAGGTTACTGTTGTTGATCCGGTTGCACCACAATCATCGCTTAAGTTTCCAGGAAAATCATTTGACCACTGTACGCCACCGCAAATATCGGTTGCTCCTGCACCTCCTTGATTGTCGATCCAATCAAATAATTCATTTCCGTTTCCGCCGCCATCACATTGTACGGTGAGGTTACTTGCAGGAATCCCTATGCTTGGTGCAACCGTATCTTCTATAGTAAAGGTGGCAGAAGTTGTAGAAGTATTTCCACAATCATCCGTTGCGATAAAGTTTACCGTTACTGACCCCGTTTGACCGCAAAGGTCACTTAAGTTATTGTTGTAATCATTTGTCCAGCTTACTAACTGACTGCAAACATCAGTTGCCAGTGCATTAGCTGAGTTGTCTAACCAGGCATTTAGGTTTACTAAATTACCAACACCATCACACTGTACGGTTTGGTCAGCTGCAGCTTGAACGATTGTTGGAGCAGTTGTATCTTCAATAGTAAAGGTGGCAGAAGTTGTAGAAGTATTTCCACATTCATCCGCTGCAGTAAAGGTTACTGTTGTTGATCCGGTTGCACCACATTCGTCACTTAGTGCACTGAAGTCATTGCTCCAGTTGACACCACCACAAATATCGGTTGCGCCAGCACCACCTTGTGCATCCAACCAATCTATTAGTTCATTTCCATTTCCACCGCCATCACATTGCACGGTCAAGTCAGCAGCTTCGATTCCAATACTTGGAGCCATTGTATCTTCGATAGTGAAAGTCGCAACTGTTGTAGAAGTATTTCCACATTCATCTGTTGCAGTGAAGGTAACTGTTGCTGTTCCTGTATCTCCACAATCGTCACTTAAGGCCGTGAAATCAGAAGCCCAGGTAATGTTACCACCACAAACATCGGTTGCCAGTGCACCACCAAAGTTATCAAGAAAAGCATTGAGGTTAACTTGATTTCCTACGCCATCACATTCTACGGTTATACTAGTAGCTGGCGTAACAATGGTTGGAGCCGTTGTATCTTCTATAGTGAAAGTTGCAGAAGTAGTTGAAGTATTATTACAAGCATCCGTTGCAGTAAAGGTTACGGTTACGGATCCGGTTGCACCACAGTCATCACTTAAACTTCCAGGGAAGTCGTTTGACCATTCTACACCACTACAGATGTCCGTTGCACCTGCTCCAGCTTGTGTATTTAACCAATCTTGTAATTCCAGTCCGTTTCCACCACCATCACATTCTACTAGAAGGTTTGATGCAGGAATTCCGATATTTGGAGCAGTTGTATCTTCAATAGTGAAGGTTGCAACTGTTGTTGAAGTATTGCCACAATCATCTGTTGCGGTAAAGGTTACTGTTGCAGAGCCCGTTGCACCACAGTCATCACTTAGTGCTGTAAAGTTGTTTGACCAGCTTACATCACCACAAACATCCGTTGCCAATGCTCCGGCATTGCTATCTAGCCAAGCATTTAAATTTATGGCGTTTCCTGCTCCATCGCATTGTACCGTTTGGTTGACTGCTTGACCTTGAATCACAGGAGGTGTATTATCCACTATAGTAATGGCAGCAGAGGTCGTAGAAGTATTTCCACATTCGTCAGTAGCGGTAAATGTTACGGTTGCAGATCCTGTAGCGCCACATTCGTCACTTAATCCTGCGAAGTTGTTGCTCCAGTTAACGCTTCCACAAATGTCGGTTGCCCCTGCCCCACCGTTTATATCCAGCCATCCAAAAAGATCTGGATTATTTCCGCCGCCATCGCATTCTATTTCAAGGTTGCTTGCTTCGATTCCGATACTTGGAGGCGTAGTATCTTCTATAGTGAACGTTGCAGCAGTTGTTGAGGTGTTACCACAATCATCTGTTGCAGTGAAGGTTACTGTAACAGCTCCTGTTCCACCACAAAGGTCTGAAAGATTGTTATTGTAATCATTTGAGAAAACAACTCCACCACAAACATCTGTTGCGAGTGCACCAGCGTTGTTGTCTAAGAAAGCATTTAGGTTCACTAAATTACCAACACCATCACATTCTACAATTTGGTTCACCGCAGGACTCACGATTGTAGGAGCCGTGGTATCAGAAATAGTGAAGGTTGCTTCGCTGGTAGATGTATTGCCACAATCATCTGTTGCTGTAAATATAATGGTTGTTGCTCCTGTCGCTCCACAAAGATCAGATAGGTTTGCAAAGTTATTTGACCATGCTACTCCGCCACAAATATCAGTAGCAGTTGCCCCACCGTTATTTTCTAACCATTCGCTTAGTTCCATTCCGTTTCCGCCACCGTCGCACTCTGCTAAGTAGTTGCTAGCTTGTACATTAATGGATGGCGCAGTTGTATCTTCAATGGTGAAGGTTGCCGTTGTTTGATTGCTGTTGCCACATTCGTCTGTAACCGTAAAGGTTACCGTCGCAGTGCCAGTAGCACCACATTCATCACTTAATGCCACAAAATCGTTTGTCCAGGTAAGGCCAGTGACCGGGCTGCAGTTATCCGTTGCAGCAGCACCAGCATTTGTAGCTAACCAATCATTCAATTGGGCGGTATTGCCTGCACCATCACATTGAACGGTGAGGTTACTTGCTGCAGGGCTGATTGTTGGAGGCGTAACATCCATGAAACCTGCGTCGAGGCTTTCATTGTTTTCACCACTCACTACTGTTAGCGGATCGCTTGCACCACTTCCGTTTACATCACTATCTAAGGCATCGTTTCCGCCCTGATCCTTTGGTGAGTAGTCCAAGCCAGTAGGTGTATTTGGGAAACCAAAAGTGACAACATATGTACCCGGGAAAAGATTGACAAATATATAGGTACCATCTGCTAATGTTGATGTAGATAAGTTTACAGCAACCCCAGCGCCCGTGCTACCTGTCAAGGCAACAGGTACAAATCCAAGTGGCTCTTCGCCAGCATCCTGAATTCCGTTTTTATTACAATCTTTCCATGCATAGTTTCCGATGGTTGCTGGTGTGAATAAACCCGCATCGTAGTCTTCATTGTTTTCACCTGAAGTGAGTATTTCATTAGTAGTCATACCGTTATTGGTGTCGGCATCACTATCTGTTGTATCATCTCCATTTTGGTCTGCGTAGGTAAAGATGTAACCTGGCAGTGTTCCAAAAGTTAGTTTGTAAGAACCTGGACGAAGATTAGGGAATTCGTATGAGCCGTCAGGATTTGTTGACAGAATTAATGTTACGTCAAAACCTGAACCGTCCGTTCCTGTTAATGTTACTTGTACACCTCCAAGACCTGGCTCACCGGTATCCTGAGTTCCATTACCATTTAAATCTTCCCAAACAAAATCACCAATAGAAGCAGGCAGATAAAAACCTCCATCAAAGTCAAGATTGTTTTCACCACTTACCAACACCTCTGTTGTAGTCATTCCGTTGGCAGGGTCGATATCGCTATCGCCACTTTCAACACCACCAAGATCCATGTATGTGATTTCATAACCAGTTGGTGTGATGAAAGTTAATTTATAAGTTCCGGGAACGAGGTCATCGAAAAGGAATTCACCATTAGGTCCGGTGAATGCTACCAGGTTGACCGGAGTTCCGTTGCCGGTAAATCCGCTTAATAAGACTTGTACGTTTTCAATTCCAGGCTCGCCGTTATCCTGGACTCCGTTTCCATTTAAATCTTCCCAAACAAAATTTCCAATTGAGGCAGGTGCATAAAAACCCGCATCATAAGTGAGATTGTTTTCACCACTTTCCAACACTTCAAAAACGGTCATACCGTCATTGACATTTGGATCAGAATCCAATTCAATATCAGTTCCCTGATTTTGATAAATTGGTTTGAATCCTGTTGGAGTTGAGAAAGTCAGTTTATAAGAACCTGGTCTTAGATTATCGAAAAGATATTGACCATTCGCTCCGGTAAATTCCGTAAGTACTACAGAAGTACCATCTCCTGTCGTACCGGTAAGGGTAACTTCTACGTTTGGAATACCTGGTTCACCTCCATCCTGAATTCCGTTTCCGTTGGTATCATCCCAAACAAAATTTCCAATTGAGGCAGGTGCATAAAAACCCGCATCATAGGTTAGATTTGTTTCGCCACTTTCCAAAATTTCGAAAGTAGTCATATTTCCGTTTGCAGGATCCGCATTATTATCTGTTTCCTCCGTACCCTGGTTTACGTACGTCCCTTCATAGCCAGCTGGCGCAGAGAAGGTCAACTTGTAAGAACCTGGCTTTAGATTTTGAAATAGGTATTCGCCGTTTACATCAGTTGACAGAGAAAATGTAACGGAAGTTCCATTTCCAGTCGTTCCCGTCAAGGTAACTTCTACGAATTGGATTCCTGGTTCACCATTATCTTGTATTCCGTTTCCATTCAAATCATTCCAAACGAAATCTCCAATGGATGCTGGCTGATAAAGGCCGCCGTCTAAATCCTGATAGAAATCACCATTGGTTACAGAAACAAAATCAGACATTCCGTTTAGTGGATTAATGTCAGAATCATTTGTTTCGTTTCCAACTTCATCCTGATAGGTGATTTCGTATCCACCCGGAACGTTAATTGTAATTTTGTAAGAACCTGGTGGCAGGCCGTCAAAGTTGTAATTACCATTCGCATCAGTAGATACTGTTCTGGTAATTTCAGTTCCGTCATCAGCGGTTCCGGTCAACGTAATAACAACACCAGGAACACCCGGTTCTCCCGGATCCTGCATACCGTTTCCATTAAGGTCTTCAAATATTTTATCTCCAATTTTAGCTGGATCTAATAAGGTAACTTGTGATGAACTGGTACAACCATTTGCATCGCTTACCAGAACGGTATATGTTCCGGCACTTAAGTTTGAAGCCGTTTGTGTCGTTTGGAAAGCAGGATCATCCCATTGGAAAGTATAGGGTGCCGTTCCACCTCCCGGGAATGCGATAGCCGAACCGTCGTTTCCGCCAAGGATACTAATATCAACACCTTCATTGTATACAGAAGCAACCGCTGCTGTAGATGTTACGGCTGTAGGTTCTGATAATGAAATGCTTGTTGTCGTTGAACATCCATTTGCATCGGTGATGATTACATCATACGTTCCGGCTGCAAGATTTTCTATTTGCTGTGTTGTTTGCCCATTGCTCCAATCGTATGAATATGGTGTAACACCACCTGTCGTTGTGACTAAAGCGATACCGTCGCTGGCACCGTTACAACTAATATCCATTCCGTTGTAATTAGAAATAACTTCCGCAGTAGCTTGTACTGACTCAGGCTGCTCCAACACTATTATTTCATCGGCAGTACATCCGTTTACATCCGCAACAATTACTGTATAAGTTCCTGCAACTAAGTTAACGGCATTTGGTCCGGTTTGACCATTGCTCCAGTTGTACGTGTAAGCACCCGTTCCACCAGCAGCTGTAGCAGAAGCTGACCCATCGTTTTCGCCAAAGCAGGAAATCACTGTACCATTAAAGTCAGTAGTAATTTGTGTCGCTAATGAGACAGGAAGTGGGTCCGTTAAAGTTACAGAGCGAATCACTGTACAATTATTTGCGTCCATCACGGTCACTGTGTATGTTCCAGCAGTAAGGTTAGAAGCGTTTTGAGTCGTTTCGCCATTACTCCATTCGTAGGTATATGGAGCTGTACCTTCAGAAGCGGTGACAGCAGCCAATCCGTCGTCTTCACCCGTGCAAGAAATTTGAGCGCCATTATAGTCGGAGAATACGACCGCTGTTGCATCCAGTTGAGTTGGTTCCTCTACTGTTACTGAGCCAGGTTGACCACAGCCATTTGCGTCATATACAGTCACTGAGTATGTTCCGGCAGAAAGGTTTGAAGCTGTAGCAGAAGTTTGAAAGTTGGCAGCAGCATCCCACTGATAAGTGTATGGAGATACTCCTCCATTTCCACTTGCGGTTGCCGCTCCGTCAGAAGCTCCGAAACAAGAAATTTGTTGTCCGTTATAGTTTGAGCTAACGACTACATCGACATTTACTGTTGTTGGTTCAGTCAATGAAAGAGCAGCAGTTGTAGAACAGTTGTTAGCATCAGTGATCGTCACTGTGTAATTCCCTGGTGCAAGATCACTTACTTGCTGGCTGTTGGCTCCATTACTCCAATTGTATGAGTATGGTGTAACACCACCAGTGGTGTTTACTAAAGCAACACCATTGTTGGCACCACTACATGAAATGTCTTGTCCGTTATAATCTGAAACGACGCTAGCTTCTGCCTGTACTGTTTCCGGATCTTCCAGAACGACAGTAGCTTCAGCCGTACAACCGTTTACATCAGAAGCGATGACGGTGTATGAACCTTCGCCCAGTCCGGATTGATTGGCACCAGTTTGGCCAGTGCTCCAGGTGTATGAGTAGTTTCCCGTACCCCCAGTTGCAGCAGCGGAAACCGCTCCGTCGATTGCACCATCACAAGAGATGGCCGCACCGTTGTAATCAGAAGTGATATTAACTGAGACGCCTACGATAAAGGGATCCGCTAAAGTTACTGAGCGAGTAACGGTACAATTTTTATCATCCGTGATGGTAACTGTATAGGTACCTGCGGTAAGGCCATTGATAGTTGCAGTTGTTTGATTGTTACTCCAAGCGTATTCGTAAGGAGGAGTACCGAGTGCGCCTGATGCTGTAGCAGATCCATCGGATGCATCGGTACAGCTGATATCAGCGCCATTGTAATTAGAAGAGACCTGTGCCGATCCGTCGACGTCAGGTGCCACATCTTTATAGATACAATTACTTTCAACCCATTCGGTACAATTTTCTCTTCTTGCACAACGCACGTACCAGGTTGGTTGCGTAATTGGACCCGGATCGTATGAGAGTCCAGTAGCACCAGGAATGGCATAATTTAAATCATCTGGACATTCTTCGGTGAATGAAAGCCATTGATATTCGATGCTTCCAGAACCGCCGGAAGCAGGTTGGATACTTTCTATTTCGGCTGGGTCACCTGGGATTCCGCAAATGATTTCACCGGAGCCGATCGTACCACCGCTCTCTACATTATCACAAACAACAATATTTGATGAGCATCCGGTGAGGATTCCGTTGAAATCACCGTGGCCATCCCAGTCGGTACCATCGATTGCAAACCAGCCTGACATACCGAATTCGCAATTTTTAAGATTTGCTCCTTCTCCAATTTGAAAACCTTTTGAAAGATCTGATGGACTGTGTGTAATAGTGAGGGTTTGACCAGCATTGCATCCCTGGCCAGTCATGTAGCTATTGTTGTTATCTACTTCGTAGTAGTACCAGGATTCATGTAAATCACAATTGGAGTTAAACTCATAAGTTCTACCTAATCCACTCCATTCTCCCCAATCTCTTTTGGCTTTAAGGTTGACGGTAAAATCCCATTTGCAGTTTGCGTCTAAGACATCTACAATTGACCCTGTTAAAGTTGCAGTTAGGTCTTCGAACTCTGTAAAGCTAGCGCTTCCATCGACCGCGTATCTTATAGTTTCATCATTTGCTGTGTTTTTCATCCAGACCAAACGCTCTAAGTTGCCACCGTCAACAGGTGTCCCAAAATTTTCGAGATTACATTGACTTGGTGTGTTTACAACCAATTTAGAAATGATATTAGATTCTCCGTCATAGGAAGAACAGGCATTTCTTCGGGCACAACGCATAAAGTGAGTGGTTACGCCAATTGTTCCCGGATCATAAGTAGGACCGCTAACATTTGGAAGGGATATCCAGGAAGAGCTTCCGACAGGTGGTTGATTATCTCCATAAGCTTTCAACCATAAATATTCAATCGTACCTGATCCACCGGAAGGCAGGGATACGTTAGAAATGACACCTGGGTCGTAGTAACCATCTTCCGATTGATCTCCGTTGAGAGCACCACCAGACGTTACGTTATCACAATCAACCAGTGGTTCATGATGTTCCAGAAAGAAAGAAGAAAAAGTAAAGCCTAATAAAATCAAGGAAAGGCAAGCAAACAGCTTAAAGAAAGCTGGATAGATTCCATTGATAGACGATCCGAAATGACGTTGTCGAATTACCCCCATAGTAATATTGGTTTAAAAAATTGTAATCGTAAAATTCGTTGTCACAATTTTGTGGATTGTGACTTTGTTTGTTTCAAAAAAAGATTCGTAAGTATAAATGGAGCAAAAATCCAGCCACAGTAGACCAAAAAGCGTTGTTCTCACAACGCGAATTTTTGCATAACTCTCTCATAGTCAATTGCATCAATGAAACACTACATGTATAAGAAATTAAGAACCAATTAAGACTGTTGAAAACTAACTACTCTGATGAATAGGTTCTTATTAGTATATGTAGGCTCAAAAAAAACACATTTAGTTTTTATCAATACGGTTTATTTGCACATATATTGATCAATGAATGATTTTGATGATTTGGTTCTAATGAAATATTGAGGCTAGTGGTTCAAAAAAATGTCACAAATCGATTTAAGTGATGGAGGGTTATTGCTTAGTTTTGGGAAGTGCTAAATGTATAGGCACACATGTAAGCCACTGCGTGTATTCATAAGATTTAGAACGATTCATTTCAGTGTAAAAGTTGAGTTATACTAAGTTCTAGCTTTGTAAAAACACTACTGAAATAGGATTGTTAAGCATTTAAATAAGGGAGGAGAACATAAAGTCAATGAAAAACGTGAATAACTGAAATTCATTTTAGCACAAACAAAGATAACAAATTTGAAGGTAGGAGTAAAGGCCAGGGAGGTCAAGTCGAGTAACATTTTTCACTCCATGGAGGAGGTAAATTGTCCAATTGCAAGTCAACTAAAAGCAAGTCATTCTATTATACAAAGCCATATTTTTTAATCTGTCCAAGAAAATAATTGAAATTATTTTACACTTGGAAACTAGTTTATATACATTAAACAAATCTAACTAATAAATTATTTTATCGTACAAATCTAATCCAAATATAAAACTAAATCACTGATTTACAATAAATTACTTTATTATAAATAATAAAAAACCTTGAACTTTAATTCAATTATGTAACATTATATCCGATATAAAAACCTCATATTTGTTACATAGCCGCTTATCCTATTACTTAAATTTACTAAAATCGAATCTATGGAAACCACCACTAAAATTTCTTTCCTCGAACAATTCCCGCTCTTTGATTGCCTGAGTCCAGAGGACAAGGTAGCACTTGAAAAATATATAGATTACCGAGTTAAACGTAAGTATTCCTACGTATATCTTCCGGACGAACCATCTACAACTGTGTTCTTTCTTGTTAAAGGAACCGTAAAAATCGGTACACATTCAAATGATGGACGTGAAATCATCAAAGCAGTATTACACCCAACAGCCATGCTAGGTGAGCTTGGCCTTGTCGGAGAAAAACACCGCCAGGACTTTGCACGTGCCATGAATGAAGAAGTACACCTTATTGCTTTAAAGGTGGATGACTTCCAAAAACTAATGGAATCCAATCACCTGCTTTGCCTCAAGGTTATTTCCCTTTTAGGTAAACGTCTGAGAACAGCAGAAAACAGACTGGAGTCTTTAATCTTTAAAGATGCCCGTACCAGAATTGTTGATTTCATTAAAGACAGTGCGAACAAACGTGGAAGAAGGGTTGGATACGAAATGCTCCTAAAGCACTCTTTAACTCAACAGGATATTGCCAACCTAACCGGCACTTCACGTCAAACGGTTACCTCCGTTCTGAACGAATTGAGAAAAGCTGATTTGATTTACTTCAATAGAAAAAGTATTCTGATCAGAGATATGGCTAAATTGGCTTAAGGTGAGGTCATGAGGGACAAGCACCTACGCGGACAGCTTCGGCGCGCAAGCCGGGAAGCACCACCGCGAAGCAAGGTGACTTCCAAGCCCGAGAAAAATTAGCTGTTAGCTATTGACTTCGTTCTTAAGTCGGCTTGTGAGCCAATAGCTAATAATTGTGTTACTGAAGGGTATTAAGAATAGGGGTAACTGTTCAGTGTTACCTACGATAGGGGGCATTTGAGTTTGCACTTGATACTTGAACTTGCACTTTTTAAAATTCAAGTGCAAGTATCAAGTGCAAGTTCAAATGCCCGCAGTTCGCAGGA
>Ga0114957_1001347_pt1 | contig 27258 bp, 23 predicted proteins | sample BantaG_FD_87175 | JGI IMG/M metagenome (GOLD analysis project Ga0114957, IMG submission 87175) | Marine algal microbial communities from Bantry Bay, Ireland - BantryBay_4 metaG | ecosystem: Host-associated > Algae > Red algae > Unclassified | place: Bantry Bay, Ireland | collected 2014-11-21
CTATACAACCCTGATATAAATATAAACTTAGGGGCGTACTACCTTAAAAATCAATGGAATATTTATAATCAGCGGTTTATACTTGCAACGGCATCGTATAATGCCACAGACAGAGCTATAAAATCATGGATCAAAACTCGCTACAAGGGCGACCCAATTGAGTTTATAGAAGATGTCCCTTATGAAGAAACACGCAATTATATTAAACTTGTTATGAGAAATTATATTTTTTATAAACTTGTTAATAGCAGTGGAAGTATAAAGTTTCCAGAATATTGCTTAAATATGGATGTAGCTAAACTATGAAGTACTTGGTCTCAATCTTAATTTTAATAAATTTTTCCTGCTCAAGTCAGCCAAAAACTAAAAAAATAGAACAGTTTAGTCGCGATGATAAAATTTTATTTTCTATTGGAGAGTGTGGCCGGTTCCGAAGAGATAACTTAGCCAAAGCCTGCTTAGATAAATACAAAACTCATGTATTTAAAGGTAAAGTTTTATCCGTAGATTTCGCTTACTCTGGGGTGGAAGCCATAGTTAATATTGGACAAACTCAGGTTACCTGCCATATCCACCCTACAGACCAAAACTTTCAAATGCTTAAAACACTACTTGTCGGTGATTTAGTCGCCGTAAGTGGAATGCCTGAGGAATTCCACAATGTTTATAGCTATAACAACCTAATTTTACGTGACTGTGTCTTATTGCCTATTGGCCGCTAGTTTCTAAAGAACTAAGAAGCCTTCTTACGAGTAAGCTTCTTTGCCTGACCTTTCCAATCATCCCTAAGAATTCGCCCAGGAAAAAACTCTATTGCCTCAGTAATTAGCTCTATATCACTACGACTTAAATTACTCACTTGCTCAAAGCAGTAGATGCCAAGCTTATTCATTTTCTTCTCAATAAGTGGCCCAACACCTTTTATTAGCTTTAAGTCGTCTTTATCTTTAGCACTTACTTTAATGCCCTTGATTGATAACTTATCTGCCATTTTTAAACGCTTCTTGCTTTTAACTGGAGTTTTAATTGAAACTGGCTTTTGATCTACTTTATTTTTCAAGAATGATAGCTCATTGCCAAATTTCTTGTGATCTAAATATAGCTCATCTTGTTTATTTTTTAATTTCTTAATGCTACTTTCAACTTGAGAAAAATCTGGCTCTTCATGCTTATGAACTTTTATAAGCTTCTCTAATGAATCCACACTCTGATTAACCTTTACAAATAAACTATTAACAGAAGCTAATTCTTTTCTAAACTCTTTATCAATAGCAGTCATATCTTTTAAATTTAAATTGATTTTACTCTGTGCTTTTTCTAAATCTAAAAAATCACTTTGTGACTTCTCTATAGATTTAGAAAAACTAAATAAATCTTTCTTCATGTCTACAACAGAGTTTTCCATTTCTGATAATTCTAGTATAGCCTTTCCATGAGTTTTAACTTTTTGATCTAACTGTTCAAACTTATTTAACTCCTTGGAGACCACACTGTAATTATCACTTAAGTTGTTTAAGCTGTCTTCATAGCTGTTTATGACACTAATATTATTATCTACACTCGACTCTAACTTACTTACAGAGCTTTCAACAACTTTTATTTTATTCGAATTTTTCTCAATTATATTAATTTCTTTATTAATATTACTGATTTTATCTTCATTAGTCTTAATTACATTGTAATTATTTTCTACTTTATCACCTAATGAATTAATATCTGTTCTGACAGAATTCACCTTATCAACTTCAACTTTAATATTTTCAAAGCTTTCATCTAAGTTTTTGATGTCATCTGACCAGCTTTGAGTTTCTAGTTTTATTTTTAAAAACTCTAACTCCTTTTGTGTCTCACTTATGTTTTCTTCAAGTTTAACTTGTGTATCCTCAGCATTTGCACTAAATTCTGAGAATAACTTATCAAAATCTAATGAACTTTTTTCAAGACATGTGTTCATTACAGTTTCTGTATTTTTTTGTGACTCACCTAACTCTTCTTTGAAACTATTTAATTGCTCAGCCAAAGAGGTGTTCACAGTTTCAAACTTAGTTTCCACTGTTTTATTAGACTCGCTAACTTGACCAACAAACTCTTGCCTTAATTCTTCTAACCTTAAAGACTCGTCATGTGCGTATTTATTAAAGTCTTTAGATGATACAAAGTTTAAAGAGTTCAATGTTTTAGAGATTGAGTTCACTTCACTAGTCAAGCCTAATAGTGCATCTAGCTCATTAATTTTTAAAGTCATATCTTTATTGTTTTTAAATAATAAACCCTGCTTATCTTTTATATCTTCAATTTCTTTTGCTTTCATTTCCAAATTTAAAATTTTACTTTCTAAACGACTAAACCTTAAGTTCCACTTCTTACGTGATAGCAAATAATTAAATAAATAACCGATAATTCCTGCAACAACTAACATACAAAGAATTTCAGCTAACGATGAATAGTTTCCGAAAATATTTTTAAACATTTATTCTCCCTCCAGAGCACTTAATTATATTACTTTAAATCTATCTCTACTCTTCTGTTGTAAAACCTTCCTTTTTTAGTTCGATTTGAACTGATTGGCCTGGCCTCACCAAAAGACTTTACTTTAATTTTATTTTTGCTAACTCCGTAATGCATTAGAGCTTTTTTAATAGCTAAGCCTCGGCGATACCCTAGCTTATAGTTAGATTTTCTATTGCCTTTGCTATCTGTATGCCCAGAAACTGTAATTACTTGATCACGATTTTTTTCCCAACGCTCTATAACACTTAGCAAATGATTTTGAACTTTTTTCGAGGATAAAAACCTCTTTGCACCAGCTCTAAAATGAATTCTGCCTTTTATAATCTCAACATTGTCAGATATCTTTTTTACTGGCTTCGTGCTAGCAACTGCAGTTTGAACTACTGTTGATTTTTCTATGCTACATTCTTTTTTTATTTGGCAAACATACCAATCTACAGACAATGTAGTTGATAGAACCGTTAGTATAAATAAACCTATTATTTTCACTTTTAACTCCAAATTTTATGTCTTAAGTTTCGGGATATTTTTAATGCCACTGGAGTCCTAACATACTTCGTCATAAGTTTAATTGATCAGAGAGGATTTGAGGCCATTTCAATTACATAAGTTTTAGTTACGAGTCTCAATTCAATACAGTTTTGCAAATCGCCCTATATTTAAAGTTGTATACTTATTAGTCGCCTGCCTGATATATGCTCTATTTACTCTGTCTCATAATATTATTTACCAAGTAATTACAGATACTTAAGCTGGCAAGCACTAGGCATCACTATTGCTCTTATAAAGGGTAAGTCGTTGATACTAAATGGGAGAACACTATGAAAATTAATTTAAACCAAACTAAAAAGAAAAGCCTTTCTTTGGTCAGAAAAGCTCAAATAGGTTTATTATCATTAATGCTACTATCTTTATTTGCTGGGCACATTAATCAAACAGATGACACTAAAGACTTTTCTAGTGAGCTTGCAAGCAATGCAAAGCGTGACACTGTCTTAGGTAAAGTTAAAGTTGTTAAACCTAAAACAGAAAAAGATATATTAGATCCTGCCATTTCTAAGATGTGGGGATTACAATCTATGAATGCGATTAAAGCATGGAATAATTTAAAAATTAAAGGAAGTAAAAAAATTATTGTTGCAGTTATTGATACTGGTCTGGATACAAAACATCCTGATTTACAAAAAAACCTTTGGGTAAACACTAAAGAGATCCCAGGTAACAATATCGATGATGATAAAAATGGCTGCATTGATGACATACATGGTTGTAACTTAATAACTAAAACTGGTGACATTAAAGATAACCACGGTCATGGAAGTCATATCGCAGGAATTATTGGAGCTACACATGGTAATGGTATCGGAATCAGTGGTGTTGCACCAAATGTAAGTATGATGATCTTAAAGTATTATGATCCAAAAGCTCCAGGAATTAACAACCTTGTTAATACTGTTGAGGCGATTAAATACGCTGTTAAACATGGCGCACATATTATAAACTATTCTGGTGGCGGATTAGAGGCCAGTCCTGCTGAAAGAAAAGCAATTGAAGCTGCTAGGAAAAAAGGAATTTTATTTGTAGCTGCAGCTGGTAACGAAAGATCTAACTCTGATGTAAATGGCTACTACCCGGCTGATTATAAAATGTCTAATATTATTTCTGTAACTGCCATCGATAAAAATAAATATGTATTGCCATCAAGTAACTATGGTTCAGCTTCAGTTGATCTTGCTGCTCCTGGGAACAATATTTTATCTACTTTACCGAATGGGCAATATGGAAAAATGACAGGGACTTCACAGGCAACAGCCTTTGTAACTGGTGTTGCAGCCTTAATTATGTCTAGATTTCCAGACTATAAACCACAAAAAATTATAAAGCATTTAACTCAAACTGGTGATTTAGATCAAAGGCTTTCAGGTAAGACTAAGTTTAAAAAGAGACTTAACACATTTAGAGCCCTAACCATTCTTGACTCTGGTGTGAGTGCAACTGGAATTATGGCAAGTAACACTGATAACATTCCTCAAAACACATTCACAATGAAAGAAAGCGCTGATGACTCATCAGAAGCTGCAACCGGTGATGAGTTCTCAGGCTTATCAAGCTTTGCAAAGCGCATGCAGAAAGAGCTTTCTAAATCTGTAAACACAGCAACAACTAGGTAAGTTTGAGTTATTGATTAATAATACTAATACTTCGCAGGCACTTAATTTCTTTGCTTTAAGTATTAGTATATATTAATAATTTATACATGATAAATGATAGTTTAATCTATAAAGTTCCAGGCTGGTTTCATTCAAGAGCACTCTATACTGAAGTAGTAAATACCTTTAATTCAGGAGCACACTTTGTAGAGGTTGGTTCTTTTTTAGGACAATCATCAGTTTATATGTGTGAAAACATATTAAAATCAAAAAAAATAATTAAATTTGACTGTATTGATTTATGGGACTCTATGTTTGCAGACAGTATACATGTAAATAACTTTAGTTTCAAAAACCAACAGATGACAAATTACTACAACTATTTAATCTCAAAATATGGCGACCACCAGCCCTTAGAGGCTCTTAAACATACTTTAAAAAATTATAATTATATAGACATAGTTCAACTAATTAAGTCTAGCTCAAAAAAAGCATCTAATTCTTATCAAAACAATAGCTTAGATTTCGTCTACCTCGACGCTGATCACTCTTACAACTCAGTAATAGAAGACTTAAACCTTTGGTATCCAAAAGTTAAACCAGACGGAATAATAGCAGGTGATGACTTTCATATGCCTGAAGTAAAAAATGCTGTTATTGATTTTTTTGGAAGCGTTGAAGATAAAAGCGATAAAGAGTTTCTCGATATGACTTGGATGAAATTAAAAAATATTAAATCTTAGGCTAAAATTAGTTATTACTATTTTTAAAAAATAATTTTACTTGTTTAATAAGGTCTAAGCGGATGTCATCAGTTTCTAGTAGTAATTGATGCTTTCCGTTTTTATAATGTATATTATTACAATTTATTAGCTTTTCACAAAAACTTCTTGAAGCACTACTTTTAACAATTTTATCTTTCCCACCCGTGAATACTAAAACTTTAGTATTCACTTTACTAAAGTCAGCTTTTAAAACATAAGCCACTGACTTCAAAGACTCTTTTAACCAGCCAGCAGTAACTCCTGTAGTTTTCTGATCAGGGAACTTCTTATTTAAAAGATTCATATAATTTTCAAAGTTTTCTTTAGAACTGGTAAAATAAGTATAGTCTGGATTTGTATCGCCTTGAGTGGGCGCCCAATCAGTGGGTTTATAAAAGGTCTTTAACACAAACTTAGATATAAAATCTGGAATAAAATATTTATTGATATTAACCATCGGAGTCACAAGAACTAATTTATCAATAGATGAATCGTTTTTTAGCAGCTGTCTCAACATAACATGAGAACCCATCGAGTGACTGATTACATTCGTTTTACTATATTTTGCTATAACCCTTTTGAGAAAATTATTAAAGCTATCTTCATAAGTTAAAAATTTATCTATATATACTTTTTTAAGGCCCATCTTTTTATGAAGCCTATCTGATTTTCCCTGGCCTATATGGTCCCATAAATAAACATCGTAACTTCCAGAGAACTCTCTAACTAGCTGCCAATACTTTATAGCCGGCTCCGCAACTCCCGTGACTATAATTAAGGCTTCTTTATGACCATTATTTAAGTTGTAATAGTGATTCTTGTAGCCATCAAAATTTATAAAATTAGAATTTAATGAGCCAATAACTTTGCTTGCTTTATCTATGTAACTTGCCTGGGCGGAAAAAGATAATGTGAAAACTAGAATTAATAATATAGCTTTCATTAAATTTTATTTATATTTAGATTGCAGGAGTTTGAGACCGGCAATTAAGCTTAAAGAAAAAGCACCTATCCCAATTAAATTTTTATGCTGGTTAAAATAAACCCCAAATCCAATAATTGAAAAACTTAATATAAATGAAAGTGTCCAAAGATTAAATAAACTAAAAAGCCGCTTTGCAGGCTTAGAAACTGTAGGCCTTGTTGCTTCGACTGTAATTAACCCGTGAATTTGAGTTTTCATTTTATTAGCTATTTCATCATAAGGGTTTACTGATAGTATTAAATTATATTTTTGCGATGCAAACTCTAAATTTTGCTCAAGAGCTGAGTAACGAATAAAGTTTTGGTGAGAGGGTTCAGAGTCATAGTTGTCTAAGACCAACTCCCATAAATCTTTGAGCTCTGAGCTGGCATAAACTGTGGGCTTATGAACTCTGTCACTGTTTGCTTTTGATAAAATTACTGAACATTTAATACACTCGGTAGATGTTGCTGAATTTATATAGTTACATTTTGGGCAATTTATAACTGGTGCAAATGCGCTAGTACTATCAGCACTTAGTACTTTAGAAACTGGAGTTTCTTCACTGTTCATTTTAGAAAGTGGGGCAATTATGGGTGAGGATTGAGGAGTGAATGCAGCAACTCCAGCCTCTACAGTTGACGCCTTGCGTTTATTGATTTTACCAATAATTCTATACTCTTCAAGACACTCAGGATAGTTAATATGAAATTGCGTACTACATACTCTGCAATTAAACTGAGGTTTAGTTGTCATAATTTCATGAGGGTTAATTGAATAAAGCTTATAGCACTTTGGACAGCTAACCTCTAAAGTACTTAGTTTTAGGCTATTTTTAAAGTTAAAATCTAAAACTTTATTGATCTCTTCTAACGAGTTTAAATCCAAGCCCTACTCCATTAGTGACATTACTTATTAACTCATTTAAAATTGAATGATGTTAAAAAATAAATTTCTCTCCGCCTCTATTCTATCAGGAATTTTCATAGGCACAAGTTTTATTCCCTTCCCTCCCTGGGCAAGTGTTTTTGCTTTTGTTCCTTTGTGGAGTTATTGGTTGCATGAAACTTCAACAAAAAGAGTTTTTTGGTCAGGCTGGGTAACACAGTTTTTACTCACACTTATTGGTTTTAATTGGATTATAATTACTATTCATGATTTTGGAGGGATGCCTTGGCCCATAGCAGCTCTTGGTTTAATTGCCTTTTGTAGTTTTGCCACAATTTATATTCCTATTTCTGGAGTATTGTTTTCACTTATTAGAAAAAAAATTCAATTAAGTGCACTTCAATCAATACTTTTAATGGCTACTTTACTTGCACTTTTAGAGCCACTTGTAAAAACTATTTTCCCATGGAATTTTGGTTATACATTAATGACCTTACCCCTCCCCACTTACCAAATTGCTGAGTGGATAGGCTTTGAAGGATTAAGCTCAATTATAATATTTTTAAATACTATAAGCTTTTGTATCTTCTACCCAATAAGTAAAAGTATTAACAAGCTTACAGGGACATTGTTATTTGTTGTTATTGTATCAACACTTACAATTACAGGTTATTTTATAAAGACTAACCTTTCGCAAAATGAAAAATCAGTTAAGGTAGGTATTGTTCAAGCCAATATTGGTAACTTAGAAGAACAATATAAAATTTACGGCATGGGCTTTCGTGGAAAAATTATTGATCAGTACCTCAAACTATCTAAAGCTGAAAAAGAAAAAAATAATCCTGACATCATAATTTGGCCTGAAACTGCGGCCCCTACACAGCTCGGCCCAAATATTTCAAACCACTTTAACAAAAAACTTAAGAGTAATTTGATTGAGTCAGATATATCCTTAATAGCTGGCACCTATACAAAGGCTTCTACAGGACAAACTTCAAATTCAGTTGTATTTATTGATAAAGATCAATTTGTCGGACCTAGCTATAGCAAAACTCACCTTTTGGCATTTGGTGAGTATATCCCTGGCAGCCAGCTATACCCCAAAGTGAAAACATGGCTACCGCAGATTTCTGATTTTAAAGCTGGAAACGGCCCGCAAACCACTCTTTTTAAAGACATTAAGTTTGGTATACAAATTTGCTATGAGAGCCTCTTCCCTAGGTTTTCAACGGAACTTGCAAGCCTTGGTTCAGAAGTTATTGTTAATGTTACCAATGACTCATGGTATGGAACTTATATGGAGCCTTACCAGCATATGTATATGACTCTGGCTAGAGCCATCGAAGTCAGAAGGCCACTTATTAGATCTACGAACACCGGAATTTCGACAGTAGTACTAGCTGACGGCACAATTCTAGAACAATCGCCAATGAATAAAGTTTGGTCTAACACTTATGATGTTCCGTACACCAGTAACCTTAAGCAAACTTTTTACTCAAAGTATACAAACTTGGGGTTTTACTTAAAACTACTACTATTAATTGGATTAATTACTATAGGCGCTAAACAAAGAAAAAAATTATGAATGAAAAACTGTTACTAAATAACCTTGATTGGAAACTTTTACTAAATTACTTAAGTGATTTTGCAACATCCACCCAGGCCAAGCAAACACTAGTAAACACAAGCCCACTTAATAGCCCTATGCAGGCAGAAAAAAGTTTTCAAACTATTAATGAGTGCAAAGCTGTTTTAAAGACTGGTATTCGCCCTAATATGCTTAGCCTTGAGCTTTTTGAAAGCTGGTACAACTTAATTAATAAAAACTCAGAACTTAAACCTCTACATATTAAAGATTTACGGTTTTTCCTCATTGAAGCTATGGCTCTCAAAGAAACCTTAACTAAATTTAAATCAGATACGATTAATGAGCATATGCAAAATTTCTTCTCCCCTGAAGATGGAATTAATAAAATTGAAAATTTACTTACAATTGATGGTTTTATTCGGACTGATGCCAGCCAAGCTCTATATGATTTAAACAAGAGTAAAAAAGACCTTAGTAAAAATATTCAAAAGACATTAGATAAACTAGTTAAAAGCTATAAAATTGAAGATATCATCCAAGACAAATTTGTTACCACACGTGAAGGGCGATGGGTTATACCTATTAAAAGTGACCTTAGAAGTCGCTTTGAAGGTGTGATTCATGACTCCAGCCAAAGCAAGCAAACTGTTTTCATGGAGCCTACTGAAGTTATTGTTACAAACAATAAAATACGTGAAATAGAGGTTCAAATTAAAGAGGAAATTAACCGCTTATTAAAAGATATTTCAAACTACTTTTACAATATGAAAGATGACTTAAAGTTTGCATTTGATTGCCTATTATTTTTTGATATTAATTTTTCTAAAGCCCAACTGGCTTTAAAAACTGATGCCCATGTATGTAATTTTAATGACAAAACTATTTACCTTAATTTAGTTAAAAACCCAGTTTTGCTTTTACAAGACGAAAAAGTCATCCCCAACATCGTTGAGCTCAATAAGGATAAACGAATTTTACTGCTATCAGGCCCTAACGCTGGTGGAAAAACAGTTCTGTTAAAGTCTATTGGCTTAAATTTACATATGGCAAGCTGTGGATTATTAATATGTGCGCAACCTGATTCTGAAATTCCGTTTATTAAAAGAATTATCTCAAGCGTCGGTGACCACCAAAGTGTCTCGCAAAACTTAAGCAGTTTTGCTAGTCATTTAAAAATTTTAGATTTAGCAACTGGAGCTAAGGACTTAAGTAGCTTAATCTTAGTAGATGAAATTTGTAGCTCCACTGACCCAGAAGAAGGCTCGGCCCTTGCGCGAAGTTTCATAGAAAATTATAGCGACAATAATGTGTTCGCTGTTATTACCTCTCATTTTAGTTATCTTAAAGATAATTTGAATGAAGTGCCTTCGGTCGTAAGTGGTAGTCTTGAATTTGATATTAAAACTGGCCCCACATATAAATTTTTACAAGGTGTCTCTGGCCAGTCATTAGCAATTCAAACGGCAAAGCGAGTTGGGATATCAGAAGATATAGTTAATAAGGCCTTAGACTATATGAGCCCAGAGAAAAAAAATTACTTTGATAATATTGATGAAGTTTCTAAGCTTAAAGACAGCTTACATGCTAAAACCAAAGAAACAGATGATCTAAAGCGTAAATACCATAAAGAGATTAATCGCTACAGACTGCTTGTGGAAAAGTATGAAAAAGAAAAAGAAATTATGCTTGAAAAAAGTATTTTAAGAGCCGAGAGAAAAATTGATAAAATGATTCAAGTTAATAAAGCGGGAAAAGTTTTATCTAATAACACTGAACTACAAAAAGTTAAGCAACAGCTCCCTGAGGTTGTAAAACCAAACTTAAAAAACGATCCTAATACTCCACAAACTGTAGAAGAGTTCGCTAAAAAATTTCCTCCTGGAAGTAAGGTATTTATTAGTTCTTTGAACAAAGAAGGGCTTGTACAAAGTTCACCTAATAAAAAAGGGCTGGTCGATGTAGTTTCACAAAGTATGCGCTTACAGCTTAATTGGAAACTTTTAAAACTTAATACTTCAAACCTAATTAACCCCGCTGACCAGATATTAAAAAACAAAGGTTTCTTTAAGTTATCAAGTAACTCAGGTGAGGAGGCCTTGGACCTAAGAGGCCTTAGCGTTGATGAGGCTATTGCCAAAATTGAAATTGAATTGGATAAAGCCACCTTGCAACAAGCTGATCGAGTTAAAATCATCCATGGGCACGGCACTAATAGTTTAAAGCGTGCAGTGAGATCTTATTTATCAAGATGCCTATATGTTAAAACTTGGGCTTCCGGCTCTAAGAACTCTGGTGGTGATGGTGTGACTTGGGTAACTCTTAAGGACGATTAGCTTTCACCTATAGTGTGTTGGTGCCTACCCATCCATCTTTAACTCAGTTGTACTTTATTTACCAAAAGCCTCAGACATGCGGTGCTCAGGGCCCTTGGCCCCTCCGCTCCGAACTCGTTTTAGGTAAATAAAGTACAACTGAGTTAAAGGTTAGGTGGTTAATATACCCATGTGAGTATTAGCTATATAGGTTGGGTAAATAAGATTGAAAGCACTATGGTTTATTCGCAGTCATTACTCATAGCTACTCTTCTATTTTTATCTAATTTAATGGCAACTTTACTACTGTAAACTCTCCATTATTTTTGAAAAACTCGTCAACAAGTAATCTTTTATTTAACTGATTTGTCTTCATCAGAGGGGTGACTAACTCCATCATTAACTTTTACTTCGCCTAACTCGAACGGGTTCACACCTTCTAAACAAGCGATATTAAATGCAAACTGACCTGGATTAGAGCGTCTTTGATGATGAGTATAAATACCACAAACTGAGCAGAAATAATGTTTAGCTGTTTTGGTATTGAATTGATATAATTTTATGAATTCTTCACCCTGAATTACTTTAAGGTCTTGTAAAGCTACAGAGGCAACTATCGCTCCTCGCCTTTTACACATAGAACAATCACATCTTCTTGGGTCAATAAGTTTACCATGAAGAGTCAATTCAATTTCAACTCTTTGGCAGTGACAGGATAATTTATGTTTTGGATGAATAATCATATACTAATTTATAGTTATTTCAGTAAAGTCCACTTTACTTCGGTTTTGTCTGAGGGCTCGCACTTTAAGTTGGATGCATCAACTACCTTATGTTCGACGGGTTCGATTAATGCAGTATTTGTACAGCTCTGAACAACTTGGGTTTTTCCACCGACAGTGATTTCTTCGGTGCTTTTTACTGCAGACCAAACAACGGCCCCTGTTTTCATAGAAAATAGAACTCTCCCCTTCATATCACTTAAAATATTTAACTTGGTTTTATCTGCAGTTGGTAGACTAATTGTTCCTGACAGCTCTAGGTCTGCACATAAATCGCCTTTTCCACAATTAAGTAAATTTTTGAATACAGTTAGTAGGTCAATCTGTATTGGAATACCCGTTTTCGCCGTTAACCAAATGCGCTTCATTGGCCAAGTGTCGCCCACTTTAACTTTATGAAGTGGTAACGAAATTGGTGGAACATAAAAAATAGATGTTTTAGGCTTACCCTCAACATCGAACACTTCAGCATTCGGGTACATCGTAATTTTAATTTCTTTATTTAGCTCAGGCATTGCAAGGTCAGCTAAGTCCATATTGCTTTCACTTCTAATAGTTTTTAATAAAAAGTAAATTAATGCCTTACCTCTATCTACAAGTAAAATTTCTGATTTAACATCTATGTCAGCATATTTAACTTCTTTTTCTACTAGCTTATCTTTAACTCTTTGACTAACAATAGTTTTTGAATACATTCTGCCAACAGACTCATAACCTTGAATTCCTTGTAAGTGAACAAATGTGGGCTCTTTAAGTTTAGCTACACTCAAACCATCCACCTTAGTACCCATTAAGGCGCAAGATGTATTAAGAGTGAATAAACAGGTTATAAAAAAGTAGACAATATTTTTTTTCATGTGATTTCCTATAGCTCTTATGGCCCTCTTAATAACTGATGTTCTCTAATCAAGTGTATTAAGTCAATCTTGAAGTCCAAATCTTGTACACTTGTACCAATCTGAAACACTCTAAACACCTAATATTAATAACTTTTTATTACCAGCCTTGGTACTATCTTTGCAACTTACTTAGTCAAAGACCGGGGGGTTTTAAAATGAAAGATGTTTATTTATTAATAGTATTGGCTCTATTCAGTATATCTTGTACACAACAGGTTATTGAAACCGATGGTAGCTCTGAGTTTGAAAGTCGACTTGCCATACCTGATGGTAATGGCTCTGAAACAGTTTCCACAGATACAGGAACTGTAACACTTAAGCGTGATCAACTGGCAGAATGTAGCCCCATTAAAAGTGATGTAAGTAGTTACAAAGCTATTTTACTTGGCCATATAAAAAATAATAAATATGTAAAAGATCAAATGTATTTAAATATTCTTACGCTTCCTTCAGGAATAACAACGGGAGCAAACTATATTCAGTTTTTTAAAGAGTCTGATACTGATGGTGTTCCAGTGACCGACCCTAACCCTGTTGAATTTAAATTTATGAATTCACTCGGCCAAGAATTAGATACATTCACTACGATTACACAACTTTCTCAAAGCTCAATGCAAACTGCTATCAAGGAAAGTGGCTTAGATGTTTTTTATAAAAATAACTATAATATTGATTACACTCCAGCTCACTTAATGAATCAATATGAAGTGTTGCTAACAGGCATTAATCTAGAATTCGAAAGTATTCGTACAGCATTTTACACGGGGAATGCTCCTGCACCCACTTCTCAAATTGCCACTTTAATACCGCAGTATGCTGCCAACCCTAATACTTACGCCACACTCGGAAAATCTAGTTACCTAGAAGAGCTTCATCCGATGAATAGTCGTAAAAACTCAGGGTTAACAGATGCACAATTCAAACAAGAGCTTGAAGATGAATGTAGAAATTAATTAAACCTAATGAGATGACTCTTGAGTTATCTCATCAGCTTGTAGGTTTTCGCCATTTCTATATCTATCCACTAAGTTTACATCATTAGTTGGGAATGAAAATAAGAGAGCGTGAGTACTTGAGCTTTCATCTTCTTGAGTGATTGAAAGATAGTAAACTTCTTCGTCATCATCTAAATGGAATTGTTTAATAAATGTTACTAAAACATTGCCTGCCGAGTTATTTGAGCGCCATATTTCGTCAGCCTGCTCAATACTTTCTTCTCTGAAACCAGCATAATCTAAAAAGTACTCCTCTTTAATATCATCATCACTTCTTAGCTTTAACATCGCTTCATAAAGACCGCGTGAAAGGGTGTCCTCTTCTGTAAGAGAATCTCCTTCAATAGCCCCTAAGATAGCGTCAGACTCACGGTCATAAATGAGCTGACCTTTACGGTACTTATCGACTAAACCCTCATCAGTGGTTGGAAAGTGCAAATATACAAAGCTCGGTATATCATCAGTTAGGTAAGCCAAAGCAATATGGTAATAATCACCTTCTTTGAGGTATTTAATAAATATGGCTAAGTTTTTTTGCTTAGTTGATTCTAGATCTTCCCAAACCTCATCTGGGTACTCAATTAACATGTCTAAGTTTTTTTCGTATTTAATAAACTCTTTTTCAGCAATATCTTTAGGTGTCCTTAAACTAAATAATTCCTTTTCTAAAGCCTTGATATCATCGGCAAAAAAATCATATAGCTCTATTTCACTTTTAAAGACAAGACCTTTGTCTTTATCTATGATGATTTCAGTATTTTTTTCAGCCATTTTAACCCCAACTTATGTATAGCTATAATCTTAATTTGGACGACATATCATGTCAACTAAAGCAGTTTTAACTTGCCTAAAATGCCCTTAATCACTGACAATAATAGATAGGGAATGGAGTCTTATTTTAATATTCGTCAGGATGATGTAAATGCAAATAGATGATCGTAGTCTAGATAAAATTAAAGTGTTACTTACTCAATCAATGAGAGGCCTTCACCTACTATACGATAACACTACCATTGCTAAAATCTTACATACTCCTACTGAAGAATTAGATTTTTTTAACTTTGAAAATATGGATAAAATCCAAGAAATTTTTTCTGAGTTCATAACCAAAGACACCTTTGAAGCTAAACAAGCATTCATAAATACTTTAGATCCTGATAGTTATGAAATTTTATTACGAACTTACTTTCATATTGTTGAAAGCACACTACTGACTGCAACCAATTATAAACACTGATACTAAGGAGCATATATGTCTAATGATATTCACTCTAAGACATTGCGCCAACAGTTCACTGATCATAAAAACGAACAGATCAAACGCCAAGACGACCTCATCAAACGTAAAGAAGAACAGATCCAGAACATTGGCAAAAAATACGATGTAAAAGCCCGTGAAGCCAAAGAGTTTGAGCGTGCAGCTATTAGCCATATAAAAAAAAATAGTCACGAAAATATCGAAATTGAAAATAAAAAAGCTCAATACGCCATTTCTAAACTACGCGATAACCATCAAAAGACTTATGAACATGTACAGAAAAAAGGGGAACAGCGAATTACTGAATTAGCTGGGCAGCTTGAACAAAAAAAACGACACTACGTAAATGAAATTAATAAACTAGATAACTATTATAAAAGTGAAGGGCAAAAGATTCACTCCAAACACCTAGGCGAACTTCAAAGCAGACAAGATTATAACGAAACCATGTATAAAAAAGCAGAGGACCAAGCCTTAAGGTCCATTGAGTTACGTGAACAAGATATTGTTAGAAACTTTATTGATAACCCCACTATTCCGGGCGACTCCTTTTATCAGTTAAGTGGTTATGAGTCTGAACTTATGGAAGATCCTGAGTTTTATACACTTACTTTAAAAATGCCTGAGCATGAACAAAAAAATGTAAACGTTGTGGTTAAACAAAAACAAATTACTGTTTCAGCCCAAAGAGCTCACAACAAAAAACACGAAGGTTATGGTAGAAAAGTAGAAACTCACAACTACCAAAGTACTAGAGATGTGATTGCTCTTGAAAGACCAGTTAAAACCGACTACCAGCATCGGTCATATGATAAACAGCAGCAGATGCTGATAATACAAATTCGTAAAGCTTAAGTAGCTCTCAGTCATATCTATGTAGCCTGTCATCCTGAATGCATGCGAAGAGTCTATACACACTAATACAATACTAGGGTTGCAGATACTTCATATGCATTCAGGATGACAGTGATTTAGATATTAAAAAACTGGAGTTATACTTATGCTTTTTGAGTCCAATTAAAACGATAAATCATTAAACTCGGTATATATAACATCAATTACTTCTAAGATAACAAGGTCGTTATATCCTTTATGTACTTTAACTCCGATTTTTCCAGTACCACCAATAGCTAAAGGCTCATTTTTTAGCTCAAAAAATAAAACTTCAGCTATTTTTTTATCAAAGAAATACTTTAACAAAAGTTCAGTAGTCTTCACTTCCACTATTTGATCAAAGTCAGGTTTTGCATTTACCAAGTGAGCTAAGTATTGTTAATAATAGTTTTTTCATTTCTTCCTCCTTAGCTCGTAGTAAGTGAAACTTACGTTAGAGCGATATACATTAATTTTTAACTTGTAGCGCTCTGTCCCCAATGGACAGTGCGATGCCAGTTAAAGTTCCTTATTTCTATTAGCTCGTAGTAAGTGAAACTTACGTTAGAGCGATCAAAACATTATCCTCCCCCCATATTTCTCACTTAAAGATATATAAGTAAAATTAATTAAAATGATTGTAATATTAGTTTTTCTAATTAAGTGCCAGCCTACTTTTGGGACTTACTTAAATTTGATATTGGCAGTTAGAATTAAAAGTGCCCCAGCCAAGAAGCTAATACCTAGCTTTTCAGGCCATATCAATGACGAATACAGCACTGATAAAACAGGCTCTAGGGTCATTATCAGCCCTACTGACAGCACCGGGACTTTTTTATTACCAAGGTAAAACAACATATTTGGAATTAGACCTACAAAAATGGAGTAGCCAACGATTAGAGTTAAGTGCTTAGTGCTTTCAAGCCAAACAAGTGCATTTTGCCACTCACTTATTAAACTACCTTTTAAAGTTAAAACAAGAATAACTAATGAAAAAGCATCGCAAAAAAATGATAGAGTAACAGAGCTAATATTATTTTTACTCAAGTAGTTCGACAAGCCAATCCATGATGCCATAAATACACTGGCTATAATTGGGGCAGACACTGCTGTCAGGCTGGACTCTCCAAAGACATTAACCCCACCAATACATATTAAGTATATACCTAATATGCCGCAAACCACTTTAAGAATATTTATATAAGTGGATTTACTTTTTTTATTAGCAAATAAACCTGCAACAATAATCCAAATGGGATAGGAAAACACCAGGAAAGTTACAACGCCTGGGTTAAGCCCCAAACTAATTGCTTTAAACTCAAAAAACTGTACCCCAGCACCAAACCCACCTAAACAAAAAAGTAAAAATAATTTCTTATAGTTCAGATTTAGTTTTTTTTGTGTAACCAGAAATGGCAATAATATTACTAAGCGAATGATAATATATAATACACAGAAGTAACTCAGGCTTATACCTGTATCTAGAATAATTTTACTGGCAGGATGGACCAAACCAAATAATAATACGGCAACAATCAAATACAACATCTAAGCCCTTTATTAACTCGCCAAGAACTAAGTTAATAAACTTATATATAATCAAGACATATCAACAAGGATAATTAATTGATTTAATCAGTCCATCTTTTAAATTAATGGGTAGTTTATTTTTTAATGATATTTTTGATTTCTTTATTTAGGTAACTCATTTGCCCTAGAAGCTCTTCTAACTCTGATAAGTTAGACTTAAGATCAACAAAAATGCCTGAGTTTTGCTCTAGGCTTGGGATTTCATAGTTCTTATATTTTATAGGCTCTAAATCAGAAGACCCACCAAAGAAACTCACTCTCTTAGGTAGTACATTTGATATAAAAAATCTTCTTTTAGATGAATTCAATTTTTTCTCCTGATACATAAACTCTACAGATTAATTTAAACATTAAAACTTAAATAAACTTAAAGCTATTTTTTTTTCATTTAATGGTTCCATTTTGTAACTTCTTTAGTGGTCATGAACTGTGTACTCGCATGCAAGCGAGTTCACATCTACTGACTTAATATCTGTTTCAATATTATTATTTACATCAACTGAGTAACCGCGACGTTGGCTAAAGCCTAGCTTAGGCCTCATAACACTATCTATATCGTCATTATGGGATAAACCTAACACATGCCCAAACTCATGAACCATTAAGCTTGTGAAATCAACCAAAGCTCCCTGTAGGTTGTCGTCTAAAGTTGCGTAGTTAAAAGTCTCGGCATTAACTTTAATGTCAGCCTCATATATATTATTTTTAGACCAATTGATTGTGGTTCTAGCTTGCTCACTCATGCTATCAGAGTCCCACTTCTCTAGCCAAGTAACTACATTGAAGCCATCTCGTTTTGGCTTAGCGCTACCGCCGGCATTAAAGGATACAATTTGAAGTAACTGAACTGGAGATCTGTCATTCCAGTGCTTAACAGCAAGCTCTAGATCATTGTGATATTCGGCCGGAACAGATTCATGAATGTATATTTTCACTGGCAAGCTAGTTGTTGACCATGAAACTCTCTGTTTTTCAGAGTTTTGTACAAAGTTACATGAGTTTTCAGGGGCTTGCTTTCCACAAGCCTGAAGTACTAGCCCAATTATTAATATCAACGTGGTTCTTATTAGTATGTTAATCACAATATGTGTCTCCTATTCACCTCTTTAATAGGCAAGCTTTGGACCAACAATGGGAATTAACAATTCTTGTAATATACTGAATTTATTACACTATTTAGCTGTCATAAGTATAACTTTTGGGTGACAATCTGGGGCAGTATTCAGAATTAATTTCACGGTATAACATTAAGCTCACTGGCACTATAAATATCAACTTAAGTTATTGATATTACTTAGCTTATATTTTGTGTCTAGTTTCCTAACATGCAATTTTAAAAGTGTCTCATAATATGTCACGTACATAATTTTTGTATAAAATTTGGTTTTACCCTTAACTTAATTTAGTAAATACATATACTTAGAGCTCCCATAAGCTTTTCTTAACTAAGGTTTTAAGCCTAAATTTTGGCTACTTTATGACACCTAGACTTTCTTATGGGTCATATTAGAAAAAACCAATTTTGCCTTAATTTTGAGCTCACAGGCCATAGCGACACCAAAAAACTGGCCCTTTTATTGCCTTATAGTACAGTAACAACCGAGCTTCTGCCGTAACCATGGCGACCTAAACAGCTCTAAACACTTCATCTGATAAAGAAATCAGTCTGCCGGGATGGGAGCCAAGAGCTCCCGGAACCACCTTTTTTTGTTTCTTCGCAATTTAGTAGTATGCGCCAAAACCCTCAATGCGATTTTAATCATCACATGCTCAGACATGCGCCAGCCACCCCGAGTCGCTTCGCGAACTCAAGGCGTCAATGCAACTGCGCGTGTGATAATTAAAACCACATTGAAGGTTTAGAATATAAGTACTTTTATAATTTGAACTTTTCAACAAATCGTAAAAAAGATTTAAAGTTCTAGATGTGGGGAGTTTTCGCTCAGTAGCTAAAATTTTTAAACTTAGAGCTTTATTCTGTTGCCCACGCGCAGTTGCATTGACGCCTTGAGTTCGCGAAGCGACTCGGGGTGGCTGGCGCATGTTTGAGCATGGGTAATAGAATGAAGCTCTAAGTTTAAAAGTGTTTAGCAACAAAACTTACGATTGCTGGTCTTCAAGTACCCTTCCACCTAAGTTTCCGTACCTGTGGTAAGAGTGCGAAATTGATTGCTCTTCAAAAAAGTTCAATAACTCAATTCGCCCCGACATAAGGGGTTTAGACCTAACAATATATTTTAACTCATTAGCAGCTTCTTTATATATGTAATCCGAAATATTATTTTCATTAGAAAACATAACTCTATCTATTGAAGAAAAACACTTCACAAAGGAGGCCTCACTCTCACGCTTAATTAAATCGTCAACAGTAAGTATCTTTGAAGCATACCTAAAAATAAAGTCTGATACCGCATTATTCATATTCTCTTCTAAGCTGACATGAACATTAACCTTACATACTTTAGCTGCAAGTACCCTACTCATAGAATCAAACAAGCTATCTTCTTTACAAATTCTAATGGCTACCTTATTAAGCTTTAAATATTTAAAAATATTATCTTCGCCGCGAAGATTAAAAAAGTCTCTTTCTTTCTTGTACTCATCAAACATACTTTGTGAATACCCTTGAAGGGCATCACGTAACTTCTCTATATCTTCTTTAAATTCAGAGTACCTTCCCTCTGAGTCCCAGCGCTTCGCTAACTTTACAAGTTTACTATTTTTAAACTCATCTACCCAGGGGGCTCTTGTTTCCTCTATATCCATAAATTGAGTGACATAGTTATATGCACCAGCTTTGCGCCCTGAACCTATGGCTGATTTTCCAAGGCCACCAAATGGCTGCCTTAGAACAATAGCTCCGGTTGTTGACCTATTAATATATAAGTTGCCAGCTTTAATATTATTTCTCCAGTAAGTGGTTTCACGCTCATCTAGTGACTCAATTCCGGAGGTTAAGCCATAACCCGTTTGATTAACCAACTCTACGGCATGCTTTAAGTCATCAGCGCGCATTACAGACAATACCGGGCCAAATAACTCATTCATATGACAGAAGCTTCCCGGCTGAACTCCCCACCTTATTGATGGCTTTAGCATATACTCATTACCATCAACGAACTCGGGCTTTAATACCCAACTCTCGCCTTCGTCTAAATTTTCAATTGCTCGCTTTAAAGCTCCACTTGGTTTTGCAGCTAGAGTTCCAATTTTATTTTTAAAGTCCCAAACAGAACCGACTGTCATGCTTGCTGCTGCATCAACGAGAGCTTCTTGAAACTTACGATCAAAATAAACTTCATTTTCTAAAATTAAAAGTGATGTGGCCGAGCACTTTTGACCACTATTAGAAAATGCCGAATGAATCACATTTTTAATTGCTTGGTCACGGTCTGCCATAGCTGTAACTATTGTTGCATCTTTACCACCAGTTTCAGCAGACAATTGCAAGCTAGGCCTAGCTTCAAGCATTCTCTTAGCTGTGTTTTCACCACCAGTTAAAATAACATAATCAATTTTTTCATTTTTTATTAAATGCTCACCTGCCATTGAACCCGGGCAAGGTACAAACTGTAAAGTATTTTTACTTACTCCTGCAGCCCAAAAGCATTTACACATTTCATAGGCACAGAGCACAGCATCTGATGCTGGCTTAATAATTACAGTATTACCTGCAGCAAGGGATGCCGCCACACCACCCAAAGGTATTGCAATGGGAAAATTCCAAGGAGGTACAACTAAACCAACCCCCTTTCCTTTGAGGGTCAAATTTTTGTGATCCTCAAAATACCTAGTGCTGTGAGGGTAGAACTCTAAAAAGTCTACGGCCTCACTCACTTCAACGTCAGTTTCCGTAAAAACTTTACCCACTTCTGCTGCTGCCACACCAATTAGGTCACCACGGTGCTTTCTTACTTCAATGGCAGCTCTTGATAAAATTTCATGACGATCATTTATTGACAATTGTCGCCAGCCGTCAAGATCTTCTGAGGCAATATCAACTGCTTTTTTTAAGTCCTCAACACTGGATTTAGTGTAGGCACCACAAATAATGTTTTCTTTCAGTTGAGACTTATCAATACAATTTTCAACTTCACGGTCCGAATATAAATCCTCACCGCCGACAACCACCGGGATAGGTTTTATCTCACTACCCTTTTTTTTCATCCAAGTGCTTCTGATACCTTTGGCCCACTGTTGGTTAGGCGCCAACACGAAGTCCGTGTCTGGCTCATTAACAAATTCGTACTCATGAAAGGTTCCATTTTTATAATGATCCCAAGACTCGTCTAAGCGATTTTGCTTACGCTTTTGCCCAACATATAAACCTTCACGATTAGAAAATGACTCAACAAACTCTTTTTTTAACGACGACCACTCAGGGCTATCAACTGTGAGCCCAAATGAATATCTAATAAAATTGTCTTCACTGGTATTCTCGTCAAGCCTTCTAACTAAATAGGCAATGGCATTGGTAAATTGCTCTTTATCAGCAGTGGGTGCATAAAGAATAACACTTTGCCCACTCACATCAGAAATGGCAATACGTGCAGCTTCACTCATACCCTCCAACATTTCTAAAGAAAAACAATCTAACACATTATTGTGTTTTGCTAACTCAAAACCATAGGCAAGCTCAAACAAGTTGTGTGAAGCAACACCCAAATTAACAGCCTTAGCATTTTCAGGTTCTAAAGCGTATTCAGCCATTATTTTGTAATTGCTGTCAGTATCGATTTTGTCTGTGTAAGTAGTTAGTTGCCAGCCATGTAATGAAGACTCTGTTTTCTCCATCTCCATATTTGCGCCTTTAACTAAACGCACTTTAATTGGCGACCCGCCGCTCTTAACTCTAAGCTTAGCCCACTCAGTAAGGTCTTTTTGCCACAGGTGAGAATCTGGCAAGTAAGCCTGTAAAACAATCCCAGCTTTGTAATCTAAAAGCTCAGGAAGCTCTAAGGCTTTTTTAAAGGCAGCTACAGTAATTGGAAGGTCACGGTACTCTTCCATATCAAGGTTAACAAATTTATGATCTTCATTACCTTGTTTATTAATATAAGTATGATTTTTCGCCTGTAAAAATATTTTAGCTATTCTGGGCACAAGAGCTTCAACCGTTTGATCAAAAGCTAGCGAGTTAATTTGAGAATAAATGGTAGAAATTTTTATGGATAAGTAATCAATGTTAGGGTTTTCTAGCGCCTTAAGGTACTTAGTCATTCTACCTTCAGCTTCAATATCACCTAATACCACTTCGCCAATAATATTTAAATTTACGCGAGTGCCATCGATATTTTTTCTGTTTTGTAAATGCTTGTTTAACGCTTTGTCTTCTCCGGGCAAAACAACATTACTTGTGTCTTTGCGAATATTGTTCACAAACATTGGAATAGATATTTGCGGAATATGTGTACCTGCATGCCTAAACAAAAATATTAAGAAACGCTCAGAGTCGGTGAAAAAGGAAGCCATACCATACTTTGAAAATAAGTATTCAATTTGATCTTCAACTCTAGAAACATCATGGCTCCTAAAACATTGGTCCATTAACTCAATTAAAAATACTTTATCCACGGGGTTAGAAAGCATTTTTTGCATTTTAATATGAAAAGTATTTTCAAAATCAGATAATTTTTCAGTGGCTTTTGTTTGCCACTGGGCTGCTAAGTCTATTGCGTTATTCATTATTTCAGTATTTGTCATAGCCGATTCTTATCACTGAATACTTAGAAAAAAAAGCTTATAAACTGACTTTATTCAGTTTTTTACGGGCCGAATGCTCAATTACTTGCGTCAGAGGCACCACCTTTCCGAAGGCCTCAATATTTTTAATTTGACCCTCTTTACGTTTAAAATACTTCCACAGAAAAAGCATCGTTAGGGCCACCAAGGCCCCAGCCAACTGCCCACCAAGATGAGCTACATAAGCCACACCTGAGTGCTCACTAACTTGGCTAAAATAGCCTGACAGATCACTCATGAACCAAAAAACAAACAGGAGCCATGAAGGCAAATAAACAAACCCCATATACTCGGGCCTGGGTATAAATAAAAAATAAAAATACCTAATATTCTTTTTAAAAGCGGCAACACAATAAAGAGCCATTAGCCCACTAATCGCACCACTAGCACCAATTAACGGTGAATTTATTGACTCTGACACCATTAAAAATGACTGCGCAGCAATTACTCCAGAAGCTAGGTAAGTTATAAGCAGCAAAAGGGAACCAAACAAAGGCTCAATTAAAGCACCAAATAATAATAGGAAAATCATATTACTTAATAAATGTCCGAAAGAAGCATGCATAAATTGATAGGTAATATAATTAATCGCTGAGCTCTGATTAAACACACCTAAACTATAATTGGGTGATGTTTCTTGAAGCTCTAATAATCTATTAAAATCTTTTTTCCAGAACTGATAAGCTACAGCATCACCAATTGGAGTTTCATGAAAAATATTATCCGTAAACCTGGTATCACTGATAGCAAAACTAGATATTATTCTTGATTTAATTGGGCTGTCCCAATCCAGCTTCAAGATATTTTTGGTAAAATAGCCGTAAAACTCTGGGTGATTTTCAACATAAGACTTATATAAAACAGCCTGAGTCTTATAAAAATATTTATCCTCAATAATCTCACTCATGCTTGAACTGAAATTATTATTTTGAGGCAAAAAAGCAATAAATAAAAATACATTTATAAAAATTAGTAACCAAGTCATTGGTATTTTCTTGAAGCTAAAAAATATCCTAGGAAAAGGAAAAACCATTACTTCTCCTCTTCAATTATTTTTTTCACAAAATTAAATTGAGAATTGCTAGCTATCCCACGCTGGGCAGGCTTGCCTAGAGAATCCGAGTTTATTTTACCTAAATAAATTTTGGCACTTTCAATATCACCAGAAAAGTAAGCGCTCACTACTAAGTTTTTGACATAATCAACCGGCGAGTTTGGGTCTAAAAACTGTTCACCAAAGCTAAAAGCAAAATCATAGTATTTATTATCTACTAAATGACTTAAAAATTTATTACTAAGTTTTAATCTTTCAAAGCGCATAGATAAACTACCTGTATGCTCCTTTATTTTTTCAAATAAATCATCATCTATTAGGGGTGTTTTGTTCAAAAAACTTGTAACGGCTAGGTACGGAACTCTCTGATCACTAAATCTCTGCGCTATAAAGCTTTCAAAATTAACCCTAGGCTCCCCTTCTTTATTGAGCTTATAATTAATTAAAGCTTTTACCTCTGGGTCCCAGTTATATTTGTGGTGAGATGCCAATTGCCCATTACACTCAAGGGAAGCCACTATAGCAACACCCGCAAGGGCACCATCTTTTACTTGGCTATCAATAAATTTACAACTACTACTGGTCTGTTCAGAACAACTTTTTTCTAACTCTTCAAAGCATAACCATCCAGCGATTTCTTGACTATCACTAGTTATTTCTTTCTCAATAATCATATCTGTTACTATTTTTGCCTGTTCATACTTCCCTTTAAACCAATAAAGTTTAGCTTTATTCATAGATGTGTACCTAGATAAAGCTTTAATCTTAGGGAGGCTTGCGATCACATCAAAAGCTTTTTCGTAGTCGCCTTCACTAATTAAGAATCTTGATTTCCATAAATTAACATAAACTGAATCACCTTTAATTCTTTGTAGTGTATATTTAACAAGGTCTAAATTATCAGTAGCCCAGTTATCTATTACTTTTGACATCATACATGTTTCAGACTTTTCATCTAACTCACAGACTTTTTCTAAATATGAATCTGATATATCAGCTTTATCTGCATGAACAAAAGCATTGGCTAAATAGGCAAGCCCAGCTTCCTCACCACTTTCAAAAACATAATTCACTTCTTTTTCAAGGCAACTCTTATCCGCACCTTCAATAGCATACAAAGCCATTGCCACACTTAGCCTTTCTGGCTGTACTTCAGATTGCTCAGGCCAGTTTTTGATACTCTCGTCAACCTCATCACATAATGCTACAGAACCTGTAAAGTCTTGTTTATCACTAAGACCTAAAACAGTTTGAATCGCAGAAAGAAAAATAAAGAACCCCAAAACACCACAACAAACTAAAGCAAACCTTGAGGCAAAAACTGAAGCTATTTTAGTTTTTTTGTATTTATTCACAGAATAAACATAGGTGTCTGAAACCAAACCATGTAGACTCCTTTTACCTTTATGAGTTAACGTCAATAAGAATGGTAAACCAAGAAAAAATATCGAAATAGTAAAAAATAATGCTCGTAAAATTGAATCAAAAAAACTTAATTTCTCACCTTTAATAATACTTTCAACTTTGAGTCTTAGAAAAATTTGCCCTAATGTCGCATTAAAAAAATATGTAAATAAAAAATTGTAAAAAAAACTTAAAGCAAAAATAACTACGCCAATATTGAAGTAAATAATATAACCATTTAAATCACTACCCATTAACGCTGATAGACCCAGTTGTTTTTTAAATGGCGACAAAAATAAAGTAGCTACTGGTGAAATAATAATAAAATAATCAATAATAAAGGCAGCCACTCTATCTAAAAATGGCGCTGCTCTAAAGTTTTCAATAAATTTATAATTATTATTTTTTTTAGAAGTTAGAATATTGTTATTATTACTCTTGATTACCATATAAACTTATCGGCAATAAGCGTCTCAAAAATTAACATTTTGCTTTAGAAACCCTAATTTTTAGGGATTTTTTTGAATTACTGGACTTCTATACTAATCAACTCATTAAGATTAGTGGTTACAACCACCGCTTCACCAAACTCAGCACCATTTTTATCAAATAGTTTGAAGCTGTTCACTAGTCGAGTTGAATCTTCTAACTCTAATTTTTTTATTCCAGTCCCTTTTTCATCAATTGAACTAGCACCAAATACACTTAAGTTATCTTTTATAAGCTTAACATCAAATTGCTTTTCGTTTTCATTATCACCTTTTTGTCTTTTCACACTTTTAACATTATTATTTTGGTCATAATCAATAGCGAATTTACCAGCTAATAAGTTATTAAAGATAAAGCTATCTCTAGCATTTGGTTTTCTACCAAGACTTGCAATTTTGCGACTATTTTTAGAATTAATAAGCTTAATTAACTCATCATTGTTCACTTCAAAGTGAGTGTCTTCAACACTGGCTAAGCCCCTCATTCCCTGTGTTGGGCGATCAAAACCTTTATCCATTTTGTTGTTAAAAATTGATAAAGCTAATACGAGAGATAAAATTGATACAGCTAATGTCAGCTTGTTCTTATGTGTTTTAACATCCACAGTCTGTTTTGAGTTATTATTAAAGTTTTTTTGTGGAAACTGTATAATTTTAGTCATTCACCCTCCCAGATTGACTTTAAATACTGCTAAAGCAGTGCCAAGCGGGAACCCATTTACTTAGATTTGAGTGTTAAACCTATTTACAGCTGTTAAATAAACTATCAACAGTTAAGCCCAAATCAAATCTGTTCCGTTTTGATACATTTCTCATCGGCTTATTATCTATAATCATTAAGCGCAGGGGATATTTCAGGACTAAAGCTTGGGATAATCGCATTGATCCGAAAATAACGTCACCGAAGTGTTTCAAACCAAGACAAAAGTATAGTGTTCGAATTATGAGTTACAACCTGGTTAACTCATTAGTCCAGCACCTAGTAAGATTTAAGTC
>Ga0114957_1001352_pt1 | contig 27209 bp, 25 predicted proteins | sample BantaG_FD_87175 | JGI IMG/M metagenome (GOLD analysis project Ga0114957, IMG submission 87175) | Marine algal microbial communities from Bantry Bay, Ireland - BantryBay_4 metaG | ecosystem: Host-associated > Algae > Red algae > Unclassified | place: Bantry Bay, Ireland | collected 2014-11-21
AAAGCAGGACCAAAAGCGCAGCACTCATCCTTCAAAATCTAATCGAACAAAAACAGAATATCACTCATTATGTCGGTGCATCTGCTATAGGTATCTACGGCAATTCTTCAGAAACAAAACTGAAAGAAAATCAGTTATCAACTGAAGAGGACTTTATGGTTGATGTTTGCCGCCAATGGGAGCAAGCTCATAAAACATTACAAAATCAGGTGGACAATTTATCTATTCTTAGGATAGGAATCGTACTGAGTACCAAAGGTGGTGCCCTTAAAGAAATCCTGAAGCCATTAGAGATGGGTAGAATTGGTGCTTATTTTGGCGATGGTCAAATGATATATAGTTGGGTGCATATTGATGATCTATGCAAGATGATCATTGATCTTATAGAAGGAAAAATTGTTTCAGATACATACAATGCTGTAGCACCGAATCCTTCTACTAATAAGTTTTTGGTCGAACAAATAGAAGAGGCTTCAAATAAAAAGGCGCTGACATTGCCAGCGCCTTCTTTTATGATGAAGCTTGTTTTTGGAGAAATGTCACAAACGATTCTCAACAGCACATCTGTGTCTTCAGAAAAAATAGAAGACGCAGGCTTTAAGTTTCGTTATCCAATTCTCTTAGGCGCTCTATCGCACCTATTAAAACAACGTATTTGATCAATGATCAAATACTTCTATTTCTTTATTCTTAAGGACAAGATCAGTAAATTTACCTTTAAATCTCGTCGCTCTTACCATGTGATTATCAATCCAATGATAGTTACCACCACGAGGTTTACCCATCAATAAGCCATGATATTTGAAACCGTGCTCCTTTAACCATGTTTCAGTGATTTTGCGGTGCTCTTCAGTACGAGAAGTGAAGAAAGTGATGATGTGATCGTCGTCATACCACTGATTCAATATCTCCAAAGCATCTGGATAATGCTCAGCAGTCACCATGCGTTCTGGTTCTTCATTTGGAACGTCATCACATATTGTACCATCTATATCGATGAGGTAATTCTTCACATCAGGATCCAGTATTGGACTTAATGCTTCTCCTTTTTCGTTTGTAACATTTTTTAACGAATGATCCATATTATTTAAAATTTTATGTAGTCTTCCGGATTTACCGGATTACCATTATACCATAATTCGAAATGTAAGTGTGGTCCATCAGATAATGTACCACTATTTCCTATGATTGCAATAGCTTCACCAGCTTTGACAAAATCACCTGCTTTTTTTAGGTTCTTTTGATTGTGCTTGTAGAAGCTAATAAACATATTTTCATGCTGAACGCCGATTGTATGACCTGTCTCCAAATTCCAACCAGATGAGATGACATGACCTTCTCCTACCGCTTTTACAGGAGAATCTTTGGGTGCCAATACATCAACTCCAAAATGATTAATCTGCGGATCAAATTGCAAGCTAATTAATCCTTCGATTGGTGCAGAAATTTGAATGCTTTTGGGAGGTTGTCTACTTGTATTGGGTGTAATCCTATTATCGGAAGTTTCCTCCCTTTGTAGATTTTTAATATCACCCTCGATTGCAAGTGTACTACCATCAGCTGTCAATAGCTGTCTAAATGCAGCCAAATAAACTTCTTGAGCTACTATTGAGTCTTGTATAGATTCTAAATCTTTGGTAATTTGAATAAACTTAGGATTAGACTCAAAATCAGCATAGCCCGGAATCAACTTTTTGACCGGCGTAAATACAATACATGCGACAATTAGAAGCCCCAAAATTACAACAAAAGAACTAATCAGTACATAAATATTTCTTAACGTGAGTTTATAACTGGACACTTCTTCAAATGTTTCATCATTTAAAATCACCATTCGGTAGGTATTCTGGTGTGAATTCCTTGATTTTTTGTGCTTATTTGAAGAAGATAACAATGTCAAATGCGTTGTATTTTTATAATATATTTAGCGTATTTGTGTTAAAGTACTGTAATTCAGATTCTCATGATGCGAATTCGCAAAAATAAGGCAAATCCTGTCACAATTATTGTAGTAAATCGGGTTAAATCAAAAGAGAATCGACTTAAAAACTCTCAGAATCATTTTTAACAACAAAGCAAATGTTAAAAAATATCTTTTTATACAGTCTCTGCCTTTCCATTATTATAGGTATTTCTTCTTGCAAGACAACCAAAAAAGATGGAGAAATGGGCTGGGTTGGCAAGCAATACCATGACATAACTGCAAGGTTTAACGGGTATTATAATGCAGATGTTATCTACGATGAGAGTATCGCTTCATTAGAAGATCAATATGAAGACAACTATAACCAACTATTGCCAGTATATCCTGTCATCAGCGTAGAGAATCCAGAATCTCAGGCTCAAGAACTAGATCGTGCAATAGAGAAAGTGGCTGTTGTCAGCAATCTACACCCAGGCAGTAAGTGGGTGGATGATTGTTATGTAATGATGGGTAAAATTCAATATCTAAAACAAGATTATGAATCAGCTGAAGAAACATTAAAATATTTTAGTGAAAACTTCAATCCTGGTGATCCAAATTCCAGAGCATTCAATGCAACAAAAAAGGAAGATCCTAATGAAGTACGGAGAAGAGAGGCAAAAGAAAAAAAGAAGGTTAGAGATATAGAAAGAAAAAAAGAAGAAGAACAACGTAAAGAGGACAATAAATTAAAAGATGCCCTCAGAGATGCACAAGACAAAGTCAAAGAGAAAATAAGAAGTGTAAAAGAAGACAAACGAAAATTTACAGATGATAGAAAGAAAGACTTTGCTGAATTACGTAAAAAACAGAAAGAGAGACGAGATAAAGAAAAAGACTCTTATGATAAGGAGTTGAAAAACTTAAAAGACGACGTCAAAAAGAAGAAAGAAGAGTTGAATGATGCGCAACGAAAAGAAAGAGAAAATGAGCGCAATAGAAATCTGAAAGAAAGAGAAGAAGCAGCTAAGAAAAATGATCGCTCCGTCAAAAGAAAAAAGTCAGAAATAGAAGCTGAGAAAAAAGCGAAAGAATTAGAGATTCAAAAGAGTGCTTCATTACTAAGCAAAACAGAACAGCTTCAAAAACAACTCGATCAGAAAGAAGCAGAATTGGAGGCATTCCAAGCTAGAAGAGCTGAAGAAAAAGAATCCCGTTTAGCTGCAGATGCTAAAGAAACAGAAGACTTTAAGTCTGAATCCGAACGATTAGAAGAGGTCTATGACAATAAGGAAGATGAAATTGTGAATCAAGAAGAAAACAGAAAGAAGGCAGAAGAGGAAGAAATAGAAGCTGTTGTGAATCCATTTGATGAGCAACTTGCTGGAGAAGGTGAAGAAGAAGAAAAGGATGATAATATTAAAACAAGGGACAACATCGGCAAGGCTGGTTTCATGAAACATAGGCCGGCTTATGCTGAAGGTCAGTTCTGGTTAGCGATGACTTATATAGAGCGTCAGAATTACTATGTGGCAGATTATATCTTGAAAACGTTGGAGGAAAACCAAAATATATCAAAAGACCTATCAAAAAAACTTCCTGCAGCCAGAGCGCATTTGTATTTAAAACAAGAAAGAGAAGATCTAGCCCCTAATCAGCTACAAGTAGCCATGGATGTCGCTGACAAAAAGCAAGATAGGGCTAGATATGCATTTATACTTGCTCAACTAATGGAAAAACGAGGTCAATACGCTGAAGCTAGTCAGGCGTTCGAAAGTGCACGAAAAATGAGTCCTGAGTATGACTTGAAATTTAATGCCAAGCTTGCAAATTTACGCACAGGATGGTTAGCAGGACTTTCATCTATGGGTGAAACACAAAAAAGTTTAAATAAGCTAACACGCGATGTGAAAAATTACGATTTTCTGGACCAAATATATGTCACCAAAGCTGAGCTATTTTTAGCAGAAGGTGATGTAGTAGATGCTATGGAAGCTTTTAAAGAGGCGACAAAGTATGGTACGGACTCACCACATAGAAAAGCAGAATCATTTTACAGATTAGCAAACCTCTTCTATGGTATTGATGATTATGTCAATGCAAAACTTTATTTTGATAGTACCTTACAGGTAATGCCCGAAAAAGACGACAGATACCGAGATGTCAAAAGATTAAATGATAATCTGACCGTTGTGGCTGAAAATGCACAAATAGTCGCATTACAAGATTCTTTACTAAGGATAGCTAATTTATCAGAAGATGAACTTGAGCAGTGGGCAAAAGAAAAATATCAAAGTGAAGCAAGTAATAAAGAAACTAGTGAAGCCTCTCCTTTAATTGCAAAACCTAATACTAGACGTCCTTCTTTCGGGAATCAAGGCAATTCAAGTTTCTTTGCCTATAATGCGCTTGTTCTTGAAAAAGGAAAGTTTGATTTTAATCGTAAATGGGGAGATAGACCATTACAAGATAATTGGAGAAGATCAAGTGAATTATCCGAAACGATCCTTGTCGATAATCCAGAAATAGAGGTGCCTGACGAAAATGAAATTGCAGAGCAAGAAGCAATTGACCAAATTCTAAGAGATGTCCCAGTTGGTCCAGCTCAAAAAAGGACTGCTGAAGTAAAGCTTGAAACAGCACTGTTCGAACTAGGAACAAGTCTTAGAAGCAATCTCAACAATTACGAAAAATCAAATAAGGTATTGATCGATTACATGAATCGCTTTCCGAATTCTGACAAGTTGATAAATGTCTATTATTACTTGTATCTTAATTATACTGACTTAGACAATGGTGGCGAAGCAAATAAATATCTCGGTTTAATCAAAACAGGGTTTCCAGATTCAGACTTTGCTAAATCATTAGCTGATCCTTCATACGTAGAAAGATTAGAAACTGATCAAAAAAAGCTGGATGATTATTACGAATCAACCTATAGAACATTTGATTCAGGCCAATATGAAAAAGCGTATCAAATGTCTACACAGGGAGCAGAACTATTTGGTACATCGCATGACTATGTTGCCAAATTTGACCTCCTTGCTGTTATGAGTCAAGGAGCAATTGATGGGAAAGAATTTTACATTACAGAATTGAAAAAGTTCATCCAAAAACATCCCAATACACCAGAAACAACTAGAGCTAGCGAAATATTGAGGTTTTTACGAGGCAATCAGAATGCCTTTGATGGAGAGTTATATGAAGAGCAACTCGCTAATTTCACAAGACAAGACGACAAATTACATTACGTCATCTATGTCATCTATGATTGTGATCTAGATAAAATGAAAAAAGCCAAAATTGCAATAGCTGAATACAATAACAAATTTCATAAACTAGCTAAACTGAGAATGTCAAATATATTCCTCAACCCTACTGACAAATCTCAAGTTGTCCTTATAAGAAGTTTTGAAAACAGAACCAAAGCTCTTGAATACATGGCTATTGCAAAGAGAAACATCAAAAATCATCTTAGCCCTGAAGATTTCAGCTATGATATGTTTGCAGTAACCCAAAATAATTATCGAGAGGTAATGAAGCAAAAAACGACCAAAAATTACGAGGCATTTTACGACATACATTATGTACAGTAGATTGGGACGCTCGCAGGTTAGCTTTTAGCTTTTAGCAGGGCAAAATTCTGCCATATATCCTTGGCTTTTAGCAGGGAAAAGCTCTTCTCTTTGAAAAGACTGACTGGTCTCGCCATAGCGGGAATATGATATGCTAAATGCCATCATATAAGGAAGGAATCTCGACCAATGTATAGGATGGGTGGCCGCTTTGCGAGAGACGAGGTGGTCGCATAAGGCGATTGTCAGTTTGTCGGAATTAAGTAAGTATCATACCTTAATCCCACTCATCCTTCACGGTGCTCAGGTTCCTTATTTATTAGATGTACATTAGTTTCATTTAATTTCCGCTAGCGCGGAACCATTTAGTCCTCCCAAAGACGCAGTCGTCCGAAAGGCACAGTCGACCCAAAGTTTTTCTTTTCTCCACCCACCATTCTCACATTCTTATATCTTTGCATTCGAATGCAAAGCTTATGAAGATTTCATTGAATTGGTTGACTGATTACATTACTATTCCAGTTTCTGCGGAGGAGTTATCTGATATACTCACTGATCTAGGTCTAGAGGTAGAAGGAATGGAGAAAATAGAAGGAGTCCCAGGGGGATTAGCCGGCGTGAAAGTCGGTCATGTTGTTGCATGTGGAAAGCATCCGAACGCAGATAGATTGTCGCTCACCAAAGTAGATCTAGGTACAGGAGATCCCGTGCAGATCGTATGTGGTGCTCCAAATGTAGCTCAGGGGCAAAAGGTACTTGTTGCCACGGTTGGAACAAAATTATATCCAGAGGGAGGAGATCCATTTAAAATCAAAAAAGGGAAGATAAGAGGAGAAGTATCTGAGGGGATGATTTGCGCTCAAGATGAACTGGGAATTGGCTCAGATCATTCAGGTATAATGGTTCTCCCAGAGGATGCAATCATCGGTCAAGATGCCAAAGATCACTTGGAATTGGAAGAAGATGTGATTTATGATATAGGTCTAACACCTAATCGATCTGACGCTACTTCTCATATTGGTGTAGCTAGAGATTTATTGGCATATTTTAAAGTACATAATTTGGAATATACTGGTATAAAATTACCAGATACATATAATTTCAGCATGGAAAAAAGAGACTATAACCATGTTACTGTAGAAATCAAAGACTTGGTTGGTTGTCCTCGATATTCCGCTGTTTCGCTAAGCGAGGTAGATGTCAAAGAATCTCCAGATTGGATTAAAAAACGATTGACATCTATCGGCGTGCGACCGATAAATAATATAGTAGACATTACGAATTTTGTCTTACATGAAACTGGGCAACCACTTCATGCTTTTGACTTGCAAAAAATTTCGGGAGAAAAAGTCATCGTACAAAATCTCCCTGCTGGTACGATATTCACCACTTTAGACGGTAAAGAAAGAACGTTGAAAGAAGATGATTTAATGATTTGCAATGCTAACAATGAAGGTATGTGTATAGCCGGAATTTTTGGCGGTCTTACAAGTGGCGTTACGGAGTCTACTGCACATATTTTCTTAGAGTCAGCTCATTTTAATGCAAAGCGAATAAGAGTTTCAAGCACAAGGCACTTGCTTCGTACAGATGCAGCAATGAGGTTTGAGAAAGGTACTGACCCAAATGAAACAATCTTTGCACTCAAACGAGCTGCTCAGTTGATGGAATCAATGGCTGGAGCTATTATCAGTTCGGATGTTATAGATGTCTATCCTAATGAAATCAAACCAGCTTCTATTCATGTGACATACAAGAAAGTGAACGATTTGATCGGTGTTGAATTATCAAGAGAGACTATTTCGAAAATACTAGATGCACTGGATATTGAAATCATTTCTACGACAGATGATTCATTCTCAGTGCAGGTCCCTACAAACAAAGTTGACGTTACTAGAGATGTAGATATTGTCGAAGAGATATTACGAGTGTATGGCTTTAACAATGTGCCATTATCATCCAAAATGGTAACATCTATTTCATTTACCAAACATCCAGATCCTGTTGCAATTCAAGAATCGCTCAGCGAATTACTTGTATCAAAGGGATATTCTGAGATGATGAATCTGTCTATTACCCAATCTGAAAAGTATAAAAAAGTTTTGCCAGGATATGAAGACAAATTTGTCCACATTAATAATACATCCAACATTCATCTTGACATCATGAGGCCAGAGATGATGTTGCCCGCTTTGCAAACCTTACAGTACAACAAAAACAGACAATTAAACGACATAAAATATTTTGAATTTGGTAGAACTTATCAAGGTGGTGCAGAGCGAAAGGAAGATAAATATCTCATACTGATGCTGAGTGGTCAATTAGAATCACAAAGTTGGCATGGTGAAAATCGAGCAACTGATTTTTATGATATGAGAAGAGTTGTTGATGAGATTTTAAGTAAAACAGGAGCCAGTTCATATAAAGTTACAGAAATACAAGGGAGTACAAAATGGGAATATGGCTTAAGCTATGAGAGGGGCAAAGATCACATCGTCAGTTTTGGAAGTATAGACAAGGATGTATTGAAGTCTAGCGATATTTCAGATCACGTCTATTATGCAGAATTTGATCTTGAAATGTTACATAAACTTTCAATCCAGTCCAAAACAAAGATAAAACCGATCAGTAAATTTCCAACCATGCGTCGCGACTTGGCCTTGATCGTAGACGAACAGTGTACATTTAGTGAAATAGAAGGAATCATTAAGAAAGCTGATAAAAAACTCATTAAAGAAGTGAGTCTGTTCGACATTTATAAAAATGAAGATCAAATGGGTGTTGGTAAAAAATCTTATGCAGTCAGCATTGTATTCGAAGATGATTCTAAGACATTACAGGATAAGAATATTGACAAGATCATTACCCAAGTGATGAACATGCTTAAAGATAAATTAGGTGCTTCGTTGAGGTAAAACAGCACCATACTACTCACATGTAAGCCCTGAATAACTTGAATTTGATTCATATTTAAGCTCATGTGATCTATATATCTATCCTTCTATGAGCTTCAAGTAAATAAGTGCTATTTTGCTAAAATTCTAATCCCATTTAAAAACAACGTATATTGAGTTGAAATGGAGGATCTTGATCAAAAAATAAGTTCGATTGAGCATAAACTAAAAAGAGTCCTTCAAACGTTAGTTGATAAAAACAAAGATCTCTTAGAGAAAAACCAAAATTTACATATAGAAAGGGTCCAGTTGTTAGATAAAATTGAGAATTACGAGGCAAAACTTGTAATTATTGAGAAAAGTGAGGACTCGGAGAAGGAAGAATTAGATGAGGTTAAGGGAAAACTGAAAGATTATATATCTGAGATAGATTCTTGTATAGAATTGTTACAAATCGATGGATGATAAGCATGTAAAAGACATGACACTTCGAATTTCTGGTAGAAGCTACCCAGTAAAGGTAGATCCAGAAGATGAAGACCATATTCATCAAATGGAAAAACAGATTAACGATAAAATCCTGTTCTATAAACAAGAATTTAAAGATATCGATCATCAGGATGCCTTGACGATGACACTACTTACCTTTGCATTCGATCTAAACAAGCTTAAACAGCAGAATGCTAACTTCTCCAAAATTGGGCAAAAACTTGAATCATTAGAATCTATTATTGATCAAGCCTCATAACAAGCCCAGATCCTTTCCAGTTTAGGTGCTCATAGAAGCTGAGCATTATATTTTTGAAAAAGCTGTAATTTTACAGCACAAACACTATCATTAAAATGGATCCAATACTTGGAATTATAGGCCTTATTGTAGGGGCAATAGCTGGATTTTTTGGAAATCGCGTTGTAGCAGGTAAATCAAATCAAGCGAGAATTGAAGAAGTAAATAAGAAAGCTGACTTGACACTCGAAGAAGCAAGGATCAGTTCTAAACGAGTCATTGATGAAGCCCAACTGAAAGCTGACAATATAGTCAACAAGGCAGAATCAAAGAATGAGAGTATAAAGCAGAAGAAGATATCAGAAGCAAAAAATAAATTTGCTAAACTGAAATCTGATTATGAAAGCTACAAATCAGAACAGAAAATTCAGATTAAAGAACGTGAGATGACTGCCATTTCACTTGAAAAAGACTTAAAGCAAAAAACAAATGCTTTTAAGGCTGAAAAGGAAGCTATTGAGCACAAAGAAACTGAAGTTAATGCGATTAAAACTAACTTAGAAAAGCAGTTAACAATAGTTGCTAAGAAAAAAAATGAGCTCGATAACGCCAACGAAAAAATTATCAAGGAATTAGAAAAAGTTTCTAACCTTACAGAAGCAGAAGCTAAAGAACAAGTTTTAGAAGCAGTCAAGGCCAAAGCTCAGAATGATGCAATGGTTTTAGAGAGAGATATGCTAGCACTGGCAAAAGAGAATGCCAATAAAGAAGCTAAAAAGATAATTATCCAAAGTATCCAGCGAAACTGTGCTGAGTACACAATCGAAAATACTGTCAGTGTCTTCAATTTGGATTCTGATGACATTAAGGGGCAGATAATAGGAAGAGAAGGACGTAACATTAGAGCTCTAGAAGCTGCAACAGGTGCTGAAATCGTTGTTGATGATACACCAGAAGCAATCGTTATATCTTCTTTTGACCCGATCAGAAGAGAGATTTGTAGACTTTCTCTAAAAAGATTGGTGTCTGATGGACGTATTCACCCTGCAAAAATCGAAGAAACTGTTGCTAAAGTCAAAAAGCAATTAGAAGAGCAGATTAAAGAAATTGGTGAACGCACAGTTATTGATCTTGATATACATGGATTACATCCTGCATTAGTGCGTATGGTTGGTAGAATGAGATTCCGTTCGTCTTATGGTCAGAATCTACTTAAGCACTCCATCGAGACAGCAACTCTTTGTTCTACAATGGCAGCAGAAATAGGTCTAAGTAGCAAACAAATTAAAGCTGCAAAACGAGCTGGGCTACTCCATGATATTGGTAAAGTTGCCGAAGATGAATCAGAATTACCACACGCATTACTCGGTATGGAGATGTGTAAGAAATATAAAGAACATCCTGCAATTTTAAATGCTGTCGGTGCTCACCACGATGAGATCGAAATGAACAATATCATATCACCTTTAGTACAGGCATGTGACGCAATATCAGGCGCAAGACCTGGAGCAAGAAGAGAAATACTAGAAAGTTATCTGAAGCGAATTGGAGAGCTTGAAGACTTGGCTATGGCACACGAAGGCGTTCAAAAAGCCTATGCGATGCAAGCAGGCAGAGAGTTACGTGTTATTGTAGAAAGTGATAAAGTTAGTGATGGATATGTCGATGATCTATCCTTTATGATCTCTAAGAAGATTGAGGAAGAGATGCAGTATCCGGGGCAAGTGAAAGTGACAGTGATTCGAGAGAAACGGGCGATTAGTTTTGCTCGGTAAATCTCAATAACCAAAGGGCATATACCAATAATAAATCTAATTAAGCAGAGAAGGACGAGATCCTTCTCTGATATCTTTTTGAAAAAAATCAAAATCTTGATACTAGTTGATATATTTAAATATAACTGTGAAAAACAATAAATTCTTACATTGAAATGGTTTAGTGGAAAAGGGTGTAAGAGTTGTGAGAGAAAAGAATAGTTCATTTTGTTTAGTAAATCAAAGATTGTAAGTTCATGATTTAAAAATATGGTGTTATGAGGTTAATGTCATTTATAAGTTTCCTTTTGATTCTGCTTCTTACGGTGTGCTGTAAGGAGAAAAAGAAAATTAGACAAAGATCATTAATTAACCCTACTAACATATCAGACAGAATATCTAGGAAATCGACTCAATTCCATAAAGACTTATTGGCAAATACTGATTTAACAAGTGAACACATCGAGATAATTAAAACGATCGATAAAGATTTAGCTGAGAAGCGTAAAAGAGAATATGCAAAATCAGGCAATAGACCAAGTGATGCTAAACGGGAATCTTTAGAAATGGAAAAAAAACTTAAAATCAGAGAAGCCCTAAATGATGATCTACTGTATTTAGAGTATGCTAGTTTTGACAAAAAGTACAAACAGTTCAGAAGAACAAAAAGAGAAAAACAGAATCGTAATGCTACAAAGTAGTTGTCCACAAGTGCAAGTTTTTGCACCTCAATAAACTGATTACTTACATTTATTATATATTCGTATTGTGTATTTAACATCGAAGTTTCCGGCATTCTACCATAAACTCTTACCCGATTTAGTCTCTTGGGAAGTACCTGATGAACGATTTGCAGATTGTTCAAATTGTCATCTGTGTACCTCAGATAAACTATCTGTAAGTAAAACGAAGTGTTGTACCTATCACGCTATTTTACCTAATTACATGCTAGGTGCTTTATTATCAGATGAAGCCGAAGAATGGCAATCAGGCAGACAGAAAATCCAGCTGAAGATTAAAAACAAGATAGGCGTGACTCCCTACGGTATTGCTGGCACTCCAGATATATTAGAATTCAATGAAAACCGAAGAAAGACCAATACGCTTGCTCTATCATTTGAAGACAGAGCAAAATATGCTTGTCCTTATTTAGATGGTGGTCGATGTTCCATTTGGAAATATCGAGGTGAATTGTGTATTACCTATTTCTGTCATCCAGTATCAGGTGCTCATGGCAATAAGTTTTGGAATCATCTTTTCCAATACATTCGATACATTGAGAGAACATTGTCTCTATATGCTCTGATCGAAATTGGTTTTCCTAAAAAGCATTTACACTTTAAATCATTAGAGCATAATAGCTACAATTTTTTAAAAAAAGATGGGAGTTTTAAAGAAAGGCTATACAAAAGTCTTTGGCAACGATGGGAAGCTATTGAAGAAAGTCTTTATAAGCAATGTTATGATGTAATTTTAAAACTAAGTTCAGTGCAGGTAGATACTATCTTAGGGTCAGAAGGCAAATGGAGATATGACCAGTGTCTTGAATTATTAGAAAGTTCGAAAAACAACATTATACCCAATGGACTAATCTTAAATGAGGCTGTTGTAGTAAAAAAATTGAATCCAAACCACTATGAACTGACTGCCCCTAAAGGACAAAAAATCAAAGTGAATATGAAAACCTATATGGCTCTAAAAAAATTGGATGGCACTAAGAATGTACAAGATTTAGCAAGAGAATCGAAGATGATATTAAGCTTATCTACCAGCTTAGTTACACAATACTTGAATATTGATGTGTTGGCAATCAAGTAACTCTAGCTAATAATAATTAGCAAAATCTTGAGGATTTAGCTAACTGATCAAATTGAGCATAATATAAAAACCAAACTAATATTAGTTGGATCTTATTTTAATTGCTTTCGCCTTTCCTTTAATGAATCTTTGGTTTTGTCTCTGCCGAGATTTTTTTTGAAAATGTTCTGGATATTTGATTTTTAAGTACTCTAACTTTGACACATTTGTTGTGTTAACCAGTTCAATTAGTTCGAGATAAGCAGTACTTTCAGGATGTTCTTTTTTAAATAATTTTAGTTTCTCATTACTGCTCAAGCTTTCATCATATGAATTTAAAGCTGTCTGTCTAAAATCATATAAGTCATCTTTCAACTTGTAATGATCTTTGATAAGGACAACAGCTTCTTCATAAGTATTATCCTCCAAAAGAGTTTTTTTCTAGTGTTTGTATTTTCATTGCTCTATTTTGAGCATGCAATGAACAACCGATTATACCAAGAAAAAGAATGAATAAATATCTCATAACAATTTAGTGACTATTTAATAAAAGCAAAGCAGTCAAGTGTAATCACTATTCCTTTACTAAATGTTAAGTAGGTATTCTCTAACTACACTGTAGACCAGCTACGCAAGTAGAAAGGGTGCCATATTGTTGGTAGCCAACTACTGAACCTGCATAGCCCCCATTCATAAAATCATATGTAAATACGGAGCCATCAAAAGTTGTACAATCTGCTTCATTGAAAGTACAAGTATTCTGAAGAGTATATTGAAGCTCTTCGAAAACCGCCATAGTTTGCAAATTTGCGCTTTGAATTTGTTCTTGATTCAAAAGAATAAGTATAGGTTTTTTCCAATTTTTCATTATAATCTGGTGTTAATTGCAGGTATTTAACTCTAATATATTTATTTATTTTAAAATCACGAAAAAAAAATAGCTTAAGCTGCTACTTGGCTTAGTGTAATTTTTACATTAAACTTAATCATCATGTGTAAACTTCTAAACACTAAGAATTTGTCTAAAACTATTCTAATTAAACCCAAGCTCATACAGAAAATGTTGGTACATGATATTCTAGACGAGTCATTACTCGATGATGCTGTTCTAATATCTTATCCACTTGGTTAATTGTCAACTCATCTCTATATCCTCCAGATTTCCCACTTCTGAAAAAATTCTTAACAGTTGCTACTTTTTCGCGAAATCCACCTGCTTCTTCCATGCTTCTCAGTTTATCAAACTCTGCTAATTCTACAGCCTCCTTAACTTTTTTTCTTGACACCTTAATTCCAATTGATTGCATAACTCTTTGAAAATTGGCAACTGCATCTTTTTTAGTGTCCTCATAGCGCAAGATCGTTACAGGTATTACGGTTTGATCCAGCCAACTTAGCACATGTCCACTCCAATCATACATCAATTGAGGTAATTGGTTGTTGATATTGAGTCCATTCTTTTGTTTTACCAAATACCCATTCTTTTTATTCATGAGCTGAATAGAATGGTCTTTTGTCGTATTACTATGGTTTGCAAATGAAGCAACAACATCCAAAGGGTTCCTGACCAAATATATCACGTGATGGCTGATATCTGTTGGAAATATTGGATTGCCATTTCGATCAAAACTATACGCATCATGTACTTTGGTAAACTCTAGCTTTGATGAATACTGCAAATGAAATCGATAGACATTTCCCATCCTTAGCTTAGCTTCTTCTTCATCCAAAAGCCTGCTGTCGATATCCGTCACTCCGTCAAAAAGATGTCGACTAGAAAATATCCCATCAGTATTGATCCGATTAATATCTATTTTACCAGTCAATAAGGCGGATAAAAAACACCGAAACCAAGTATTGCCTGACTTAGGATAGGAAGCCATCCACACCACTTTCCCTTTTAAATCGACAAGTTGTTTATTGATTGATTTCATATGACTTCTTCTTCGATGTAACGAATAAAATCCTCAAGTTTCGTTAACCTGGACTTATTGATACTATGTACTGGGATACCTTGTACGATCTTGCTAATCGCCATAAAATGCTCCTTATTCTTTCCAAGTGCTGGCACGACATGATGCATATGAGAATAGTTTTTAACAACATTTACTTTTTGAATTCCTTTAATCTCTGTATACTGAATTGTGTCTTCCATATTAGACATATTGAGTAGTATAATTTGATCTAAATTGATGGCTCGTTTTGGTCTATGCTCTTGAATATCAATTCTAAATTTTTGTATATTTTTTCTGATTCGAGATTTTGGTACTAAACCTTTAATTTTCTTCACAAAGCCTAATTGAGGTTTCCATAATTCGATAAACGGATATTGATTTTTAATTTGAAATTTTCCAGTTTTTTTATTGTATTGGACAAGGCATTTGTCGTCTTCAATAATTTTAGCTCCTTTATTCGCTGCCAATGATGCAGCTAGAGTTGATTTGCCAATTCCTGCAGTCCCACAAAACATGAAAGATTTTTTCCCAAACGAGACAGCTGAAGCGTGGAATACGAAAATATTATTCTTTACTAAAATGACAGTAAATATACTATCAAACAAAAAGGCAAACACGTCTTGCCAATTGGCTTCTGGATATTTTTCTAATAAGACTTCATTATCTCCTTTGACCAAATACTTAGCGATCCCCATCACATCAAGAAAATATAGATCAGTATTGTATACACTGTAAGGCTTATAAACTGTTCGCTCCAAGCCTTCCTCAGGACGACTGATCTTCGCTTTTTTGATAAGCACATCAGCAGTGCCTTTAAATGAACTTTGGGGATAAACCCCTAGTTTAAAACGACTCCCAACACGGAGACCATATATATTATATTTAAACGTCAATGTTTGATAATATTTTGCTCAACAAAATCAACAAATTCACTAATTGATGTGCCTTTTGGTCTATTGATGACTGAATAAGGAATATTTTGAATTATCTTCTGCATATACTCCCAGTGTATCTTTTGTTTGCCCAAGCCCTTTACATAATTCAATCTATGTGTTTGATTCCTGAATTGTTTTATCTTTTGGATGCCAGCTGGGTGCTTGATTTGCAGCCTTGAATCTTTTGGACCATCATGAATACGGTATATAGAGTGAACACATTTGCACTCATCTATCACTTGGGCATCGCTTAATAAGTACTGATATTTGTTTTGCCTTAGTGCGACTTTAGTGGGACTATGGATAAATCCATCATCTGTCAATTCTTCGGCACTATTTTCCCATAACCGTGTTATTTTTAGTGAGGGGTAGGATTGAAGCGCGTTCTTTTCACTCCAGAAGAGTACACATTTATCATCTGAAAATAATGGATAACCTTTCGTGTGTAGTTGTGATGCAATGGTCGATTTCCCAATACCAGAATGGCCGCAAAAGAGATACAGTTGATTGTCTTTCATAACTGCAGAGGCATGTATAGCGAATCGATTATTCATTTGAAGTGCTGCTGTAAACACAGATCCAAAAAGCCAAGACTTTACAATCGGCCAATCGTGTTCTTCCAACAAATCCACATGAATATTCGTTACGTCTTCTGGTTGAGTCACAAGGAATCTAGCATGATCTTTCAGATGCAAATAGAAAAAGTCCGAGTTAAAAACCTGCATCTTACCGTAAAAAGTTTGAGCTAAATCTCCTTCAGGTTCAGCGATCTTTGACCTAAACACATTAATTTGGGGTTGGTTCTCAAGCAGGCCTCCGATAAGTTCATCTAACACGAACTCCGAATTTATATTGAGTCCAAATACATTGTATGTGTGTTCTAAACTCAATAGTTTAAGTAATGGATTCTAATTCTCTAAATGATTTTATGCCAGGTAAAAGCCCAGTCACAAACTTACCTCTATAGGTAATCCAAGCATGTCCATCAAATTCTCCATCCTTTTTTCTAAATCCAATGTGAAGATTTGTATGGATGCCTTTTTTGGCTAAAATATTCTTTGCAGTCAAGGCACGATTATAACACATTGGTTTCCAAGGCGCAAATTTTTCTACCAGTTTCATCGCTTTTGACATTTGACTTAATGCGGGCAGCTCATGTTCCGGTATTTCATCATCCATTGCATTTTCTTGGTTTATATGAAGATGTTTAATTGGTTTATAAAGTTTAGTTTTTAAATACAGTTCATTCTTTGCTGACTCCAGTAGCACCCTTAAAAGTAACAACTTAAATCCTGTCGGATATTTAAAGAATTTTAAAATTTTTGTTGCCAAATTAATTATAGATTTTATTTATACAGTTTCCTTTTTCAGTAATAATTTGCCTAGTATCATTTTTGCAATGGCAGGTCTAGTATCCTTGCGACACGTATCTTCGTCAACGTCATATGTTTTTAAAATGCTTTTAATCATCTCATTAAAAGACAAGTCTATATCTAGCATGTGCCATATATCAGTTGAGACACTATTCATACCAAAGTAATGTCCTGAGTCAACATTCATGACAACAGATTCTCCATCAACCTCTGTGAACAAGAATTGATCATTATTACGAACCAGAATGTCGTCGTCTTCAAAAAGTCGTTTATCTTGTTTTTTCTTTGCCATGAATAACTAGTTGTAATTGTAAATATAGTGATATAGACCCCTAAATGTCTAACAGAATCCACAAAAGAGAAAAAATTCGATTCAATAAGGATCTTCTTGATTTAAAATTCATCAAGAGAATTCTTGCAGTTGTGTGGTCTTGCAATAAAAAGCTCACCATTTACCGGTTCACTTTACTAGTCCTACAAGCTATTATTCCCTTTATTCCTCTTTACTTAATGAAATTACTGTTGGACGCATTCGCGGCTGGCTCGCCAGAGAGATCATATATTTACTGGATCCTCGCAGGTTTTGCGATTGTTAAAATTGTGTCAATCATCTTCAGCAATATGTCTAGTTATGTCAGTATGCTGCACTCTGATGTTATCGCTGATCACATGTCTCACATCGTCATCTCAAAAGCGATTAACATTGACTTAGAGTATTTTGACTCCGATAGGTTTCATGACATTTTTGCACGTGCTATAGGGCAGTCAAGTGGTTTGCCATTACAGGTGTTAAGCACAGTCATGGGGCTATTTACAAATTTGATAACCTTGATCGCTGTAGCAGGAGTGCTGTTTACGCTTCATTGGGGCATTGCCCTAATCCTCTTCTTTGTCGCTATTCCAGCAGCTTTGATACGATGGCATTATACAGAAAAGACCGTAGAGCTGAGAGAGCAACAAACACAACGAGAACGAAGGTCAGGCTATTTAAGAGGTGTACTTACAGGACGAGGCTATGCCAAGGAAGTTAGAATATTTGATTTCGGGAATTTTTTGCTTCTTCAATTCCTGAACTTAAGGTCTATTCTGAGAAAGGAAAAAAGAGACTTATACCTAAAACAAAATGTTTCTATTGGTATGGCTCAGAGTGTAGAGGCAGTGGCGGTCATCGGTGCTCTTGGGTATATTGCTACATGGGCAATCAGAGGACTCATCACAGTTGGAGATATTGCAATGTATTACGGCGTCTTCCAAAAAGGACAATCAGGAATTAACGGAGTTTTAAAATCGTTTGTCAGCCTCCACAGCAATCGGTTATTCTTAGGTCATCTTTTTGAATTTTTAGATTTAGAACCTAAAATCGCTGACAGTTTAGATACCGTTGATCTTAAAGAGAAAATAAATACAATCTCTATAGAAAATCTAAGTTTCATCTATCCTGGAACGCAACGAACTGTATTGGATAATATTAATCTCGAAATACATGCAGGAGAAATTATTGCAATCGTTGGCGAGAATGGTTCTGGAAAGTCGACTTTAATCAAGCTTATCAACAGGCTGTATGAACCAACGATTGGATCGATTAAAATTAATGGCAAGCAATTAAAACAATTTAGTCTACACAGCTTTAGAAAGAAATTGACAGTTATATTTCAACTATTTTCAAAATATAACGCTAGTGTCAATGAAAACATTCAGTATTCTGATATCCATCATAAAGGTGGAAAAAGTAAAATTGTAGAAGCTGCTCAATTTGCACATTCGGACGATTTTATTTCAATGTTACCACAGCAGTATGACACACAATTAGGGAGATCATTTAGACAAGGTGAAGAGCTCAGTGGTGGTCAATGGCAAAAATTAGCATTGACAAGAGCGTTTTATAAAGATGCAGATATCATTGTATTGGATGAGCCTACAAGTTTTATAGACCCTATAGCAGAAGAAGATATTTTTTCCAATTTACGTAAATTGAATAAGGATAAAATCATGATTTTGATCACACATAGAATTTATAATCTAAAAATGGCAGATCGTATTTTTGTGATGGATTCTGGCAAAATTATTGAGACTGGTAGTCATCCAGAGCTGATTAAGCAGGACGGATTATACAAAGAGATGTTCGACAAACAATCCTAATTATGAGTTCAATTTATGGCGTCTATTTAAATAATGGTCAGACGGTTAATGAAAGACTAGCAAAACACATTGATGATACAACATCATGGTGGAAGCCAGATTCTTCTTTTCAATATGTCAATGAAACTATTTTATTAGGACAGCAAAACATGTACACGCATAGGCTTGTTCGCTTAGAAAAAGATTCCATTTTTAACCACCCATCAGAATTAAAAATAGTATCAGATGCCAGGATTGACAACCGAGAGGATATAATCAGAGAATTAAATTGTCGGCATGACATTTCCAACAGCGAACTCATTCTACTTTTGTATTTAGGGTATGGCAACACATGTGCTCAAAAATTAATTGGTGCTTTTACATTTGCAATTTGGGATTCTAAAAATAAGACCCTTGTTTGCGCTAGGGATCAAATGGGCATTAAGCCATTTTGCTATTATTCCAAAAATGGTCTATTTGCATTTGGTACACAAAAAAAGAGTTTGTTAGCTATCCCTGACATTGACAAAACTCCGGATTGGAGATATATAATGAATTCAATGTCAACCTTAGGGATACCAAAAGGAACCACAGAATATAATCACATAAAACACTTAGCTCCTGGTCATCTTTTAATTTTAAAAAATAATGAGTTACAACTCCAACAATATTGGGAATTAGATATTCGATCTGAACTTAAATATAAAAACGATAGCAACTATGTGGAAGAGTTTAATGCCCTTTTTAAAGAATCGGTAAGATGTAGGATAGATGGCACTAATACATTCGCTGCTCACCTAAGTGGAGGTTTAGATTCTTCTGGCATTACATCAATAGCGCATCAAATAGCAGAAAATAATTCGTCAAAATTTAAAGTCTTATCCTACAATATCATAGAAGATTATAAAGAAGAAGAAAAGAAAATCGAAGAAAATTTAAGAGCGTTTGATCTGGTTGATTTTTTAAAGGCGGATTCTATATTTACGAATGTCAATAAGCCAATTGAGAGAAGTATATACGACATGATAAAACATGAGGTAGTCTGCTGTGATGGTCGCTCGAGAAGTAATAATATAAATACAGAATATGAAATACAGGCAGAAGCCAAACAACAGAATGCGACTGTTTTGCTATCAGGTTTTGGTGGAGATGAATTGGTAACATCATTTTGCAGACCATTTTATTTAGAATATTTTGACAAGGGTAATTGGATAAAATATTTTACATCTAAGAAAAAATCCAGACACGAGTTGAAAGACAGAATGCGTGCTTTCATTCCAGCATTAAGCGCTAAACTAATACCGTCTACATCAAAATATCTAAATTTAAAATATTCAAAAGAAAGGTACAAGGGTCATCAATATAAAGCAGAGAGTATTTTTTTAAATAAAGATTATTTTAATTCGACGCCAGCATTAAGTTCAATACTTGTACCTGAATATTTCACTCATGCTCACGATGAGTTTCCTACCAGTCTTAAAGCATATCAACGCAACCATATTTGTAGACCTCACACGTATCGCAGAATGGAATCAGAACAACTGGGAGGCAAATATTGGCATGTAAACTATCGATACCCGATGATGGATATCAGGCTATTGCAGTTTATGATTTCCATCCCAATGGAACAAAAAATATCAGAGGACATGTCTAGGAGAATATTTAGATTGGCAATGAAAGATTATTTACCTGATTCGATTAGGTTGAGGGACATGAAGCATGCCGGCCACCTCAAACCATTAGCTGCGATCAATCTAAATCCTAAGAAAAAAGAAATTTATGATTTTGTGCAAGAATTAAAAACCACTAACAGAGCTCCTTTTCTAGATTTACAGATAGTTGAAAGATGGCTCAAAAGTAAGAAATCACCATACTCTCTATACCCATGGATGATCTTTGCTCAACTTGGCTATGAGGATAAATTAGATTTTACCTAGCTCTAAAAACTCATTTGATTGGCAAGTAAGACTATAATATCAGATTTTAAATTGCAGACTTCTGCATCAAAAACTATTGCTGCTTTTATACGATTGGCTATCGGTGTAGATGACAGATCCACTTTATTAGATACTCTCAATTCAACTAAAATCAACTTACCCATTTTTTTCAATCATCTCCGAAATCACAAATGTCAAGAAATCGTCCTCCATACGATTAAGGTAAATCAACTTAGCAAATTTTTACCCAATTTCACACAACGATTAGAAACAGTAGTTGATAAAAAACACAAACACAGTGCTGAGTTGTGGCAAGAATGCGTTACCTATTGTAATGAGCTCGACAAACAATCAATTCCTTATGTCATATATAAAGGAAAAGCATTTGCAAAACAATTCTATCCAAGTATTCGATTAAGACATTCTGTTGATGTGGATATAGGCATGACACTTGACAACATCCCAAAAGCCGCAGCCATTCTTAAATCGCAAGGGTATGAAGAACACAAAGGCTCGATAGATTATGCTAATATTAGCCAATCTAGAGCCTACCACATCGACTTCTCTTATGTCAAGCGAGACGATGAAGGCAACATTCTGTACAACATAGAATTGCACTGGACTATAGCTCATCACGTCTTAAATATAGACTATGGGATTGATCAACTAATTCTAAAAAGAGAAGAGCTTTTAATTAATAAAAATTTGATGTCTACGCTACCCAAAATTGAACAAGCCATAATCATGATCATCCATCATGGTATGGTAGACGTCTGGGGAAAACTCCGACATCTGATTGATCTGCATTATGTATTGGAAACGCTTAACGAGGACGAAAAATCTATATTTATAAAGAAACTAAAACAGCAACGCTTATTCAATTGCTATACATATGGTGTTGAATTGTTAGAAATCTTAAAAAATAATGCCGCTCCTACTGAGCTATGGGCACTTATACTTTCAGGAAATATGAGTAAAAACTGGTCAGAATATAGACTAAAATTATGGTGGCATCTCAAAATGAGAGAGTCTAACATTATGCGAATTCAGGTCCTCTTTTCCATTTTAAAGTTCAGACTTAAATTCGGCAAAACAAATCAAACATCCTAATTCAAAGCTAATCCTGTTATTCATTCGTTAAAAGACGTCATCTGGAGTAAAATTATACAAACTTTATACGCATATTTCGTTTATATTTATACACAATTGAATCTATGAAGAATCGTGGTATTGTACATATTTTAGATAAAGTCTATATGAAATTGAGAAGTTCGATATTTTTGCTCCTAGCGATTGGAGCATGTTTGGTAAGTGCCTACTATCCAAAAACAGATCCAGACCCTAAAGAAAAGGAAGTTGTCATATTTGAAACACTTCTGGCCATTTTGGATCAGGCGCATTTTGACCCTAAAACGCTAGATGATGAGTTTTCAGCTGAAGCCTTCGAGACTTTCTTAAAGTATATAGATTACGGTAAGCGTTTCCTCACACAAGAAGACATTGATGCTTTGGAGCAATATAGACTCGAGATTGATGACCAAACTCAAACGCACGATCTTACATTCTTTAATGCAGCTCTAGAAAGATTGGATGCTGGCTTTGCTAAGGCAGAAAAATATTATGGTGAAGTGATTGCTACTGAACTTCCCGATAATGATGCTGGAATGATTCAGCTTGACAGCGAGAAAAAAGAATGGGTGTCTAATGATCAAGAATTAAAAGAAAGATGGAAGACCTCTATCACCTATGATTACATTTCTGATATCTATGAACTAAGAGAGGATCAAAAGAATTTGGCTGTGGAGGAAGAAGATGAGTTAACAGTTGAAGAAATTAAAGTAAATACTAACACTGCGAATAAACTTGTAGATAAACTTATAGAAAAAGAGGATCAAGAAGATTTGGCTGTGGATGAAGAAAAGTTGACGGAAGAGCAAATCAAGATAAGAGCTAAAGAAAAGGTTCAGGAAAGATGGGACAAGTGGTTTGTTAGAATGGGTAAATTGAGACGTTCTGATAGATTTGAATCTTACCTAAATACCTTCACTCACATCTTCGATCCACATACAGATTATTACAACCCGAAAGAAAAACAGGATTTTGATATTAACATGGGAGGTAAGCTTGAAGGAATCGGTGCAAGATTATCTTCAGAAGGAGATTATATAAAAGTCGTAGACATCATTCCAGGCGGTCCAGCATGGAAAGGCAAAGAATTAGAAGTTGATGATAAAATAATGGCTGTCACACAAGACGGTGAAGTGGCAGTAAATGTCGTTGGATGGAGAACTGATGATGCTGTTCAACTGATTAGAGGAAAAAAAGGTACGATTGTACATTTGAAGGTTAAAAAGACCGATAATACTGTCGAGACGATCAGAATCGAAAGAGACGAGGTGATTATTGATGCTTCTTTCGCAAGATCAGTCATTATGGATATTCCTGAAAAAATTGAGAATATTGGTTATATAAAATTACCTAAATTCTACTCTAGCTTTGAACGTAAAGGAGGTAACAGCTGTGCGGAAGACATACGTATTGAACTTGAAAAACTTACTGAACAAAATGTAAGTGGAATAATCCTTGACTTACGTAATAATGGTGGAGGAAGTCTAAATGATGTTGTCAAAATGAGTGGCCTATTCATTGAAGATGGTCCCATCGTTCAGGTAAAGCCACGAGAAAAAAGACCTTACGTTTATGAAGATACAGACGTAAAGGTACAGTGGGATGGACCACTTATTGTTATGGTAAATTCGTACAGTGCATCAGCTTCAGAAATACTTGCAGCAGCATTACAGGATTACAACAGAGCCTTAATCGTTGGTAGTAATTCTACTTTTGGTAAAGGTACAGTCCAACGCTTTTTCAATCTAGACAAAGCAATATCCGGTGTCAGAGACATGAAACCTTTAGGTGAATTGAAATTAACGATGCAGAAGTTTTACAGAATCGATGGAGGATCAACACAATTAAAAGGTGTTATTCCAGATATTAACTTCCCAGACAGATTTAGCTTCATAGATGTAGGAGAGAAAGATTATGATTTCGCTATGCCGTGGTCTGAGATTAAGCCTGTTGAGTACAATCAAAATGTTTTTCAACTAAAAGGTGTTGATGATTTAAAAGCGAAAAGCGAAAAAAGAGTTAGTGAAAATTCACAGTTCCAGCTAATGACTGAGTATGCTCAGAAGATTAAAGATGACCAAGATGATAGTCAATATCCATTGGATGTAGACGCCTTTGGAGAGTTTATGACTAACAGAAAATTAGCAAATGATAAATTTGATGAGCTAATGAGTGACACACTGCAAAATCTGAGCATCAAAAATTTAGAAGCAGATCTAGAATACATCAATCTTGATGAATCTAGAGTTGCAAGAAATGATGATTGGATTGAAGGTCTATACAAAGATATCTATGTCGAAGAGACCTTATTGATCATGAGAGATTTGATAGAAACACATGATACGCGAGCCAGTGTAGACACGAAAAAAAGAATAAAAGAGAGATAACCCCTTTTAATAAATATATTTTAACAGCCATTGTGATTCTTCTCAATGGCTGTTTTACTTTAGCGACTCAATGAATTACCTCACACTCGAACACGTCAATAAATCCTTTGGAGAAAAGGTGCTCTTCTCAGATCTAAATCTAACGATCAGTAAAGGTCAAAAAATTGCTCTTATAGCGAAGAATGGTAGCGGTAAGACCACACTTCTAAAGATCATAGCAGGCGAAGAACCTTTAGAAGGCGAACACGCCAGACTTATCATCCATCCAAATGTAACCATTGGCTATCTACCTCAGGAACCGCAGTTTAACCCAGATTCAACCATACTTGAGGCCGCTTTGGATTCTGAAGCAGAAGAAATTAAATCAATTCGCATTTATGAACAAGCGGTACTGAGTGGACAGGATGATCAAATCAACCAGGCGATCGCTGAAGTCGAACGACTCAATGCTTGGGACATTGAATCGAAACTGAAAGAAATACTGGGTAAGTTAAATCTCCATGACTTGACACAAAAGGTGGGAACGTTGTCTGGTGGACAGCGTAAACGACTGGCTTTAGTAAAAATCATTCTAGAGAATCCAGATTTTGTCATACTCGATGAGCCAACAAATCATCTTGACATCAGTATGATCGAGTGGTTGGAGAAATTTCTATCAGGATCTCAGATGGCTTTATTTATGGTTACTCACGATCGTTACTTTTTAGAGCGCGTATGCAATGAGATCATTGAATTAGATGATGGCACCATATACACCTACAAAGGTAATTACAGCAGTTATTTGGAGAAGAAGGACTTGCGATTGCAAAACGATTCTAGTCGATTGGAGAAGGATAAGCAATTGTATAAAAAAGAACTTAATTGGATTCGAAGGCAACCAAAAGCACGAAGTACGAAAGCTAAATCTAGAGTAGATGCCTTTGATGAAATTAAAGAAAATGCCCATAAACAAACGGAGTCTCCCCTTTCCAAAATTGAATTTGAACCTAAACGTCTCGGTTCAAAAATACTTGAATTACATCATGTCAGTAAATCCTTCGGTGACTTGGCAATCGTAAAGGACTTTAGTTACAAGTTTAAGAAAGGTGAAAAGATTGGCATTTCTGGGCCTAACGGAGTCGGTAAAACCAGTTTTATCAAACTCATGACAAAAGAACTGAGACCTGACACTGGTAAAGTAGTTCTTGGAGATACGGTCGAATTTGGGCACTACAATCAAGAAGGCATACAGTTACAACAAGACAAAACAGTGATCCAAGTGATCAGAGATGTGGCTGATTACATTCCTTTGAAAAAAGGACACAAGATGACAGCCGAAGCTTTGTTGGAACGTTTTCTTTTTCCAAGGCCTCAGCAACAAGTCTTTGTATCCAAACTCAGTGGTGGAGAAAAAAGACGCTTATTATTGCTGCGTACGTTGATTGGAAATCCTAATTTTTTGATTTTGGATGAGCCAACCAATGATCTTGATGTTATTACTCTAAATATTCTGGAAGACTATTTAATCCAGTTTCCAGGGTGCGTCATCGTCATCTCTCACGATCGATACTTTATGGATAAGATTATTGACCATTTATTCATATTGGAAGGGAATGGTCATATCAAAGATTACAATGGTTCATATACTAGTTATAAGCATTCAAAACAAATTACAGAAAATTCCAATACTAAAACTAAGAAAGCAGTTGTCGCACCTAAGGAAGTAAAAGCAACAGAAGAGCCCAAAGAAGACAAACGAAAACTTAGCTATTTCGAAAAGAAAGAATACAATGATCTTCCAAATGAAATTGAAAAACTAGAAAAGGAAAAGAAAGATATAGAAGGTAAATTCGCCGATGGAAGCTTGTCAGGCGATCAAATTTCAACACTCTCTCAACGCCTTGGTGAAATCAATAAAGGCATTGATGAGAAAGAAAGTCGTTGGTTAGAATTAGCTGAATTTATGTAGAAATATAAATTCAGCGGCACCCTATCACATTGATATTGTTTTTTCCTATTTCGCTAATGCTTGAATCTTCTTCTCCATATCTGCTTCATATCCGTCAAAATACCCTTCAGAAGTAGAGACAATATTACCTTCTTGATCAATTAACATGGAATATGGAATGCCTCGAACACCGAGATTACCAGCTAAAGCACCTTCCGGATCGCTAAAAAATGTATAAGGCCATGCCTGTTTTTTAGCCATTGCACTTGCTCTGCTGACCATTCTTGCCTTATCCAGCGTAATTGCAATTATCTCTACATCGTATTTCTCTTTCCAAGCAGGATATACTTTTTCTAAAGCATTGAGTTCTAATTTGCAAGGACCACACCACGTTGCCCATAGGCTAACCAATTGGATCTTACCATTATTCGTATAGTCCTTAATGTTGACTGCTTCACCTTCAAAGGTATTGACTTCGACAGATGGTAATGTCTCTTTTACTGTGAAGATCGACAAAGTTAGAAACGAAAAAAGTATTGCTTTAATAGCCATATCTAATGATTTACTACAAATAAAACCAAGAATCACTCCTAAAAGTGGTCGTTAGGCTTCATTTAACCTGACTTTAACTGTGGGATATGCTCCATGCAGTCAGTAATTATGGAGATGAATTTTCTGGGTGTATCTCTATTTTTCGTTTAGGCAGTTTTTCGTAATACATTTGTTAATCGATGCCACTGCCCGTTCATTCTTAAATTTCTCAAATTTATTATTCTTGTTGCTCCAGGTATAGTCCATC
>Ga0114957_1001353_pt1 | contig 27184 bp, 19 predicted proteins | sample BantaG_FD_87175 | JGI IMG/M metagenome (GOLD analysis project Ga0114957, IMG submission 87175) | Marine algal microbial communities from Bantry Bay, Ireland - BantryBay_4 metaG | ecosystem: Host-associated > Algae > Red algae > Unclassified | place: Bantry Bay, Ireland | collected 2014-11-21
AACCTCATCGCGATCTGCCCATTAAGCGCAGCCTTAGCCGGATCAAAAAGCGGTCTCCCAAGCTCGTGACTTTTCTTCACGAAGCGAAGCGCCCCCGCTCCCGTCATCGATGACCTAATGTCGGCCTGATGATTCCTCAGCTGAAAATACGAAGTGAAAAGAACCCCACCTGCCGCTACCGAAGCAACTCCCACGCCCGCACCGAACAACCTTAGCATCACTCCTTTGACCGCCCCCCGTCCATGGTTCACCGCAAGCGAGAGAACTCCCCCAAAAAAGGCAAACATCGCCAAGCAAGTGGGAATATGCAGCAGGAAGCTGAAGAAGCACTGGGTCAAAATCGCCCCTAGCCCCGCAAACGCTCCCAAACGCGTAGCCCCCAAAAAAGCCGACCCACCGCCGCTCGCTTGACCGACGAGCTGCACCAACCCATGAACCAAGATCGCAAGGAGAACCACGAGCAAAATCAGAAAACCCACCAACCCATAATCGCAAAGAGCCTGCAGAAATTCATTATGCGCCAACTCCGGATTGGGCAGCCACATCGGCAGAACATCCGGATCCCACTCCTCTATCACCCGATGGTGAAAACTCCGCGGCCCATTTCCGAGCACTGGCTCATCAATGAAAAAATCAAAAGCGATCGGCATCAGCTCCAACCTCCTTCCCCCGTCAATCACCACCTCCTCAGTTTCGACCTTCGCCCGCGCCGAAGCATCCTCCGTTTTCTTTTTTAGAACCGCCCAGCTCGAGCACAGCCCGATCACGATCACCAAGCACCCGACCAAGGCCACCACCGCTGCACCATCATCCTTCTTGCTTCTCAGATAAAGATAATACGACGCAACGCCCACACCACTCCCCGCCACCAAAGCAAGCCAACCACCCCGAGAACCACTCTGCCAAGTCGCCCACAAAAGACCGGCTGCGAGGACGTAAGTAACGACCTTAACAACCCGCTTCTTCACCCACCCGATCCCGAGAAAAAGAAAAATAAACAACGCACTGTTAGAAAATGCCGCAAAAGGATTGTGATGCCAATACAGTCCTGCTGGACGCGCCCCGACACCCCTCTCACCATGGATAAGATGCAAGTCCTCCGGCCAAAACCTCTGATGAGCTACAAAAATAACGTGCGCAACACAGAGAGGGACAAGAACTAGAACACCCGCTTTGACAAACTTCTCGCCACCTAAAGCAACCCCGAAGTAAACGGCCAAAAAATAAATGATCAAAAGAAGATCGGGGACGGCGAGACCAATCGGTCCTCCTATCAGAGCCCGCGCTATAAAGTAACCCCCTCCCAAAAGCACCGCCGCGCTCAAATAAATATTTCCCCGCAAACCCTCCCCGGAATACCCCACAACACTGCAGGCAAGCGAAATCCCGATGAAAATCAACGCGAGCGACGCCCGTGCTACCGTCACATCGTATCCCGAGATCCAGATCCACAGAACCCCCAAAGCAAAGAAAACTGCGCCCCCCGCCTCAGCAGCTCGTCCTAGCTTTCCACCTCTCATATTCATTTTGCGCCTCGTCCAAAAAGCACCGCCGGGATCGTCTTAAGTAGAATAAGAAGATCACCCCAGAGCGACCATTCATCGATGTAGCGAGTATCTAATTTCACCCACTCCTCAAAATCGGTAATGTTACTCCGCCCCTCAACCTGCCAAATGCACGTCAGCCCAGGCTTCATACTCAAGCGGCGGCGATGCGCTGAATTCTCGATCGCCTCAATCTCGTGCAGCGGCAGCGGTCGCGGCCCCACCAAACTCATCTCCCCCCTGATAACATTGATTAGCTGAGGAAGCTCATCGATGCTGTACTTGCGCAGAAAGTTCCCAAAAGGAAAAATTCTCGGATCCGCATCGAGCTTGAACGCCGGCCCATCAACCTCATTTCCGTGACTCTCTTTAATCTCAGCAAGCCGCGCTTCAGCATCCGGCACCATCGTCCGGAACTTGTAAATGCTGAACGACCTTCCATAAAGCCCTGCTCTTTTCTGAGAAAACATAACCGGAGCACCTGGACTCCCGAGCTTAATTCCAATCCACGCAAGGATCCAAAAAGGAGAACTCAAACAAAGAACGATGATCGCCCCAAAAAAATCAACAAGCTGCTTGGCGAACAACTGCCAAGACAGCTCCGGAGTCGAGCGGAACACCAACATCGGCTGCCCCCCGATGACATCGAAAGTAGGTCGAGCCACTTGCGTCTTTAAAAAAGTCGCCCCCAGCCAAGCTTCCACTCCCTGCACCTCACACAGGCCAACCGCCCGCGCGACACGCTCGAACTCAGTATGACGTGTTAAAAAAACCACCCTCCTGATCGACTTCTCCTTAATCAGATCACCCAACTCACCCACCGTTTTCGAAGCCAAATCAAAGTGGCTCATGATCCTCCAAGTCTGAATCCGCTCCTCCTCGACATCCTTGAGAAAGGTTTCAATCTCCTCCTTATTCCCAGCAAGCACCACTCGATCCAGATTCTCTGGCCGCTTCGCCTTCGCCCTGAGAACCCGCCGCGCGACCGCGCTTCGCACCGCAAGCAGGAGAAAGGTCATCACAAGCCCCGAACCGAAGATCAACCGCCTCGTGCCCGAGAATTTGAAGGCGATCGCCACCAGAGCCACGATCAACCCCACAATGATAACACTTTGAAAAAGCTCACCCAGAACCTGCACCCGCTTCTTCGTAGCGACTCGCTGATAGAACTGAAACTTCTCGAGAATCAGCGGAGTTAAAGGAACCACGACGTAAATAATCCACATCATGTTCTCAAGCCCCATATCCTCAGGCTCACTCAAGCCAATAAAATCACGGATAGGAGCATGAAGCGCAGCCGCCAAAATAAAGCTCAGCCACACCAAAAAGGCATCAAACACCTGAAGGATTTGCGTCGAGAAAAGTTCGTTCTGTCCCCTAGATCTCATAACCCGATGCTCTTACCGTCCGCCAACGAGGGGTCAAACCCCTCACCTGGTTCTGCTACCACGATCGGCAGAAGCTTTTCTAAAAAGCCACGGATGATCTCAGTCGTCTCCGCCTCATCAAAACTCGGAGCACCCGCAGGCATAATCCCCTGCTCACTAAGACGCGCAGTGATGAAGGAGGAAAAAGTCGCGTAAGCCCAGCGCTGATCGTAACCCATAAAAAGACGATCTTTCATATCCACAAACGTCCGCTCATAATGCCCCGCCACCACATCCTCATGACCAAAAAAGGTATAATAAAACACCCGCCACAAAAGAACCTCTTCCCCGTCAGGCGTTAAAAAAGGAGTCGGCTTTTCTCCCTCCTTCTCCGGATTCTTCATCGCCACCCTCTTACAAATCATCTCCTTGACCGGAAGCGCCCCTCCTGACGGCAAAAGACCCTCTAACTCAAGATAATTCTCATGGACGAAAGTCCATCCCTGCGCCCGTAAGCAAACCTCCGGCCGGTGAATACTTTGACTAAGATTCTTTCCCGAAAAAACAATCGACGCCTCGATAGACGGAAACTTCCCCGAGATATCGCGATACTCCATCCGCCGGAACTCGGTATCCTGCGCCAACACCTTCTTCTCCAAAGCACCCGGCTCCCGTGGAATTCCCCTCCAGTCGCCCATCTCATCAGGCAGCTCTTTCGCAAGCCGAGAGGGCTTCATCTGCGGCGCATTCGGAAGCAAAAAAAGCAGCGCCAAAAGCCCCAAACTGAAGCCCAATAGAATAAGTGATCGCTTTGTCATTTCTAAGTTGGTGTTACAGACTTGCGAGAGACCGAAACCTTCTTCTTCCTCTTCCTTCGATCCTTAATATTGAGGAGATAATCCACAATATAAAGACCCGCTAGAGCGATCGGGAAGAACAACAGCAAACCCGCCCAATCGTGATACGTCTTCATCGCAAAATCGCCATATCCCAGCTGAGCAATGACCAAAATGGTAAAGATGCGCCCAAAGTTCCCGATGATCGCTAAAGGCAGAGCCGAAGCAAAAAGAACCGCCTTCTTCCAAAGTGTCTTCTGAGTGTAATTCGCAAAAACCGCCGCAATCATCGTCAACGCCATCAAAGAACGTATCCCACTGCAACCCTCCGCAATGTCCATCGTCTCACCCCCCGCAGAAGCCATCGTAATCGTCGACCCTTGCCGGACGAGGTCCATCCCCACGAACTGCCCAAAATGAAAACAAAACTCCGTCACCATCACTTGAAGCCGGCCCGTAAGAGCCGTCTCCAGCCCCGGCACCGGCATCGCAAACCAACAAAAGAAAGCCGGAAAAACAAAGTGCCGAGTCACCTTCGCGCCAAACAGAAAATAAAGTGACCCGAGAATCGTAAAAGGAATCCCGATGATCCCAATCCTCGGCTGAATTGTCCGCACTGAAGCGATAAAGAAAACAAGACCTAAAACAAGAAGGGCTAAACCCCAAGTTTTCGGCTCAATCACCTCATCCTTCGCCCGCTTCCAACCCATCCAACACATCACCGCAAAAGCCACCGGAATGAAGCGACCATGCAGAAAACCATTCTCAGAATTACAAGCGAACCAAGCCCAGCCCGCCAAAGATTTGCCCACCGCAGTAGGATAAGCGGGGTAAGCCAGATAAATGGCAGCGAGAACAAACAAAGCCCCAAAGAACTTCACCCGCGTTTGGGTCGAAGTCTCCTCCAGCGAGCCAAGAACCGCCTCTTGCGAACAAGGCTCAGGCAAAGTCATCTCCTTATCATTCACGGGCGATTATTAAGAGCTTGTTAACTTTCAAGAGCAAGACTTGTTTCCCTGCAGACTTGGATAGAATCACACCAGATCCCGAACCAATGAGCCGCATTAGCTTCCCATCATTCCCAAAGGGGCCCCGCCGCTTACCACATCATGGAACCGACTTAAATTTGGAAGAACCAGCGAAAGATCACTCGGCGAAACACCCATCCAAAGCGCCAAATCAGCAAAGTATTCGTCAACTGCTGTCGTAGGAATGAGCCGCCCCCGCCCAGTGTCAAGGCTACTCGCCAAAGCGAGCTCAGGATAAGTCCCAAAGACCTGACCTCCCTGGACAGCTCCGCCCACCACGAATTGATTTCCGCCCCAAGCATGGTCAGACCCACCGCCATTTGAGGACAAAGTCCTCCCAAAGTCTGAAGCTGAAAAGAGAGTAACCTCGTCCTCGAGATCCAGCTCGACCATCGCCTGCTGAAACTCCCCAACCGCCTGACTTAAATTCCCCAACATATTTGGATGACTTTCCAAAGACGAGTGGTGGTCCCACCCCCCCATCTCGACAAAGAAAGTCTGTCGCCGTTTGCAGAGCGGACCTCGCGCCGCAATCGTCTCAGCAACGGCCTTCAACTGCATCGATAGGTCGTTTGAGCTATCAAACCCCGTGGCCAATGGAGGCTGGCCGCCTAAGGCCGCCTTAAACTCACCCGCGGCAGAGATCGAATTCTTCTTGATCCCTGCAAAGGCCCGCTCAAGGGCGTTATTGTATTCAGCGTCTAACATCGTCTCCATCGCAGCCCGACGAGGGAGAAATGAGCCGCTATTCCAGTTCACCAGCTCAGAAACTGCACTGGCGCTTCGCGCTAAGACTGAAGTCTCAGCTCCGCTCTGGAACAAATTAATACCAGACAGAGAAACATTCATCGAAACATTGCTGATCCCGTTCAAATCATCAATGAGATCCGCCATTCGCCCTCCCCATCCAGATAGCGACGCTCGGTCATCCGGGAGTCCAGACTGCCAGTGGAGCCGCTGGTCCGAGTGCGAATAGAGGCCGAGAGGGAGCTTGGCTGTCCCACTGTTAATTCCACTAATGGAAGTTGGCTCGACCAATGTTCCGACATTGGCGACAAAGGCGGCCCGCCCATCGTCGAACAAACCATGGAGCTCAGCCATCTCCTTCTGGAGTCCAAGCTCCCGCCCATCGGGAAGAGTCGTGTTTAACGAAACAAGATCTTCAGCCGGCAGTGCGATCCCCTCCCTTGCCGCCAAATACTGACCATATCCTGCCGTATCAACCGGTGCTAGCATATTGAAGGAATCGCTCCCCCCAGAAAGAAAAACACAAACGAGAGCTTTGTAGTCGCCACTCGCCGGGCTAGACGCCGCCGAAAGACTTCCAGCCATCCGGAGATTTAGCATTGTCGAAATGACAGCGGACGAGCCCACTGAGAGACAACTCGCTTCACCTAAAAACTTTCGCCTAGAAATCGGATCTGTGAACATAGGGGTATTCATTTTAAAGTGGTGCACGCCATCGACTGACTCACTAGGTGAATTGCGGTTTTCACCCTGCGAAGATCGGTCGTTTGTGATTCTACCGCCGTGATGATCGCGCCCTTGGCAGCGGAGCTAAGTAAATTTCCCGTGAGTAATTCGGACACGTGACCCACCAGCGCCTCAGCGTCGCCGGCCAGCGCAAGCTCATCGGTATAATCTGGTTTTGAATGAATATGGCCACTGTCGATCGTGTAGCGGAAACGATTGTCGGAAAGAATCATCTGAGTCGCCGTTGATAGCTGAAGCTCCGGATTGACCACGCCATTTCCACGTAGCTCCCCCGCCGGAGAATAATCGGGCAGGTAAAAATTAAAGACCGAAGGTGCCAAGGTAGGAAATTGACCAAATTCGCTATTAATACTATAAGTGTCTACCCAATAACGGCCATTTGCGTCTGAGAAATTAAACGCCCTAAATACATTCAGAAGTCTGATAATTGGTTCCCTAACCTTCCCTCTAAACGGCGAGTAAGTTCCCAGATCAAGAGTCTCAGGATCGAGTAAGATGGCCTCGATAACCTTGTCAAGATTGCCCGTCATCCCATTTTCCTGAGCCCCCCAAGCATCGGAAACTCTCGCAATATAAGCGGGGCTAGGATTTGCACTGGTAAACCTCTGGATAAGAAGTCGTCCCACGAAAGGAGCGATGTTCGGATGCGCCGCCAGCATATCCAGCGCTGCTTGAACCTCCTCTTCCCCAGACTGGGTGCCATCTAAGACAACACCGTTCAGGAGCGTCTTCCCACCAGGCTCATGCTCGTCATCCCAGACCTTCATCGGATACCGGTAATCATTCCCCCTAGGGGAATCAAAGAAGCTCGTCGCCGTTTGCCCATTATTTGCCCGAGTAACGCTCATTCCCGTAAAAACCTTAGCCATCTCGGTAATCGTACTATTATCATAAGTCGGGATTCTCTCCCAGCTTGAATCGATCTTAGGAACCCCATTGGGATTCAACTCCCAAAGGCCGATGGTAAACAACTGCATAATCTCTCTCGCGAAGTTCTCGTCTGGGTATCGATTGATACTAGGATCACTTTTACGATTCTTCAGATGAGATAAATAATGTCCCATCACCGAGCTGTAAGTCACATCCTCAAGAATTTCCCGATATGGGGAAAAAGCTTTTTCGATAAAAATATCGTAGAAAACCGCCTGTGTCATCGAATTGTCGCCTACGACATTTCCCGCCTGCATGTTAACGACTAAGATCTGGCTTAGGGCATAAGCCACTCTCTGCCTCAGTTGGTCCTGCGCCACGTTGGCATTCCGCCACCAACCACTCCGCATAAGCTCGGATGAAAAGGAAAGCCCATTGGAGAACATTGTCGTTCTCGTCAAGGTCTCGGGAACTTGAAGCTGGTTTTCAATCCATCCATTGTAACCCAGCGCGCAAAACTCCGCAATTGAGTCCTTCGTCGGTCCGAAGGATGCCTTCTGCAGGAAGCGAACTGCTTCGGAACGAGTCGGCATCCGCTGCGCCAAAACCTGTCCGTCAGCTAAAGTAGCTCCCGTAGCGCTTTCAATTTCACGGAGAGCAGCCCTGAAGTCCGATTCTCCATTTTGGCCCGAGCTCTGGCTGTCGAAATCACTCCACCCCATTTGCGACTCCTCCCAACCCGTGAGCCCATCACCGTCATAATCGACATCCGAGACCGCAATCCGATAAATTTCTGCCTCCATAAGTGGATCTATCGTCACCTCATGGACGGCATTGAGGGATTGCACTGGGATTAACTCTTCTAGTTCCCATGCAGATGCTGAACGATTAAAACGTTCCAAGCGGTATAGCTTTCCCCCTAGACCAGGCCAGCGAAGTTTGACCATCTGCCCCACCTGCTCGAGCGGGAGTATCCTCACTAGGCTAGTCCTATCAAAAGGGTCGGTCCCGGCAATCCCTTCATCCCTGTTGCTCATCCCGTCACCATCGGCATCTCCACTAAGGTGAGAAACCGCGCCCGGATGCTTGAGCTTCCAGATCTCTGAGATTCCATCACCCGCGAAGTCGAGTCGAGCCTCCAAAACCACCGAGGACCCTACGAAGATTAATGCGCTGAGAAAAAGCGCTTGTTTGATTTTAAGTTCCATCAGAGCGATTTAAAAAACTAGTCCCCCGCCCGCTCATAAGCAAATTTTTATTAATTTCCCCTCAGATTCATTTCTTTTTGGAAAACAGGGCTTTAGCTATCCCATTATTTCCCTAGGCTCTCCCTATTACTTTATAAATTTCCCTGATGTTCTCCCGCAGCTTATCTTTCCTATTCCTCAGCAGCATCACTTCTGCTTGGTGCCAAAGTGGCCCCCTTGCTGACACCATTGTCGCTACGAACGACCCAGCACCAAGGGCGACGCGAGTCTTATACTTCTCGCAGCAGAACAACTCGCATCACAGACCTGCCGACTTCGTAAGTTCTGTCCGAGACGAATTCGGGCAGCAAGGTATTATCTTTGAGACCTCTATCCTAGCGTCGAAAATTTCTGATACGGGTCTCGCAGGTTACGATGGCGTTTTCTTCTTCGGTAATCACAACCCCCTGTCTTCCGCAAGTGAGCAAGCCTTAGTGGATTATGTCGAGGCTGGCGGTGGAGTGGTTGGAATGCACGTCTTCGCTTACGTCGTCCGAAATTCGTCTACCCTGAGAAATCTTCTAGGAGGGGGCTTTCATGGACACCATGCTATTTCCTCGTTCACGCCAGTCTTGATTCAATCGCCATCAGATTTTCCCTCGAACCTCGACGCTCACCCCTTCTTCCCCTTCTCAGGCACCGGGAATTATCAAAGTGATCCAACTCACCCCATTTTGGATGGTCTCGAAACCTACACCAGTTTCGATGAGCCTTATCTCCACGCCAATCTTAACCCTGACCTCATCCTCCTGAGCTATCGCGACGAGTCGAATGGCTGGGCTGAGCCCTACACTTGGGTGAGGCATCAAGGGGCCGGTCGAATCTTCTACCACGCAAATGGCCACGACTCGAGGACTTGGAACGAGCCAAACTTTCGTGACCTCATGATACGTGGCACCCATTGGGCCGCAAACAACAGTGGCGGAGGACCCCACGCCACGTTCTACCCTCCGATCATCTCCGCTGACGGGTCGATCCAATATTTCTCCTCTGCAGGAGGGGGGGGAAATACCAGCCTCGCGCTCTACAGCGAAAACGCTGAGACCGCCTCCACCGACCAGCAAATTCCGGGAAACGATGAATCATTCAAATATAAGCTAGATGCCGCGCTCTTCCACAGCCGGTCCGATAGCGGCGACGCCGCCTTCAATGCCTCAGTAGAAAAAAATTCCTCCATTTTTGGTGCTCTCTTTGCAGGACACCCCCGCTACCCCACCATGATCGCCCGTGCCGGAGGTCAAAGCGACTCTCTCGTAGCTGGCTTCAGCTATCAAAACGGGCAGAGTTTTCCATTTAAAAGTAATCAAAGCGGCGCGATCCTCTACTTTGCTGAGATTGAAGATTCGGCCGGCCTAAATCAAAAATCGGGAATTGCGCTTCATAATACAGGGAGCACCCAGCCGCTCCTTATCGAGGGCGACTCGCTCGCAACTGACCCCAACCTAATCGTGCAGGACCTGAGCGGTGCAAGATTCGGCATCACCGATTCCGGTAGGATTTCGGTGATCGCAGAGCTTCAAGATGGGCAAGCGAGCACCGAGGTGCACCTCCTAGCGGGCACCCAGAACACACTCACTTCTTGGGTCAGAGCTGGCGCGGTCGTGAACGAAATCTCAGGTGATCCCATCATCGACCAATTCGAGTCCGCGACCCCTCTCAACGCGGGTTCAGTGGTTTTCGCTGCCAAGGTCGCTGGACCAAGCACCACCTCGTCCAACAACCAGATCATTGCCTCAGCCGATTCGGGTGGCAATATCGCCCTCCTCTTTCAAGAAGGAACTGCGATCGACTCACAGAATGTTTCCTTCCCGGAATCGGGAATAGTGCTCCGATCGTGGGAGAACCGCAGCATCGCGCTGGGAACAGTTTCTGGAAATTCGGCCCTGCTCGAACTTCCCACGGGAGGCGCTCCCCGGCTTCTTCTCGTCGCCGGCGAAAGTCTATCTATTGATGGATCCGTTCGGACGCTTCTATCGATCAATTCGGCCTCTCTAATGGCCTCTGCTAAAGATGTGCTCATTCCAGCGACCTTCCTTGAAGCCGATGGACTGACCACAACGGAGTGCCTCCTCCACATTGGACCAGCCGGGATTCCCCGCCCCGTCATGATGAGCGATTGGCAGATCGAAACATCATCAGGGCCACTCATCGTCGACACCGTTTTCTGTAGCCAAGTCGAATCCCCAGGATCAGGATTGAACGCGTCAGGGGAAGCGGCCTTCATGGTCCGCAGCGCGAGTGGCTCTGAAGCCATCATGAAAGTTTCAAACCTCGATGACCTTGATCAGGACGGGATTTCAGATACCATCGAGACGGCCTTTGGCGGCGATCCCACCATCTACTCAGCCCAGCTCCCGGAGGGACTACCCATTATTTCCAGCGTTGGCGCTAGCGACGTCGAGTTCTCCTTTTGGCAAATTCAGTCCTCGCCCCTTACCGATAACTACCGCGTTGAAGCAAGCGCAGATCTCCAGATGTGGACTGAGATTAGTGCCAGCTTCACTCCTGATCCTGACCAAACCGGAGTAAGTGCAGGATATATCCGAATGAACGTCGTCCTCCCGGGAGCTTCAACGACTCGTTTCTATCGCTTTGCTCTTTAGACCTGTAAGCTACCCCTTACAGAATCATGAAAAACGCATGAATCCTAAAGGCTGTTCCACGCTTGTAAGATCGTAGAATCGGTCCAGCTGCGGCAGCACCAAGGGGAGCTCCGCTCGGGATATCCCGAACCAGCAAGCCAACTCAGCAAAATATTGGTCGACTGAAGTCGTCGGCAAGATACGCCCCCTTCCTACATCAAGAGGATTGTCGGGATAGAGGTCAGGATAGTCGCCGTAGATTTGCTGTCCGTTCACCGCGCCACCAAGGACAAGTTGATTACCACCCCAGCCATGATCACTTCCCAGACCATTGGAACTAAGTGATCTGCCGAAATCTGATGCCGTAAAAGTCGTGACTGATTCGGACAAGCCCGCATCATTTAAAGCACCCTGAAAGTTAGCGAGAGCCGTGTCCAATTCGCTCAAAAGTTTGACGTGAGGATTCAGAAGTTCCGAGTGAAGATCCCACCCTCCCGACATCACAAAAAATGTCTGGCGCTTGAGGCCGAGAGCGCTTCGTGCCTGGATAACTTCGTATACCATCTCCAGCTGAGAACTCAGGCCGTTGGCTCCAAAGTCCGGGCGACTCACGTCCGCCTGCTCCAATGCTGAACTAAAACTCTCATTCAACTCAACCGCCCTTCTCTTTCGATTGAGAAACGTTTCTTGCAGTTTGTTCTCATAAGCGAGGTCAAACTGGCGGCTCACTGCCTCTCTGCCATGCCGCCATCTTGCTTCATTCCACTCGAAGAGACCCTGCGAACCATTAGGCCCAATAACGTAGGGAATACTCTCAGATGTCGTTTGAAGTTGGTTTACTCCATTTACTGAGATAGCCGAAGCGTAATGGTTGATTTCACTCGTCGATCGGACCAAATCCGACACCCTTCCCAGCCATCCCGTCTTTGAAGTTCGGTCTGCCATCCCAGTCTGCCACTGCCTTTGTTGGTCAGAATGCGAAAATAGCCCCTTCGGCAGAAGGGAAGCATTAGTATCATAATCTTCCCGCGAAATCGGACGCTGGAGAATTCCCATATTAGCGACGAAGGCCAATTCTCCTGCGGTGTAGCTATCCCTCAACCGCAATAAATTAGGATGCAAACCGAGTTCCCTTCCCTGCTGCGATGATCCCGATAGAGAAAGAAGGTCGGTTCTCGGTAGCGCTAAATCCCCACGAGCGTCAGCATATTCCGCATACTCCGATTCCCCCCGGGGGACCAACATGTTAAACGAATCGTTACCCCCTTGAAGAAACACGCAAACAAGAGCCTTGTAGTCACCATCGTCCGATACCTCATCGGCTGCCAATCTTCCCATAAGATTGAGATTTAGCATCGCGCCCAAGGCCGCTTGACCTCCCGCAGCTGCGCTGGTCGACTTGGCGATGAAATTACGCCGGGATAATGATTCTTTCATTTCGTTTTTCGTTTAGGTCATCGCAAAATGGTATACTCAGGCGAGGTCATCACCAAATAAATTGCGGTATGGAGTCGTTTCAAATCTGAATGGTTTAATTCAGGACGAAGAGCGTCACGAATAATTTGTTTACTTGATTCTGTTAAGGTCCCGTATGTGAAAATTTTATCGAGGTGATCGATTAGAGCATCAAGGTCTCCGAGCATCTCGAGTTCAGATTCAAATTGATATTCAAAAACCTCACCCGTTCCTGATGCCACTTCATAGCGGTTAATCCCATACTCGATACTAAACCTTAGCGTGTTGGCCCAACCCACGGAACGCAGGGGGGTGAGTATCTCGAACTCCGGCGCAACCAAATTATTATCCCTCAAAAAGCCCTCTGGTGAGTAATCCGGACTAAAGAAGTTAAACACCGTAGGCGACATGAGTGGAATCTGCCCTAGGCTGCCAAGGGCCATGGTCGTGTAAATGGGATAATTACCGAGCTCGTTCTGAGCAGAAAATGCTCTGACTAAGTGGACTAGGCTGATATAAGGTTCACGCATTTTTCCGAAATCACTCCGATTTCTAACCAGACTCCCTCTTGCCTCCGGGTCCAGAAGAATTGCCCGGATGACTGAACGAAGATTACCAATTTCACCATTCCCGTCGTCATAGTAGGCATTAGAAACTCTTTCAATATAAGCGGGACTAGGATTGCTGGTTACTAAGCTTTGAATCAGGCGTCGGCCGATGAAAGGACCAGCGTTCGGGTGAGTTGCCAAGTTCTCGATCGCCCGCCGAACATCTTCGGCAGGCGCAAGATTTGCTGGTAGATACCCACCGTTAACGAGAAACTTCTCCCCGCTATCGTGTTCGTCTTGCCATATCTGCATTGGAATATCTCGACTGAGCACGTAGTCAAGAAAGCTGCTTCCTCCTCCCCAGCCGAAGCCGGTCATCACTTTGGCCAGCTCCGTAATGTGAAAATTAGAGTAGGTAGGGATAGGGCTACCCTCACCATCTAATTTAAAACTTCCATCTCGATTTAACTCCCATAAGCCGATTGAGAAGAGCTGCATCACTTCTCGGGCGTAGTTCTCGTCTGGGTAGATTCCTTTTTCTTGGTTTTCTTTTCGGTTTTGTAAGTGCCCGAGGTAGGTCCCCATTCCTATATTGAAGGTGACTTTTTCAAGAAGATCCGCGTAATTGCCGAAGGCCCCTTCAACTAAGAGGTCGTAATAGGTGCTCGCAACAGCAGAATTTCCTCTCACAAAATCAGAACCTTGTCCCGAAATCACCAATATTTCGCTGAGAGCGAATGCTACCCGCTGCCGGAGTTGATCTTCGCCACTGACAGCTGCCCGCCACCACCCTCTTCTAAATAAAAGTTCATTTTCGACTGCGCCCGACTCCACTTCCAGAGCGATAGCCTCGCTGATCTTGGACGGCGGGAGATTCATTTGAACCTCGATCCACTCACCAAATGTCTGGCCGCTATTCTCAAGCTCGTCTATCTCTTGAGCTTTTGGTCCAAATGTTGCTTGGTTTAAAAAGCGTGACACCTCCGAACCCGATCGCTGAACGCCCTCCATCAAGGTGCCGTTGTCGAAGGTAAAAGGGTATCCTGACAGAACTCGGTCAGCGGCCCATGATAGATCGCCCCCGCCAACGATTCCTGAACTTGCCGAATTGGCATCGTCGAGACCTAATTGTCGCTCCTCCCAGGCAGTGAGACCATCACGGTCTGAGTCAATAATTTGGCGGACCCTGTAGTATCGTCTTAAGTCGATATCCAGATCAAAAGGACACCAAAATACCATCTCTCCGTCCACGGTCGTGAGGAATTTTTTTTCAGTAGTCCAGTCGGAATTGGCTCCCCCGAGCGTCTCGGATGATTCGATAACATAGCGATTATCTTTTAGGATCTTCACCTTCAATTCGAGTTCGTTAAGCTCGAAGTCAAAACTATACTCATTGAGACCAAAATAGGAGTTTGCGTCCCATGGGTCAGATCCTACTAGACTTTCTTCGAGGTTAGTATGACCGTCGCCATCGGAATCCTCCTGCAAGGGCACTCCTACCGCTTGGTAATAGGACTCCCAAACATCACTCAAGCCATTTTCGTCTAGATCCAATTGCGCGGGTAAGGGGCCTGAGATCATTGCCGCGAGCGCCAATGCCTTGAGGTAATTAAGGGAATAGCAAAAATTAAGCAACATAGAGTATTTCGAGTGATTCATCTTTTACTGTAGATCAGTGAAATTCGGCATTCGCAGCTTTAAGCACGCCGCTAGATTCTTTAGACCAAAAAAAAATGCAACTCGAAATGAGCTGCATTTTATAGAATAGAGGAAAGAACAGTATTTGATACTTTCTTTAGCCTAAAGAGTTTTCCAAAATACGTCGGATTTTAGAGGAGGCTTGGCCATCGCCGTAAGGGTTCTGTAAGCGACTTCTCCGCTTATACTCAGCCTCGTCGTCGAGCAAAATCTGGACCTCTTTGACAATCTTGTCAGGCTGCGTTCCGACCAGCAGACACGTTCCAGCATCGACTCCTTCTGGCCGCTCGGTCGTGTCGCGCATTACGAGAACTGGCTTTCCTAGACTAGGAGCCTCTTCTTGAACCCCACCGGAATCACTAAGCGCAAAATGACAGCGATTCATCAGCCAAACAAAATCCTCGTAGCCAGCCGGCTCAACGAGCGCGATCTGCTTAATGCCCCCAAGCTGCTCAAGAACAGGTTTCCGAACGGCAGGGTTGAGGTGGACTGGATAGAGAATTCCAACCTCAGGGTTAGCGTCGGCAATTTTCTTAAGTGCTTCGCAAATATCGTCGAATCCTGAGCCATGCGACTCCCGGCGATGAGCAGTTACCAGAATCCAGCGCTTTTCATCATGCGACAGATAGCTGCTCACGAAAGTCTCTGGGATGTTGAGTCTCTTTGCCACCCCGCTGGTTCGGTCCTCGCCTTGGTTGACCTTACTACTCATCCAAAGTAGAGAATCAATTACGGTATTTCCTGTGACGTGGCATTGACGCTCGTCAATTCGTTCGCTCACGAGATTGCCTTTGCTCACCTCGGTGGGGAGGAAATGCCATCGGCAGAGAGGAGAGACGAGCCGCCTGTTCATCTCCTCAGGCCACGGGGAATACATGTCATAAGTGCGTAAGCCAGCTTCGACGTGCCCTACCGGAATTCCGGCGTAGAATGAAGCCATCGCCGATGCTAAAACACTCGTAGTATCTCCCTGAACCAATACCGCCGAGGGTTTGCTTTCCTCGAGGAAATTCCCGACGGCCTTCAGGACGCGCGCAGTCAATTCGTTCAGTCCTTGGCCTGGCTGCATCAGTTCAAGGTCATGATCGGGCTCGAGATCGAACGCAGCAAAGGCTTGCGCGAGCATCTCACGATGCTGGCCCGTAGAAAGAAACAACGGTTCGAGACTCTCAGACTTCTTGAGCTCCATGTAAACCGACGCCATTTTTATAACCTCGGGGCGCGTCCCCGCCACTACGACAACTTTACGTTTTTCAATCATAACTATTTATCCAAATTTGAGACTCGACCTTTAAGCTTCTCGAAAAAGTTTTCAACTTTCCCTACGATTGCCTCCCAAGAATATTCTTCTTTAACACGTTGGTAACCAGCAAGGCCCATTTTCTTCGCCTCCTCGGGGTGATCGAGAAACCACGTGAGTTTCTCGGCCAAAATTTCCGGGTCTTGCTCAATCATCACCCCATCAACCCCATCCCTGATCGTAAGGAAAGGGATCTTGCATGAGATGACGGGCTTTTTGAGAGCCCATGCCTCGATGTAAACCCCTCCGATGCCCTCTTGTCGCGATGGCAAAGCGAACACATTGGCAGCAGAAAGAGCTGCGACTTTGATGGGATCGAAAGCATCTATTCGAGGGATATCGACGATCCGCGGATCATCGATCTTTGCGAAAACTTCCTTTGTTCCCGGGTAATGTGGCCCGATAAAGACGAAGCTGGTGTCTGGATGTTTTTCCCAAACGCGGGGTGCCGAATCGATCAAAGTATCAAAGCCCTTGTATTCCAGCTTCTGTCCGAGAAAGAGGACCATTTTTTCTTTGATTCCGTAATCCTCCCGAAATTTAGCTTCGTCATATTCCTCCGCAAGAAGAGGACCCACTCCGATCAAGAGAATATGATCTTCCTTCACCCCCAGACGAATCATTTCATCTCGCTCGGCCGGGGTGAACACGACAACCCCATCGGCCTTGCGCAGAAGTCGGAAAAAATTTCTCATCACGACCTGTCCCACTTTGCTCTGCATCCGAGGGCTGTAATTGGGGCATATAACAAAAGGAACCCCGTGTTTTTTCGCCAAGTGGTAGGACGCCCACGAAAAGTGCTCCCGGCCAATCCGGATGTTCATCACGATATCCGGCTTTCCGGGCATCCCCTCCATCTTATTGGCAAAATAGCGGCTAATTAAAGGATAGCCGATCTCAGGAAGGGGCATGCAAAGTGGTAGAAGCGGCGCCATCCACGCACGGGCTAGCGCGGTAGGCTGATAGCGATGAACGGTGATTGGTCCGGCCTCATACGAATCATCGCCCCAAGGCGCCTTCAGGGTCGAATCAATCAAATACCGATTCCGATGATCTTTCCACTGCCCGCACCCTGTCACCTCATGACCGCGCTCCGCGAGCATCTTGCCGATGGTAAACCAGTGAAGTTGGGCTCCCCCCATACTGGGGTAAAATGCCGTCGATGTTTGGAAGATATTCATGAAATTAGGCCGTGTTGGGGGAATTTAGGAGCTTTTCGTAGAGGGAATCCATCTGGTCACCTACCGCATCCCAGCTGTAGCGCTGAATCACCCGCGCCCTCGCTGCTTCTCCTAGAGAAACTAAAAGACCGGGATCCTCAACGCTTCGGATAATAGCGTTTTGATAGTTTTTCTTGAGTTCTTCGTAGTCCGCCCCAGAGATTTTAAGGCCGCAGTCAGCTGTAACGATTTCTGATGGTCCGCCATTATCAATAACAATCGGGGGGACGCCTCGAACCATCGCTTCCATAAGCGCAAGGCCTGTCGTTTCCCTCAGACTAGTGAAAAGAAAGGCGTGACAGCGGGACCAAAGTTCATCCATCTCCTCGTCCGATAACCACTCCGCGAACTCAATTGGCTCGTCCAAATTCTTTCGTTTGATGAGATCGCGGTAATAACCCTTCAAAGGGCCATCCCCTGAGATAACGACTTTTATCCGCTCGAAGATGTCGGGACGGCTCTCACGGATGGATTCGAGAACGTCGAGAAGAATCTCAAGACCTTTGTGATCAACAAGTCGACCCACCCAGCGAAAGACAATGTTGCCATCGACGGAGGGAGCCGGACGCGCAGGAGCAAGCCCCGTCCCAATCTGGAGGCCCACAATCGATTTGTCGCGCGCCTTTGTTGGGAGACAGTCTACGTTCGCCCCGTTGGCCAAGACGATGAGATCTGCTTTTGAGGTGGTCAGATTACCAATGGGATTCCAGCGAAAGAACCGGACACCAAAATTCCTAATTTTCTCCGTGAGGGGATTTTTGATGATTCTCGTAGCTGACCGAGGAACAGTTTGCAATCCGCCGATCGGTCCCAGAATAGACGGGACAGAGAGAAAGGGCACAAAAGATCCGCGAGTGAGACTCATAAAACTCACATGGTGAGCTAATTTAATGCCGCGTTTTTCTACAAGGTCTCTGGCTTTGAAGTAGGCTAGGAACTGCCACGCAAGATAGTAGACGTTCATCGCGAGGCTCCCTTTCTTAAAGCGCAAAATCCAATCCGGATAGTCGACATACTCGAAGCAGAGATTAGCAAGCGGCGTCTCTTCAAGGAAGCGATCAATCGCTAGGCGTCTCGACCTCCGGGTCACGACGGTTACCTGATAGCGTTTTGCCATCTGAAGAGCCCAGTTCCAACCTACCGCCGCTTCTGAACCCCTGCCGGGTTCACAGCCGTAGGCTGAGATCAAAATGGGAGTTTTCTGGTGATCGCTCATCGTGCTAGCAGGCTCTCGGCGTGAGGATTGGACCATTCAGAAAAGGCGTAAATTGATCGAGCTGATCGCCCATGCTAAGTAAGTAGGTCTTAATCAACAATTCCTCGTAACCGGCCCAGCCAACAAATTCCAAAAACTCTCTCATCTGCTCATCGTTTCTGAGAAGCTCGAGGGCGTATTCGATCGTCTCGCGAGGCTCTCGGCGGTCAATCAAAGAAGCTTCTAGAATAAGAAAATGGATGAGATCCCAGCCCGGCACGTCATCAAGAAGCCCGAATTCCCAGTCGATTACGATGATGTCACCGGCTAAGGTTTTGAGGATATTCCAAGGAGCAAAGTCGCCATGCCGGAGAGAGCTTCTTAAGGGAAGCTGAGCCGAAGCTTTTTGCTCCTCCTCGGTCAGTTCCGCCATAACATCGAGCCACGACTTTGATTCTCTAAACTGCTCGCTCTTTTCCGGTGACGCCCATCCTCTGAGGATCGTAACCGCTTCCGACCGAGAAAAAACTACCGAAGGATCAACTTCGTAAAAGCTAAGCGTAAAGGCATCCCATTCCTCTTCATTCCAGATGTCGCCGATCTGAGGGATTGCCGGGAAGGCCTGCTCTGCGTCTTTGAGCGAGACGAGGAGGTGAGACTCCCGGACGATTTTTTCACGCGCCTCTGTTGTTGTCCCCACTTTGGCAACTCGCTTTTCACCGGCCGCGTTCTTGACTAGGAGGAGACCGCGGCGCTCTTTCTGCGAAGGGTTTCCTAGAAGAAGGCCCAGAAAAGTGGCTTCGTTGTCCTTTGAAATTTTCTCGATTGGACTCGCCGGAACCAATTCAAAATCCCCCGTCTTGAGAAAGCTCCGAAGAATCGGTAGTTTCGTCAGCGCTCGGACCACCAGTTTCGCCAACGCTCGCTGAGGAAAATATAATGCCAGCCCGTCCCGGAACGCCTCAGCATCCTCAGGAAGAACCATGAGAACATGGCCGCCTCTCGAGAAAACTTTTCGGCGATGGTTCTTCTTCGTCGGAGCTGAGACCTTGAGTCCAAGCGAGGCCAAGAATGCTCGGTCCAATTCGTTCATCCAAAGTATTTACGATACATCGCCAAGGTCTTCCGAGCGGTCATCTCCCACGTGAGCTGCGTTGAGACATACTCGTGATTCGCGCGACCCATTTCCGCCCACTGGCTTTTTTTCCGCAGCGCCTCCGCAAGAGCATCCTTAATTTGCGAAACCTCAGGGTTGAAGACCCAGCCGCCCCCAGCTCGCAGAACGTGGCTGGCTGCTCCGGCGCGGGTTGACACTAATACCGGGCGAGAGGCCAGCATCGCCTCAACGATAGTAAGACCGAATCCGTCGAAGCGGGACGGCAGAATTACCACGTCAGCCTCCGAGTGAATCACCAAGGAATGCTCGGGGCGCGGTCCAGTAAAGGTAATACGATCCTCCATTCCGGTCCCTTTTGCTAAGTCCTCGAGCTCTCCCCTATCCTCCCAATCGTTTCCGGTCAGGACGAGATCGACTTTCTCCCCGGGATTTTCCTTCACATATTCTGCAAAGGCATGGATGAGAAGGTCCAGACCCTTATGATTACGATCCATCCGACCCATATACTGAATACGAGACCGGGCTGCGCTCCCGGGTTCATGGGCATCCTCCGGGATCTTGCGAACCGCTCCCAACTCGCAGCCGTTAGGGATCACCTCCGTCGGAACTGAAAATCCTTTCTCTCTCAAGGGCGTCTCATGTTCGTCAGCTAAAAGTTGAACCGCAGCCGCATTCTGAATGGTATGTTTCTCAAACAGGTGCCAGAAGACCCATTTTCGAAATGCGTGATGCTGCGTAAGCTCAGGAACGTAAGGATCGTGCGGAACAAAAATAAAGGGCATCCCAATTCGAGTCAGGTGCTGCCTCAGCATCCCCACCTTTGGATGATACGCACCGTGAAAAACAACCCCATCTAACTGATGAATATTATTTTCCAAATCCAGCAGGAGCTGTCTCGGAAGACTCATCCGGTTCCGGGAAGCATGCGGGTAATGAAGTAACTCTTCATCGCCCGAGAGGTGATTGAGCTGCGTGCGCAGGGTGATGATGGGACAGCTCCCGGGAGCCAAGATGTTTAGCTCCCGCGAAAGCCCTCGGCAATAGGCCGTGATCCCTTCTACCGAGGGATAGTGTGGTAAAAATTGCGCAACCCGCAGCGGCCGGTCAGGATCTATCTTTCTAGGCTCCGGCGCTATGCCAAGAAAGAAATTACGGACTTGGCTGTTCACATCAGCAATCACCTCATTCAGAGGTCGATTGACATCGATTATCCGTCCTTTTTCCCCGAGCTGTCTTCCCAAAGCCTTATACCTTGTTATTTGATTACGAAGCACCTCCAGCGGGACTTCTTTTTTACGAGGGTAGATCACTTCTGGATCACCCGAGAGAATAAAGACCAGATCAGGCTTGGGATAGAAGCGGAAAATCTTACGTGCAAGACCTTGGCTCGCTCCGTAGCGATAGCGAATAGGATCGACCAAGAGATCGTTGTAATAGCGGTCCGAGACGACTACTGAAGTCTTAGCTCTCGCGTGCCGCAAGACCGTAAGAGAAGCGAGCCACCAATCCCAAAAGAGCATCCCGAGTTTTGCGACCGACTCAAACCAGCCACGGGGAGGGTTCGCATGAGGATCACTAACCGGAATCCCGAGATTTTCTCTCCCTTTAAGCCCATAGGGACGCCAGTGCATCATCCGCTGCTGAAGACCCATGAGAGCCAACTGCTTACTCATCCCCTCAATCACGGTCGACTTACCACTGCCATCTGGCCCCAGGAAAGCGATAAGCGGAAGGGCCGGCTGCAAGTGATGCCTCGCCTCGGTCCACCAGTGCCGGGCCATTCTCGAGAGGGTATCTCCACCCGAACGCCTAAAATTTTTCCAGACCAAAGCTCGCCGGATCGCGGAAATGTGATTTTCACTCTTAGCGGCCTCTCCCGCCAAGGCCCACGTCATCATCTCATCAGCCCATGCCGCGCCGAGCGCCCATGACAGCGCATCACGCATAAAATCCCCATCTTCACGGGCTGCCCGACAGATAATCCCGTCATACTTCGCCTTGTAAAAGCCACCCCAAAGCAAGCTAGTTAACCACGAGATCACGCCATCATGTCCCAGGCGAGGTCTCCGGATTCCATCATCGTCCAATCTGCCGTGAGAAACGACATTCTCCACACTGGCATAGGCACACCCATTCCATTCGAGAGCAGGGAGCACATCGATCTGCCCCCAATCAAAGTATCGCTGATGAACATAAGTTCGCTTGATAGTAACGAGTGGGCGCCCGAAATTCTTCAAGATCCTGTCGCCAATTACCGCCCCGCCTCGTTGGAGAAAATCAAAGTCTCCTTCAATCTCCTTCTCTAACAACCCGTGAGGCCTTAGAAGCACGACACCCGGGAGTGACCCCAAATCTTTTATTAAATTTTGCTCCATGAGATTAAGAAGACCCCCCTTGCGGGGTGTCCCGTCCCAACTGCGCTAACGAACGATTATCGCAATCGTCCCTCCTTTTTTCCGCTTGAGAAATTTATACTGACACTTCTTACGATCCACAAAGTCAAGAACGCTATTATTCATGCTTGAATCATCTGAAATAATATAACCGCCCGGCTTCACTAATTCCCATGCCCGCTCAAATTCAGCTGTCATATTACTGTAGGTATGGTCACTGTCGTGGATAAAAATATCGACTGATCCTTTTTGAGCTACCTTGGGAAGAAGAGCCTTGCTAGGTCCTAAGTGGAGCTCCCAGCGGCTATAAAGACTCTCAGGGACCAAACGCCCAATCCCGACACGATGCTTTTTCTTAAAAGGAGGAAAGTCGATACTGATGAGTTTTCCTCGTTCATTACTCTCGAGGGCATTAAGAATGGTGAAAGAGGAACCCCCAATCCAAACACCCGTCTCTACGATAAGATCCGGGTTGAGGGCTCTAGTGAGAAAGTATTGCAGCCACGTTAAACTAATATCCGCTGTTGCGTGGAAGTCGACCTCAGACGAGAGGCTGTTCTTAACCCTCTCAAAATCGGCTTCCCACTCTTGAAATTGATTCTCTGAGCCCTCTGGAAAAAATGAAAGGGCCTCCTCTAGGGCCTCCGACTGAGCGTCGATTTCAGGAATGCGCGCCTTATGCGAACCATCCTGTCTGCGGTAGATCCTCGATAAGACCCGTCCAATGACCAAAGTAGCTAACGAGGGAGTTGATGAGGGAGATTTCATAATGGTTTTTGCGGGATATTTTGGTTGGAGAGTTGTTAATATTTATGAGCCTGAAGCAGTCGTTTAGACCTTCTTTGGAAGATCGCTAAAAGCGCCTTTCTGATACCTTCTCGCCATGATTCGAAGGGCTCTGAATGTTGAGCAACGTCCCTAGACAGAAAAGACACTTTCTCCCCTTCCTCCAGCTTTATCGTCAGATCAGACTTTATCGGTCTGGGGAGAAGTCTGTTTGAGAAAATAAGAACAACTTGGAGACAAGACAAGCGCAGTAATTTTCTCGGAGATCCTCTATCCTCGCCGTCCCCGATCACCTCGATTCGATGAAACACAAGCTTACTGACCTCGGATTTTAAAATTGCTAGGAAGATTTGCACCTGCTTCGGATCAGTCCCCCAAACCTCGATTACTGGAGCCCCTTGCTGGGGCGCGATGTTTACGACCCACTGTTTTTGGAATGCGCTTATGAGCCGCCTAAATCTCCCCGAATTTTTCAAAGCATATTGATAGCAAGCTTTACGCAGATCAGTCAGATGCACTTCTAGACTAGTGAGGTCTCGCTTTTTTATGGCGTTCAGAATCTCTGGTCTTTCCGAACCCGAAACCCTCTTCAGAACAGCCGGCAGAGTAGCGAGTTCCGCTTCCGACATATCAAGGTAACCCGGCTTTCTCTCGAAAGCCTTTATTCCCGACGACAAGCCATTAAGGAGAAACTTCTTAGCAACTGCTCCACCGAGATCTTCCCAAAATGGACCTCTTCGAACTAAGGCCCCATCTGTCCCAACCCCCTCGACAACCCAAGTAAAAGCCCATTGAAGATGCTCGAACAGATCGACTTGAAGCGACTCGATCGTTCCGTCCGCTTTTTCTTTAAAGGCAAGAACCCACCAAATCCAACCTTGGCAATTGGGGAGGACGATCCACCCATCTGGAGTAAGAACATCAACAACGATCTGAACAGCCTCTCGAAGCCTGCCTTTTTCCACTACGATGTCCAAATCTCTCCCGACGCTAACCGGGTAATCTTCCAAACCATTTGTGACTGCCCATAGGAGCCCCTGCGCAGTCCAACGCTCGGCTACTTTCTCTAACGCCTCAATTTTCAAGCAGATTTCTTAGCTAATACTCTGTCGATAGGCATCCTCAATCGTTCGAGCAATCACATCCCAAGTCATGCGCTCTTCCACGATCACGGCCGACGCCTCTAAAATCTTTCTTCTGTCCTCGTCTGTTAACTTTTGAGCCCGAGAAATGCCTTCCGCGATTCCTCTTTCGGTCGCCGGAAATACTACTCCGGCCTTATTTGGTGCGAGAAGCCCGGCCGGGTCGGATGCAGGGGTAACGAGACACAGTTGGCCAGCCGCCATCGCTTCGACTACCGCAAAGGGAAGCCCTTCCCAACGGCTGGGATAAATGAAGCCCTCGGCACCCATCAAAAGATCATACTTCTCAGCGCCAAAAGCGGGGCCATGAAGATGAAAGGAATCGGAAACTCCCTGCTGTGCAATCATAGCCTCAATTCGATCTTGGGACCCTTTCCATTCAGGACCTATTAAAACGAACCCGAAATTTTTCGCCCTTTCACCAAGGCTAGCCACCGCGGAAATCAGGAGATCGAGACCCTTCTGTTCAATATCCAGCCTGCCAACAAAAACGCAGGTGAACCGATCTTTAAACCTTGGGATGATCTTCTTCAGGTAGCTGGTGTCATACTTTGACGGAAGAGTAGCAGGATCGATTCCGTTGAGAGCTTCCACAATCGGTGCCTTGACTCCATAGTGAACGATTTCTTCACGATCTCCAACTGAGTGCACAAAGGCAGCACGGTTGAGGTAGGGACGCTCTAAGAGATATTTATAGGGAAGCTTCAGCCAAGGCCTCCGTTTGAGGAGAACCCGCGCACAGTTCCCGTTCGGAGTCACGAGGTAGGGAATTCCCAATCTCCTAAGTAGACGAGCGATGCTAATGTTTCCAGGAACGTAGGCCGAATGGAAATGAACGACATCGGGTGCAATCTGATCAATCAGTTCAGACACCTCCGCAGGGCAGGAAAAACAACTTCTGAACGGTTTGACACGATGAAGAATTACTCCCGGTATCTCAATTAGATCTTTGACCGTTTCTGAGACAAGGTGGACTTCGTGGCCCATTTTCCCAAGCTCCTTGGTCAGAAAATAAATTGTCTTGTCAACTCCATTGGCCGTATCTGGATTGCAGCGGCCTTCGATGAAATGCAATATTTTCATAAAAACGATATGATGGAGAGTCGCCTTCTTCGCCCTATCAGAGCTTCGTTAGAGGCCTAAGCTCTTTCGGAGAGATTTTGGTAGATTTTCTCGGCACGGGCTAAGAGAGGACCTAGTGCCTCGCTCTTTAGACGTTCACTGATCTCCTTCTTATAACGGTTTCTCTCTTCAGAAGGTTGAGATTGATGGACTTTGCCGAAAGCTTGCTGACTGATTTCTTCCAACCGGATTTTTGCCTTCTCCTGCATAGGTAAATGCTCAAACGAGCTAAGCAATCCCTCGAATCTCTCATTCACATCAGCAACGACTTCATTCCCGTCTCGTATGAATTTCTCGAATCGCGCGAGCGCATAGGAATTTTTGGGTAATTCTAAAACTTGCTCGTAAAAGGAGATCCAGTCTAACAGTCCGTCTTCAAGGGGAACGTTTTTGTCGTAGGCCCCGTAGGCCAAGACTGTTTCCCTAGGATTCCTCACGACCACGATAGCTGGAATTTTCCTTCTCACTCCCTCCTTTATATGAGCAGCAGAATGAAGATGATGGGACATCTGAAGGTCAGGGGATTGAGTGACTTCAAGAAGATCCACAAAAAACGAGTTTCCTGATCGGGGAAACCCATCGACTACCAATTTCGTATCCTCTGAAACGACGATAGCCGGAGGGTGACGGCCATCATCGCGAACTGTCGACTTTTTCACTTATACCATTAGAAATGGAAGGTGAAGTGCTGGATATCGTCTGATAAAGCGGCGTAATTTGTATCTAATTATTTAAATTACTCTTACTCAGATTTCTCACCGAAAAGGACTTCGAAGTTTTCTTTAGTCATGAAACTCTCCCGTGATTTCGCCTAGCTCTTAAATAACAGAGGGTCTTATCGCCGAGGACGACCAGTCTCACAATTTTTCTTTTAATCAGTTTGAGAACGCCCTTTCCTTCTCCGCAGTAGGATGGGAACCGTTCCAACAAAGAAAGGCGCTCTTGCTGATGCCTTGGAGTTACGATACCCGATTGGATGTGAGCAGCGGTCTTGTTATCGGCTATTCGGAAGGAAACGACTTCTCGGTTCAGTCTCTTGACTCTCAATTTCTGACCTACCCTGAGCATCCACTCAGTGTCCATGATCATGTGGAAATCTTCGTCTAAAGGATGATCTTTCAATAGCGACGTGCGAAATAAGGAGCCCGTTGAAGGCGCGACAAATCCTCCCCATTTGGTCATCCAATAGCGCCACTTAGGCTGAAAAATAGTGCGAATCTTATTACTATCGGCATCAACAAAGACGGTATAGCCATAAGCCATGTCGAAACTTTTCCCATCATTCTCGACGAATTCTAGTAAAAATTTTAAGGCACCCGGCACCAGGAAATCGTCGACATTAAGCCACAGAATCCATTCTCCTCGCGCCCGCTGAAATCCTTTATTGAGAGCGTTACTTTGGCCAGAGTCCGGTTCAATCGTTACATTGACCTGAGGATGACTCTCAAGAACTTCATGCGTCTCGTCATCAGAACAGTTATCAATAACAATGTGTTCTATTAGGCCCGAAGGAACACCCGAAAGACTTTCAAGACATTCTCTTAAATAGCGGCCTTGATTCCAAGAAGCGCTGACAACAGAGATCAGTGGAGTAGTCATTGGAATTGTTGGAGCACCGTTCTTTAGTTCTCTGGTGAAGGTAGCGAGAAGGCCAAAAAGTGGCTTTTGGTGGCCGAAATTATTTCGGTCTTACCGGAATGTTTTTGAGAAAAGTTCCAATTATAATGAGAGAATTGGGGTCACCATTACCCGGCTGACCCTGTCACTTGCAAGGGAGGGTCTTCAGCGAGGGAAGCTTCGTATGCTTCTTCCTCCTCCGCACTTCGAGTTCTCAGGAGAATCAACATAGTGACGAAGAAGAGATCAAGCCAACCCCCGGCGAAAATCTCGAGTGGAAGTTTTACCAGATAAAAAATGAAGACACAGAACGCCGCAGTTTGAGTCGCACTAGAATAGCCCCGCATTTTACTTTTCTTGTAAATGTCCCAACTGAACTTCAGAATGACCAGAAGGAAGGTCATGTATAAAAGTGTTCCCAGAATCCCATATTGCACTAAGCAGGAAGGGAGGAGAGCGTGACAGGTCCCAGCACGGAGGTTGACCTCAACAAAAGCTCCTTCTTCGCCCAGCGATGGGCGCAATTCGTCGAAACCGTATCGGTGGGGATAGACTCCTCTACCGATCGTGAAAATTCGGGGATCAGATTGCCACTCCTCAAGGGCTGCTTTGAAGAGTGCGGT
>Ga0114957_1001354_pt1 | contig 27147 bp, 21 predicted proteins | sample BantaG_FD_87175 | JGI IMG/M metagenome (GOLD analysis project Ga0114957, IMG submission 87175) | Marine algal microbial communities from Bantry Bay, Ireland - BantryBay_4 metaG | ecosystem: Host-associated > Algae > Red algae > Unclassified | place: Bantry Bay, Ireland | collected 2014-11-21
AATCATGGAAGAGGTGTCCCGCTTCAGTAGGGTGCAATCATTCAACGCAAAGGGGATATTGCCATGAATCGGCAGATTAGATTCCAGATACAATAGACGTCGCTCATCAATCTTATACATTCCTTTCTGTAATAGTTGAATGGCTTCCCGAATATGCGTTTTTTCAATATCTGCCAAAAAACCCAGTCGGCCCAGGTTGATCCCTAGTATGGGGACGCCACTGTCTCGTATTTCGGTAATCGCATTGAGAATGGTGCCGTCACCGCCCAACGTAATTACGTAATCAAACCGGCGCATTCTAAAGTCAATGTAGCCTTCAAAGTTTCCTAAATCCTGTCGAACATCTAGTAGCTCTCGAACCTTTGCCAAAAATGGGGTATGCACATAGGCATTGATCCCTTCTTCGTAAAGAATGTCAAAAAATTCCTGAATCGCCGGTATGTCCTGATCTTTTAACTGCTTGCTAAAAACTACTATTTGCATTAGAAGTTGAATTGGTAATGTAAAAATAGTCCATTTTCTCCTAAATGATTGATACTATATTGAAACTGAATAATTTTATCATTATAAAAAACAAAGTCAATGCCCAATCCGCCTCCATATAAAGGCGTACTACCCAATGGATTATCTTCATGAAATTGGGTATCATTCGTAATCCCAAAGTCATTATTTAAACTCAAATAAACCTGGAAAGGCATGACCTTAAATTGTGGAACAAACATTAGTTTTCCCCAATCGATTTCTCTTCTAAAAATTTCCAACCGTAAGCTGGTTTTTAAATAAATATAATCCAAGCCGTCAATCACATAATATTCATATCCTCTTAAAAAATCTTCTTCGTACCCTAATGCCCAGTAATTGTTATACGGTTGCGTATTACGTAGAAGCGCTACTCTTGTTTTAGTTTTTGTTTCTAAACTTAGCTTTTTACTAATGGGAAAATATTTAAAATACGCTGCGGTCAGATACATTCCATTACGATCTTTGAATACACCAAATCCTTCTTTTTCAAAGGTCAAACTAAGTAATTGTCCTTTATGTGGATAGGGCTTAAAATCGCGATTGTCGAAGGTGTAATTATAGGAAAAATAGAATAGCCGTTGCTGGGTTTCATCATTGAGGAAATATTTATCATTGAGGTTTTCAATAACAAAATCATCAATATTATTTTCGTGATAATTAATTTTTGCAGTGTGATACTGAAATAATCCTTTGCGATAAAGCAACCCGCCACCAACACGAAATCGTCGTAATAATATCTTGTCATTAAATTTTTCAAACAGTAATTCATTGCTTACCGTCTTGTAACCAATATTTTTGTTTTCTGCATAAAATGCTTCGACGACCATTCCTAAGTTTGGATTATTACCAATAGATGGTAGGGTATAACTCAGTTCATATTTTCGGGTAAACCCAAATTGTACAACGGTTTTAAGTCGGTCTTTGCGTCCTGTCAGGTTGATATGATAAAAACGCATTCCGTAATTAACGCGGCTCAATGATCGGTTTTGTTCTACCCACCAAACATTAAAATTACGGTCGGCCAATTCAAAAATAGGCGCAGGATAAAAAAACCAGTTTTCCTGCATTTTAACAGAGATCTTGATATTTCCTGTCATTTCTTTCCAGTCAGTAACATTTAGTTTTACTAAAATAAATAATCCGGTGTTAAGTAATTGTAGCCGATTGGTTTCCAAAATGGTCGGTAAGTCACTAATGGCAACGGTATCGCCTTCGCGTAAATTCATCTCCCGTAGAATGGTCGCTCGTTTTGTTTTACGATTACCTTCTAATACAATTTCGTTGACAATTACAGATTGCCGTTCTTGTGCAGACAGAAGTGTAAGAGAACAAAAAAAGAACAAAAATAGAAACGGGAAAAGGGGTAGCGATTTAAACATGGTTGTTATTTACCAGCAGGGAAAATGACTTAGGAATGGCGACTAAAAAGAGGAAGCATAGTGTCTTAATTTATTTCATCAACATTTCTTATACATTCAGGTAAGACATCAAAGAATCGAAACGGTCTTTTAGTGTATCAAAATAAGCAGCTTCCTGGAAAGACGCTTTTACATGCAGATCAAATCGTTCAAAGGAAGCGATTAACCGGTGAATTTCTGGGCGATTAATTTTTAAGGTAACATCAATTTGGGTAGAATCTCCTACGGAGGTAATAAAGCTGCTCAGTATAACTGCGCTTTCAGACTCTACAATTCGGGCCAACTGTGCCAGCGAATAATCTCGTTTGCTCATTTCCAAAACGATAATACTCCCTGGTTCTTTAATAGAACCAATACTGGCAAAGAATCGTAGCAGGTCTTCTTGTGAAATAAGTCCCAAATACTGATTTTCGTCATCTATTACCGGAATAGTGGTGAGCTGGTAATCACTGACCAGACGGAGCACTTCGTATATATGGTCTGAGCTTTTGACGTAAGGACGTGTGATAGATAGTTTATAAGAACCCACCGCTTCTTCCACATCGTGGTCCAAAATATCGTCTTCAGATATTAGGCCGAGTAGTTCCGTATTATTGACAATCGGAAGATGTTTGACGTAAAAGTCATTCATAATACTCAACGCGTCTTCCCCGGTATCTGACGTCCGTAAAGGAACAATGGTTTGCGATAATAGGTTATTGGCAGTCACGCTGTGTAGTTTTAAATGCGAAGTAAAAATTAGAATAATATACCTGATTTTATATAAATAGATTGAACTCCTTATTCAGACAATCTACTATAGAAACGTATAAATACGGTGACTATTGATTCTATTTTGTTAATTAAATGCTATTTAGCAACATGGTAGACAGTTACAATTCCGATACCATAATATTAACTGTATAAGCACTTACAGTCAAAAATGCACTTAAATTGGGTAATAGTAAAGAGCTTGGAAAAAATTTGAGGAATTAATTGATAGAATATCACTTTTGATTACCCCAATAATCGTTTTTTCTGTAGAGAAAACTCTTCCTCTGTCAACAAGCCTTGTTCCCGTAGTTCTGCTAGTCTTTTCAATTGTTCTAACAGGTTTTGGTTTTCTGCTAATGTGGGACCGGAGTTAACGGTATCAGATTTTTGATTGAGTCGAAAGCCATCCTTTTCAAATTCCACAAATTCGTCCTGAATTCGCAGATAGGCGAGCGCATCATGAGATTTTACTTTATCAAAATCAGCGAAGCCTAATCCAACCGCTCTATCGAGATGCTCAAAAGCTTTGTCCTTATCTTCGGTCAGAGAATAAGCGCAGGCCAAATTAAAATGTACTGCGATATCGTCTGGATTGATTTGTAAGGCTTTATTAAAATCTACGATGGCACCATCGTAATCATAGTCCTTATATTTTTCTACCCCACTATTTTTAAATGGATTATTTTTTGGCTTAGGTACGGGCCGGCTTGTGGGCCGCTGATAGTCTCGACGAGGTGCTCGCTCGTAATCTGGCTGGCGTTGACGGCGGTTGTAGTCGCGTTCGCGTCGACGATTATTGGGACGGTTAGGCCTGTTTTGCCCGTTTTGATTCTTATTAGTTGTAGCTGTTTTAAAAATAACAAAAGCTACAAAGGCGAAGATCATTAGGGGTACAGGTACGCCCATCGCCGTAAGGATAAAAAAGAGAATAAATAAAGTTCCTGGATTAATATCTTTCATTTCGTGTAGTTGTGCCGAACAAATATACGACTATCCCAGCAATTTCTTTTTTTGTGCGACAAATTCTTCGTCGGTCAGGAGTCCTTGTTCGCGGAGCTTTCCCAGTTGCTTGATTTGATCTAGTAAATCAGGGAGTGGTACTTGATTTTCTGGTGCCTTTTTTTGTTTAGCAATCGGATTCATGACGCGATTTTCCAGTTCTTCATATTCTGGTTGGGTACGAAGGTAGGCGAGGGCGTCGTGGTTACGAATACGTTGATAATCTTTAAATCCTAGCTCGATGGCTCGGTTAAGATGAAAATAGGCTTCGTCTTTTTGTTCCAAAAGGGAGTTGGCGCAAGCTAAATTGAAATGGACGGAAATATCATTGGGTTCTGTTTCGAGTACTTTATTAAAATCCTCAATGGCTTCTTCGTAGTCATATTCTTTGTATCGCTGAATACCACTGGCCTTATAGGGATTCATATTTTTAATATCAGCAGGCCGTCTGCTGGATTGTCTTTGTCGATCATTGTATCGAGGTTGCCGATTTTCTTCTCTATATCTTCGTCTGTTTCGATTATCGTTGTATCGATCATAGTCAGAATCTTCTCGCCGCTGTAATTCCACGAATTTCTTATTATATTTTAAATCAAAAATTTCTTTGTCCATGATCAGGAAAACAAAAAAATCAATGATCATCAGTAAGACCGAAATCCCCACCAAAGATAACAGGCAATACAAAATTCCTAATTTTATCTGTCCCAGATAGAATCGGTGCGCACCAAACATGCCCAGAAAAATTGCCAATAATGCTGCAATATTTTTATCTTTCATTCTTAATTTTAACAATCAACAAAAGAATAAGTTTTATATCTACATTTTTGAACACCTTCGTCAAACGAAAAACTTACAAGTCAGTACGGTAAAATCATCTGGATAGTTTTGTCGACCTTTAAAAGTTTCCAACTGACTGATTAAAGTTTGGTTAAACCTTTGTGCTGACAGGTCATTCTTGTCTTTAACAAAGTCCATTAATACTTCTTCATCAAAATAATCTTCCGCATCACTTTGCATGTCGGTCAAACCATCTGTAAAAGTCAGGATCGTTGTATCTTCTTTCATTTCTACTTTTCCCAAATCCATAAATGGAATTTCCGGAAAGGAACCTAAAATAGTACATCCTTCTCGTAAGGTATCTAGTTTATTTTGAGAAAAAATAACTGGAGGATTATGTCCCGCATTGCAGTATATGAGTGTATTGGTTTCAGTATCGTATTCTCCAATAAAAAAAGTAAGGTGTTTATCTCCTTTTGTAATTCTAAACAAGGAGGTATTCAATGCTCTTACAAATTCATCTAGTGGTGCTCTTTTTTGCAATAGACTATGAAAGTTTGCCTGAAAATTAGCCATCAACAATGCGGCGGCCAATCCTTTCCCGGCAATATCGGCGATACAAAAAATAAGTTTTCCATCGTCAAATTCTACATAGTCAAAATAGTCACCACCTACGCTTTGGTGAGGTTTGTAAATACTATCTAATTGATAATGTTTGCTTTTGGGCAAAAAATCAGGAATGAGCAGGTGCTGCATATCACTGGCCAGTTCCATCTCGCGGTTGTAGCGTTCCTGTTCGAGTTGTTGTTTAAATAATCGTTTGTTTTCAATGGCTACTGCCACAATATTCGTGATCGTTGTAATGAACTGTACCTTATTATACATATCCTCATTTTCGTCAAACCCACCGATGAAAGTATAAGCAATAGGGTGTTCTTTGTGTAAAACAGGGACTACTACGTCAAACTGTCCAATCAACTCATGGTCTCGATTGTCTTCCAATACGCGGAGACGTTGGTAGCTTGCCAGTTCAGAAGAGATATTTAATTTTGTCAGTTTTTCCGTTACACCAATATAAGAAACACAAGTCCAATCCTCACCTGATTGTACGTATAACGCCATTTTATTGATGCCCATTTCCCAACTCAGGAAAGAGTTATACATATCATATAAACCTTGGTCAGAGACATTATTATTAATGGCCTGAGTGATATTCAGCAGGCGATTAATCTGGAGTTGTTTGAGATGAAGCTCTCGCTCCAGCGCTTCCATTTTGGAAATTTCCTTTTTTAATTCATTCAATTTTGCCATTCTTTTTTAATCGTATCAGTTTTTGGAATCTTTTTAAATCTGTTGATTTACATCTAGTGCATCTCGTAGCCCATTGCCAATCAGGTTGAATGCCAGTACCATCAGCATGATCGCCAAGGCAGGAACCAGCGCCAAAAATGGATGGCCTCCGATGGCGTAGCCGTAGTTTTCATTGAGCATCGTACCCCATGAAGGAGTCGGTGGCTGAATGCCAAACCCTAGATAACTCAGTCCTGCTTCAATCAAAATCGCCGTAGCAAAATTGGCAGCAGCAATCACCATGATAGGGCCTAAAATGTTGGGAATAATATGTCTTCCTAGAATTCGGGCAGTTGAAAAACCCAGACTTTGAGCCGCTTCTACAAACTGTACTTTCCGAAAACTCATCACCTGTCCACGTACTATTCGGGCTACATCCACCCACATAGTCAGTCCGACGGCTAAAAATATTATCCCAATGCCACGACCCAACGCCAATACAATCGCAAAAACCAAGAGCAAGGTAGGAATAGACCACACCGTATTAATCAATAACATGATGAGATCATCCACTCGTCCTCCAAAGTATCCTGCAATAGCACCCAAAAATATACCGATGGTAAGTGAAATCAGAACGGCAATCAACCCTGTCAATAAAGAAATTCTTACGCCCAGCAATAATCGGCTCAACATATCTCGGCCATATTTATCTGTTCCCAATATATATTTTTTATTTATAATATTTTCATTAACAATCTGATTTTGTAATTCGGTTATATTCTGCTGCTTTGTTATATTCGCTATGGTAGTAAAGCCTACCTGATTGTTCTGGCGCGTGGGTGGCTGTTCGTAGGCAAGTGGATGTACGACTTCTGCTAGGTGAAGGCTAAGCGTTTGACCATCTACTCTTGCTCCTGTTACTGGATTCTCTCCGGCGTACTGTATCGCCAAGATCGAATCATTACGAAAAAAATGATGATTGATGGGGATTTGGGTATGTGTGGCTGGTTGCCCCCAAAATAGTTTTCCGAAAAAATTAGTGGAGGTTACTTTGCTGTTTTTTCTTACCCGAAGCATGGTGGTCGAAAACCCTGGATCAGCTAATGCAATAGCAGGAATTTGGTCATTAGTGCCAGGTGTGGCGTCAGGGGAAATCGTATAGCCCAAAATAGCCACTAAGATGGCCAAACCAATGATAATACCACCAAAAACTGCTGCTTTATTTTTCCATAATCGCCGCAGGGCTTTTTGATTCTGAGAGAGAGAAGCTTTTCTAATGGATGTTTCTTTCATTTAAAACTGGTGGTGTTCCGTAAAGATAGAAAAAAGTATTTTAGAACTTGTTATGATCGGCTTATGAACTACTTCTATACTTCCTTTTCCTTAATTTTACCCTATGAAAATCGCTTTTCAAAAAATAATTATATTCAACGGTATGATTGGTGTACCTTAGCGGCGGAATACGATCTTTATTTAAAAGAAATTATATTATCTCAATGAGTACATTCATTTGTCAGAATAAAAATATTCGTTATCAAATAACCGGTTCAGGGCAACCTGTTTTGTTGATACATGGGTATTGTGAAGATGGCACCATCTGGGATCATTTTATTCCACTGCTACCTGCCGCCCAATATATAACGATGGATTTACCTGGTTTTGGAGAATCTGAGATTGATGGCGCAGTTAGTATTGTAGAAATGGCAGAGGTGGTAAAGTCACTCTTGAAGCATTTAAAAATTGAGCGATTGATGCTGATTGGACATAGTATGGGTGGGTATGTTGCTTTGGCTTTTGCCGAAAAATATGGGTCGATGTTAAGTGGATTGGGCTTGTTTCATTCCCATCCTTATGCAGATACGGAGGCACAGAAAGTCAGTCGAACACGTTCCGCAGATTTTGTTAAAAAAAATGGTTCAGCTCATTTTATCAAGCAATTGATGCCCAAGTTATTTCCAGACGATTTTATTCGTTTCAATAATTTTTTACTCAATAATTTGACGTTTCGCGCCAGCCGCTATCCGGTGACAGGCATTGTGAATGGACAAGAAGCTATGCGGGATCGCTCTGACCGAACCGAGGTTTTACGGACGGCTACTTATCCAGTTTTGTTTATTGTTGGTAAAAAAGATACTACCGTAGAAAAAGAGAAAGCCCGAGATCAAACCGCTTTACCTGCTCGGGCGATGATAAAGATATTACCCGATATTGGTCACATGGGCATGTTTGAAGCCCCCAGAAAGACAGCAGCAATGGTGGGGGAGTTTATAAATTTTTTTTGACTTTTATAATTAAGTAAGATTACTTATAGCACCTATCTTTAAGGTATGAATCCATTTTTAGTGGCATTGGCGGTTACTCCGGCGTTGTTGATTTGTTTTTTAATTTACCGCATTGATCTTTATGATAAAGAATCACACTGGCAGCTCATCATCTGTTTTGTGTTGGGAATGCTCGTGACTTTTCCAGCAATGCAGGTGGAATCTTTTGGGGAGTCTTTCGGTTTGAATCAACCTGGGCATTTAGGAAAATTGGTTATTCTATCTTTTATTGTGGTAGGACTCACCGAGGAGGTGGCTAAATTTCTTGCACTCATTATATATGCCTATCCGCGAAAAGCTTTTAATGAACCGTTGGATGGCATTGTTTATTCAGTGATGATTGCAATGGGTTTTGCTACTTTGGAAAATATCATTTATGCAGATCGGTTTGGATTGGAAACAACTGTGTTACGCGCTTTTACGGCTGTACCGGCACATGCGGTGTTTGGGGTTTTTATGGGATATTATGTGGGATTGGCTAAATTTAGTAAAACCCGAAAACTAATACTCATCATTTCTGGTGTATTGCTGGCAGCAATGATTCATGGGCTTTATGACTTTTTTATTTTACAGGAATATTATGACTGGTTGATGGTCTTTGCTACCTTGACATTATGTGTCAGTTTGTATTTTGCCATTCGACTGGTACGACTGCACCAGATGAATTCACCTTTTCGAGAAAAGGAAGTTGCTTCTGTGGAAATAGCGGTTGATGCGGAGGAGGCAGAAATTATAGATAATAATGAGGTGACGGATGAAGTGATCCGAGAAATGAAATCAAAGTCAAAACCTAAATAAAGAATGTTGATTAAACAGTAATTTCGATTGAGCTATTGTAATTTTTTATTATTGCGGTGACGTTCTGCATCTCGTTTCGTTTTTTTATCCAAATTTTTTTTCAATGCTTCCGTCAGGTTGATTCCCGTTTGATTCGCTAAACATATCAATACAAATAACACATCTGCCATTTCATCCCCTAAGTCTTCTTTTGCAGTGGCGGCAGCTTCTTTTGTTTTAAAAGATTGTTCTCCATACAGTCTTGACATCAATCGAGCTACTTCTCCTACTTCTTCTGTAAGAATGGCAGTATTGGTCAATTCATTAAAATAACGGATACCTATCGTGTTGATCCATTTATCTACAATCTTTTGTGCTTCAGCAATTTTCATTTACTCGCGGTTTTTTGAATCTATTATAATGGTTACCGGACCATCATTAATCAATCCTACTTTCATATCTGCACCAAATTCACCAGTACCTACATTAAGGGAAGATATTTTTTTTAATTCTTCAACAAATTTTTCATACAACGGAATCGCAATGTCAGGTTTGGCGGCACGAAGGTAAGAAGGACGGTTTCCTTTTTTTGTACTAGCAAATAAAGTGAATTGACTAATTACTAACATTTCATAATCTTTATCAACAATAGACTTGTTCATAACTTCTTTTTCATCCGGAAAAATTCTAAGATTAACTATTTTACGAACCAGCCATTCAATATCTGTCACCTCGTCTGTCGGTTCGATACCTAGCAAAATAAGAAGGCCTTTGTCAATACTGGATTTTATTTTTTCGTCAATCGTTACAGATGCTTCACTTACTCGTTGAATAATTACTCTCATTGTGCAAGGTTCTGATGTAGCAATACATTATTAAAACTCAGGTCATTGATTTTGCTAGAAATTCGATACATATATAAGGTATCATTTGGTGGAGTCCGCAGCATATCAAGTGTTTGCGCAATATCCATTTCTCCGAGCCATTTTTCTTGTGCCTCTTTGGTTGAAAGAATTACAGGCATTCGGGAATAGATGGAACTCATTTCTTGATTCGCTTCTGTGGTAATAATAGTAAAGCTTCTCAATCCGTATCCGCCATCATTCCATTCATCCCAGATGCCAGCGATGGCCATGAGTTTATCAGATTTTAGTTTTATGCGATAGGGAATTTTTTTTCCTCCTTCTGATCGCCATTCATAAAAACTATCTGCCAGTACTAGGCATCTTTTTTTTCGGATAGGAATTCGGAAAGAAGTTTGCCCAGAAATGTTTTCTTTGCGGGCGTTAATGAGGCGTCCCGTATTTCGACCATTATCAGAAAAACTTGGGATGAGTCCCCAGGTGACGTATTGTAGTCGGTTGGGATTTTCATTCGTAATAATATGGGCGTGTTGAGTAGCACCAATATTATAACTGGTTCGAAGAGGTTTGTCAGGATCAATTCCAAATTGATTTTCAATATCTTCCTGACTGGCAACAAAAGAAAAGCGACTACACATAGGTTTAGGTTATGCTGTAAAATGCAGAAAATGAATGGATTTATCGGAATAATCCAAGAATTTTATTAACAATGCGCTTTTTGAGATTATATAAATCGGTTGAAATCAACCTTTTATAAAAACCGAAATTAACATTCTTTGTGGAATATTATGTGAAAAAGGGGGTAAGTTATACACACTCATTAACAATATTTAAATTAGATATATAATTTATATAAAAAGTAAATGAAAATTGTGGAATTCAACACTAGTTATTCACATCGACTATCGAGTTGTCAGAGGTCGAGGCCAAAAAACTTGTTCCGTGGATAAACAACTAACACAATGTTCACAAGTATGTAAAGAATTGATTTACAGTTAACTAAGCTGTTGGGTAACTGTTGATAAATAGGAGTAAAAAGGGAAGAACTTAAAATCAAAAGAAAAAAGAAAGAACTTATCTACAAGTTAACACCCCTGATGATGAGGGCATTTTATTAAAAATTTATTATAATTATAATTAACAACAATCAGCGAGAAGAAAATGTGGAGAGGCTTAATTGGGATTAACTTTGCAAAAAACAAAAAATGAGTTTGACGTTAAAAAATAATTTGGAAGTAAATCAGCAGATACATCGGTCGGTCAGGATTTGGCTGCTCATTGGGTTGGTAATGGTTTTCTTTCAGGTCTTTATTGGTGGTGTTACACGTTTGACAGATTCTGGGTTGTCTATTACAGAATGGGCGGTGATTCAGGGGACGTTGCCGCCGATGGACGCAGCGGCGTGGGATATTGCTTTTGAAAAATACAAAGTAGCGGCGAAGCAGCAGTTCGAATCTTTGCATGGGGATATGACTTTATCAGAATTCAAGGTTATTTTCTTTTGGGAGTATTTTCATCGGTTGTGGGCTCGGTTGATGGGATTCGTTTTTATTATTCCGTTCTTTTTCTTTTTGTATAAAAAATGGATGCCGAGATGGTTACTCAGAAGATTGGGGGTTGTGATTCTTTTGGCGATGTTGGCGGCTGGCTTTGGATGGATCATGGTGGCTAGTGGATTAAATGAAGATTCCCGAACCTGGGTGAGTGCTTACAAGCTGATGACGCATTTGGGGATTGCCACGGCCTTGTTTGGCTATTTGTATTGGACTTGGCTGAAGACTGGATCAATAGGGGGTAATATTATGTTTAAACCGCGTTTAAGGCGGCTAGCATGGATAACGACAAGTGTTTTGATGGTTCAGATACTGTTGGGAGGGTTGATGGCAGGAATGCGAGCAGGATTGATTCATCCTTACTTTCCATTTTTTGTAGAAGGAGATCGGTTGTTGAGTGCATTGACCAATAGCTCGGCAGGAGTGGACGCATTCATCGATTATGAGGGAGCGGTAGCACCAAAAGCCTGGGTACAAATATTTCATAGAGGAACCGCTTACTTTTTATCCTTTTTGATTATTTCTTTGGGTATAAAAATTTATAAATCAGAAGGTATTTCTGTGAAAATGAGAAATACTAGTAAATTGTTGGTAACCTTGTTGATAACTCAGTTTTCACTAGGTATTTTGACCATTATTAATTGTTTCGGAAAGGTGCCTATTTCTTATGCTGCATTACATCAGGTAGTAGCGCTTTTATTACTCGGTAATCTACTATATATTTGTTTTCAACTAAGAAATTCAGGAAAGGGTGAATAAAATGTGGATAAGTTGTGGATAACTGATGATATTTTAAGATTCTCTTTTCCGTATCTCGTATTTGTATTTAAAATTGAATGTAATAGATTGATAATCAGGACTTTATGGTTATGTACCGTTCCCTCAAAAAAATGCACATTTTTTTTAATATATGTGGAGAACTCTGTGGAGAAGTGGAAAAAACGATTTATTATTGTAAATATTCTAGTCTTTTACACTAAATTGTGGATAACCTTTGTTTTTGTGTTAAGAAGACCAATATTTCATTAAATAAATAAGCTGCGAAGAGTCAGATTTTTGCTCAAAAATGAATAATGTGGAAAAGTAAGTGGAGAAACGATAAAATAGTTTGATTTTGGAAAAAAGCGTGCTATTAGTTTTTGGATTGTTAACAAGTTACTGAAAACTAAATTATTAAATACGCGTATTCTTAATTAGATAATACCTATATTTATTTTTGTACCAAATTTGTATTAAATTAGATGGAATTAACAATCAAAGAAGAAGATCATTTTAAATATATCGAGTCGAATCCTGAAGGGGAAGTAATGCTATTGCTTCATGGCTTATTTGGAGCCTTAAGTAACTTTTCCTCGATCATTGATCACTTCTCTTCCAACTACAATGTAGTTGTTCCTATCCTACCCATTTTGGATTCTCCTATTCATAAAGTTTCGCTGACGGGGCTCGTAGATCACGTTGCAGAATTTGTTGCGTATAAAAAATTCAATCGGATAAATATTTTAGGAAATTCTTTAGGAGGACATATTGCTTTGCTTTATAGCATTGCTAATCCAGAAAAAATCAATTCTATTATTCTTACTGGAAGCTCTGGATTATTTGAAAATTCGTTAGGATCAACATTTCCCAAGAGAGGAGACTACGAATTTATCAAAAACAAAACCACGGATATTTTCCACGATCCTAAGATTGCAACCAAAGAATTGGTAGACGAGGTATATGATATAGTGAATGATCGAAATAAAGCGATCAGGGTTATTGCTACGGCAAAATCTGCTGTTCGACATAACCTTGGTGACAAGCTACACTTGATTGATGCTCCCACATTATTAGTTTGGGGAAAGGAAGATTCTGTAACACCTCCTTTTGTAGCTGAAAAATTTAATGAGCACATTGAAAACTCGCAGCTTCATTTTGTTGAAAATTGTGGTCATGCTCCAATGATGGAACGTCCGGAAGTATTTAATGAAATTCTGGCTACATTTTTAAATGAACTGGCAGCTCGTAAAGTAGCTTAATACTATATTATTCGGTGATGTCACCTTCAAATAAAAAAGCCCATGTAACACGTGTTACATGGGCTTTTTTGTTTAAATAATTTTTTACATCGCTTCCCTTAAATACAATGTAACACGTGTTACATTGTATTCTAAGTCTGTTCTTATTTTAAGACTTGCTTTTAAAATCAAAATTGATTAGCCAATCCTTAAACTCATCATAGTCTGTATTCATACTGATAGCTGACTTTTCTTTATTCGCCAGTTTTGCTAATCGCTCAGGAATTTCAATTTTCATTTGTAAAATATCTTCTACATCATCAATAAATTTAGCTGGGTGAGCGGTCTCTAATATTATTCCAGCGCATTCAGCTTGCGTTTTCTGAAATGCTTTAAGCGCCAAATATCCAACTGCTCCGTGTGGCTCTAAAATATATCCATACTTATTTTGCTCTTCCTTTATCGCTGTTCCTGTTTCCTCATCCGAATACCCATATCCAAAAACATCAGCTTTCATCATGTAACACGTGTTACTTTCCTCATTTTCATATAAATCAACCATACGGGCAAAATTGCTTGGATTACCCACATCCATTGCATTAGAGATCGTACGAACACTAGGACGGGACTGATAATCTCCAGTTTTAAGATATTGAGGCACCACATCGTTTGCATTGGTAGCCGCGATAAAGGCATGTACAGGAAGTCCCATACGCTTTGCCAAAAGACCCGCAGTAAGGTTACCAAAGTTACCACTAGGAATCGAAAAGACAACCGGAAGTTTGTTTCCTCCTTGCTGTAATTGTTTGTATGCTTCAAAGTAATAGAATGACTGAGGAATCAACCGAGCAATGTTGATAGAGTTGGCAGAACTAAGACGAAGTTTATTAGTTAGTGTTTTATCCAGAAAAGCCTTTTTAACGATAGCTTGGCAATCATCAAAGGTTCCATTTACTTCCAGTGCAGTAATATTATGGCCTAGGGTTGTCAGCTGTTTTTCCTGTAGATGACTGACTTTACCGCTAGGGTAGAGAATAACCACTTGAATACCTGGTGTATTATAAAAACCAGATGCTACCGCCCCGCCTGTATCTCCACTGGTAGCTACAAGGACGATGAGCTGTTCTTTTTCCTCCTTATTAAAGAATCCCATTAAACGCGCCATAAAACGCGCTCCAAAGTCTTTAAATGCCAGAGAAGGACCGTGATATAGTTCCAATATATGCTGGTGTTCATTTAAAGACTTTACAGGAACCGGAAAATTAAAAGCATCTGCTACTAACTCATCCAGAATATCTACAGGTAAGTCTTCTCCTATTAAATGTCGAGTTACCGTTTGAGCAATTTCTATAAAAGAAAGGTCTGCTAGCTGATCGAAGAAAGCCGTAGGCAGCTTTTCTATTTCCTGAGGCATAAATAGGCCATTGTCAGCAGGAAGCCCCTTCATAACGGCTTCTTTCAGCGTTACCAGATTGTTTTTGTTTTTAGTGCTATATAAAAGCATATCTTTATTTTAGAGGGAAATGATTAAAGGAATAGGTGATTGTGTTGGTAGATACTAACACTTGTGGAGAACAATGTAGATAACGTTGTTTTTATTATGAGGTTGCTTAAGAATGGCTGTTTGTGCAAAAAATAAAAAATCATTTTGCACCGGTCTACCGACATAGAGTCAAGTGAACTATTCTTAAGCAACCTCTAGAAATTTTATAATAATATAGCGCCTTCTTGATTAATTCTGGAAATAAACAATTGATTCCTAATTTCTTTCTGATCAAAGACTTTTTGCATGGCATCTCCTACTGTCTCTGCGATAACGCTATTCATACTCAAAGCAAAAATAGAAGGTCCTGCACCAGAAATACTACATCCCATCGCTCCTGCTGCTAATGCTGCCTCTTGTACTTCATAAAATCCATCAATCAGCTGAGCACGTTGTGGCTCAATGATTACGTCTTTTAATGACCGACTGATTAAATCAAAATTGCTACTGTAAAAACCAATTAATAAACCACCGAGGTTACCATTTTGAGCGATGCTATCTTTTAAGCTCACTTGCTCACTTAATATAGATCGGGAATCCTTAGTCAGAATTTTTATATGAGGATAAACTACCGTTGCATATAGGCCATTAGGAACAGGTACTCGGTGTACATCTAGTGTTGCATTATCTCTAATAAAAACCATACCTCCCAAAAGAGATGGAGCAACATTATCTGCATGATAAGCACCATCTGCAACTTGTTCCCCTTGCACTGCAAAAGGAAGGAGCTCTCGCTTGGTAAGTGGGCGACGCAACAGCTCGTTGATGGCCATGACACCTGCTACGGAACTAGCAGCACTAGATCCTAAACCACTACCAAAAGGCATCTTTTTGTGAATCTCCATTTCAATACCTCGCTCAGTTTCTCCCAGATGTTCCAGTAGTCGTTGAGCAGCAAAACCAGCTGTATTTAACTCTACCTCAAGAGGCAATTTATGTTTTTTTGTCCCAGTAATTTTTGTAATCTCCAAGCCTGGCTCTTTTCTAAATCGAACAATGATTTCATCTCCAGGTTTCTCTAAGGCAAAGCCCAAAATATCATATCCACAGGCGACATTAGCGACAGAAGCAGGCGCAAATACTTTTATTCCAGTATTCATATTATTTTTTTTATATAAAACTGATTATCAGTAACTTGAATGCCCGATTGCCATAATCTCAGCAAAAACGCCAGCAGCGGTTACCTCCGCACCAGCTCCGGGTCCGCGAATGACGAGAGGCCGATTCTTATACCGTTGAGTGGTAAAGACAATCATGTTATCGCTGCCAGCCAGCCCGTAGAAGGGATGTTCCGGCCCTACTGACTCAAGATTGATACTAGCTTTCGTTCCTTCCAAACTAGCGACCATTCGTAATACTTTTCCTTCCTCAGCAGCTTTAGCTCGACGAACTTCAAAGAAGTTATTCGCTTTTTCTACCTCATTGAAAAAGTCATCTACGGATTCAGCAGCAATACAAGCATCCGGTAAAATGGATTCAATGTCTACGTCTTTGGCTTCCAGTGGAAGACCCGTTTCACGAGCAAGGATGATGAGTTTACGACGAACATCAATACCTTTTAAATCGATCCGAGGATCAGGTTCAGTAAACCCAAGGTCAGCTGCACGACGGACAATATCGCTAAATTTTTCACCTTCCTTGAAAGAATTAAAAATAAAAGACAACGAGCCAGAAAGTACGCCCTCTATTTTAAGAATCTCATCACCGCTGCTAATTAAATCATTGAGCGTAGAGATGACGGGAAGTCCGGCGCCTACATTGGTTTCGTACAAAAATTTGACTCCACGTTTTTCAGCAAGAGCCTTCAGTCTTTGATATTGTGTATAAGCAGAAGAAGTTGCTATTTTATTAGGCGTAGAGATAGAAATACTGGCATCCAGAATTCGCTCGTATTCCAGCGCAATAGATTCATTCGCAGTATTATCTACAAAAATTGTATTTGGTAAATTAAGCTTTTTCATTTTTTCAATAAAAGCCTCTAATACCATTTTTTCTGGAGACTCGGCAAGGTGAGTTTCCCAATTTTCTAAATCAATACCCTCCTCATCAAAAACCATCTTTCTGCTATTGGTCAATCCTACAATTTTAATAGCCAACTTTCTATTTTCTTTTAAGTATTCAGTTTGTTTTTTTATTTGTGCCAATAAAGTACTACCTATCAATCCTACCCCGACCATAAACACGTGTAACTCCTGAATGTCGGATAAAAAGAACGCCTCATGCAATGAGTTCAATGCCTTACCTTCATCGCTTCGAGGAATTACGACTGAAATATTTAACTCCGAAGAACCCTGCGCAATGGCGATACAATTGATTCCGTTTTTTCCTAATGCCTGAAATAGTCGTCCGGAAATTCCTGGCTGGTAGCGCATATTTTCTCCAATAATTGCAATCACTGATAAGTCTTCTTCAACTTTTATAGGTTCGATCAACTTACTATTCAACTCATATTCAAAAGCAGACTCCACTCTTTTTTTAGCCTTTCGGGCAAACTGCGGTTGAATGGCAAAACTGATGGTATGTTCAGAAGAACCTTGCGTAATTAAAATCACATTGATGTCGGCTTGCGCCAAGGCTCCGAATAATCGCGCCGCAATTCCCGGTACACCAAATAATCCACCGCCTTGTAAAGTCAATAATGCAATATTACCAATGGATGAAATACCACGAACTGCATGACCATTTGAAGACGAAAGACCAGAGATCAATGTTCCTGAAAAATCAGGATTAAAAGTATTCTTGATTCTGAGTGGAATTTTTTTAGATAAGGCAGGTTGTAGCGTAGGAGGGTAGATGACCTTAGCTCCAAAATGAGACATTTCCATCGCTTCGGCATAAGTCATTTCGGGAATGGTAAAAGCAGGTCTTACCTTTCGTGGATCTGCGGTGAGGACACCATCTACATCCGTCCATATTTCGATGACACTTGCGTTGAGTCCAGCTGCTAGCAGGGCAGCAGTGTAATCCGAACCACCGCGACCAAGGGTAGTGGTAAGTCCGCCTCGGGCAGAACTGATAAATCCAGTAACAATGTGAATACCAGTATTTTCCTTATAATAATTTTCAATTTCTTGGTAGGTCTGATCTAAATTTACCTTGGCTGCCCCGAACTGTTTATCGGTTTTAATAATTTTTCTAGCATCCAGATAATGAGCGTTTAGGCCATCTTGAGATAGTACATGACTGATAACAAAAGCAGCATTGCGTTCCCCAAAACTTAACACATAATCCATTGTTCGTGCGGACGCTTCTCGTACCAGATAGATACCATGTAATAGATTTTTTAAAATCTGATGATTTTCTTTAAGCTCGCTAAGGACTTCTTCTCGGAGGGGACTGTTGAGTAACTCTTCTACAGCGACTTGGTGTCGTTTTGAAAAATTTTGAAAAATTTCTTCGTACTCTTTTTCTCCTTCTCCAGCCAATCGACTCATTTCAATTAACTGATCTGTTACTCCGCCGAAAGCTGAAAATACAACAGAAAAACGTTCTTCATTTGCTGCATATTTTTTTAGTATAGCAACGATATTATTTATCCGTTTGGGTTTGGCGACAGATGAACCACCAAATTTTAAAATTTTCATATATTATTGTTGTGTGTTGTTAATTGTTTATATATTCTATTAATTGGGGAGATGAAATTATTTTATAATAACTTCAAAAGGTTGGAAAGGAAAATTTAGGATGATATATTAATATAATAGCTGCCTCAAATTAATTTGGGGCAACGTCAAGCAAAAGTAGGTATTTATTTTCCATCTGGCGCATTTCCTGTTGTTCGGCTTCTGTTTTATCATTATAACCAATGAGGTGGAGAATACCATGTATCATGACCCGATGAAGTTCAACAATAAAATCTACTTTAAAGGATTTGGCATTGTCATTAACTCGATCAATGCTAATAAAAATATCTCCTTCGATGGGTTTTTTGCTATAAGCAAAAGTAATAACATCGGTAAGCGTATCGTGCTGTAGATATTTCATATTGAGTTCGTGGAGATAGGTATCACTACAAAAAACAAAGTTGACCGTGATAAATTCACAATTCTCCTGAGTAAAAACGGATTTAATCCAGTGGGTAATGAGTTGTGGATATTCTAGTGAGAAGTTTGAGTCTTCGTTATAATAGTGGATACCTTCGTCGCTCATAAATCGAATTGGATTTCTACGGTACTGCCATTGTTGTGATAGACGACATGGTCAGATAATTGGTGCATGAGAAAAACACCCCGACCACCTATCTGGCAGATATTTTCTGGGGCTGTGGGGTCTGGTAATTGAGAAAAATTAAAACCAGTACCTTCATCAGAGATAATAAACCCTACTTTATTTTTATACTGTTTGACAGAAACAGATACTTTTTTGGATTCGTCGCGGCAATTCCCGTGCAGGATAGCATTGTTGACCGCTTCGGTCAAGCTGATAAGGATATTACCGTACATATCCGCACTAAGCCCATACTGACGAAAGACATTTTCGACGTAAGGCTCGACGCTGGCGATATTTTTTGGATGAGAAAATAAAGTTAACACATTTATGGTTTTTCTCTTCATCCGAACGAACAAGTTCATAACCTGGGGTTTTGTTACAGGTTTCTTTACGTGCTTTCGGAGGCGTTTGTTGGACTATTGGGTAATAATTTACTGATTTTTTAGTGTTTTAAAGTATTCTTCCACTAAAAACTTATAATAAGGCTTCAATTCCGGTGAAACGGCTTTGTAAGCATCAATCTCTGCTTCTCGTTTTTTGATGTATTCTTCTAACGAAGGAGGCATTTTTCTTTCTTTTTCGGCGGTGCGTTCAGCTTTTCGCTTGTTGTCGTACTCTCTTTCGCGCTCTGCTTTTTCTGCTTCAAGCAGCCGAGTCATAATCTCCTGCTGTCGTTCAAGCATTTCGTTGGTCAGTCGCTTATTAACCAAATCTGTTTCTGTCTTATTCATTTGGTCTACGATATCCTGCATCTGTTTATCGCCTTGTCCTTTTTCCTGCATGGCGCGTTGTTTTTCTTGAAGTGCTTTGCGGAGGGCCTTTTGTTTTTTAGCCATTTGGGCAAATTCTTTACTGGAACCACCTTTACCTCTTTGAAGCGCATCTTTCATTTCCTTGAGCTGATCGCCCATACCTTTTTGACCTTCAGAGAGTTTATCTTTAGGAGCATTCCCTTTTTTCCCTTTTCCTTCGCCACTTTTTCCTTTTCCAGGATTATCACACATTTGACTACCTTCCATCATGCTGGCCATTTGCTGTTGCATCTGGTTCATCACTTCACTGAGCATGAGTGCCAGATCATTGACATTTTTCATGGTACGCTGCTGGTGTTCACTGGCCTGCGTTTTTTTGCGCTCTTCCAAATCGTCTAGCGAGATTTTCATGTTGGACTTAATCTCAGTTACTTTTTCGGTTACGTAGGATTCGATTTGATGTACGCGCTTGCTGAGTTCCTGAAGAGAATCTTCTACTAGTTTGAAGTCGTCTTTGATTTTATATTGATCCTGAACGAGTTCGACGTAGCGTGGGGTGTTGATATTGGTTTTACCAATAGTAGCAATAAGATCTTCCTGCTCAAAAGAAATACCGATGAGATTTTCAAGCAATTGACGTAGCGCCTCCATGTCTTCTTCCATTTGTTCCATCTGTCCACCAGCCATATCCGATTTCATAGATTCCGCCATTTCCTTCATTTTTTCAGCGGCCTTCTTTTGTTTGTCAGAAGCTTTTTGATTTTGCATTTCTTCCATGGCCTGAGAACTTTCCTTCATATCTTTTTTGATATCTTCCATTTCTTCCTGAGGATCGCCAAGGTCTTTTGGTTTCTCTAATTCTTCATTTTTCTTTTCAGTTGCTTCAATATCTTTTTGGATTTCTTCCATTCTTTCATTCAATTCTTCCTGCTTCTTTTCTAGCTCCTCTTGCTTTGCTTCATCCGTATTTTTCTCTGTTTCTTCAGCGAGTTCTTCTTGTTCTTTTGCTAGCTCCTCAAGTTTTTCCATGGCTTGTTCCATCTCCAACTCTACTTCTAATTGTTTAAACATTTCCAGCGCGCGATCCATTTCTTTTTCCATTTCTTCGTCATCCATCTCCATTTCTTCCATCGCATCTAGGGCCTCTTCTTTTTCTAGTTCCTCCATCATTTCCTGAATCCGCTCCATGAGTTCCTTCATCTCGGGGCTCATCAATTCTTCGAATAGCTCCTGAATTTTTTCCTGTTTTTCCAATAATTCTTCATCAGGCTTGCTAAACTCTTCCTGATTTTTGATATTCTCGTCCAGCATCTCTTTAGCCTTATCAAGTTTTTGATCAAGCTCTTGTTTCCGTTCCAATAGTTTTTCCAATTCTTTTTTAGTCTGCCAGTCCATGTCTTTTTTCTGCAACATTTTTTCGCGCAGCTTCTTCATGTCTTCCTTGATGGCCTTATTTTCCTTGATCGCTTTTTCTAATTCTTTTTTAATTTCATCACTGTTTTCTTCGGCTTTATCTTCAAATTCTTCGATGCTTGGTTTTTTAAAGGTCATCAACTGAGTCTTAGCAGATTTACTTCCGTTGATCGCATCATTATCAGAGACCTCAAAATAATAAGACAGTTCATCGCCAGGCTTCAATTCCATTTCGGCAATGTCCCACGTGTGATCATATTGCGTTTGCTTTCCTTCAGAGCGGTTGACTGGAAAAGAATTAAGAGTACCTTTTTGTACACCACCATTACTGATTTTATAGTTAAAGGTAAGGTTACGAATTCCATAATCATCGGCTGCATCACCTACAAAAAATAACAGTTTATTGTCCGTGCTATCTACAAATTGTTCAACCTTAATAGATGGGTGTAAATCAGGAATGACTGTAATCGCATAAGCAACAGAATCTGCGTTAGGCAAATCATCATTGGAGATAAAGAGCTTGTACTGTTGATCTCTTAAGGCTCTTTTTTTATAAGTAAATAAATCATCGCTGAATCTCTCGGTATCTTTCATTTCCTTATTATCCGAAAATTTCATGGTGATGACTTCTGTGTTTTGCGCATTGAAAACCCAGTCAATTGTTGTACCCAAAGGCACGACCAAGTCACCGATATTCGCTAGACTTTCATCTTTACGTCCGGTGTAAGCAGGGTAGTTTAGTTTAATATCAAAACCAGAAATATTTGGCTTTTTCAAAACACCTAGCTTATAGTTTTCAGAATTTACACCTGTAGAGAAAAGACGAAAGTCCGTCTCTTTTTGGACATTGCTGAACTGGTAAGAGAAAGTACTATTATCTTCCTTTTTTAAACGATACTTATAGCCATCGATATCAATAAAAACCTCATTAGGCAAGGCTTCTCCTTCTACTTTTATATTTAAGTTATAATCATCAAACTGTACAACCGTCAAATCTTTATCGTCAACTACGAAAGTAAAAGGTGCATCGGGAATAAATTCTTTATCGTTATTAATCAGTCGATTCGTACTATCACGAATGATACTTGGCGCAGCAAATAACATGATGAGTAACAGCATCAATGGCGGTAGCGCGTAGCGTAAATACTTTTTATTTTGACCAAGATTGATAGCAGACTTGAATGGCACCAGTTTGATATCTTCTGTTTTTTGATTGATACTGGCATTGATAAGTGCCGCATTTGCATTGCTGGTAGATTGTCTTTTGAGTTGAAGTACATTGAGCAGTTTATCTTTGACACCCGTGAAGTGTTCACCAATAATTTCTGCTGCCTGATCGTGAGAAATAACTTTTCCTAATCGGAAATACTTGAAAAGTGGAAATAAAATCCATCCTGTTACCGCAATCGCGCTGGTTCCTAGAAAAGAATAAAACAAAACCTTCCGTCCTGTTTTACTGAAATAATAGAAATATTCCAGCACATTCATCACGATAAAGAGCAAGACAAGCAGGGCAATACTGTAAAGCAGGCCTCGAATCAGTTGATTGACGTAATATTTTCGGGTAAATCTATCGAGATTCTCTATAAGGAGCTGATAATTGTCTTTTCCTTGCGGCATAATGAAAAATTTTATTAGTCGTATTGTTCAGCGGAATGGCTGACCATACTCTCTAACGAGTATTTGGAGTATGATGTTGGCATTTTGGGAGGTAAAAACCGTCGGTTAGCTGCATTTAAGGTATACCATAAGTTTTTACACAGATAGAATTGTAGTATTTGGCTTTATTTTTATGAAAAATACCTATAATATTGGGGATTGGCAAGAGGTCATACTGCTTAAATGAAGGAGAATAAATAATTTTGCCCCAAGAAATCTTGTTTCCTGAGGCAAAACTGTTGCTTTATGCTGTCGTAATCTGTTTAATCAACATTGCTTTCGCTAAAATCGGGTCATAATAAGACCTTTCAACTGTGGCTCTGGCTCATTTTCCTTAATTCGATTTAACATGATTGTAAACGGCTCCGCTTTTGCTTTCATATCTTGATCGATATAGTTCGCTTTTAAATCATGTAACGCCTTGATGGCTCCAAATCTTTTCCATGGAGAATTATCATAGTTAGTTGCATATTCACTCAATTTTTCTGCGGAAGCAGTAACCGTTGCGTCATCTCCTTGTTTTACCAAGCTAAAATAATTTTCAAAAAAGGCAAACGTCGGATAGATATCGAGATCATTCCAGTTCTCTTCAAAAAAAGGCAACTTATCCATTGCACCAGCCTTACTGTAGGTTTCGCCAAGGGCATTCATGATATCTGCATTTTTTTCTGTTTCAAAAGCCTTGGTCATTTTTAGTGCAGCTTTCGTATCTATTTCTGCCATGCTTCCCAACGCGGAAGCAATAACAGGGTAAGCCTTTTCATTTTTTATCGCATTTTCTAATAATGGTTTGTAAGTCATTTTACCAGTCGCCCCCAAAGTACTGATAGCGGCAGCTCTTACCTGAGACCTTTTGTCGGAACGAGCCATGGTTTCTATCTTTTTCAAAATAGCCATATCCTCTGAATCTGCACCACGTAAAGCCAGACCTCGAATTTCCCAAAACGGATCATCGAGTCCTTTTGTAAAAACAGCACGGGCAGCTGGACTATCTGATTCTGCCAAAGCACTTAACGCTTCGAAGCGGTCCTGATATAATGGCGCATGATTGAATTGAAAAACATAGGCTGGTTCTGACTTTACGTGCTCTATTTCTGCTAGTAAAACTCGGTTGGCATCCACATTGACGAGCGCTGGTTCTGTATTGGTTTTAAATTCAAAAGTTTGAATACGCTGATCCATCACGACCTCGTGACGAACTGCCTGACCATTGTTATCATAAATATCTATAGAAAAAGGCAAAACAAAGATGGCAGGAAATTCATCTGAATTTTGAGTTTGTTGTAATATAAGTTTTACCATACCCGGTGTGTATTCCTTGGTAACTTTAATTTGTGGATGCCCTGAACTGAAAAACCATTGATCAAAAAACCATTTTAAATCCTGACCTGTAATTTCTTCAAAAGCCAGCCGTAAGTCATGTGCTTCTACGGAGGTGAGGGCATTATCTTTTAGATATTTTTCTAAACCAGCAAAAAAGGCATCATCTCCAACAATGTCTCGTAGCATGTGTAACACCATACCTCCCTTGTTGTAACTATGGGCATCAAACATATCTTCCTTGTCATCATAACCCCAGTGGATCAGCGGATGCGCTCCACCCTGACCAACACTTCCCAGATACCCATTGATTTCATTTCGACGATGGCGATCTGCTTCGTCTCGGCCATATTTATGTTCAAACCAAAGGTATTCGCTATAGTTGGCGAAGCCTTCATTCATCGTCAGATTTGCCCAACTTTCACAGGTAACATAGTCTCCAAACCAGTGATGAAACATCTCGTGTGCAACGATACCATCGTTGTGGTTATCAATAAGTTCACGTTCTGTTTTTTGAACAAAATCTCCAAAAATAACACCCGTCGTATTTTCCATGGCTCCCGACACATAGTCACGTACGACTATCTGGCTGTACTTTTGCCATGGATATTTTACACCCGTTATTTTGGAAAAGAAAGAGAGCATTTCCGGCGTATGATTAAAAATCTTTTTAGCATCTGCCTTATACGCTGGTTCTACGTAGTATTCTAATGGTATATTTTCCCAAGTTTCTTTAACCACCGCAAATTCTCCTACTGCAATCATAAACAAATACGGTGCGTGCGGCTGATCCATTTTCCAATAATCAGTTCGAGTACCGTCCGCATTTTTCTTAGAAGATTTTAGCAAACCATTAGAAAGCGTCACGAAGCGATTTTCAACGGTGAGGTACATTTCCTGAGTGCAGCGTTCGTTGGGCTTGTCGGTTGTAGGAAACCACCTGGAGTTCCATTCTGTTTCACCTTGCGTCCAGATTTGTTGTGGCTTGTCGGATTCTTCATTACGCGGATTGATAAAAAATAATCCCTGATCGGAAGTGATCGCGGCGCTTCCTCCTTCACCACCTAGTTCGGCTGGTTTAGCGGTATAGTCGATTTCTATTTTATATTCTTGATTGCGCTGAATAGTTTTACCAAGTATGATGGTTAGAATCTTTTTATCGTATTCATATTTTAAAGGAGCAGATTGTCCAGCAAAATTAATTTTATGAATATCAAAATCCTTGGCATCTAATACCAATTGATTAACGGGGTAAAACCAAGGCTTGACGGTGAGCGTCGCTTTGCCAAGTACGTGCTCCTTTGCCCAGTCAAATTTTAGATCAAGCGCCGTATGAACAATGTCATTTTCTAATCGGAAACTCCCTCGGTATACAGGCAATTGAATTTCTTCTGGTGCCTTGAGTTCATCAGGCTTGGGAGCAGAAATAACCAAGGTGTCCAGGTCTCTTTCTTCTACATCAATGGTTCCTTCATAGGTGGTATCCTGAGTCGCTATTTTTTGGGATTTACATCCAAATAAGAATAGAAGGGAAGATAGGAAAAAGATAATACGCAGATTCATGTTGTTTGAATTTATTTGAAAAACAAAAATACATCTAATTAACTAATGGCTTTATGTATAAACTATTGAGTTGATAAAAATTTATGATTAATGCGAAATATGTTGACTAGATGATAATAAAAAAATGATTTTTTTGGTTAAACAAACGATTAATGTAAATAATTTAGTTATATTTGTGAAGCAGATTTTGAAAGAGCTTACGCATTTTATCAAAAACGAAATGATATGCTGATAAACAACAAATTAAATCATAGCATTCACGATCATTTTCCATTGTCTGACCAAAAAGGCAAAGATGCCCCTATTATCAATAAACAGGCGGCACAACTGTTAAGTAGAAAAAAGAGTCCATTGAAATTAGCTGAGTTGGTTAAAATTACTACGGATCATCATGAGTTTTTAAGACATGGTGGCTCCGGTGGCACCTGGAAAACTATTTTGCTTAGAGGATTGGTATTGGGGATTTATGACGGGCCAGATATCAAGCAAGGAAAACAAGCTAGTTTTGAACATCGGGAATTTGACGCTGTGCTTGACTTTAGCGATTTAGCCCTCCCTTTTTCCAATTGGTGTGGCGTCATAGCAGAAAACTTAGTAGCCAAGAATATTGAACTTAGCCATGCTTTACTCACCGATACTTATTTAGTCAATGCTAATCTTTATCAGGCGCGACTCTGCAATGTGGATTTTTCCAGAGCGGATTTACAGGGTGCAAATTTTCGGGAGGCGGACTGTGCCGGAGCGGATTTTGAAAATTGTGATTTGAGGGGAGCAGACTTTCGTGGTGCACGATTAGTGGGTGCTAAGTTTCCAGGTGCACGATTGGACGAGGTTAAGTATTGAGTTCGTTAAAAGGTAAAGTACTTTTTTAGATTAAAAGCAAAGAGGTGAAAATTGCCTGGACACAATAAGAATTCTAAAATTATGTCCAAGCAGTTCTTAATTCCGATTACACCGCCACATCATACTCCCGCAACGCATCATTCAGCGACACCTTTTTATCCGTACTTTCTTTTCGCGTACCAATAATCAAAGCACAAGCAACCTGATAGTTACCTGCTGGAAATTTCTTGGTATAAGTACCTGGAATTACCACAGAGCGTGGAGGCACTTCTCCTTTATAAGTTTTTGGTTTTTTTCCAGTTACATCAATGATATGCGTAGACTGAGTCAAGACTACATTGGCACCAAGCACCGCCTCTTTTCCTACTCGTACACCTTCTACCACAATACAACGTGATCCAATAAAACAATTGTCTTCGATAATAGTAGGCGTAGCCTGCAAAGGTTCGAGTACGCCGCCAATCCCTACGCCGCCACTTAAGTGTACATGTTTCCCAATCTGTGCACAACTACCTACAGTCGCCCAAGTATCTACCATCGTACCACTATCCACATACGCACCGAGGTTGACATAA
>Ga0114957_1001355_pt1 | contig 27143 bp, 23 predicted proteins | sample BantaG_FD_87175 | JGI IMG/M metagenome (GOLD analysis project Ga0114957, IMG submission 87175) | Marine algal microbial communities from Bantry Bay, Ireland - BantryBay_4 metaG | ecosystem: Host-associated > Algae > Red algae > Unclassified | place: Bantry Bay, Ireland | collected 2014-11-21
CCCCAAGTTCCAATCACCCGCAAAAATGTCCTGAAGGGACATCGGTCCAAAGCTTGGGGTTTCAACCCCAAGTTCCAATCACCCGCAAAAATGTCCTGAAGGGACATTGGTCCAAAGCTTGGGGTTTCAGCCCCAAGTTCCAATCACCCGCAAAAATGTCCTGAAGGGACATCGGTCCAAAGCTTGGGGTTTCAACCCAAGTTCCAATCACCCGCAAAAATGTCCTGAAGGGACATCGGTCCAAAGCTTGGGGTTTCAACCCCAAGTCCCGGTTACCGTAAGTTTTATCATCGAGCCAAATGAGGCCGATGCCAAAACAGGCGACCCGAAGATGGCCTCTCCAATTCCGCCCCACCCGAAAGGCCTGCGGGATCCTCACATGACACTTCGCAACGTTAGGCTTGGCCACGGGATATCTTGAACCAGTCTCTTGGCGTTAAAACCCCAAGCTTCGGAACTTTGTGCCTTCAGCACCCCTGAATCGATTACTATTACGATTACCAACACCCATCCAGCCACCCCTATTTTAACGATCTGAGGGACATCTCCTTGGCAAACCGATGGAACTCTCCCAGCACGAAGACAGCATTACCTTCAAGGACGCAGTATGGAAATCTCAGACATCATCCTTGAACATCAACATCCTCAACAATCGATCGAGAAAATCGCAGGCGGACTCGAACTTTAACAACATTCATCCGCCTGCGCCAAGGCCACGGCAAGCAAGGCAAACCGCCGCTACAAAAAAGCTAACGCTCAAGCAGCACTTCCTCACCAAGCGCCACAAAATCGATCGAACCCTTGAGCGTCTGGTTGTAGAAGGGCGTGTTCGAGCTCTTTGACTTCATGAATTCTTTAGTAAAGGTGGTCTCCCCTTTCGGGTCGAAGACGATGAGGTCCACCCCTTTTCCTTCTGCCACCTCCGCGACCTCCAGACGCATCATGCGGCGGGGCTCGGCGGAGTAGCGCTTGACGAGGAGATCCCAGCCGAATTCGCCTTTGTCGACGAAGCGGTCGAAGAGAGAGACCAGCGCGGTCTCGAGTCCGGTAATGCCATTGGGCGCATCGACGAAGGCCTGGGACTTTTCAAACTCGGTGTGCGGCGCGTGATCGGTCGCGATGATCCGGAAATGCCCGTCCTTGAGCCCCTGCAAAAGCGCGGCATTATCAGCGGCGGTGCGAAGGGGCGGGTTCATCTTGTAGTGCGTGTCGTAGTCGCCGATGTCCTCATCGGTGAACATGAGGTGGTGCGGCGAGACTTCACCGGAGACCTTTGCGCCGCGCTCATCACGCCACCACTTGATCTGCTCCATGCCGATCTCGGTGCTCACATGCTGGATGTGGAGCTCGGCTCCGGTGGCGTGCGCGAGCGCGAGATCACGGCTCATGGAAATTTCTTCGGCAAGCGCAGGCGTGCCTTGAACACCGAGACGGTAGCTGACCGCACCTTCATTCAGCGCACGTGGGCCTGCAAGCTGCGGCTCTTCACAGTGACTCGCGAAAAACATGTTCATCTCGCTGCCATATTCCATGGCCCGTTTTAAAAGAGCGGCATCAGGGACAGCATCGCCATCATCGGTCAGCATCAGGACCCCGGCTTTGCGCATGCCATCGATCCCCGCCATTTCATGACCCGCTCTCCCCACGGTGATGCAGCCAGAGGTGAGAACGGGGATGCGGCATTTCGAGGCGGTGTCAAGAACGCGCCGGACCACGGTCGCGGAGTCAATCGCGGGGCTCGTGTTCGGCATCATAACGACGCCGGTGATCCCGCCATTGATCGCCGCTTCGCTGCCGGTAAGAATGTCTTCCTTATGCTCTTGGCCAGGATCGCGGAAGTGGACGTGGGCATCGAACATCCCCGGCATGACCACTTTTCCAGAAACGTCGATGACGCGTGCGCCCTCGGGTTCGGGAAGGTCTGCGCCAACGGATTTGATGACGCCATTTTCAAGCCAGACATCGGCGCGCACCGGCGCGGCATTTTCACTGGCGACTTCGCCACCTTTTAAGAAGAGATTCATGGAGTTTGAGGTTTGAGCCCGTAGAGAACGGCCATGCGAGCGGCGATGCCATTCTCGACTTGTTGGGAAATGAGGCAACGCTCGTAATCTAGGACAGCATCGCAGAGCTCCACGCCGCGATTGATCGGGCCGGGGTGCATGATGTAAGTCCCCTCGCCCGCAAGCTGACGGAGGCGCTCATCGGTGATGCCGTAGAGATTGTGATACTCGCGATCACTCGGGAAGAAGGGCGCGGACATGCGCTCCTTCTGGACCCGCAGAAGGTAGACAGCGTCTGGCTTCCACTTCATCGCTTCCTCATAATTGGTAAAGCGCGGGATGTCTTGCGGGCCTTGTTTGGGCACGAGGCTTCCGGGGCCCAGAAAGGCGACCTCGACGCCGAGTTTTTTAAAAATGGTGCTGGTGGATCGGGCCACCCGGCTGTGAAGAATATCACCCATGATGAGGACGCGCTTTCTCTCCAGCTCGGGATAAACTTCGCGCAAGGTGAAGGCATCGAGCAGCGCTTGGGTCGGGTGGGCGTGCGCTCCATCACCGGCATTGATGACCGAGGCACCGGTCTGGCGGGCGATGGCGGCGGGCTGACCAGAAAGGCGGTGGCGCACCACGATGTAGTCCGCGCGCATCGCTTGCAGCGTGTCGATGGTGTCGCGGACCGACTCGCCCTTCGTGACCGAGGAGCGCGGAACATCAAAGACGGTAACATCGGCAGAAAGCCTCTTGGCCGCGACCTCGAAGGAGGAAAGGGTGCGGGTCGAGGGCTCATAGAAGAGCATCAGGACCGTCTTTCCTTTGAGAGCCGGGACCTTTTTCACGGACCGGGTGAAGAGATCTTTAAATGGGATCGCCTGATCGAGGAGATCAACGATTTCCCCACGGTCGAGCGAGACAATATCGAGGAGATCTTTACGAGCCATGGTCAGGAGGAATTATGATTTTCGGGTGAGTTCGACGCTGTCCTCGCCGTCAGTTTTCGCAAGACGGACGATGACGTGATCGAGACGCTCGGTCTCCATTTTCACGCCGACATAGCGCGGCTCGATCGGGAGTTCGCGGTGGCCGCGGTCGATAAGAACCGCGAGAGCGATGCTGGAGGGACGCCCGTAATCGAAGAGCGCATCGAGAGCCGCGCGGATGGTGCGGCCGGTAAAAATGACGTCGTCTACCAAGATGACGTGGGAATCGTCGATCGGAAAATCGATCTCGCTGCCTTGGAGCTTGGGATTCTCGCGAAGGTGCTCGAAGTCATCGCGGTAGAGCGAGATATCGAGCACGCCGAGACGGACCTGAGCTCCCTTTTCTCTTAAAAGAAGGGCCACTCTTTCGGCCACCTCATCACCGCGGCTACGGATGCCCACGAGATCGATAGGAGCATTCCCCGCCGCATCGAATAGCTGGTCAGCCAGACGGCCGAGGGCGGTCGAGATCGCCGAGGGGTCGAGGGCAATGCTCATGTGATGGTCCAAAGGTGTTTCGAATAACTTAAAAATGCAAGCGCCCGATGTCGGACCGGCGTTGCGATCCCGGAAAGGTCACTTTCGCGGCTTCGGCATGCGCCCTTTCAACAGCCTCCTCACGGGTGTCGCCCCCGGCCACGATGGCGAGGACGCGCCCACCATTCGTGACCCACTCGCCGCCCTGTTTCTTGGTCCCAGCATGGTAAATGCGGGCCTCAGTGACGGCCTCGAGACCGCCGATGACATCGCCCCCGCGGGAGGATTCGGGATAGCCCGCTGAGGCCAGAATGCAGCAGACGCTCCACCCCTCACTAAAGCTGAGGAGTTCGGGCTGAAGGTTACCCTTGGCCCCTTCCAAACAAAATTTCGCAAGATCGCCGGAGAGCAGCGGCATGACAGCCTGGCACTCCGGATCGCCAAATCGGCAGTTGTATTCGATGATCTTCGGACCCTCAGAAGTCAGCATGAGGCCGAAGTAAAGGAAGCCCTTGTAGGCGAGTTCGTCCCTTTCAAGGCCGGCCACCGTCGGAGCCACAATCTCCTTCTCAATACGCGCCATCAGCTCAGGATCGGCGAGCTGACGACTCGCTACCGCCCCCATGCCCCCAGTATTAGGACCTTCATCCCCTTCCCCGATCCTTTTATAATCCCGCGCCGGGGTAAGGATGAGGTAGTCCGGACCACTCACCGCGGCAAAGATTGAGATCTCAGGCCCTACGAGGCATTCCTCGACTAAAAGGCGACCTTTTCCAAAGCGTCGCTCCTCCATGACCTCCTTCAGGAACTCTTCCACGCTCGCCTCATCCTCGCAAACGGCGACGCCTTTTCCGGCCGCAAGTCCATCGAACTTCAGCACCGTGGGATAGCTTCCACCAATCGCCTTTCGCGCCTCGTCAGCAGTCGCACATCCGGTAGCTCCGCCCGTCGGAATACTGTGCCGAAGCATAAATTCTTTCGCAAATTCCTTAGACGCCTCCATTTGCGCTGCCGCAAAAGGAGGACCCCAACAAGGAATCCCGACCTCAGCGCAGCGGTTCGCCAGCCCCGCGCCAGTGACAAGGTAACTCTCCTCCCCAGCTACACAGAGGTCGATGTCACTCTCGGTCATCCAAGCAATAAGACTTTCGAGATCATGCGCATCGACCCTTCCCGTGCTCTCAATCTCGTGAATGGCCTCGCTCCCAGGAAAACAAAACACCTCTGGATCGCTCTCCGACTCCCGCAAGGAGCGGATCAACGCGTGTTCCCGACCACCTTTTCCCACGACACAAATCTTCACGCGGGCCGAGATAGCGAATGGACCCCGGCTTGGCAAAAGCGAAAATGAAGAAGTCACCCAATCCCATCACCGTTCCCTCAATAGCGACCTCAAAAAAAACACGCCACCGCAAAACTCGCCAACAAGCAACTCTCCAATAAGTAACTCGCCAACAAGCAACTCGCCAATCAGCAACTCGCGATCACACAACTCGCCAATCAGCGTAATATTCCTTTACTCGGCCTGCGCCTCTCTTATCTTCTAAGCATGAACCCATTTATCTTCGGTCGGGTCGTCGATACCCGCCACTATTGTGACCGAAACTCCCTCGAGGACTCCATCGAGGGGCGCCTCATGTCTGGGCAGCACATGTATCTCTCGGGCCCCAGAAGGGTCGGGAAAACTTCCGCCATCGAGCACGTCCGCGCGACCCGGTTTAAAAAAAATTCGTTCCGCGTCGATCTCATGGCCGTGAAAACCCCGGCTGAAGCCGCGACGTGGTTCATTGAAGCATGGCTTAATTTTGAGAAAAAAAGTCGCAGTTTCTCCCGCGCCATCGACTTTCTCTCCGCTCTCAACATCGACTTCACCCTCCTCGGACAGCGGATCAAAATCGACACCCCGGGAAAGATCGACCAGCTTAGCTTAGAAAAAATCCTTACCCGGCTCGATACCAAGCCAAAAAAGGGAAGCCCGCCCTTCCTAATCTTTTTCGACGAGTTCCAAGCCCTTCTCGATCTCAACCAGCGGGACCGCTACGACTTCCTCGGCCAGCTCCGCAAGTCGATCCAGCATCTTAAGCACGTCCGCATCATCTACGCGGGCTCGGTGCGTCACGCGATGCACGAAATATTTCAACACCCGGATAGCCCCTTCTATAACTCCGCTGACCACCTTGAAGTTGGTCCCATCGACCCGCCCGAGCGCTTCCGCAGCTTTCTCACCCGCAAATTTAAAAAAGGAGGACGCTCGGTAGTGAAGGAAATCTGGGAGCTTATCGAAACGATCACCCATCGAAACCCCAGCGACATGCAGCGCCTCTGCTCTGCCATTTGGGAAACGACAGATGCTGATGCCATCATCGATGCCGAATCCGTCGAGCAGGGACTCGAGCGCGTCTTCGATCATCAGATCGGTGCGAATCAGACCATTCTTGAGGATTGCACCGCCCTCCAGAAGCGCGTCCTCATCGGGATCGCCTACCACGGGGGCGAGAGCCCGACCTCCCGCAGATTTCTTTTGAAAATAAACCACACCAGCTCCTCAGCCGTCATCAAAGCGCTCGAGGCGCATATTAAGCGCGGCACCCTCCGCAAGGAGGGCCGAGCCTACCACTTTAACAATCCCTTTCTCCGCGAATGGCTTGTCCGCTATCATTAGCACCAAGCGGGGAAAAAAATATTCCCCTTTCGCGCTTCATTGGTCACATTTCCGCCGTGCGATTCCACGGACTTCTAGCTCTCGGCTTGGCCTGCCTCTTCACCGCCTGCAAAACTCAGTCCAATATCGAGGAGGCGAACGAGGCTGGCATCCTCATCGTCGGTAATAGTAACGAACCGAAGGGCCTCGACCCTCATCTCGTCTCCGGCGTTCTCGAGTCGAATATCATCAGCGCTCTCTTCGAGGGACTCTGCGTCGGTCATCCCTCGATTGACGGGAAATCTCTACCCGGCGCCGCCCTCCGCTGGGAACCATCGGAAGATTTCACCCAATGGACCTTCCACCTCAACCCAGACGCGAAATGGTCAGACGGCACGCCAGTCACCGCTCACGACTTCGTTTTTTCCTACAAAAGACTCCTATCTCCCGACCCGAACTGGCCCGCCAAATATGGCGAAATGCTCTACTTCCTGAAAAACGGCGAGGCCTATAACAAAGGCGAGATCTCCAGCTTTGAAGAAGTCGGCGTCCACGCCGCGGATGACTTCACCCTGAAGCTCCACCTCCGCGGACCCATCCCCTTCCTTCCCGAACTCACCAAGCACTACACGTGGTATCCCGTCCCGAAGCACACCATCCTGAAGCATGGCGAGATCAATACCGCCTACTCGTCACCTTGGACCCGCCCGGGAAACCTCGTCTCAAATGGCCCCTTCCAGCTAAAAACCTGGCGCACAAATCACATCATCGAGGTCGAAAAAAATCCCCACTACTGGGATTTCGACAACGTCGCGCTCAATGGCATCCGCTACCTCCCGATCAAGAACTACTACACCGAGACCCGCATGTTCGGCGATGAACAGCTCCATGTCACTTACACCATCCCCTCCGAGCTTATCCCGATGGCTAAGGAAAAATACCCCTCTCAGCTCCGCCAAGAGCCCTACGTCGGCGTTCGCTTTCTCCGCACCAATACCCTGAATCCACCCTTCGATAACCCCGGCGTCCGCCGCGCCTTCGCCATCGCCATCGATCAAAAGGCCATTTGCGAAAAGATCCTCCAAGGAGGCCAGCAACCCGCTTCTGGGATCGTGCCAAAGTTTGGCGACTACATCCCGCCCAAGGTCATCGAATATGATCCGGAGAAAGCGCGGCAGCTCCTCGCCGATTCGGGCTACCAATCGACCTCGTCATTTCCTGACATCAGCCTTCTCACCACCAACTCCGACTCCGGACTCCGAGAAGCCGAGGCCCTCCAAGCGATGTGGCAAAAGAACCTCGGCATCAAGGTCCGCATCGTGCAGCGTGAATGGACCACCTACCTCCAGAAGCAGTATAAAGGCGACTACGATCTCGCCGTCGCCGGCTGGATTGGTGACTACCTCGACCCCACCACCTTTCTCGAAATGTGGGTCACCGGTGGAGGCAATAATAACACCGGATGGGGGTCGCCTGAATTCGAAGCCCTCCTCAAAAAAGCCGAGAACACTGCTGGCGTCCCCCAGCGCATGGCCATCCTAGCCCAGGCCGAGCAGACCATCCTGAACGACACCCCCGTCCTCCCAATTTACTGGTATACCACCAACTACCTCATCCGCCCCGAGGTCAAAAACTGGCATCCCCTTTTGCTTAATAACCATCCCTTTAAGTTCGTCCGCCTCGAAAAGCCCTGATCTCCCCGACCCATGCTTCGCATCATTCTCAGCCGCCTCGTGCAGACCATCATCGTGGTCTTCCTCTTGGTGACCTTCACCTTCTTCGCCATCCACGCGATGCCCGGAGACCCCTTCGCCAGTGATAAGGCGACCTCCCCGGAAGAGCAGGCCGCGCTCGAGGCCTACTACGGCCTCGATAAGCCCCTCCCCGTGCAATACTTTAACTACTGGAAGAACATCCTCAGCGAGGGAAACTTCGGCGACTCCATCGCCATGAAAGGCCGGAAGGTCTCCATCCTCATCGCCGAGTCCTTCCCCGTCTCGCTCAAGCTCGGAGTCCTTTCCCTCATCTTAGGCATGGGCCTCGGGATCCCCCTCGGAATCCTCGCCGCCCTCTTCCATAACAAGTGGCAAGACTACCTCGCCATGGTCATCGCCATGGCCGGAATCTGCGTCGTTGCCTTCGTCCTCGGACCCATCTTCCAGATCAGCATCGCCAAGCCCCTAGATTGGCTAAATGTCGCAGGCTGGAACCGCCCCTCGGACATCATCCTTCCCGCCATCACTCTCTGCTTCGGCGTCGCCGCCTACCTCGCCCGCCTCACCCGCGGAGGAATGCTTGACGTCCTCTCGCAGGACTACATCCGCTCCGCTCGCGCAAAAGGCGTCCCGCGTCTCAAAGTCATTACCCGGCACGCCCTGCGACCCGCCCTCATGCCCGCCGTCACCTTCCTCGGACCCGCCTTCGCCGCCATCATCACCGGCTCCTTCGTCGTCGAGACCATCTTCCTCGTCCCCGGTATGGGCCAGCACTTCGTCCTCGGCGTCACCTCGCAGGATTACAATCTCGTCCTCGGGCTCGTCCTCTTCTACGGCATCCTCATGGGCGTTGCCAATCTCCTCTCCGATCTCGCCCTCATCTTCATGGACCCCAAACTCCGTAACTCCTAGTCCTCCATGAATACCTCTGTGCAACCGCTCCCGAATGAGGAGACCATCGTGGAAAAAGGCTCCTCCCTCTGGGCTGACGCCTACCTCCGCCTTAAGAAGAACAAGCTCGCGATGCTCGGCGGAATCATCGTCATCGCCATCCTCTTCCTCTGCTTTATCCTCGCCCCCATCCTCGCCCTCCTCGGGCTCGATGGTAACTCGCAGGACCTCTCGAACCGCTTTGCAGGCATTGGTGAAAAAGGCGTCCTCGGCACCGACCAGCTCGGGCGCGACCTCTTCATGCGCGTCCTTCAAGGCGGGCAGATCTCACTCCTCGTCGCCATCATCGCCACCATGATGACCGTCACCATCGGCGTCATCTACGGTGGCATCGCCGGCTACATCGGAGGCCGCATCGGGAACATCATGATGCGCATTGTCGATGGCCTCCTCGCCATGCCCTTCCTCATCATCGTCATCCTCTTTCGTGAAATCATCAGCGGCCACGTCGATGAACTCGCTCGCTTCCTCATCGACCAATGGAACTGGAATGATGACACCGTCCTGCGCTTCGCCAACCTCATCCCCCTCACCTTCGCAATCGCCGGCTTCGGCTGGCTCTCCATGGGACGCATCGTGCGCTCCTCCGCCGCCTCCCTCAGCCAGCAGGAATTTGTCGAAGCAGCCCGCTCACTCGGCCTCAGCCACACCCGCATCCTCTTCCGCCACATCCTGCCGAACATGCTCGGCCCCGTCATTATCTACGCCACCCTCACCATCCCCAGCTTCATCCTCTACGAGGCCACCCTCAGCTTCATCGGACTCGGCATCGAACCTCCCAATTCCTCTTGGGGGAAGTTGATCCAAGAAGGCGCTAACTTCCTCGAGACCGAGCCCATGATTCTCGCCATCCCCGCGGTCATCTTTTCGCTCACCCTCTTCGCCTTCAACTTCCTCGGCGATGGACTTCGTGACGCCCTCGATCCGAAGGCTTCTAAGGACTAACAGCCTCAGGTATCCGGCTTCTTCGTCCCCCCTTCACCCATCAGCCGATACCGGTTTCTCGCGATCAGTCGGTAGCCCCATTCCCGCAGCGGTCGCGGCGTCAGTCCAAGAATGAGCGAGCCTATCCTAGCAAAACCCCGGCATTCCCAAAGAAGGATACGCACCGCCTCACTTCGTAAAAAGGTCTCTCCCTCACGAACCACCGCCATCGTTCCCTCCTCGAACTCGAAACCGCGTCCCTTTCCTTCTTCTAAGCTGAGATAACTCAGCCGCTCCTTGCGATCGAGCATCTTTACCAACGCGACCGATCTCAGACAGAAGCCACAGCCTCCATCGTAAAACACCAATATCGCATCCTCCTCGCTCACGATTCGTAACTTGCCACCGATCTTGGAAAAATCGAGACTCGTCTCTCATGAGCGAGAGTAATTTGATCCAAGACCTCCCTTCCGACGAGCGTCCTCGCGAGCGCATGCTCCGCTACGGAGCCGCCGCCCTCAGCGGAGCAGAGCTTCTCGCCATCTTCCTCCGCACCGGGACAAAAGGGGTGAGCGCCATCCAGATCGGAGACGGCTTGATCAAAAAACACGGCAGCCTCGCCGCTCTTGGCTCGCTCGATGTCGAGCAGCTCAGCAGTGAACACGGCCTCGGACTTGCCAAATCCTGCCAACTCCTCGCCGCCTTCGAACTCGGGGCCCGCGCCGTGAAGGAAACAATCCACAAAACCAAGCTCGGCGACCCCCTCACCATCTACGAATACCTCGCTCCCCTCATCGCCTCCCAAAGAACCGAGAGCCTCCACGTCCTCACCCTCGATAGCCAGCTCCAGCTCAAGCGCATCATCGAAATCTCCCGCGGCTCGACCAATCAGACCATCGCCAACCCGCGCGACGTTCTCCAGCCCGTCATCGTCGATCAGGCCGACTGCTTCATCATCGCTCATAACCACCCCTCCGGCCGCCCCCTCCCGAGCGGACCTGACAATCATTTCACCGAGAAACTCCTCAAAGCCGCCCAGCTCCTCCAAGTCCGACTCATCGACCACCTCATCATCGGAAAGCCCATCAACGGCGCAAAGCCCTACTACTCATACCGAGAAGAATCGGATATCGATCTCCGCTAAACCGCCTCGCTTTACTCCCTCCCATCCAGTCGTCAAATTTTCGATAAGTCGGTCGACCTCGCAGACTCCGATATCCCATAAAAAAGCCCCGTTCGTTTTCACGAACAGGGCTTGGAAGTTTTTCGCAGATGAACGTTAGCTCATCTCGCCGCGAGCCATTCCTTTTTCCTCAAGCGCGGCTTGCGCTGCCGCAAGTCGTGCGACTGGAATACGGAACGGTGAGCAAGAAACATAGTTGAGTCCGGTTCGGTGGAAGAACTTTACCGAATCAGGATCTCCGCCGTGCTCGCCGCAGATACCAATCTTGAGTTTCTTCTTGGTCTCACGACCCTTCTCAACGCCGATCTCAACAAGCTGCCCGACCCCCTCTTGGTCGAGAGCGGCAAAGGGGTTGTTATTGAGAACTTCCGCGTCCTGATAGGTCGGGAGGAAGCTCGAAGAATCATCCCGGGAAAGACCGAGCCCCGTCTGGGTAAGATCGTTCGTCCCGAAGGAGAAGAACTCAGCATGCTCAGCCACCTTATCAGCCGTAAGAGCCGCACGAGGAATCTCGATCATGGTGCCGACGGTATACTTCAGCTCGCTCTTCTTAAGACCAAGCTTCTTACGAACACCAGCTGCAGTTTCATCGATAACCTGCTTCTGAAGCTCGAGCTCACGGGCGTAAGCGACAAGCGGGACCATGATCTCTGGGAGAACCTTAGTGCCCGCCTTTTGAACCTCTGCCGCAGCTTCGAGAATCGCCTCGACCTGAGTCGCAGTGACCGCCGGGTAGCTGATACCGAGACGACATCCACGGTGACCAAGCATCGGGTTCTCTTCGTGAAGAGAGTGGATTCGCTTGGTGATCGCAGCAGCGCTCATCCCGATCTTCTTTGAGAGATCCTTCTTCTGAGCGGCATCCATCGTCCCGATGAACTCGTGCAGCGGTGGATCAAGAAGACGAATTGTCGCAGGGCGACCGTCGAGCGATTTGAAGATGCCCTTGAAGTCCTTCTTCATGAAGACCTTGATCTTCTTGAGAGCCTTAGCTCGACCCGCGTCATCGTCAGCAAGAATCATCTCACGGACCGCGTCAATACGGTTACCCTCGAAGAACATGTGCTCAGCGCGGGTCAAGCCGATGCCTTCCGCACCGAATTTGATAGCCTGCTCAACCTGCTCCGGAGTATCGGAGTTCGTCCGGACTCCCAGCTTACGCAGCTTGTCAGTCCACGTCATGAGCTCCATGAACTTCTTATAAGTATCGGAGCGCTTGGCTGCCGGCTTATTCTCGATAAGGCCCTGAATGACCTGAGAAGGAGAGGACTTGATGTTCCCCTTGTAGACGCTTCCGACAAATCCGTTCAGGGAAATCTCGTCGCCTTCCTTCAAGATCTCGCCGTTTCCAGTAAGGGTCTTTTTGGAGTAATCGATCGACATTCCGTGAGCTCCACAAACGCAAACCTTACCCATCTGGCGCGCTACCAGCGCAGCGTGGGAAGATGCTCCCCCCTCCGTCGTAAGGATTCCATCCGCCGCAATCATCCCGCGGAGGTCCTCAGGAGAGGTCGCCTGACGGACAAGAATGACGGACTCGCCTTTAGCAGCAGCTTTGACAGAATCTTCCGCCGAGAAGTAGATCTTTCCAGATGCGGCACCAGGACCAGCAGGAAGACCGCTGCCGACTTTCTTAGCCGCTTTCTCAGCAGCGGTGTCGAAGATCGGAGCGAGGAGGTGGCTGAGATCGTCAGCAGGAATGCGCAGGATCGCCTCCTCTTTCTTGATGAGCTTCTCCTTCACCATGTCCAGCGCGATGTTTACCGCAGCAAATCCCGTGCGCTTACCATTACGGGTCTGGAGCATCCAGAGCTTCCCTTCTTCAATGGTGAACTCGACATCCTGAACATCCCGGAAGTGCTTCTCGAGCTTCTTCCGAATGGTAAGAAGTTCCTTGTGCGACTTAGGAAGATCCTTAGCCATCTTGTCGATCGGCTTAGGAGTGCGGACCCCGGCGACGACGTCCTCACCTTGAGCATCGATGAGATATTCTCCGTAGAAAACATTCTCACCCGTGGCAGGGTCGCGCGTGAAGGCCACCCCGGTTCCAGAAGTATTTCCGGTGTTGCCGAAGACCATGGCCTGGACGTTCACGGCAGTTCCCCAAGCCGCTGGGATGCCATACTTCTGGCGGTAGACCGTCGCACGGTCATTTTGCCAGGAGTTGAAAACAGCATTAACGGCACCCTTCAGCTGAGCCCGTGGGTCCTCAGGGAAGTTCTTGCCAGAGCGGTCTTTGATAAGCTTTTTAAAGTCAGCTACCACGCCACGAAGTTCGTCTTCCGAAAGCCCGGAGTCGTCTTTCACTTTTGCCTTCGCTTTGGCCTTATCGAGAATGACTTCATAGGGGTCGTGGTGCTCGCCCGCTTCCGCCTCTACTTCCATGACGACGCTGCCATACATCTGCAAAAAGCGACGGTAGGAATCCCAAGCAAACTTCGGGTTACCGGTCTTCTTGGAGAGTGCCTCGACGACCTCATCGTTGATCCCGAGGTTAAGGATGGTGTCCATCATGCCGGGCATCGACTCGCGAGCACCGGAGCGGACCGAAAGAAGAAGCGGGTTCTTGAGATCGCCGAACTTCTTGCCCATCGCCTTTTCGACCTTCGCGATGTTCTCTTCGATCTCAGCATCGAGTGACTTAGGATACTTCTTACCGTTGTCATAGTAGTAGGTGCAGACTTCGGTGGTGATGGTGAAGCCAGCCGGCACAGGAACACCGATGCTGCTCATTTCCGCGAGGTTCGCGCCTTTGCCCCCGAGGAGGGTTTTCATCGAACCGTCTCCGTCGCACTTTCCTGCGCCGAAGTAGTAAACATTTTTTTGTTTCGTGGAGGCCTTTTTAGCAGCCTTTTTTTTGGTAGCCATGGTCGTTTTCTCTTAGTGAGTTTTGATCGAAATCCCCCCGAGAATCAGAATGACACCTCGGCGGAAAGCGCGGACCTTAGCAAGCGAACCCTTACTGTCAACTCGCAGCTTCCGTCGTTTCATAACTCCGCAAACTTCGCTGCCGTGGAAACAATTTTCCATCGCTTTGGCGCTCACGCGCCCCCACTCTAAAATGACATTTTCGCTACCACCATGAGCCCGCATTCCAAGATTTTCGAAGTTTCCAAATTCACCCCTGCAGGGCCAAATTTCCTTCCCGATCAACTAGCCCTCGAAGAGCCAATTCAAGTCGTGATCGACGGACGCCCACTCGCCGTTCTCATGCGCACGCCGGGCGAGGATGAATTTCTGGTCTTGGGTTTTCTGCGAACCGAGGGAATCATTTCAAAGCGCTCGCAGGTGCTCCGGATCGATCTCGAATCGCGCGAGAACCACGCCCTCGTTTTTCTCGCTGACGACCACGCCGTGGATTGGGATCAACTCACCCGCCATCTCTTCTCCGCATCTTCCTGCGGGCTTTGCGGAAAAGCGACCATCGAAGCAATCCTCCAAAGTCATCCCAAAGTGAGCGCGTCTCTCTCGATCAAGGCAAGCGTCCTCCTCGGTGCCCCTCTCACCATGCGCCAAAAGCAAGCCACCTTTGACACGACTGGCGGACTCCACGCCTCGGCAATCTTCGACCCTGAAGGAAACCTCATCGAACTTCATGAAGATATCGGGCGTCATAACGCACTCGATAAAGTCATCGGGAGCGCGCTCGCTTCTGAGCGCGATCTCTCAGGCATGTTCCTTCTCCTTTCCGGGCGCATCTCTTTCGAACTCATGCAAAAGTCTCTCGCTGCCGGGATCGAACTCGTCGCGGGGATCTCAGCTCCATCGTCTCTCGCAGCTGAGTTCGCGTCCGATTCCGGTCAGACCCTCGTCGGCTTCCTCCGCCCTCCGACCTTCAATGTCTATCACGGCGCGGGTCGCATCACCGCTTCCCTCTAAATCAACTTCGTCGCTTGCCTGCTCCCCTATTTTAGGCACAATCGACCGATGCCGAGTTCGACCGATAAGAACCTCATTGATGGTTGGAAAAATGAGCCCGCGCCCCTTCTCCCGCTCCTCCACGCCTTTCACGATCGGGATGGCTACCTCTCGGACGACGCCCTCCGCGCCGTCTCGGCAGGGCTCGATATCCCTCTCGCGGATCTCTACGGCACCGTCACCTTCTACCATCACTTCTCACGAGCCCCAGGAGGCCTAGCAGCTCCCCGCGTCTGCACAGGAAACATCTGCTGCCTCCACGGTGGCAATGAACTTCTCGCTGCCCTGCAGAAGCAAGGTGCCGCCGCCTCCCCGATGCCCTGCTCCGGCCGCTGCGACGCACCTGTGCCCGTTCTGATAGGTCACCGCACGCTCGCTGGTGCCGCTCCTGAGCAACTCAAACATGCGCCGTCACCCCTCCCCCCGATTAACCCCGGCGGAATCGAAGAAGCCCTTTTTTCTAACATCAGGAAACAAGGTCAAAATTCCCTCGCAGGCTACCACGCCAACACTGGCTTCGCCGCCCTCCGAAAGGTTCTCAAAGAATCTCCTGAAAAAATTATCGAGGTCGTCACCGAGTCGAAGCTCGCGGGACGCGGCGGAGCTGGTTTTCCCACCGGACTCAAGTGGAAAGCCGTCGCGGAATGCGACCGACACCCCAAGTCGATCGTCTGTAATGCCGACGAAGGTGAGCCGGGGTGCTTTAAAGATCGCGCCCTGATGGACTACGATCCCTTTTCGCTGATTGAGGGAATGATCATCGCCGCTTTCGCCACCGGCGCGCCCCGCGGCTTTATCTACCTCCGCTATGAATATCCCGAAACGAATGCCCTCCTCGAAAAATGCCTCGCCGAGTGCCGCGAAGCCGGGCTCTTAGGAAATAACATCCTCGACTCCGGCTTCACCTTCCACCTCTACGTGCGCCGCGGCGCTGGCGCTTACATCTGTGGCGAAGAAGGCTCTCTTCTCAACTCGCTCGAGGGCAAGCACCCCTTCCCTCGCAACAAACCCCCATTCCCCGTCACGCACGGCTTCGAGAACAAGCCCACTGCCGTTAATAATGTCGAGACCCTCGCTGCCATCCCCCACATCATTACCAAGGGCGCTCTCTGGTATCAAAGCCTCGGCCTTCGCGAGCATGCCGGAACCAAGCTCATTTCTCTTTCGGGCGACATCAAGCAGCCGGGTAATTACGAAGTCCCCATCGGGCTCCCCTTGAAAACTCTTCTCCACGATTGGGCAGGCGGCCCGCTCGAAAAGCGCAGCATCCAAGCCGTCACCATGGCCGGACTCTCAGGCGGTTTTCTCGGCCACCAGATTATTGACGATCTCACCCTCGATGATCCCTGCATTCGCTCCCACGGATCCTTCCTCGGCGCAGGCGGAATCATGGTCTTCGATGACTCCCGCAGTATGGTTGAGGCCGCGCACAATGCCATGGCCTTCTTCGCTCACGAATCCTGTGGAAAATGCTTCCCCTGCCGCATCGGAACCCAGCGCCTCGTCGAGCGTCTCGGAGGGGCCGAATCACCTCTCCCCCTTTCAGAATGGACCGCCGAGGTCGAGGATATCGGGAAAGCGATGAAGGCCACTTCTGCTTGCGGGCTCGGCATGGCAGCGCCATTTGTTACCGAGTCACTTCTAAAATATTTCCCCGATCAGGTGGCTCAATTCCGAAACGAAGCCGCGCAAATCCACCAATCCCCTCCCCTAAAATCATGAAATCCCTAACCCTCTTTTTCATCGCCCTCCTCAGCATTTCCAACGCCGCCCCCCTCAAGCTAAAAGACACCAAAGGCCGTGAAATCCTCGCCGAGGTCACCGGGTTCGACGACACCTCCGTCACCTTCACCCGGAACTCGAAAAGTTTCACCGTCCCGTGGAAAACCTTCGACCCCGAATCGATCGAAAAGATCAAAAGCATCTCCCTCCCCAATCTTCACAACAAACGACCGGATGACAAAATAACCCTCGAGGTGAAGGACGGCGATCCCAAGACCCTCGACGCCACCACTGATGTTTACTTTAACGATGAAGGCGTCCTCGAGCTCTACCCGGGCGATACCGTCCACCTCGAATTCCAAGAAGCTGACGGCGAACTCATCAATCCCCAAGTCGTCGGTGAAGTGACAAGTCCCGAGCGCTCCTTCACCTTCAAATTTATCCAAAACAAGAACGCTGCCATTCTCCACCGCTTACCCGGCTTGAAAGAAACTGCCATCGTCGATTGCTCTTTCCGCGACCTATCTGGCGACACCTTCGAAAGCAAAAACCTCTACCCCAGCGAACTCGGCCGCGTCGTCGTTGATCTCTTCCCAGCCACCGTTTGGACCGTGCGCATTAGCAACATCAGGCTCACCGACGAACGCGCCCAAAATGTCGTAAAAGAGGAAGTCGAAGAAGAAGAAGCCGCCGAATAACCTCCAAAATCAACCCCTCCGTGCCCTCATGATTAACGATCCCTCATCCACCATCGCAGCCCAACTCTCGATCACCATCGATGGCAAGAAAACAACCTTCGCGGCCGGAGAAACGATCTACCAAATCTCAAAACGTCTTCAAAAAGACATCCCCACCCTCTGCTACGACGACCGACTCGATGCCTTCGGCGGCTGCCGCCTCTGCGTCGTGGAGGTCGAGGGCATCCGCAACCCCGTCGCCTCCTGCACCACCCAGGCTGCCGATGGCATGGTCGTTAAAACATCCCCCCCAAAGATCGAGAAAATGCGCAAGACGCTCCTCGAACTCGTCGCGAGCGAAAATAAGGACGCGCAAGTCGACCCCCTCCGCGGCCTCGCCTCCCAGGAACTCTCCACCCTCGTCAACAAATACGGCGCACGGAAGGGACGCTTCAAAGGAAAGCAATCCGGCACCTCTAATTTCGAAGACCTCAACCCCTTCATCCTCCGCGACTACGATAACTGCATCTCTTGCTACCGCTGCGTCCGCGTCTGCGCCGAGCAAGAGGGCGACTACGCCATCACCGTCGCCAACCGCGGCTTCGACACCCAGATCACCGCCGAGTTTGGCAATGACCTCCGCGACTCCGATTGCACCTTCTGCGGCCAATGCATCCAGACCTGCCCCACCGGAGCCCTCGCCGACAAGAAAGCCCTCCGCGCCGCCGACCTCCCCGAACCCATCAAAAAAACCCGCACCGTCTGCCCCTACTGCGCCGTCGGCTGCTCCATCGACTTGATGACAAAAGGCGATAAAATCGTCGGCGCTCAACCCGCCATGGACGGCCCCGCCAATAAGGGAGCCCTCTGCATCAAAGGACAATTCACCTACGACTTCATCCAACACGAAGACCGCCTCTCCAAGCCCCTCATGAAGCAGGCCGATGGCACCTTTGAGGAAGTCGACTGGAACACCGCCCTCACCGCCGCTACCGAAGGCTTCGCCAAAGCCCGCGCCAAGTACGGCAGACATAGTATCTACGGCATCGCCTCCGGTCGCGCCCCGCACGAAGCCGCCTACTCGATGCAGAAGTTCATTCGAGCCGGCTTCGGAACCCACCATATCGATAACTGTAGTCGAGCCTGACACGCTCCCACCGTGGCCGGTCTGGCTGCTCAAATCGGAAGAGGCGCAATGTCCAATCCCCTCAAGGACATGGACAAACCAGACACCATCTTCGCCATCGGCACCAACATGACCGAGTGCCACCCCGTCGCCGCCACCGGCCTCAAAAAAGCCCTCACAAAAGGAGCCAAACTCATCGTCGCCGACCCCCGCAAAACCCGCCTCGCCGAGCTCGCCCACCTCCACCTCCCCATCCGCGTCGGGTCCGATGTCGCCCTCCTCCTCGCCATGGCCCACGTCATCGTGCGTGAAGAATTAGAGGATAAAGGTTTCATCACCGAGCGCTGCGGAGACTACGAGGCTTTCAAAACTCACCTCAAAGAATTCACCCCCGCCTGGGCCAGCCAGATCTGCGAAGTCCCCGCTGCCGATATCGAGCAAGCCGGCCTCTGGTATGGCGCCGCCAAGCTCGGAGCCATCTACTACACCCTCGGCATCACCGAGCACATCTGCGGCGTCGATAATGTCCAGTCCCTCTGCAACCTCGCCCTCCTCACCGGAAACCTCGGCAAGGAAGGCACCGGCATCAACCCCATGCGCGGGCAGAATAACATTCAAGGCGCAGGAGACTGCGGAGCCGTCCCCAATAACTACCCCGGCTTCCAACCCGTCATCTCCGAAGAATCCCACGCCAAGTTTAAGGAAGCCTACCAACAGCCCGTGATGGACCTCGGCAACTCTATGACAAAGGTCACCGCCCTCAACCTCTGCGGAGCCGAGGAAAATGGCATCCACGCCATGCTCATCGATGGCGAAAACACCGTCGTCACCGACCCCGATAAAAACCACTGCGAAAAAGCCCTCAACTCCCTCGACCACCTCGTCGTCATCGACATCTTCCTCACCGAAACCGCCCAAATGGCCGACATCGTCCTCCCCGCCTCCGCCTGGGGCGAGACCGATGGCGTCCAAGCCAACACCGAGCGCCGCGTCCAGCGCCTCCGCGCCGCCGTCCCCAGTCACGGCGACTCCAAGCCTGACTGGTGGATCATCGCCGAAATCGCAAAGCGCCTCGGCACCCCCGGCTTCGAATACCAATCCGCTAAAGACGTCTTCAACGAGCTCTGCTCCCTCAGCCCCATCTACAAAGGCCTCAACTGGGACAACATCGGCGACGGCGTCTACCAGTGGCCCGTCCCCGAAGAAGGCCACCCCGGCACCCCCATTCTCCATGAAAAGGAATTCAAGGACAACAAACCCGGCCTCTTTAAAATCATCGGCTACCGCGACCCCGCCGAAGTCATCGACGCCGACTACCCCGTCTGGCTCACCACCGGCCGCCGCCTCCAAGCCTACCACACCCGCACCCAAACCGGCCGCGCCAGCGGAATCGACTACCTCCTCTCCGAGGAAACCCTCGAAGTCCACCCCGACGACCTCACCGCCTGGAACATCCCCGACGGAACCCTCGTCAAGATGGCCAGCCGCCGCGGCGAGATCGAACTCAAAGTAGAAGCCACCACCCGCTCTCCAAGAGGCACCGTCTTCACCTCCTTCAGCTTCGCCGACACCAACGTCAACATCCTCACCGGCTCCGGCTACGACCCCGTCACCCAAACAGCAGAACTCAAAGTCTGCCCCGTCAGCATCAAGCCCGCCTAACACGGGCCGATTTCCATATTTTTAAGACTCTTCAATCCCGAAAGCGCTGGCGATTTTATCGACGGTCGGTTGAAGCCCCTTGAAGATATCAGCACCTTGAGCTTTAGCTTTTCCGCAAATATACCGAGCGAATCGAACTTTAGAAAACTCCTTCACTCGTCGCCGGATTAACCTTAATCTCAAAGGGTTAGCCTCCTTTTCTTCAAGATACTCATCAAATGAGACAGAGGGGTCATTAAAGGGATATATTGTCAAAAGATTCGGTCGCTCTTCCAGCCACCCTTTTTCTTCAGCAGAATTCCAATATTTTGCGAACAACTCCTCGATCGCGAAAGGGACATTAAACCCATTTCGAGCACATCTTATCAAGGTGTCGCTTTTTGTCAGCGATAACAATTTCGCCTTCTCACTCCGTTCGACTTTGCCGATCTTCATTGCCTCCCTCCGAGAACTGATAGCATCTGGATCACAGTCGAATAATGCTACAGCCTTCGCCTCTGGAGACGAGTGCGCCCACGCAATAATTTGATCTTTAACCCATAGGTGTCCCCCTCCGGGCCCAGCTTTAGAAATAAACACGACCTCGTCCTGAGCGTTAGGATAGAGCATTTCAAACGCCATCTCTAGAATCATCTTGTCAGTCGAGCCCTCCACAAAAACTGTAGAGCACGTCAAATCAGGGAGACTTTCTTGATGCATCTTAAGCTTTTGCAGTTCTTTCGATACAGCTTCAAAGTGTGGAGCGATCAGAGGCATTAAACCCATCGACGTATCTAATTCAGAAATATTATTGGGATCCTTTTTCTCCACCTGTGACAAAGAACCATCAGAGTCCTTTTGGACGCCAAACACCTTGACCCCATCTACATTCGCCTTACGTGCTATGGAATAAAATGCTGGAGAATGAGTCGTTATGAATGTCTGGATTCGCTTGCTATCCGCTAAAAATTCTTCCGCTTGTTCTTGGCAGCGACTCATCTCTAGGTTGTTTTCCGGCTCCTCATAGCCCCAAACGGTCACGATCCTTGGCCGCCCAGGCGCTTTAAGAACTTCGGCCTGCTCTGCAAGCCATCTCAAAATAATTGGCACATGCCTGACTTTCACCCCATCTCCTCTTTGCCCAAGCGAGAAAAAACGCTTTTGGTGCGATGACCTAAAATCAAGTTGCTCAAACAACCCACGCAAATCAGGAGGTAACTCAATCGTGGACTCAAGTCCCAGCTTTTCCAGTAATTCTGAAACTATGGAAACAGTATGAGAGTTGATCGCATCCGTAAATTTTCCAGCTGCATCTCTCAACTCCACTTCGACAGTTCGTTCAAGCATATCATACATGGATCCAAGTAAATTTGAGAAATACGCCTCTCCTTTGACCGCTGGCACGTAGTCATACCTCACGCTGTTCAAAAGAGTCACGAATTTGTTCCGCTGCGCATCGACATCCCGTCGACCCGGATGCTTCATCTCGCTTTTATGACGACTGTGCTTACGCCACACTTTTTTCCAGATAATAGGATCTTGAGTCCCAAAATTGGCTGGTGGAGTTATCGTCAAGCTAACCTCAATTTCAGGAGCTTTCTTGAGGGCAACTTGAGCAAAAGCACAAAAATCCTGCCCCCAATCTAACTTATAAGAACTATCTTCATTAAAAAAGAGGTCGAGGGCACGCAAGACATTCGACTTCCCCGAGTCATTTTGGCCCACAAAAATGTTGAGCCTATCAAACTTGAGTGAGAGGTCTCGAAGTGACCGAAAATTTCTTATTCTCATCGATTGAATGGTCACGTTCCCGATTCTTGTATTCTTTCCTCATCTTTTAAATGAAAATATTAGCTGCCTCCTTGATTAAGGAGCACTCTCAACTAACCAATGTCACCTTTTTGGAAAAAGTGACATTGGTTAGTTTTCCTCGGCACACCCTAGATCTTCCCTTAAGCTATCGCCAACGCCTGCTTCAAAAACACAAAGCAAACTCCGAACATGCTGCCTGAAGAACTCATCCCAAAACTCTTCTCCCCCACCCGCCACTACATCGACCTCGCCACCATCCAGCGAACCATCGAGGCCGAGGCCCTCACTTATGAGGACTCCACCATCAAGGGCTACCTCCACATTTGGCAAACGGAAGACAAACTCCACGACGCCGGTCGCGGCTGGTATTCCGACCTCCCCACTCGACTCCTTCCCAATCCCCTCTCCCGACCCCTTCCTGAAATCAACGACCACCTCGCAAAACACTTCCCCCTCCTCGACTACACCCTCTGGTCCACCCGCCAGCTCACCCCCTTCTTCCACCACCTCCCCGGTAAGCACGCCACCTTCCTCATGGTTGATCGCGATGCCCTCGAACCCATCGCCGATTCCCTCCGCGAAGCCGGACAAAACGTCATCGTCCACCCCCTCGGCAAGGACGCCAAAAACTTCGCCCTCAAATCCGACCACACCCTCATCCTCCGCCCCCGCCTCGCCTCCGACCACACCGAGAAAATGGCCTCCACCGAGCAAACCCTCGTCGACCTCTACCACGAGAACGAAAAGCTCTCCCTCTTCGACCAATCCGAATACCAGCGCATCTTCCAAAACATCGCCTCCTCCTACCGCCTCAACATCCCCGCCCTCTCCCGCTACGCCGAACGACGAAAAATCGACTCCGCCCACCTCCTCCACCTCGGCGGCATCCAATCCCCGCGCTCATGATCTCCCCAAAGAGCCACAGCGCCGAGTGGATCCACGCCCAGCGCGAATCCCTCGCCGGAGCCGATCCCCTTATCCTCGAAAAGGCCATCTTCGCCCTCACTCTGCTCGACTCTCTCGCCTCCACAAATCTCGACTTCACCTTCAAAGGCGGCACCGCTCTCCTCCTTCACCTCCCCACACCCCAGCGGCTCTCCATCGATATCGACATCACCTGCCCCGAAGCTCAGGAAACCGTCGAAACCATTCTCACCCAAATCATTCCCACCACCCCCTTCACCCACTGGGACGAACATGAACGCGGCGAGCGCGGCCTCCCCGGTCGCCGTCACTACCGCTTCCACTACTCCTCGCCCACTCAAAACCAAGACTCCCACATCCTCCTAGACGTCGTCACCGAGCCCAACGCCCTCCAGCACCTCGAAGCCAAACCCATCGTCACCTCCTTCCTCGACATCGAAACCCCCGTCTCTGTCCAAACCCCAAAACTCGAATCCCTCCTCGCCGACAAGCTCACCGCCTTCGCACCCAACACCATCGGTGTTCCTCTCACCCCCAGATACAGCCAACAAGTTCTCAAGCAACTCTTCGACATTGCCCAACTTTACGACCACGTCGCCGCAATCGACATCCTCCACGAAGAAAACCTCAACTCCTTCCAAGCCGAGTCTCGCTACTGCAACTTCCAAGGAACCCATCACGATTACCTCAATGACCTCCTCGACACCGCCTTCCGCCTCTGCGCCCTCGATTTAAGAGGAGCCCCCACCGACCAACCCGAAAACGAACAGCTCCTCCGCCGAGGAATCGCCCAACTTTCCAACCATCTCCTTGGAGCCCCCTTCAGTCTCCCCCAAGCAAAACTAGCCGCTTCAAAAGCAGCCTGCCTCGCCACAATCCTAAAACAAGGCCCCTCATCCCAGCCGGATTCACTCCCCTCATTTACAAGCGATCACCTTTCTATCCTCCAAGACACAACCATCGCCGCCCCCTATTCATGCCTAAACCGGCTGAAAAATTTCGCGCCAGAAGTGTTTTACTACTGGGCCACAACTCCATTGACCAGTTCTTGATCACTTGATAGCCGACCTCTCATTAAAATTCCCCAACGCTGAAGACCGCGCTCCCTGGGAGCAAGGCCCGCGTTCCTTTCCGAGGCTGTAACCGACATTATTGGCTCCAAAAATTGGCCAACGTCTGGCTGAAACCCTCATTCGTTTACACAAATCAACGGCCTTTTTGAATTTAGAAAAAAGAGGTCGTTTTTCTAAATTTAAATGACTCTCTCATCCATGATGACCCTTTGAACCAACGGTCGTGGAGCCGATCTTCGGCATGGGGAGGGGGCACAGCTTTAAACCAAAAAAATCAACTCAACTTCTTCCGCTCAGAAAGCCCCTCTTATTATTCCTTTTGGGCGGCTTCGAGAACGGCCGCATCAACCCCATCCAAGGACACTGACTGCTTGGGGTTAGAATACTCATCCATGAGACCAAAGAGCTTCTCTCGGGGAAGGCTCTTCTTCACAACAAGATCTCCGTCAGGAGACCTTGTAAAAGCAACACGATCCCCTAGAGATAACCCAAGTTCATCCCTCAGCGCCTGAGGGATCGTCACTCGCCCTTTCGAGGTAAGCTTCCGTGTCATTGCCCTCTTCATAGTTCCTACCATAGAGCAAAAAGTAGGCATTCAAGATCACAATTTCTCCTCCATAGAATGAGCCAATTCACAGCTTTAACCGGCTCATTATGGGACTCCAAAATTAGCCAATTACACACAAATACACAAATATGCCGCGCATAGAATAAACGGAAGCACACCGAGCCCTTCTTTCATCAGCTTTTCAACCTCACCTAGCCCCCTTCATCTGGCTCAGATTTCTAGTTCCGCCCCTTTTTATGATGAACGACCCAGAACAGACTCAAAGCAACTCGCAAAAAAATCTCGCTTGAATCCACCCCATAACGCGATACGTCATACCCATGACAAGCATCACCCCAGGCGAGATTCTCCTCAAGGAATACCTCAAGCCCCTTGAGATTTCCCAAAACGCGATGGCGCGTGCCATTGGTGTTCCTCCCCGTGCCGTGAATGAGATCGTCCTCAACAAGCGAAGCATTACTCCCACCATGTCAATTCGCTTTGGCGCGTTCTTTGAACAAAGCGAAACCTTCTGGCACGGAATCCAGTGCGAATGTGACTTCCGCGCCCTCGCAAAAGAAAAGCGGGCTCTCGTCAAAGCAGTCACTCCAGCCACCAAGCTCGCTTCGGCATGATTCAGTCCTTCGACTGTCCGGACACCGAAAAACTTTTCCACAACGAGAAGAGCCGCCCATTCGGAAACATCGCCCGAGTTGCGCTCCGGAAGCTCATTCAGCTCAATCAAGCCTCGAAACTCGACGACATGCGAGTCCCCCTCGGCAATCGACTCGAAGCTCTCAAAGGCAACCTCGCCGACTATCACTCCATTCGTATCAACGACTAATGGCGCATCATCTTCATCTGGTCCGAAACTGGTCCCAAAAAAGTGGCCATCGTCGATTACCACTAAGCGCTCCGCTCACATCACTCTCTACCGTGCCAAAATAGCACTAAAATTCTTTCGATCGCAATATGAGCCGATTCACTTGAATTTCGGCTCATAATTTAACTTTAAAATGAGCCGATTAAGCGTAGAATCGGCTCATGCTCTACAACTGGCAGCAAGATTACTGGCCCCAGTTCCGCTTTGAACTCGCGGAATTGCAGCCCAGTTTGTTTGCCTTTTCCGAGCAATCCGGACGAGTCAACGGCCTCCTCAGCGGTCTTCCCGAAGGACTCGACCAAGAAACCCTCCTCAATCTCATGATCGAGGAAGCCATCCGCTCCTCCGCCATCGAGGGCGAGTTCCTCTCCCGACAGGACGTCATGTCCTCCATCAAAAACCACCTCGGCCTCAACTCCCCCGCCGAGAAAGTGAAAGACCTCCGCGCCGCTGGCATCGGGGAACTCATGTCCCACCTCCGCCGCGACTTCGACTCCCCCCTCACCCAAGCCACCCTCTTCGACTGGCATGCCCTCGTCATGCAAGGAACCGACTGGGTCAGCTCCGGCGCGTGGCGCAAAGGCAAAGAACCGATGCAAGTCGTCTCCGGCCGCATCGATCGCCCCACCATCCACTTTGAAGCCCCAGCATCCAAGCAACTGCCTGCCGAAATGAAGCGCTTCCTTAAATGGTTCAACGCCTCCCGCAACGACGGCACCACCCCGCTTAGCTACTCCCCGATCCGTGCCGGAATCGCCCACCTTTACTTCGAAAGCATCCACCCCTTCGAAGACGGCAATGGCCGCCTCGGTCGCGCTATCTCTGACAAAGCCCTCGCCCAAGGCGCAGGCCGCTTCTCCGTGCTCAGCCTCTCACGCGCCATGGAAGCCAAGCGCAACGACTACTACGACGCCCTCAAATCAGCCCAACGAAGCAACGAAATCACTCCGTGGCTCCACTACTTCATCGACACCGTCCTCCAAGCCCAAAGCCAAGCCGAGGCCGACATCAGCTTCGTCCTCAAAAAAACAAAATTCTACGACCGCCACCGCGACGCTCTCAACAAACGACAGCAAAAAGTCCTCGCCAAAATGTTCGACGCTGGCCCCGAAAGATTCGAAGGCGGCATGAATGTCAAAAAATACCTCGCCCTCACCAAAACCTCAAAAGCCACCGCCACCCGCGACCTCCAACACCTCGTAAAACTCGGCGCTCTCTCCCAGATCGGCCAAGCCCGCTCTACCCGCTACGAGCTGGACCTCTAGTCTCAGAATTTCACACCCCCTTGTTCCATCGCGATCGAAATGGCCTTCGACACCGCCTACCGATTCGTCTAAAATAGAGTCATGGTGAAAGAAGCTTCAAAAAAGCCCCTCAAGGATGAAGGGGTCCCTCCTTGCTACACGAACCCCAAGGAAGCTCTCGAAATTTTTGCTGAGATTCTCAAACGAGGTCGCCTTTTCTACCCTGATGCCGATGACACTTCACCCCGAAATTCGCGAGTTTATCGAATTGTGCCTCTCGCAGAAAGTTGAGTTCCTCCTCGTCGGCGGCTATGCTCTCGCCTTCCACGGAGCACCTCGCTTCACCGAAGACATCCACCTCATGGTCCTCGTCTCGCCAGACAACGCAAAACGTCTCGACCAAGTTCTCCATCACTTCGGCTTTGGAAATGCAGGGATCAAGCAGGAGGATTTATTAGAAAAAGATCAAGTGATCCAGCTTGGTCGCGCCCCAAATCGCATTGTCCTCCTCACTGGAATCAGCGGCGTCTCGTGGGAAGAAGCGTGGGCCTCTCGCTCCCAAATCACTTTCGATGGCATCCAGATGCATCTTATCGGAAGAGAAGAACTTATCCGTAACAAAGAAGCCACCGGACGCCCCCAAGACCTCGCCGACGTCGCCCGACTCCGTAAGAAATAAGTCTCAGCCGCAAGCAGACCCCAGGA
>Ga0114957_1001359_pt1 | contig 27116 bp, 20 predicted proteins | sample BantaG_FD_87175 | JGI IMG/M metagenome (GOLD analysis project Ga0114957, IMG submission 87175) | Marine algal microbial communities from Bantry Bay, Ireland - BantryBay_4 metaG | ecosystem: Host-associated > Algae > Red algae > Unclassified | place: Bantry Bay, Ireland | collected 2014-11-21
AATGTTGTTAAGCATATCGATTGGGCTTTTTTCGTAGTGGTGAGAGGAAACGATATCTATGTTTGGATCGTCGAACACTTCTGGATGGAATGGTTTTTCGTCTACGGCATAATATCCATCCATAAATAGGTGATTAGAATCAATAGATTTTACATGTGCTGCTAGTTTTTTTACCCATGGATATGGGTTTTGCAGTTCATTTCCAGATTCCCATGCAAAAATTGCTTTGTCGTCAATATATTTTTTTCCTGTTATCGTATTTACTCTTTTGATTGTGTGATCTACTGTTGCTTGAAAATCGTCCCATAATTGTTTGTCAGTCCAAAAATAATCAAACTCCTTGTTTCTAAAATCTGCATAGTTTGGCACGCCTCCAAACCATTGCCAATTGTTAAGAAGTGGAACAATGACTCTAACGCCGACCTCATTTGCAAGTGCTAAAACAAGGTCTAAATTTTGAAAAGCTTCCTCATTGAATTGATTAGGGCCCTCTACGTAAGTTACTGCGTCTGTTGGTAAATTTTTACTTCGGACAGGTATTGTATACAACCTTACAACTTGCCCTCCCATTTCTTTAATGGTCATCAGCGCGTCACGAATTTCATATTCATCAGGTAGTCTGTAAGGATTATTAGACTCAAATTGCATCTCATCCTCTACATAGTTCAGGTTTGGAATATTCCACGATATAAATCGGAGCGTATCTGTTCCGTCCATGATATGGTGCCCATTTGTAGTTACAAAGTTTTCGAACTCAACTACATCATATGGTGTAGTGTTTTCTACCTGTGAGCATCCAGTTAAAAGTGAATAAATTGCAATATAAATGTATAGTGATCTCATCTGTTTTTAAGAATATTCTTTTGACTTATCATTTGTGTAACTACTGCTATTCTCGAATCTTGCTAATATTTCTACGTACATCCTGCCATTATGATATGGTGCTTTCCATCCGTTACTTTTGGAGATATCATCCACTGGTTTTAAATCTTCAGTGATCTTCCAGTACCATTCATCATTGTTTGCACCTATGAAATAGTTTTGTATGAATTTTAAACATTTATTAGATGCATCAATAAATTTAATCTCACCTGAAATCTGGTACGCATTAATAAAACCTATTACAGCTTCAGCTTGTGGCCACCAATCAAAGGTAGCATCAGCTATAGAATCATGGATTTCATTTTTTACTCCACCGTCAACACTTAATCCATTATCTAAAATATTATTTGCAATAGATAATACTAACGTATTCATTTTACTTTGAAGTGCCAGATCATTGCTCATCTCAGCGGCTTCATGCATGAGCCAAGATGATTCTATATCATGACCATATGATATAATATTCGATTTCAAATTCCATTCATTATCAAAGAATAGGTGAAAATGATTATTGTTTTTATTATGAAATCTATCACTGTACAGTCCGAGGACTCTAACTAATGATTTTGTCACCTCTTCAGTATATGATATCTTGCACAGGGTTGTATATGCTTCAAGAATATGCAAATGAGTATTCATAGTTTTTGGCTCATTCTTATCTTTTGGGCTTAATCTCATGTCCGACATATGCGACCATCTGTGATCCATTGCTTCTATGTACCCATCATTCTTTGAGTCCCAGGTTTTTTTCTCTAGCAGGTCAAAAGTTTCTAATGCCAAAGATTTCGCATCTTCATCTTTGCTAAGCAGATAGTATTCTGATAGAGCATATATACAGAAAGCTTGAGCATATGTTTGCTTTCTATTATTTATGATTGTATAGTCCTTATTTACTTCCCATATGAACCCTCCGAAAGTCTTATCATGAAAATAAGTAATCAACTCTTTATACTGAATATCTGCATATATTTTGTAATCACTAAATTTTTCTAATTGACTTATGGTGGAGAAAAACCATAATATCCTAGCTCTTTGGATCACCATCAATGAGGACGCAGGGTTAGGGGTATTATCATTATATACTTCGCCATAGAAGCGATTTCGACTATCGTCAAATCCAAATGTTGTCCACCAATCCGAAAGGTATTGTACACCCTTGAGCGATAGACTGCACAAAGCACGTTCGATACTAGTATCCTCTATCTTCATTTTTTAATTTTGAGATTAGAGGCTATAAGATCGATCCTATCAAGATTGTTAAGATGTGAAAAACCTTTGTCCGATGGAGCGTTCTTACAATAGTATACTAATTGATCGATGGATGATGTAGCTACATGCATCCTAGTATCTGACGAAGCATAGTATATAAATACTTCATTATTTTCATTGACTACCCAGCCATTTGCAAATACTACATTGCTAACATCACCAATCCTCTCTTCTCCCTGAGGAGCTATAAAGTGACCAGATGGAGCATATGTGATCTCCCATGGACGGTCTAAGTCAGTAATAAACATGTATAAAACATACCTCAGTCCAGCTGCTGTGTTTCTCACTCCATGAGCAAGATGAAGCCAACCATCCGCTGATTTGATAGGTGCTGGACCTTGGCCATTCTTCAATTCTTTGATAGTATGATATACTTTATTATCGATTATTTCTTCGATATCTATGACAGGCGAAGCCATATCATCCAGTGTAGCCCATCCTATACCTCCTCCTTTACCAACACTTATGAATCCATCTTGAGGTCTAGTGTAGAGTCCGTATTTCCCATCTATAAATTCTGGATGTAATACTACATTTCTTTGCTGATTGGATCTGCTGATTAGGTCAGGGAGTCTTTCCCATGTTTTGAGATCTTTAGATCTTATAATGCCGCAATTGGCCAAGGCTGTAGAGGTGTCGTTAACACTTTCGTCTTTCCGTTCTGTACAGAATAGTCCGTATATATAACCGTCCTCATGAGCTACTAATCTCATGTCATATACATTCGTATCTGGATTACTAGTCTGCGGCAAATCTAGTGGGTAATCCCAAAATGTAAAATTATCAACTCCATTCTCACTCTCTGCAAATGCAAAAAATGATTTTCTGTCGTTTCCTTCTACTCTTACGCAGATGACATATTTTCCTTGCCAGTAGATAGCACCAGAATTGAAAGTTGCATTGATACCCATAGTCTCAATCAGTAGAGGGTTCTGAGCTTCATCAAGCTTGTATTTCCAAAAATATGGAATATGATCTGGGGTGATTATAGGGTTCTGCCACCTACTGTATACGCCATTATTCGAGTTTTGGGGTTTATTTGTTTTTTGAATTACTTTCTGGTATTGCTGTTTTAGACTAGAAAGTCTTTCGTTATATATGTTATCAGTCATGCGCTATATTAGCTTTAGGAATAATTATTTGTGAGTCAGTATTCAATGATTGCTCGAATTGATCCTTTTCTGGAATTGGTTCCATTGCATAATCAGGATAGTCCTCAATCTTATCATACCAATTAATTTTAAGAATTATACTTGTAATTATAATGATTATACCAGCAACTATAGCCTTTGTGAAATCTTGAATTACGACAAATATCGGTAATGCGGTGAGAGACGTTTGCCAGATCATACCAATTCCACAGTTGACCATATCTCTACCGAATGAATTATTTTTATTTAAATCAGGAAAGTCGACCAATAATGAATCATGGATAGGTTTCCAAAATCCCCAAGGTCTTGTTTTTAGATAGAATTTTTTTAAGACTACTATATCATCTGGAGGCTTCATATATGTTCCTATAATACAACCAGTAAGTGATATTGCTAGATTGAGAGGAAATGCCTCTAATGCTGTCATCTCAGGAAAGACCAAGGGTAGCGTGGCCGCGGCTAATATACCTCCCATCATACCCCAATAGTATCCATTTCCATTGAATCTCCACCAGTACCACTTCAATAAGTTGGCAGCGGCATAGCCACCATACAGTGCACTCACAAACCAATCAATGAGACTAGTGAGGGAAGTCAGAAACATAGCAAATGTGATACCTAATAATACAACACTAATAGATGCTACATACGATAGCCTAATCAGTCTTTTTTCTGAGGCATCCTTATTAATATAATTCTTGTAAATATCATTGACCAAGTAAGCTGGCGCAGTGTTTACCGCTGCTGCAAAGGAGGACATAAATGCCGCTAAAAGTCCAGCTAGTAATAGACCCATAAGTCCCACAGGAATAAAGTTCTTGATCGCAAAGGGTAATATCATTTCGAAATCTATCGTATCTCCCATTCCATTGAATGTCTCATTTAAGAAAACAAGAGATAAAATGGCGAGACCAGTTATAAGCATATATCGTGGGAATAGTAGAACGACATTTACAAATGCACTCATCTTTGATGCTTCTTTTGGTGTTCTGGCAGATAGTATTCTCTGCATGTCATAATTTGGCGCGGGACCAGCTAGACTCTGCAATATCCCTTTAAGTAGCATCATCATAAAAAATGCTGTAAAAAGTTGCCACCCATCGCTGGTAATTTGATTGTTCGCTGAAGGCAATATGGTGGACCAGTCTAAATCCAATTCCCACTTGAAGAAGATATTTGACCAATTGTCAGGGATATACTTAGCCAGCAATTCAGGTGAAACTCTAGACATCGCGATAATGCCTATCATAACGCTTGCTATAGTCATTATCACATATTGCAATACCTCGGTAAATACAACACTGTACATACCACCTTTTACTACATATACCGTAGTTAAGAATGTGATAATAAGACCGTAGTATATCTCATTTTGATAGGTGTCGGCAGAAAGTTCCCATGGCAAGAAAACAGAAGCGAATTTTCCTATGCCGATAAAGCCATATGCCACATATGTTATGACTACTGCCACTGCAAAAATAACTACAATCAGGTGTGCTAACTTCGCACCTTGGCCATTCCCAAAACGAAACTTGATCCATTCAGCACCTGTCATTACTCCTGATCGCCGCAACCATATGGACAGAAAGATCATTAGAAATATCTGATTAAATACAGGCCACATCCAAGGTATCCAGACACTTTTTAAACCATAAACAAAAAGTAACATAACCATCCACATAGTTCCACTAATGTCGAACATCCCCGAAGCATTCGATAGCCCAAGATAATACCAAGGGATTTTATTTCCACCAAGAAAATAGTTACTTGTGTCTTTTGAGGCTTTTTTGGATAAGAAGAATCCTATACCAATCGTCACAATTATATATAAAGCAATTATTGAAGCATCTATTATATGCAGATCCATATTTATTAGTGTTAATCTTTTTTTATGAGCTTTATGTAAACCACATCATGCATTATATAAAAGAGGATAGAGCACAAATAAGAAATTGTGCTCTATCCTTATATTTAAAATAGTAGTTTATTTGAGTACTATCGCACCATCTGGAGATCCGTCTGAAAAGTGAATATCGTCAACGTGAACTTCATAAATATCACCTTGAGCATGACCATTGGCATTAAATCCAAATTTTAGGAATTGAAAGTCAGCCCAATCTGGACCTTGACCCCACTTCCATTCTTCGATCTGCGAAAGCTGAATACTAAATTGTTTCCACTCACCATTTATATCTTCATAATTTCCACCTGGATGCCATCCTGATTCTCCGTTGCTATCCGCAAAAGCCAATTCTAATAATTGGGTGCTTGCATCACTTGTTCTTACCCAGAAGTTGATACATGGATCAGCTAGACTAGAGAAGTCATTTTGAGTATCATCATAAAGATTGCCAGACCACGTCCATCCTTCATTAATTACTTCTATTTCCACTGCGAGGTATCCGTTGCCTTCTGGTGCATCACCTGAAGCGTATGATGCTATCGGCCTAGCATTTTCTTGCCATCCATCAGCATTATCAGGAATATAGCCAGATGAAAAGATTGTATCTATTGGAATAGAAACATCCTCAAAGTCAAATGCGGTGTATGCTCTCGTGTAAGCTGGAGGTGCAGTTTTTGGATATAGGTTGGTGCCACTAGGTGCTCCATCCGTGAGTGTGATTAAATCTACATGAACTTCATAAATATCTCCCTGTTCTTGTCCTTCAGTATTGAAGCCAAACTTCATGAATGATAAACTACCTACGTCAATACCATCTCCCCATTTCCAGTCGTTCAAGGCATTTATTTCATTCAGATTTATGCTAAATTGTTGCCAAGTACCATTGATTTCGCTATAGACTCCACCTGGGTGCCATCCTGATTCCCCGGAATCATCAGAAAGGGCAATTTCAAAAAGTACAGGTTTTGCATTGCTTGATCTAGCCCAAAAATTAATATGCGGACTTGATAAGCCAGATGCATCTATAGCCCTATCGTCGAATAAATTGCTTGTCCAAGTCCAACCAGCATTGATCACTTCTATTTCATTTATAAAATAGTAATCACCTTGAGCTGCATCCCCATTACCAAGACTTGCAGTCGCTTTTCCATTCTCTTGCCATCCGTCTGGATTATCAGGAATGAATCCCGTAGAGAATATAGAATCCACAATTGGCTGATCTTCAAAATCAAAATATACATGAAAGTCACCCGGTTCCATGACCATCGGATATTCTACTGCCCCATTTACTGGGCCGTCAGAAATAAAGACATCATCAATGTGAATCTCATAAATATCATCCTGATCTTGAGCTTCTGTATTAAAACCAAATTTCAATAAAGAAATAGTAGATGGATCTATACCATCACCCCACTTCCATTCATTATTCTGATTAATTTTTGCGATGTTGATGCTAAATTGTTTCCAAGTTCCATCAACTTCTGGATAAACTCCACCAGGATGATAACCTGATTCTCCACTATCATCTACCATCGCTATTTCCATTAATGCTGGCTTACCATTACTCGTTCTTACCCAAAAGTTAAGTGTAGGTTCTGCAAGAGATGATAGATCAAGTCCTGGAGTATTTTTGTAGAGATTACTAGTCCAAGCCCATCCAGCATTTACTACTTCGATTTCATTGATAAAGTAATAAGTTCCTTGTGCAGCATCTCCGCTACCTAGGCTACCAGTCGCTTTACCATTTTCTTGCCAGCCATCAGGATTGTCAGGAATGTATCCAGTTGTAAATATGGAATCTATAATTGGCTGATTCTCAAAATCAAAGAACGTATAGAAACCACTTGACGGTCCTGTGCTCTCACAAAGTATGTCAGTAGGATTTTCTAAACAAAAGCAGATAGGATCATAATCATAAGTACAACATTGCTCATCCTCAGGATTTTGTAGACAGAAACATTCAGGATTTGTCGCAAATTCGCATGTAATATTACACAATGGATTGTCTGGATTTTCTAGACAAAAGCAATCAGGATCCTGTGAATAAGTACAACCTATTACAGTTTCATCATCCTTACTACAGGAAGATATTATTACCATTGAGCCTAAGATCAATAGGAAAGAAAATATTTTAAAAAGTTTCATGTTTATATGTTTTCAATTAATTTAAATTAATACCACACTATTAATAAATGGTGCGATGAGGTGTTAATATCCAGCGTTTTGAGATAGACCCCAGTTTTCGAGATCTTTTGTAGGTATAGGGAATAATGGGATAGGATTACCTGCACTCCCCGTAATAGAGACTGTTGATAATGACGATAATACTCGATTTGCGAAATCACTATCGTCCGGATCCGATATGTTTTTATATTTTTCTTCTATCATATCTACATAACGGCCAGTTCGTACCAGGTCCATGAACCGCAGAGTTTCCATCCCAAGCTCTCTTCTTCTTTCTAGATATATAAAATCTAGTAGTGCTTGACCGTTTTGCGGGATTATTGAATTGTCCAGTGGCGCATAGCCAGTGGGTTCGTAACCATAGATATCATCTGGATTGTATCCTTGTGGAAATGTACTGAAGCTAGCCCTGTTTCTTATTTGTTCTAAGTTCTCAATAGCTTTTGAGAATTGCCCTGTATGATAAGCCGCTTCAGCATTCATGAGGATGATATCAGCATACCTAAATTTTCTGAGATTAGCATCCGACCCTTTTTGTGTATTCCACACAGCAGGATCAATTATTGTTTTTCTATGATAATATCCAGTCTTGTTTCTTTCGTGAGCTATCATTTCTTGGCCGAATGCAAATTCTCCAATTGCGATCGCTGTAGACGGTCTACGCGGATCATTATCCTCGTAGGCTTCAGCGAGATCTACAGTAGGTGTGTTAAAACCAAAGCCACCCATAAAAAATGGTGATTGAAACACTGTCCATATAGAACCAGTAGAAGGACCTCTTTCGAAATCATCAATGCCATTATCTACCGCTTGAATCTCCCATATAGATTCTTCATTATTCTCTCCATCCAATGACCATATAGCCGCATAGTTATTAGCTAGCCTATATACACCATATTCACCCAGCATGATAGAATTGGTCAATGCTAGTACGTCATCCCATGTATAATTCTGACTATTTTCAGTTCCTATTTGATACATCATAGATCTGGCGAGGTAAGATGCCGCTGCTCCCTGCGTAGCTATACCAGGTGAGACATCACCTTTTAATCTAAGTACATCTTTTGCAAAGTTTAAATCAGAATCAATAAGGTCATAAATTTCAGAAATACTAGCTCTCGTAAAGTTTCTATCATTAATGGCTTCTGAACCTACAGGTTCTTCAAATTTAGGTACACCTCCATAGATCGTGACCAACTGTAGATATGAATAAGCTCGAACAAATCTTGCTTCTCCTTCAAATTGTAAGACTTCGTTCTCAGCTAATGTAGAGTTTTCTAAACTCTGTAAAACTACGTTTGCTCTGTTGATGGCAACCCAGTATTTTCCCCAGATAGTAGTTATATTACTATTTGCACCATTTGTATTAAATTCTTTTAGTCTTTGTATATCAACTTGATCAGCATCTGTAGAGCCCTTTTCGGCATCATCTGAGCATATGTCCCCAAAGATAAATTCGTAGCTATGTCCACTGAATCCATTGGATGATGATTCTCCCCATGTGATCGCATCGTACATTCCATTTAACACTAATCTGGCAGAATTCTTATCTTTGAATGCACCGTCAATTGTCTGAAGACCCCGAGGTTCTTCCTCTAAGAAATCAGAACATGAGATAAAGCCAAAGATTAAAAAACTAAGAATAATAACTTTTGTTAGTTTATTCATTGTCTATTATTTGTTTTTTATTTAAAAAGTGATGTTAGTACCTACTATAAATGTTTTAGCAACTGGATATACGCCATAGTCAACTCCTGGAGAGAATGAATCGCCAAAAGCTGACCCAATCTCTGGATCTAAACCAGAATAATTAGTAGCTGTGAATGCATTGTCAGCAGATATGTATACTCGAGCATTTGCTATTTTAAATGTCGATAAGAGTGAATTAGGTAGCGTATAACCTAATTGTATATTTCTTACTCTGAAGTATGATCCGTCCTCGATAAATCGGTCGCTGTATATTGTGTTATCATTAAGATCAGTTGTTACTCTAGGTTCTGTATTAGAGGACCCTTCTGTAGTCCATCTGTTTATTCTGTTTGCAGCTAAATTTGATTCTAGCGGATTCGAACTCTGCAACCAATAGCTTCTAATGTTTGCTATTTCATTACCCTGCGTACCAAGTACAGAAACACTCAAATCGATATTAGAATACTCTAAAGTGATATATCCACCGTATGTAAAATCTGGAATAGAACTCCCTTGATACGTTAGATCTTCTTCATCGATTTTGCCATCAAAGTTAGAGTCAGTATATCTGATATCTCCTGGCTTTGCATTACGCTGTAGTGGTCTAGCTTGTGCTCGTTTTAACTCTCCTGATTCGTCAGTAAAGTATCCATAATACTTACCGTTTTCGATTTCAATATTGTTCAATTCATTGCCTTTTACATCTATAGGGATTCCATTTGAATTGAGTGCTATATGTCTCTCTACCTCGCCCTCATTTTGGAAGATTCCATTGCTTTGTAATGCGAAGAACGATGCAAAATCATATCCCACAAGTGTTCTAGTTGCTGGAAATCCAATTTTTTGAACATTCGCACCACCTGTGATGAAGTCCCCATTCCCCAAATCAGTTACTTCATTGTCAATAGCAGAAATATTACCACCAATCGTATAGTTTACTTTTCCTATTCTATTTCTATATGCCGCTGTTACTTCTATACCTTTATTGACCATAGATGCGGCATTAGAGGCCGCTCCATTGGCTCCAGCAAATCCAGGTGTAGGGATCGATGATACTAACAAGTCGTTTGTGTTTTTCTTGAAATATTCGATGCCAAGATTTAATCTATCATCAAAAAAACCGAGATCAACTCCGACATTTACCATTTCCGATACTTCCCATTTTAGATCATTGGCTGGAAGTACATTTGCCGCAAGGCCCTGTGCAGGAGTTTGATTATCCAATGCATAATTCCAGTTTGGAGATAATAGAGCGAATGTTGCATAGTTACCAATAGGTTCTTGATTACCTACACGACCCCATCCAGCTCGGACCTTAAATCTATTTAAGAAATCATTTTTAGGATAAAAGTCCTCATTATGTAAACTCCAACCTGCTGAAAACGAAGGGAAAGTTCCCCATTTATTGCCATCAGCAAATTTGCTAGAACCATCTCTTCTCATTGTCGCAGTGACATAGTATCTATTGTCATAAGAATAATTAAAACGACCAAAATAGGATAGTAGACTAAACTGTCCTTCATTATCTCTTCCTGACAGTGAGGATAGATCACCTCCGAGACTTATATATCTTAAGGCTTCTGGTTCTGGAACATCTTGAATTGACAACTCGTTGAACTGATCTAATCTTTGGAATGCTTCAGTCCCGATCATAGCATTGATACTATGGTTATTGATTGATGTATTGTAAGTAAGATAATTTGAGTTCTGTAATACTCTTAAGTTTCTTTCTTGTTCAGTTAAGGAAGATATATTGATAGATTCATTGCTCGATAACTGAGGAAAGAAATTACTATCTAGGTTTCTTCCCTCTACAACTCTCGTCACTGGAGTGTAGAACGATCCAGATTGTCTTCTCTGATCTAATGTAATTTGAGAATTTAATTTTAGATTGTCTAAAAATCGAATTTCTGACTTCAAAGTTCCTACATATCTATCCCAGCTGTTATTATTATACTGAGATAAGTCGATTCCTTTTGCAGGACTTGGTAGATCAGTTAAGCCAGTTCTGTTCCAATCTCCAGTCACAAGATCGTACACAGGTGTTATCGGATCTTTACTCAATGCAGTGGCTAAAGGACCTGAAAACGCTCCTTCATCAAATGCTGATGCTTTATTATTAGAATATCTTATCTCTCCTCCTACGTTTAACCATTTTTTGACAGCCATATCCGCTCCAAAGTTGAATTGGTAACGGCTTGAGTAGGTATTGTTAACTATTCCCTCTTGATCGAAGAATAGTCCTCCAACATTATAATTTACTTTCCCTTCAGTTCCTCTTATGTTTACACTATGAGACATTATACTCGCTCGATCACGAAAAACATAATCTTGCCAATCAGTACCCAATTCATCTAATCCAAGTGCATCTACTATCCATGATCTTTTTGAATCTTCTACAATTGCATCTAAATTATTTTCTCCTTTTGATACCGCTTCGAGGTACACTTCTGCATATTCTTGAGCATTCAACAGATCGACAGTTTTATTAGGAGTCTGGAAACCGCCCCATGAGTTTACCTCTATTACAGCGTTACCTTCCTTATCACCACCACTTTTTGTTGTGATTACAATTACCCCATTGGAACCTCTCGATCCGTAGATTGCGGTTGCTGAGGCATCCTTTAAAACCTCCATAGATTCAATTTCACCAGGGCTTATATTAGATACGTCGCCGGTAATGAATCCATCCACAACATAGAGAGGTGAAGCATTTTGAAATGAACCAACACCTCTAATCTGGATGGTAGAACCTTGACCTGGAGCGCCAGAGTTTGCGTTTACAGTTAATCCAGCTACCTTTCCCTGGAGGTTACGAGCGATACCTGGTGAAGCTATCTTTTCTAATTGTGCCACATCGACACTTGCTACCGATCCAGTAACATCACTTTTTTTGACTACACCATAACCTACAACTACAACTTCATCAAATACTTGCGAATCTGTGCTCATTTTAATATCATAATTCTGCTTACCTTCTAGAATCACTACTTCAGTGCGTTGGTACCCTATATAGGAAAGACCCAAGACATCTCCAGGCTTTGCATTAATAGTGAATGAACCATCAAAATCGGATATAGTACCCAAGTCTTGACTATTCATTTTAACAATATTTACTCCTATAAGCGGCTCGTTAGATTCAGAGTCAACGATGATGCCTTTTATGGATTGTCCGTGACATGCATATGTCATAGACCAGAAAAGCAAAAATTTTAATAATATTTTCATTATTTTTAATTAAGTGTTTTAATGTTTCGTAGTATTTAGCTATTTCAAAATATCGTACTGAAATATGAGGTAACTTAACGTGACAAACATACAGTAGTATCTGATATTTTTATGGGGGTAAAATCTGCATTAGTAGGGGGTATTTCTTGCAAATGTCCCTTTATAGTGCTTATATGATAAGTTTTGATGACTTTTACGGTATGAAATATGATTTTCTATTTTATTGTTTTAATAAGAGTTTGTTTCGTCTAATGATTATAGTTCATTTACTAATTTTAGTAAATAATTATAGCTTCAGCATGCAAGATTCAATTTTTAATAATAATAAATATGATATCTGTACAGTCAATGAAAATGAGAATAGTATTATCTGTAAATCAAAGTCTATAATTGATACTTTCGATATACCCTATAAGATAAGTGCAAATGAGGAAGTATTCATACATGAATCTGGACAATATTTATTATTGAAATCTAATCAGGGTGAGTTATTAGAACTGGATTTGGAATCTATAGAATGGAGAAGATACAAAGTTGATAAAGAATTCTTAAGACACAAAATTAGAAGTTACCAAAATAACGATGATAAAAATTCCGAGAATCCGTTTTCAAATAAAATTTTACTTCCTCTATACTTTATATTGGGTTCTAGTCTTATCTATGGACTTATTAGAATCATTCTTTTAAAAAATGAATATGATATAAAATTAAATTTTGAAAAACTTGAAAGAGGAAAGCTAGAAGAAATTAATCAGGTAAAGGTAAATTTTTATAATATGGTTTCCCATGAATTAAAAACACCATTGACATTAATAATCGGACCAATCCATGAGCTTTCACAAAACTTGACCAACCAGAAAAATAGAATTCTCATTGACTTCGTAGAAAAGAATGCCAATAAACTAAAAAATCTTATTGATGAGATCCTAAATTATAAAAATCAAGAATTTGAATATTTTGATATTAAGTTGGAACTTAGATCATTTAGTGATTTTGTTAATGAGATATGCTTAAACTTTCATGACAATGCAGCTAGAAGGGCTATAAAGATTGAATATAACTGTAACATAGGTTCGTCATATTTTCATTTTGACCCTAAGCTGATGGAATTAGTTATAAACAATCTGATTGTAAATGCACTAAAATTTTCTACGGTAAATAGTATTATAAAGATTGATCTTTGGGATAATGAAGAGGAGGTTTATTTTAGGATTACGGATACAGGTGTTGGTATACTCTCTAAAGATTTGCCATATATCTTTAAAAAATATTATCAAGGTAGTAATAATATTGACTCAGGAAGTGGAATCGGTTTAGCACTAGTGAAAGAGATAGTTGAGAAACATAAGGGAGCAATTGAAGTAGAGAGTAGATACAAGAAAGGTGCTATTTTTACATTTAAAATCTTGAAAAGCCTGGAGCTGCATCTCCCACATTATGTTGATGATAAGACCATATACTCTTATGAAGTCGATGAGGTTAAGAACTCAAATGTTGAAAACAAAACAGTACTTATTGTAGATGACAATGATGACATACGAACATACTTGACCCTTCGCTTGCAAGACACATACAATATAGTAAATGCTCGTGATGGTCAGGAGGGATTTAAATCTGCAGTAGAACTTGTGCCGGATCTGATAATATCAGACGTCGCAATGCCTAATATGGATGGGATGACAATGTGCAAGATGATTAAAACAGACCCTGTTACGAATCATATACCTGTTATTCTACTCACAGCACGAGCACGTGATAAATATTTAGAAAAAAGTCTAAAGAACGGAGCAGACGCATATATGACCAAGCCATTCGATATTGATATGCTCCAGCAAAAGGTAGCGAATATTCTTGATCAAATTGTAAAAATACAGAATAGATCTCAATCTCAAATAACGTCACCTGACAGCTCGCTAGATACATTAATTGAGAAAAACGATTTTGTATCAAAATTTATCTTTCACATCAAGGAAAACTTAGAAAACCCGCAATTTTCAACGGATTTCATTGCTGACCAGCTAAATCTAAGCTCTTCCCAAAGCTATAGGAAGATAAAGTCGCTAACCGGATTGACTCCAAATCAAATTATCCAAACAATCAGGCTAGAAGAAGCACATTCACTTGTGTCAAATTCTAATTTAACAATTACAGAAATTATCAGCAAGATAGGAATGAATGATCCTAAGTATTTTAGAAAGAAATTTAAGGAGAGATATTCTATGACGCCTAGTGAGGTCAGGAAGACAAGAAATATTTGAAAATTAAACATTTCTGTATAATCTACTCGGTGTACATAATTGATTTAATTCGTGTGTTATTATAACTTTTACATTTTGGGTATTTAGTCTAAGGTTAAACCAACATAGCTATCTATTGGTATCAATAAAAGTAGACTTTCTATTCATGATCAGCTCTTTTAATTTTCAATTAATTGTTAATTGATATACTTTTCGGATTAGGACCCAAATAGCTAGATTACTTAATAGCGTATAGTTGAATAAGCTTATGTTACTAATCTTGATACTTATCGGCGACAATTGTATATTATTGGCTTATTCTTATCTCAAGATTGTCTTCTTTGATAAATAAGCTATAATAAAATGTAAAAGTTTATGCCTCAGTAAGATTATATATAATAAATTAGCATTACAAAACATTTACTACATAACCGATACGCCTACAACTAATTGGATAAACTAGATAAAAATAGATTTAAAGACGTGTTTAAGAAGTATTATAATCCACTCTGTAATTTTGCTTCCACTATTGTGAATGATCACAAGATGGCGCAGGATATTGTACAAGATGTATTCACTATACTGTGGGACAAAAGAGAAAATGTATCTATAAACACAAATGAAAAGAGTTACCTATTCCAAGCGGTAAAGAATAGATCAATAGAGGTATTGAGAAAGCGTAAAAATGATGTAGAAGTATCAAAAGCAGATTATAATAGTATCAATTTAGGGAATAGTGGGATAGAAGAAGAAGCGAAGAATTATATGTTAAAGGAATTTCTATATAAGTCGATACGACAATTACCGCCTAAATGTCAAGAAATTTTTGTGATGAATAAGGTGAATGGATTAACTTACAACGAAATAGCTTTAGACTTAGATATTTCTGTAAAAACAGTAGAAAACCAAATAGGAAAAGCATATCGCAAATTGCGAGAGCTTATGGAAGGAAAGTTATCTGAAATAAGATGATTTCGATAAATACTAAGAAGAAGAATTAGAAAATGAATATAGATCAAATTATAGGAAGAATGATGGGCAATGACTCTATGGGCGACGAGAAGTCGGCACTAGAGTCATGGAAAAAGGAGGCAGAGGAAAATATCAAAGCCTTAGAGGATATTAGAAAGATTTCCGCTCTATCAGATACACTAAAGGATTATCAAGATTTTAATGAAGATGATGCTTGGTCTGCTTTCGAAAATACTTTATCACAGACAAATCATAAAGAACAAACTAGTCCTTTTGAGATCTCAGTAGCTGAAGTAAATAATAATACAGAAAAGAAAACAAGTATTTTTAGTTTAAGAAACATCTCAAGAGTCGCTGCAATTGCCGTAATAGTATTAGGCGCTTTATTTATTTTTAATTCTCAGAACTCTGATGAAGGTTTTATAGGTCAAGATTATGCATCAGAGATTGATAAATCATTAGATGTAAATCTTGAGGATGGTTCTAATGTATTATTAGATGCAGGCTCAAAGATGCGCTCTAAAGATGAAAGAACAGTCAGCTTAAAAGGTCGAGCATTTTTTGATGTAGCGAGAGACGAGAACTCACAATTCAAAATAAATCTACCCGTTGGTGAAATTACTGTCTTGGGTACAGAATTTACAGTAGTTGCGGATGATAAACATACAGAAGTTTTTGTCGAAGAAGGCAGTGTAGCTTACAAATTTCAAGGAGCGACATATACACTAGTGGCTGGTGAGTTTATTCAAGTGGTTGACAATAATGTTGAGAAACTGCAAATGAGAGATGGCAACTACAGTAGTTGGAAAAATAAAAGATTATTATTTAATGATAATACGATGAGCGAAGTTGTTGAAGCATTGTCAAGACATTTTGGGAAAGTAGTGGAATTAAAAGATGTTAAGCTTTTCAAGAACTGTAATGTGAAAACAACCTTTGATAATTCATCATTAGAAGATATTTTAAATGAGTTTAGCACTACTCATGGATTAAAATATGAAGTAAAAGGAGATACATATTTGGTTTCTTCATCAGATTGCTAATATGAAGGTAGTCCATAGACACATAGGACTATTATTTATTTTTTGTCTTTTTTTAGCTACCTCTTCAGCTCAAGACAATATCTTATCACGTAATGTAATGTTAACTTACAACGAGAATACGCTTCTCGGCCATGTTGATAATTTATTGATTCAAGAAAACATTTCTCTTTCATTTAATAGCTCTCGAGTTGATCTCCAAGAGTTAATAATACTTCCTAAAGGTGTAATGTCTGTGGAGGAACTAGTTCGCGCTTTATTTTATAAAGATAGACTTAAGCTAACGCCAGGTCTAAATAAAGTTTTGATAACTTTTCTTGAAGCCGAGAAAGAGCCTACTATTAGGATAAGAGGTTTTATTAGAGATAATGAAACAGGAGAAGCTATTGTCGGCGCTACTATTCTCGAAATCAATACTTATTCCTCAACATTCAGTAGCGAATCAGGCTTTTTTAGTTTATCAATTCCTAGAACTTCTAGCACAGTACACATTAGTTATCTAGGTTATGAAACTATGATATTAGATAATTTCGAAGACAATGAGATTGATATTTTTCTTGATTTTGACAATGAACTTACACAAGTCATCATAACAGAATCTATATCTGATAATTTCTTTAAAGGATCTGGTGGTGAAAAAATTGATTTATCCTTGACGGAAGGTTTTCAATCTACTGCAGGCGGAAATGATCTTCTCAAAGCTGTAAAAGTTACAGCTGGGGTACATTCAGGAAATGAAGGTCAATCAGGACTTTTTGTAAGAGGCGGAAGCAATGATCAAAATCTAGTATTATTCGAAGGCGTACCTATGTATGAAGTCAGTCATGCAGCTGGTTTCTCTAGTATGTTTATTGAAGAAAGTATCAGGAATGTTGATTTTATTAAAAATGGATTTCCAGCTCGATATGGCGGCCGCTTAAGTTCAGTGCTTAACGTCCAACTAAAAGATGGAAACAAATCAGGTGTGCACGGCTCAGTTACTGCAACATTACCGAGCATAAAAGCTCACATTGAAGGGCCAATTCTGAATAATAAAACAACTTTTAATTTATCAGGTCGTATCTCTTATTTGGATTCGTACTTGGATAATGTTTTAGGTGATTTTGTCAACTACAATATTGATCTTGCTTATGATGATGTGGTAGCCAAAATAACACATCATTTTTCACCGGCTAGTAAACTCTCATTTAGTTATTATAATGGAGGGGATAATTTAGGCTTGTCTAGAGAGGTAACAGACGTAAATATTAATGATGATACTTTCAGGACGACCAGTGATGTAAATCTTAAATGGGGCTCTCAAGTTTGGAATATGAACTATTCGAATGTTGTAAACAATAAGTTGCAATTATCCATGAATCTTGGAGGTGTTGATTACAAATACTCCTCTAGAGGTACATATACTTTCTTATCTGTTATTGATAGTTTACCTACGGATGCAGAGTTGGAAATTGTTTCATTTTCAAGTATTGAAGATATTTTAGCGAATATAAATTTTGACTATTATCATTCTGATAAGCATGTTTTGAAATTTGGTGCTGGATGGATATATCACAATTACAATCCAGCTGTAAGTAGCAGCCAAATTATTAAAGAAGATATTATTACAAATGTTGAGAATGGAGGAGAAATTATAAAGGCAGATGAGTTGTCGGCCTATATAGAGGACACATACAACCCTCATAAAAGTTGGCAGTTTTATGGTGGATTGCACTTTGCTAGATTTAATGTCGGAAGTACAAGATATGGTAATACTCAACCGAGATTAAGTGCAATATATAAACCAGGTTCAAGAGATAGGTTGACATTATCATATACTAGAATGAATCAATATGTCCATCTTTTGGTCAATCCAGGAATTGGTCTACCATCTAATCTCTGGGTGCCTAGCACAGATAAAATTAGACCAGAATCAGCCGATCAGGTTAGTCTTTCTTACTCGAGAAAATTAACAGAATCGGTAAATCTAACACTTAGCGGATACTACAAGCAGATGGATAACCTACTTGAATATACATCCACGTTGGATTTGATTTCACCTGGCGGTACGAATCAATCACAGCTGCCCTTGCAAGAAGATAATGATTGGCAGAAACGGGTAGAAATAGGAGAGAGCACAAGCAAAGGATTAGAATTACAATTACAAAAGAACGCAGGTAAATGGAGAGGCTGGGCAACTTATACACTAGCAAAAACAACTCGTAAGTTCGAATCTATTGATGATGGAAACCCTTTTCCATATAAATATGATAGACGCAATGATATTAATCTTGGAGCGAAATATATAATTAATGATAAGTGTTCGATTTCTGGAAATTGGGCATATGGTTCGGGTAATTGGTTTTCTCTTTCTCTAGAAGAATTTAGGTCTCCATTTGGAGTATTGAGGACCAGTGGCCCTAGGAATAATTATCAGCAGCAACCTTTTCATCATTTAGATTTTCAATTCAATTATTCTAAAAGCTACGGGAAATATGGAAAATTTTTTATCGAAGTGGGTGTGTACAACATCTATAATCGAAAAAATCCTTATTTTATCTATATTTATGATAATACTAACCTTGGAAAACCGGAGGCTAGAAAAACAAGCTTATTTCCAATATTACCTAATGTGAATATTGGATATTCCTTTTGAATATTTATCTTATATTGTTATTATTTAAATAATTATTATTGAATGAATCTGGAAGAGCTGGCTGACGAAGCCAAAAAGGAAAATATTATTTCTATTGCAGCGATGATGTCTAAGGTAGATGGCAAGATTCATGCAAACGAGTTTGTTTATCTGTTGAAATTAGGGTTTAGTTTAGGATTGTCAGATGAGAAAGTAAGAGAAATAATTCATTCAAATGAAGAATTCATTTTTGTTCCAAAATCAGAACAAGATAGAGTCACAATTTTATATTATCTCATATTTCTAATCAAAGTTGATGGAGCAATTGACAAAGAAGAAGTAAATCTAATGCATCACTTTGGTTTGAAACTTGGATTTAGTCCATTGTTAATTTCTAATGTTATTGATGTTATTAAATCTCAAACGAAAGACCAAGTTGCTCCAGATTCAATCTTAAATGAGGTGAAAAAATACTTAAATTGAAATTAGAATGGACTGGAATATTATAGTGTTATCTGGTGTTGTTGGAGTTTCCTTATTGGTTATGACTTTCTTGATAATAATGGGTGTGAAAGCTTTTCAGAATTCTATAAAGCAATCTTATGAGTTAGTAAGTGATCGCGATTTACTATTGTTTATTGATGAACAGCCTGATAAAATTATAGATAAAAAACTGATGGCTAGAACTTTTGGTATCAGTAATACACAAGCATCATCTAGGTTAACTTCATTAAATCAAAATGGGGTTTTATCTGTTTTGTATAATAAAACAATGACAAGCTATTCATATACTTTATCAAGACCTATTGATAGAGCTTTTGATATAGAATTATCAAAAGAACCATTTATGACTTTAGAAGATCTATTAAAGATATTCAAGCATTATGAATACCAAGTATCAATGCAAGAACTTATCTTAATTACGGGACTTCCATTAAAAGTGATAAAACGTGAAATGAGTTATTTTGAAAAGGAAAAAATAATTAAAATCATGTTGAAAATGCAAAATCAGTATACATATCAAAGATTATATACTCTCAATGAGCCTTATAGATCTAATCCTGATGCTTTCCTCAAACTAGAAAATACTAATTTTGAACTCAAAGAGATCTATGAAAAGGTAATAGGAGAGATCGTTTAACATCGCAATAAAATAACCATAACGTCTATCGTTTCATTATTTTAAGATAATGTACTTGTAGTTCATTTATTTTAAGCGCTATGAAGTAGTGGCCACTTGGCAATGTTTTTTCAGGTTTCCAGATTGATCTATATTTATCGGCGGATAGGTTTTTATCTTCCAAAATTGCGACTTGTTGGCCAGACAAATTATACACAACTAGTCCTACTTTAGCTTTTTCAAATACTCCATATTCTATCTCTATATGATCGACAAAAGGATTAGGAGATACTTTATAGACCATGCCTTTTTCAAGATGAAGGTCACTAGTACCTACAGAAATGCCTTCACCATTGATTATAATATCAAATGTACCTTCAAAAATATTATCAGAATTTTTGCTTAATGCAATAATTCTATCTGTTGCATCATAATTGCCAGAAGAGATAGAAGCTGCAGCATCGCTAGCAATGCTAGTGTCCCCTTCAAAGTATAGCTGTGTAGTCAGTGTGCTAAATCCAGGCGGTGAAACTTTATAATGAATATGCGATGGTCTAAATGAATTGCCATTAAGATATTTTCCTGGTTTTACAGTTTCAAACAGATAAAATCCTTGATCATTTGATTTTGTATAGCCTCGTAGTGTATATCCTTGATTATCATATTGACCTTCATGGTTGGCTTGCCATACATCGACGATTGTATTTGGAATGAATTGATTGCAGTCTAAGTTTAAGATTCTACCACTAATTATAATTCTTTTACCTTGTTCCGCTGAACTAGCTAGTTTATTCTCTTCAATCATGGGAGGATTGTCTGTATAGAATGGTCCAGCTCCGTAATAATCTAATGTAGTAGCATTACATAATAGATCTTCTCGCGAATTAGATTTGGCCTTTGCACTTGATGTCACTCCTAAAGCGATGGTTCCTAGTGCAGTGTTCTTTAAAAAAGATCTTCTATTATTCATATAGTTATATTGATATTGATATTAATTTGAATGTGAATTTCATATAAAAATTGAAGAAACACATTTCTCCATTATAATCAATAGAACGCATATGATTTTGATTATAATTCTAATTATGTATTATTTAACTTCTGTTTGCTATTTCTATAGGCAATTAATTTTATAATATTCAGTAAAATTATTGGATTTAGTTAGATTTGATTTCTATTAACATGAAATTTAAACGATTTGTATTCTAGAATATTATTTATACTTTTCTCCATTTTCTTGCTTAGCAAATGTGCATCTCATGTTCCTATAGATGATCCATATATATTTCAATGGGATATGTCTGTCGAAAATCATACAGGCAAAATAAAAGACCTTTATGCCAAAGATGGAAAGCATAGAGGTATGAGTGTATTTGGTTGGAACAGGAAATCAAAGGATCGAGTCAATCAACTTGTGAAAAATAACATCGAAGGAGTGGCTATTATTCCTTTTCTTTTTCAAGAGACAGAACTGACAAAAACACTTCGTCCAAGAAATGGTATGATTGGAGAATGGTCAAGGCATGATTCAGTATATATAAAATCTGTGAATGAGTTGCACGAGAGAGGAATGCACATTTTTCTCAAGCCGCATATTTGGATGCGAGATGGATGGAGGTCAAATATTCAAATGGACAATAAGGAAGAATGGGACAAATGGTTCGAATCCTATCGAAAACATATGATTCATCAAGCCATGTTAGCTGAATTTATGAATGTTGATTTATTCTGCATTGGTACTGAACTAAGAACATCTATAAATAAACAGGCTTATAAGTGGGATGAACTAATTACCGAGATCAAATCTGTTTATTCAGGAAAGCTGACATATGCTATGAATTGGGATGATGATTTCGAAGATGTCAAGTTTTGGGACAAGATGGATTATATAGGTATACAAGCATATTTTCCCTTGACAAAAGATAGAAACCCTAGCTTGTATGACATTAAAAATGGTTGGCAAAAACACATTATGAAATTAGAAAAAGTTTCTAAACAATATAATAAACCAATTCTATTCTCTGAGGTAGGGTATCGTAGTGATGAAATTGCTACGATAGAACCTTGGGTATGGGATTCTGCAATTAATGATACAACCAATGTAATCTCTAATCATGTTCAGAATCTTGCTTATTAAGCATTATTTCAAGAATTATGGGATAAAGAATGGTTCGCTGGTATGTATTTCTGGCAATGGCACGTTGATCACAATGCAGATGAGACACACAGTAGTACGGATTTCACTCCGAAGTATAAGAGTGCTGAAAATACAATGGCTAAGTGGTATGGTAAAGAGATGCCAACGAAAAACTAGACTCTACGTTTTTCTATTTCTTTATATTTTAAGTAAGAGAAAATTACAACAACTGCTACAAGCGTTAAAATAATACTCATCACAGAATAAAAAGCAATCTCAGCCGAGAACAATAGTGCACAAATCATAATCAAGAAACCTCCAGCTATCCATAAATAGCCAGAAAATTTGTGTGTTTTAATCCATACTTCTTCATTTTCTAGAGTCCAAGGTGTACGGATACCTATAAAATAGTTAGGTTTAATAGTCTTGAAAAAGTTACCTAGAAGCATGAATAATCCGCCAACCAAAAGAAAAATAAAATTACTATTTACAGAAGTAGTATGAACTGAAGTATAGATCATGTATATAGCTACAATTGACATGAAAAGCACAATGATAAATGTTAAACTATTATATTTATTTCCCATATTCTCTATTTGCTTTTTAGGATCTAACTTATAAATTAGTAACATAAGACCGTAAATAAAAAGTGGTAGCATGGTAACAAGAATTAATTCGCTTTTGCTGCCATATCTATCTACAGTGCCATTTATGTCAAAATGCATAGGCACCTGTGAAGGAATCTTATTCCATAAATATATTAAGTAGAGAATAGGTAGTAAGATGATAGAAATAAGACCCCATTTAGTTGTTTGTTTAGTTTTCATTGCTGTTGTTTTTAAGTGAATAGACCCATGTTAAAACGTCTTCTAAAACGGTGGTATTGATTGAGTAAGTGATGAATTGACCTTTTTTCTCACTTGTGACAAGATCGGCTTGCTTTAGTAAATCTAAATGGTGTGAAATACTCGGCTTAGATATAGAAAAGTGTCTTGCAATATCTCCAGCAGTAAGGCTCTCTTGATTTAATAAATCAAGAATCTGTCTCCTCGTATCATCATTTAGTGCTTTAAATATTTTTTTCATCTTTATTAAATATTTAGTCAAATGTCTAAATAATTTTTGACAATCTTTACATATTTAGATAAATATCTAAATACTATCGACGAAAATGATAAGAAAAGTGTCTTATAGATTGATTTTTTATACACTAGAAGAAACCAGATGAAGAAACATTCGCCATAATTAAATCAATAACTAATATATTTAGAACCACAATCCATATATTCCTTGAGCACAATGTAGAATAGATTTGGGGTGCATTTAAGTTGTAAATAGCAAGATTCTAGTTACTGGTTTTACTGAATTTATCGTTTTGTATAAATGTATTGTCAGTTAATGCTTCCAAGAAAGAAATGATGTATTCTTTATCTAATTCAGAAATAACAATCTGATCAATATTAGGATTTTTATTTTGATGAGATAGACCATGATTTCCATAATGATCTAAAACGGCCTTAAAATCAGGCAGGCTGCCATCGTGCATGTAAGGTGCGGTTAATGCAACATTTCGAAGGCTGGCTACTCGAAACCGTCCCTCGTCATCAGGCTTATCAGTTACTCTTTGTCTTCCACGATCTTTTCCTTTATAGTCACTATAAAGTCCATTATTTTCGAATTTGTAATTAGTCAAGTTGATACCATTGTGACAAGTACTGCATTTAGCTTTGTTACCAAAAAAGAGTTTTAGACCTTTTTTTTGACTTGTTGTTAATGCAGTACTATCATCATCGTAAGTATATCTATCAAATGGGCTATCATCGCTTATAAATGTCCGAAGGTATGAAGCAAGCGCTCTAGATACAACAAAAGCATCTGGTCTTCTATCATACAGTATTTTGGCTTGATTGACGTAAGATTTGTCTTGCATTAATCTATCTCGCATCACTAGGAGATTAAGATTCATTTCTGCATGATCCTCTATCGGTACTAGAGAAAATCTATCAAGTGTTTTTACTCCACCATCTCTATTGAAGTAGGGAAGATAAGCAACATTAGTCAATGATCCACTGTTTCTAAAACCTAGTCTGCTTTTTACTCCTGTGGATAATGGAATATCATCTGCGAAACCATATTCAGCTTTATGACAACTGGCACATGAAATAGTAGAATCAATAGAAAGTCTTTTGTCAAAAAATAACTGCCTTCCAAAATCGACCGATGCCTTTGTCATGGGATTGTTCTCAGGAATATCGATTTCTGGCCACCCTTCTCTAATTTTTATCTGGTATGGTGACATATCAAGTTGCTTAGATTTCTCTGCACATCCATATAACAAAACTGACACCATGAAGCATGATGTCAGTATGTAAATAATATTTCTATTTATCTTATTTCTCAAAATTAAAGGCAGTAGAGTAGTTAGCAAGTATTTTCTGAGCTAACCCAATATGATCTCCACCAGCTTTAGTAAACTTTTCGGTATCGAAATCAATTCCAGTAAATAATTTTTCAAAATCAACATCTATCTTAAAATCATTTGCTCCACCTTCTAATTCTTGATTTGGTGAAAGCTTGATATTACCTAAAAACTCATTCTTTCCTAAGTGATAAACAAGTTTTTCTTCATCTTCACCAAAGACACCATCGCCATCTAAATCTGCATCTATATCGATACTTAAAAATCTATACTTACCCATCCATCCCCAGTGCATTGTTGGGTTTTGTGCGCCCAACGGGTCTCCATCTGGTCTCATTTCAAATGTCATCTCATCATCGTCATTTGTATCTGCGTCTACACCAACAATAAATGATATTTCGTCAAGCGTTATATCTCCAGCATCTTTTTCATATGGAATTGAATAATTGTAATCAACTATACCTGGTGTAATTAGTTGATATTTATTATCTCCTTCATTTACAAATGAGGACCCATCAGAATTTTTAAAAGTCATGTTTCCAAGATAAAATGCAACATTAGTAAATTGTAAATCTACTCCATTAATGTTATAGGTAGAACCGTGAACTAGACTCTCGTCTCCAACGGTCATTTCCAATTTTACGTTGACATCTTTAGCTTTTTCATCTTCTCCACATGATAAAACTACGAATGCACATAGTGCTACTAAACTTAATTTTAATGTCTTCATATATAATATCTATTATTTATTGATTGATTATTTTACACTCGTTTCCAAATTATTTGCTAATTCAACAACAGCACTTTTTTGGGCTAATGAATGAATTTGAGGATTAGTATCTACATCATAAGTTGTATCGGAACCACCTAAAAATTCGAATATATCTATCGATATGTTTGATTCAGTCATCTCATCAGCATTAATTTCTATACTTTTATCAAGAGAGATAATTCGATAAGCTTCATCATCACCAAGGTGCAATGCTATTGGTAAATCTTTTATTCCATCACCATTACTATCCATATTTGCTTCTAGCTTAAGAAATATGAAACTACTCCAACTAAACCAATGCTCAGCAGGTTTTGCTAAAGGATGACCTGATTCAAATATCCCTGGATCTTTTGCATTTTGAGTTTCATTTACACCTAGTCCAAAAGTAAGATTAGAATAGTTTTTTGGCTCTATTTCTTTTATCATCCATTGATAACCTTCAGTAGCTCCACTAAGATCTACATGACTGTCGGTGAGATTGTGAAAAGCTACATCTGAAACTACCTTAGTATCTAATTTTACATCTGAAGTATACATCGAAAATTTAGAGAAGTTTATCGTTCTTCCGTCAGGGTATTCATAATCTTGAAACATAACCAATGGCTCACCATTGTAAATCAAATGAATAGATAAGTTCAAGTCACCTGTCGAATCTTCATTATCATCACAACTAGCAAGCGTGAATAAGACTAACGCAAATAGTGATATTTTAAGTAAGATTTTGTTCAAATTTTTATCATTTTTCTTATGCAATACAAATTTAAACGTTTTGCAGCTTACATTGATTATCGATTATGCCTAAACTTTTGTTAAAGATTATAATATATGCTTGAAATGACATTATCTTAGGATTTTAAATAAAAAAATATAAATGAAGCATTTTTTTCTAGTATGTATATGTGTATTTCTAAGTGGACTTTGCTTGGGTCAAGTAACTGTTTACGAAAAGTTCATTGATATGGAAAGTGCAATTTTGACCGACCTTAGTCATGATACAACCTATGTCATAAACTTCTGGGCGACTTGGTGCGGACCGTGTGTAAAAGAGCTTCCGTATTTCGAAGAATTAAATGCACTGTACGATGGTCAACCATTTAAGCAAATATTAGTGAGTCTTGATGATCCTAAAAAACTTGAAAGTAAAGTAATGCCTTTTCTTGTCAAGAACAATATACAGAGTAAAGTTGTCTTACTTGCAGATGGAAAAGCAAATAGCTGGATAGATAAGGTAGATCCTAATTGGTCAGGTGCGATTCCAATAACGCTGATATTGAAAGGAGATAAAAGAAAGTTTTATGAACAAGAATTCCATTCAACTTTCGAACTAGAAGAACAAATGTTGTTATTGTTTAATAAATAAATTTTAAAAATAAGTACTATATGAAACTCCGATGACTGAGCTTTAGTGACCGTGGAAATAATAAAGGCCTTTTAGCACTTTTAGTGCCCTTAAATTTTTATTTCGAAGGTTGCCAGAAAAAAGTTCAGACACCCAAGGG
>Ga0114957_1001362_pt1 | contig 27099 bp, 29 predicted proteins | sample BantaG_FD_87175 | JGI IMG/M metagenome (GOLD analysis project Ga0114957, IMG submission 87175) | Marine algal microbial communities from Bantry Bay, Ireland - BantryBay_4 metaG | ecosystem: Host-associated > Algae > Red algae > Unclassified | place: Bantry Bay, Ireland | collected 2014-11-21
CTAAAGACTAAAGTTATTTCACTTGTAGCTGCTACTGTGCCAAAGTTTCCGTTGATCTGTGTACCATCAAAGTCTGCTTCATCTACGTCTATTGCATCACTTAAAGGTATCGCTGCATTTGGTCCACTTCCATCATTATCATAAGTCAGACTTCCAGCAACATAAGTGGTATTAGATGGTATTACATCAATGAAACTAACATTTTGTGCATCTTGGGTTCCTGAGTTTTTCAAAGTGATTGTATACTCTAAAGTTTCGCCATCAATAAGCGGGCTTCCATTAATATCACTTACTGTTTTGATTGCATCAAGTGAGGCAATATCCCCTACCACATTACTAGTTGGATCATTAGGGTCACTTGTACTTGGATCATCACTCACTGTTGGAGCTCTTGGTCCACTTCCCTCACCTTCAGAGTTTAATACTGCTTGGTTATTAATGACTGTACCAGCAACAAGAGGACTATTAACTGTGACTTGAAAACTAATTTCAATAATAGAACCAACAGCTAAAAAACCTGAAGGGTCTCCTGGTGAATTAATCGCAACTCCTGTGACTAGAGCAGACGTTCCACCAATATCAGCAATATTTGTATTTGCTCCACTAGGGTCAAGGAAAGTTGATCCAGCTACATATGTAGTATTTGCTGGTATGGAATCTGTGATAATTGCATTTAACGCATTCTCATCTCCATTATTTGTCACCTGAATATTATAAGTTATCACATCACCTGTATTTAGGATTGGGTTTACATGACTAGATGTTTTTAAAACCTGAAGAGTTGGACTCGAAGTAATTGTTGTTAATGTTGGATCATCATCTGTTGGATCAGCTCCATCATTACCTTCTTCATCTCCGTTATCTTGCCCAGCATTTCCTGAGTCAGTAACAAATGAATCATCATAACCAAGAGCGGTTGCACTGGCCTGGTTTTCAATGATTGTTCCACTTGGAATAACTGCCTTTAACTGAATAGACCATGAAATTGTCACGACACCTGTTGTTGCTGGTACTGTGAAGTTTGTAAGGCTAAATGTTCCTGTTGAGTTTGCTCCACCATTTGGATCAAAGCTCGGAGCAACTCCTGAGCCGGTAACCACAGGTAAGGTCATTGTTCCTGCCTGAAACCAAACATCCATATCATCTGAAAGGTCTACTTCATCAGCACTAACTGGCCCAGTATTTCTTATTGTAATTGTATAGTTAAGAACTCCACCTGGTACTGCATTAGTTAAATCAACGACTTTTTCAAAACTTAAGTTTGGAGCCTCTGAATCAAGCTCAACATCATCTGTATGATCATCGGCAGCGGCCGCATTTACTGTTCCTGGTGTTCCAGAGTTAAATAGTGTTGCATCAACTCGAGCATCTGCAATGACACCGCTTGATTGGTCAACGCTTGAGTACCCTTTTACTGTGGAGACTAATTGATAAGCAGAGCCTGTTGATGTTGAAGTTCCTGAATCAAGAGTTGCTTCAAAGTTTACAGTAAGAGTTTCTGTTGTATCAACGAACGCTAGTGCTGAAGTAAGGTTAAATATTAATCTTCCTGTTCCTGAATTGTAGGTAACGTTGTAATCAGGACCTGCAGCCAGCGTTACAGTTCTTCCTCCCGTAATATTTAATGAAATATTTAAAGTAGAAGGATCTGTTGATCTCAAGTCTACAGGAAGCTCTATTTCTACTTTAGGTTGATAAGCTGGAGAAGCCCCAACATTCGTTACTCGGGCACTGAAGCTTCCTGGATAACCTAGTACAATTGTAGCTGGTCCATCTAAAGCAAGGTGTAACTCTGGCTCAACAATCGTAATAACTGGATCAGTTTGAGCATCAATTGATACATCTGCTCCTCCATTAGGATCATCAAAAGTAACATCGGAGGAATTCGTGAGTGCTGTTGCTGGTGGACCATCTGAGTTTCCAGCAATGTTTTCAACAACAAACGTTAAATCTATTTCAATTGAAGGGCTTGCTCCAGTACTTTCTACATCTCCCATATCAAAGGTAAGAGTAGTCGCACCTGATGGAGTTCCTGTAGGGCCAGAAATAATGGAAACTGCTCCACCACCAACTTGTTGCACATTATTAACCGTCGACACACTTGAAGAGACATACTTCAGTCCTGCTGGGAGTGAATCTACAAATTTCAGATCATTAATCGTTCCTTCAATAAAGTTTACTTTAAGAACATATGTAACTTCTTCACCGATAGCATAAGTTGTATCTCCTGGTGCTTTAACTTCTTTAGTATGAGTGACTCCGCCAGTTGTCACTGTTACAGGTGTTGCATCAACTGCAGAGCAATCATTAATTCCACCAGCTCCTGTTCTTTCATTCGCATTAGCACCTGCTGTTGAAGTACATGTTGCCTGTGCATCATTTCGAAGATTTTCAAATGGTCCTGCACTTGCTGAAATCGTGAAGGTAACATTAAATTTATAAACTCCCGAAGCTGCTGCGATTGGACCTGCCACATCCCAAGTCCATGTTGTTATTCCGCCAGTTGTACCTGCATTTGTAGGAGCACCCGGATTATCAGGGTTAGCCGTTACTACTGGATTAACCATGTTTTCATTAATTAAATCAGAGATGACTAAGTCATAAGCCGCCCCTGTACCTGTGTTTGCAACTTCAATTGAATAAGTTACTTGATCTCCAGCTTGGAGTCCTACGCCCGGATCACTAGTGTCGCTTACATATACTTTATCAATTGTAATTTCTGGTTCAGTTACGGTCACTGGGACTGGAACTGTTGTGATAGGAGTTTCACTTGCTCCTCCATCACTTTTGGCCCAATCAAAACTTGCACTGTTATTAATCACAACGGCATCTTGATTAGCAGCAACATTTCCAACAATTGCTTTCACTGTGACGACTGCCTGCTCATTTGGACCAATGTTATCAAACTGAACTTTCAGATTATTTCCAGAGCTTAAATCAGTAGATGTTGTTGCGATTGCTGCAGCGTTATCAGTGACTGATTGAACAATTAAATTACTCGGAAGAACATCCATTATATTTACATCATAAAGGTTTGCACTAACCGCTGTTTTAGGAACAGTTATTGTATAAGTAATCACATCACCAATATTGGCATTAGAAATATCACTTGTTTTCTCCATATCCGTTGGGCTTGGAGTTGTCATTGACTCAGAGTCAGAAGCTGTCGCAGGATATTCTCTACGCTCAGTTGAGGTTGTTGAACTTGGAAGTGAGAAGTATTCATCAACAAGGGCCAAGTTTGTAAAAGTTGCACCTGCTGCTACATCTGAATCAACAGTTGCTTGATATTTTATTTTTAAACTTTGTCCTGCTGGGATTGCATCAGCATCACCTAGGCTCCAAGTTGTGGCACAACTTATAAAGCTTGGCGCACCAAGAGCAAAAGATGAGCCACCAATTTCCGATGAAGTTGTTGTTGGAGCATTATCACACATTTCAGCTGGCAAAGTATCTTTAACCACAACATTATATGCAGGAGCTTGCCCAGTATTCGTAACCGTTATGACAAAATCAACGCTTTCTCCAGCACTTACAACAGATGCTTGTCCCGTATCAAATGATTTTTCAAAAGTAAGAACTGGTTGTTTAACATCAACACCTGCAACACTAGGTCCTGAAGTTTGTGCTGTCGCATCCTCTAGCTCATAGTTAAGTTCTGCACTATTATTAAGTGTCTGAGCCGTTGAGACGATAACTCCACCTGTATTAATAATAAGCGCATCATAAGTAAGAGTAATCTTATTATTTACTGCTGAGTTATCACCATCGACAATAACGGTTCCAAAGTTCCAAGAAAGATTTGTCGCTCCTGAAGCTGGATCACTTGGTGTTGTGTAATTAATACTTCCGGCACCACTTGATGAAGTTGGTGTAATCGAAACATTTCCTGCAAACTCTAGTCCTGTAGGAAGAGTATCACTTATAGAAACATTATCAGTCGTTCCTTCTTGTAAAGTTATTTCAACTTGATAGGTAATTGTGTCTCCGACTCTAAATCCATTTGGAGTAAGAGTATCGCCTGACTTAGATTTCACAATCGTATAAGTGTTCCCAGATGTTGCTACTGAATTTGCACTCCTAGAATAATCATTATGAGTTCCTGAATCATCACGTTCACCATTGTTAGCTCCTTCTCCTGCGAGAATGACTCCAAGGTCTGGCCCCGGACTACCAGGAAGAGATGTATAGTTAACACTTACTGAGTTTTCAAGTGCTTCACTTGCTTCGACGGTATTAAAAACTTTGGCTTTATATTCAAAAGTCAATATTTGACCAACGCCAAGGTTAATCGCTTGAGGTGCTGTTTGATTCCTTCCCCAAGTAATATTCACCCCACTCACATCCGGAGCTGTCATCGAAGGCCCTGCAAGAACATTAAATGAACCTGCTATATATTCTGTTTTAGGATCTAAAATATCGAGAACTTCAAGATCATAAGCAATGGCATCGCCATTATTAGTCATGCTTACTTGATAGGTTATCTCATCGCCTGCATCAAAATTTGAATCTGGAGTTGCCGTTTTTGTAATCGTATCAACATTTGGTTCTTGCACTGTCAATGTTACAACGGAGTCAGTTGAAGTAAATCCGGTAAAGTTATAACGAGCTTTATTTGGAAGAGTACTACCTGCTTCAATCGTTGCAATATTTTCAACCTGTAATTTATAAAGAACAGAGACAGTTCTTTGAAGAGCACTTAAACCTGAAGGAACATTACAAGTTCCAAAGTTATAATTTAAAGTGACTGCTCCAGAAGCCGGTAAAGCTCCCGGTGTTATTGTTGGAACTGGACAAGTTGTACTTGCAACATCTGTAGCACCTACTTCAATTAGTCTAAACCCAGCCGGAATATCATCTGAAATATTAAATCCCGGAACGGTCCCTGCTGGAAGTTCCGCTGTTAATGTAAACTCTACTTGTTCTCCTACTAGTAGATTCAAACTTGTATCAGCATTAACTGAAGTTGTCTTAATTCCCTTAGCAAAAGAAACACTTTCAACAGTAACCTTTGCACTCGCCGAACAACTTAGACTTCGTTCACCATCTGGGTTACCTGAAGTTCCCGTTGGCACATTTTGAGAACCAGTTGCACCGAGTAAACTCGAACCAATACAAGCTACTGTATTATCAAGTTCCTCATTTGGAATAACGCCTGAGTCTACAGTGGCCCTGTAAAAGAAAGTTAATTCTTGAGTGTCATCTAATTGTTCTAATGTTTGTCCTGCTGTCACAAGAGCTGTATCAGAATGATCAAAGTGCACTGTCTTGGCAGCCACATTAAACGTTCCTTCAGGAGCACCATTGGCATCATTGTTAATTCCATCAGCTGCGTTATCAATTAAAGTTAGCTTACCAGGTAAAGTGTCATCGAGTTCAATATCAAAAAGTGGTGCTTGCCCATTGTTTTTGATAACTACTTTGTACTCAAGTTCATGTCCTGCTTGAGCTGCTACATTTGTAGAAAAACCTGTACCTGTTGTGACGTTTCTAACTTCTTTAGTAATAACTGGCTCAGGAATTGTGACTAAATAAAAATCTTCAGAATGTAGACTCGACTCACTCCCTCCATAACCACTCACGCCATTATTCGAAGAAAATGTTGAACCTTGGTAGTCATAAGTTGTATCTAAGAAATTATCCAACTGTCTATTTTGTATATTCGCAGGAATATTAAGAACTCTTGTTATAAGATTCACTTCAAACACTCCGCCTGGAGCTGAGAGATTATTAATATCAAAGAGAATTTCTCCTGAAGATACAGGGGTATTCCCAGTGACAGAGTAAGTCACGTTATGTCCAGCTGCATCTAGATGCGAGACATAGCCATAGCCAGAGGATAAAGTATCTTTTACTTGAACGTTTGTTATATCGTCAGCTGGGTCAAGTCCAAACCACTCAACTCTTAGATTCCAAGTCGCATCCTCTCCAATGGCAATTTCATTTCCAGCGGTATAAGTTTCGGTCGTTGTCACTTTTGTTTTTGCATGACTTACACCAAGAACTTTTGGTCGCACTCTATCAAAACTATAATCATTACCAGTGTCTGAACCATCATTGTTAAATAAACTACCAGTAACTAAACCATCTACTGTCAGGGGAAGTCCATTATTATTAGCAGTTGCGCTAATTTGAATAACAGCACTTTGACCTGCACTTAAGAAGCCTATTTGAGCGCCACTACAAGTGGCCCCACAAGGTCCAATAGCACCTGTCGTTCCTGGAGTTGTGATACTTGTCATTACCCCACTCCAGCCACCACCAAGGTTTGGAGTAAACTCAATGTTTTCAGTCACAGATCCTGCATCACCATTATTTGTTAGCGTAATTGCAAAGCTGTAAGAAGATCCATTACTTACAATTGTTGAAAGAGGGCTGACCGTGATATCGACATCTGGAGTTTTTGGATCAAAGTTTTGAGAATTATTATCACTTAGAGCAGTCGCACAACCATTTTGATAACTTAGATCAACAACATTATTAGAGCTTGCGATCGCATTTGGATCAAGCCCATTTACAGCAGTCTCTGGATTTATATATCGATCTTCAGTTGTATCAAAATTATTATTTTGTTTAATTCTAAACTTGAGTGTAGCTGTTTCACCATTTCTTAAATTACCTACAAAAGTAAAGACAGGAGTTGTTGCTGATCCACTTCTCGCAACTGTACTAACTGAACCTGTGCTACTGACTGTTTCTGTAAAAGTTGTATCGATTTCATAGTTCGCTGGTAATGTATCTGTAAGGACTAAATTATCTGCATAAGCTCCAGTGTTGGTAATTAAAACACTTATCTCTGCTCGCCCATTACTCAAGTCTGTAAAAGTTTGTGTAATACCTGAGCCTGTAAAAGATCCACTCATAATAAGGTTTGCATCATCTTCATTATCTGTTGGATCACTTAAAGTAGCTGGATGTGAACAACCCCATTGAATTGAAGCTACATTTGCCTCATCAACACAAGTTGTACCTAGAGTTTCTGTAACAGTATAAACAGAAGACCCTGACGGGCTAATATCTGGAATATTTGTTGTTGATCCATCATTAATAACTGTCCCAGTATGCCCTGGACCTGTTAAGCTCGCAGTTGGCGATGGTGAAGAATTAGGAAGGTTTTCTGTAAACTCTAAATTAAGTGCATCATAGTCTCCACCATTATTAAGGGTGACTCTCCACTCAACTTGATCACCTGGTCGACCATAGACATTATTCGAGAAAGAACTTCCTGAAGTAAGGTTTCGTCCAATTTTCGCGACTGTCATTCTTGGCTTATCAACTTTAATTGTAAAAGGTGTTCCTGGAGATGCAACACTAGTACCACAAGCCATTTCAGCATCACCTGAAAGATTAACAGTTGGTGCTCCTGAATTTGTTAACTCATTTCCTGAAATTGGAAAACGAATACGAACTTGATTAGTTCCGGGGAAACCAAGAGGTGCAAGTTCAGCTAGTGCTGAAATTAAAGTTTCATCCCACGAATAAGGAGCCCCTGCAGATCCATCTCCAGTTGGCGAAGCAGCAGGATTCCAACTCGATCCACCATCGATACTAAACTCAATAGCTCCTGCAGCTAGGTCAATTCCCGTCGTGGCTGGATTAAGTACTTCTTCAACATCTACATTATAAAGGTATGTGCTCCCTGTATTTTTTATAATAATAACGTTCTTACCAATGACCCCTGGGTCACAAACAGCCACCTTTGTAGAAGTTGTATCATGTAGTAGGCTCAATTCTCCTGTTGGAAAAACAAAATTTGGCAAGTTAGAATTCGCAACTTGATGATCAGTTCCATTACACCCCCAAGAAGCCTTAATACTATTTGAACCATCAGGGATGGAACAGCTTGAACCAGTTACATCGGCGACGACAGTAATTTTTGTCGGCATACCTGGAGGGATATCTCCTAGGTTCCATTCCATTTTTTGCCCTGTCACTGTAGCAGGGAATCCCGTATTAATTGCATCACTATCAGCTTTGTTTGGAGTAAACCCAACTGGAAGAACATCTTCAAGATTGGAATTGAAAGCCGTTCCTGAACCACCATTAGTGACATATATGATAAACTGAACTTGATCCCCCAACACATTCAAAGTATTTGGAGTCACTGTTACGTTAAGCTTTCCTTCTGTAATAAGAACGGGTGAATTTCCAGTTAGTGCTGAAGTTAAATTTAAACCAGGGTTGCTTAAGTTTTCAGTGTCATCATAAAGTGCACTGACCTGAAGAGCGACTGGTGTTGTTGTACTTCCTGCTGGAAGTTGTGCTTTGAAACCAATGGTTCCATTTGCGTTTTGAAGAAGTGTAGCTGGGCCATGAGTAAACTGTGGGTTAGTTCCTGCATTCTCGCTATAGGTAATATTTCCGGCACTATAGTCTCCACCATAAGTTGGAGTCTGGGGAGTTATGTAATTATAAGTTCCATTTGCTAGCGTAATCTCTGGGTTCCAAACAGTAGAGTTATATGCAGTTCCTCCTGGATTTGGTCTTGACCTAATAGTTGAATCAAAAACCTCACAAACACTTATGACTGTAGGGATGCTAACTGTAGTTAAAAGATTTCTTCTACTAAGAATGTAACCTTCTGCCTGAGAATAACTTTCAACTCCTGTGCCAGAACACCCAGAAGATCCACCTGATATTTGATATGTCCCAACAGAAACTTTTGTCACACTTACTCCACCACCAAGTTCTGAATCAGGAGCTGTTACTTTATATCTAATTGCAATACTTTTACCTGCAACATTATTATTATTAAAGAAAGCTGTTCCATTTAAAAAATCAAGATTAACTTCTAGAGATCCTGTCGATGAAATAATACTTCCCGCCGGAATAGCAGTATAAGTTCCGCCTGTTCCAGTAAGGCTAACTTCTAAGGTAGTTGGTACAAGAGTCATTGCGGCCATACCTGCATAGTTGTCTTGATACTTTGATCCTGACCATGTTCCAACTCCTGAAGCACCAAACGTAATTTCATTTTCAAAGCTAATGAACTCACCCTCACCATTTGGTATTTCCCTTACTGCATCGCCATCATCAGCAATCCCGGCTTCGAACTCATAAACTCCACTTGATCCTCCTCCACCAGAGACATTGAAGGACTGAGTTGCAGATGAATCAAATCCTGGTGTATTACTTACGTACACGACACCTGAATCACTTTCGCTCTTTGCACAACTTGCTGGAAATTCATAAGTAGTATTTGCAGTATTTGTATATCCCTGCCCTGCGATACAAGCATCATTACTCGGAACATCAAAGTTAATTGGAACAACCATAGACCCTACTAGAGCCGCTTTAGGTATACTCCAAGTGACTGTATCACCAGCAGCACACGACCCCGAGCAAGTTATAGTAGTTCCCGCTGGAGCTGCACCTATTGAATAATTAGTAAATGGTGCCGGTAAAATATCTGTAATAATAAGTGGATCTGTAGCTAAGGCTCCAACACTTGAAGCTGGTCCAGCTGTGACTTGTAATGAATAACTTCCCGATTGACCGAGAGCAAGTCTCGTAATAGGTATTCCGTCTGGCCCCTTGATAAGTTCAAAAGGTGAAGGGGTACCTTCAATTACAAGGTTTCCAATTTTCGAAGGAACCTCATAGGGGTTTGAGCATCCGTCAGAGTAATTTGAAAGAGAGGAATAAATAAAAGGATCATTTGTTTCATCTGGAGGGCAGGTTAAAACTTTGTTAACGTCAAAGCTTAAATTTACAGAGGATGAATTAGCAATTGTTCCAGGGATGTATGTAAATGTCCCATCACTACTATTATAACTCCAATTAGAATCAACATTTGAAATTACAATGCCAAATGTATTTAAATTTGTATCGATAATGACGTTGTTTGCATCTCCAAGGCCTGTATTATCAACAGGAAAACTAACACTACTAATACTTCCATCTCCAGGGGCAGTGATAGCTGGTAAAGTATAGTCAATTAGAGGGACTGTTAAATCCAAGACAACACTAGCTAAAGTATCCTTCAATGTAGCTGTAGTCCTATCTGTTGTTTGGACTGTACTTTCTATTCCAAAGCAGCCTGTTACCTCAGCATTAACAGTTACATTGAAGCAAGTATCTGGTGCTAAGTAAGGTATTGTTAAAATAGGTGATACTCCAGTTGCTATAGGAGTAGCAGGCGAATTCACACTCATTGACTGTAAAGTTAGTGATCCTGCTGCATTCGTTGGATTAATTGAACTTGCATCAACCGGTACATCAAAAAGTCCTCCAAGTCCTGTATTACAAACTTCGAAACTTCGGTTAGTATTTCCACCAACAGGCAGTGTCAAAGAACTAGGTGAATAGCTAATCGTTGAAGCTCCTGCTTGGACAAGAATATTTTGTGAGCTTATAACTGGTCCTGTCTGCGCTCCCCCTTCGCTAGTTGCAAAACTATGTTGAGGATTAAAACTATAAGTTCCAGCAGTTGAAGAAACATCTGTAGTAACACCATAATCAAAAGAAATTTCACAGTTGGAAGGCAGGTCAAAACCTGTAGGTAAACCAAAGTCTAATACACCCGACGCAAAGCTTGGACTTAGCGCGGGAGCAGAACCAGGACACCCTGCCCCACTCAAGCTAACACTCGCTGTTCCTGCTACATATGAAAAATTTGTGGGAAAAGAGACTTCTGCACTAAAGTCAAAAATATCAGGACTAGAATTAGAGTAAGCGGCACTGAAAGTATCCCCAGTCGTTAATGTAGCCTCAGTGGTTCCATTCCAAGTCCCACCTATATCCATATAGTTTCTTGAACCATCTGCAGCAGTAAAGCTAGTACCCACGCTAACAGCAGAAAGTGCTATATTGGGAAGAGAAAATAGTAAAAATATTTTGAAGAGTACCGTCACTGATATATCATACCAATAGATTCTTACTGATAGCCTAGGTGGCACTTTATGCTCTAGTGCAGTGCGTCAATCCTGACCAAAACTTTATTTCACGCACCCTAACAGTTAGTTTAAAACTACATCTCAGTTATGGTGTATACAGAAAATTTACTATGAAGCTTTCTTGGCCCGTTGGTCCAAACCGTACTTTTCAACTTTCATTATAAGTCCCGCTCTAGAAATTTCTAATTCTTTTGCCAACTTAGACTTATTATAACCGGTTCTCTTAAGGCCTTCTTTGATCATGTATGATTCTACAATCTCTAAAGCATCTCTTAAACTTCCTGAAATATTAATTCCTTTAAATGCGCCATCACCTGCAGAGCTTCCACCTGTTCTTTCTAAGATTCTCGGGCTAAGGATTTCTGGAGTGATCACCATGTCATCACCTGCAAGAACTACAAGTCTTTCAACTTCATTTTCTAGCTCTCTAATATTTCCGGACCAATTGTAATCAAGCATTTTCTCTATACACTTTTTTGAAAAAGTTTTTACTTGCTGATCTTTTTCACTACATCTCTTTTCAATGAAGTGATCCATTAGTAACGAAATATCTTCTTTACGCTCTCTCAATGGTGGCAACATAACGTTAATGACGTTAATTCTGTAATAAAGATCTTCTCTAAACTCACCTTTTGCAATCATTTCTTTGAGAGGTTTATTTGTCGCTGCAATAATTCTCACATTCACTTTCTTAGGAGTTGTAGAACCAACAGGAATAAAAGTTCCTTCTTGTAAAACTCTAAGCAGTTTTACTTGCATCGTTAAACTAGTGTCTCCAATCTCATCGAGAAACAAAGTTCCTCCATCTGCGACTTCGAACAATCCTTTTTTATCTCTAACAGCTCCCGTAAATGAACCCTTAACATGTCCAAAAAGTTCTGAATCTAAAAGGTTATCATTAAAAGCTGAACAGTTTTGAGCAATAAAAGATTTATCTTTTCGTGGCGAATTATAGTGGATTGCTTTTGCAACCAACTCTTTCCCTGTTCCATTTTCACCTTGAACTAATATCGTTGACTCTGAGTTTGATATCTTCTCAAGTAAAGAATAGATCTGCTGCATCTTTTTTGATTTCCCAATCATCGAGTGATATCTATACCGATTACTCACCTCTGAGCTAAGATCTCTTATTCGCTGCTCTCTTGACTCTATTTCATCTTGATAAGTTGAAATTTCCTCAGAGTAAAGAGTCATTAACTCTCTTAAGTAATCTAACTGAAAACTCTCTAATTTTACGATTTTACTTACCGCAATCTGAGCTTCTTCTTCTAAGTGTCCAAGGCTGACCATTTTTTCAACAACGGCCTTTTCATCATCACTAGTAAAAGTTGAATTCGCATACGCATAAGCGACCGCGTAACCTATCCCCTCTCCATCAACTGAGACTTCAGTTAAGATTGCTTTTATCTGAGGAAAAATTGTATCAAACTCCACAACTTTTCTTCTATCTTCTTTTAACTTCTTGATCGCGATGGAAACATCGTTTTTAAAGATATCCTTTCCTTTCGCCGTGAGTATCTGAGTTTTAAAAAGGTATGATTTAAAGTCATAATTGCTAAAATCAAAATCATGTTGAAGTTTTCCCATCTCATCTAAGAAAACAATATCAATGGCAAACCACTTCCCCAGAATCTTCTGAAGTTTTTGTATGACGTGTAAATCTTTGACAATATCCCAGTTAAGCATAATCCTCTCCGTTGTTTTACTGAACAACCTATCGGTAAGAGTGACTAATTACTTTACATAAAACTTAACTTTTCTTTCTTGAAATTTTAGATACTTAGAGCAATAAAGTTTAATTTATTGTCAAAAATAGACCCGCTTATAACAGCGAATTAAGAAAACTTTGATACGTAGCACGTCCCCAATCTTGTGGGCCTGTATACTTCCTTACAAGCTTTGAAGTATGTGCATTAAAAACATATGTTTCAGGAACCTTGGCAGTTCCAAATTTATTGTAGTAATCGCTCGCATTATCAGCCAATACGATAATATTGTCCTGAGATATGTATGAGTCATACCTTTTAATATAACGCTTCACCTTCGCGATATCATCATTCACTGCCACTAAGTAGAACTTAAAGTTCTTTGTATACTTTTTTGCCAGTTTTAAAAACTCAGGAAACTCTGCTTCACAAGGTGCACACCAAGTTGCCCAAAAATGAATAACAAGAAACTTCTCTTTGGACGCCAACAGATCTACGACTTCGCCCTCTAAAGTTTTAAATGAAACATCAGGAAGATCACTGAGAACTTCGCCAGAGGCTACACTCCCATTACTCAGTTCGTTTAAAAATGAATCTCTAGAATATTTTGCATAAAAAAAGGTCACCGTTAAGGTGACCATTATTATTGAAATTCTTTTTATCATAATTTTTGTTTATTCAACGAAAGAAATAAAACTCATTTTCGCTGCATCACCAACTCGGCCATCAGCAAGTTTAACAATACGTGTATATCCACCTGGTCTCTCTTTAAACTTTGGACCATGAACTTCAAAAAGTTTTTTTACGGCAGCTTTATTGTTAAGTTTTCTATAAGCAGTTCTTCTATTAGCGACAGAATCTACTTTAGAAAGAGTAACTAGTTTCTCTACGTAAATTTTCATTGCCTTACACTTTGGATGAGTTGTCTTGATTTTTTCATGATCAATCAATTCACAAGCAAGATTTTTCATCAATGCTTTCCTGTGCGAAGGATTTACATTTAATTTGTTTTTGTGTTTATTATGTCTCATTTCATTACCTCTAAATTTTACTGACTAATTTTCCTTCATTAAGTTATCAACTTTCATCCCAAGACCTAGTCCCATTGTCGTAAGGATTTCTTTAATTTCATTTAAAGATTTACGTCCAAAGTTCTTAGTTCTTAACATTTCACCTTCTGTCTTAGAAACAAGCTCATAAATAAACTTGATATTAGCATTTTGTAGACAGTTTGCAGATCTCACTGAAAGCTCTAGTTCTGAAACAGGCTTTAACAATGCATCATTCATTACCCCTGCTCCACTAGCAGCACCGCCTGCATTACTTACCGCAGGAGAAGTTGAGATTTCAACTGGAGTATCTTGATCTTCAAAGTTTAAGAATACAACTAATTGATCTCTTAGAATTTTAGAAGACAAAGAAACTGCATCAACAGGGTCGATACCAGCGTTAGTCCAAACCTCTAAAGTCAATTTATCAAAGTCTGTTCTTTTACCTACTCTTGAGTTTGTCACTGTATAGTTCACTCTTTGAACAGGTGAAAAAAGTGTATCAAGAAAAACCCAACCAACAGGCATTTCATACTTTTCTTTATTATCAATACTAGTTACATAACCTTTTCCTCGGGCCACTAGAATTTCCATTCTAAAGTTTGCTCCAGCAGAGAGGTTACAAATTGGATGCTCTGGATTTAAAACAGAAACATAGTTATTTTCAGTAATGTCTTTTGCAAGAACAACACCTTCACTATTTTTTTCAAGTATTAAAGTCACTTCATCTTTTTCAATAATTTTAAACTTAATTTCTTTCAAGTTAAGAATGATTTCAGAAACTTCTTCTTTAATATTACTAATAGTTCCAAACTCGTGATCAGTTCCTTCAATCTTTACAGCAACAATTCCAGCTCCTTGTACAGATGAAAGAAGAACTCTTCTCAAAGAGTTTCCTAATGTTAGTCCGTAACCTCTCTCAAGAGGCTTTGCGACAAACTTCCCATAGTTTGAAGTCAATTGATCATTATCAACCTCAAGTCCTGTAGGTCTAATCATTTCAGTCCAGTTTTTACTCATATAATCGTAATTCATTGCAACTTATCTCCGTTAAACTTTTTAAGCTAAATTAAACTCTTCTTCTCTTAGGTGAACGACATCCATTATGAGGAATCGGACTTTGATCAGCCACTGAAGTGATTCTCATACCAACAGAAATCAATGCTCTAATTGCATTTTCTCGCCCGGCCCCAGGACCTTTCACTTTTACATCTACGGAGTTTACTCCATGCTCTTTCGCTTTTTTAGCCGCTTCTTGTGAAGCTACTTGTGCAGCAAAAGGAGTAGACTTTTTTGAACCTCTAAATCCTAATCCACCAGCACTTGCCCATGAGATTGCATTTCCATTTGGCTCACTAAAAGTTACGATAGTGTTATTAAATGAAGCATGTATGTGACATACAGCATGAGGTATGTTCTTTTTTACTCTTTTCTTTGTTGTCTTTTTTTGCTTTGCCATTATTTATTTTCCTTAAAAATTACTTCATCGATTTAATTGATTTCTTACCAGCAATTGCTACTGCCTTACCTTTTCTTGTTCTTGCATTCGTCGAAGTTCTTTGTCCTCGAACAGGAAGACCTTTTTTATGTCTTATTCCTCTATAGCAATTTAAGTCTTTCAATCTTTTGATATTCAAACCAATTTCTCTTCTTAAGTCCCCTTCAACAGTGTAGTTTTCCAACTCACTCCTGATAAGTCTTACCTCTTCTTCAGTTAAATCGTTTGAATTCTTATTCAATTCGATTCCAGCTTTTGTCAAAACAGCTAAACCAATTTTTGGTCCAACACCGTAAAGTGACTTAATTGCAACTTTCATTGCTTTGTTCCTCGGAAGGTCAACACCTAAAATCCGTGCCATAAAAATATCCTCTCTCTAAATATTTATAAATTAAATAAATGTATTAATGTAAATTTTTTAAATTAGCCTTGTCTTTGTTTATGACGTGGGTTTTTTTTACAGATTACTCTTAAAACACCCTTACGTTTAACGACCTTGCAGTCCTTACAAATCGGCTTTACTGACGCTCTTACTTTCATAATAAATTTTCCTCTAGTCTAATATCTTTTTAATCTGCTCAGTTACATCGCTAATGCCTTGTTCAGCATCTACGGTCTTTAGCAGTTTTTTCTCTTCATAAAACTTTAACAACGGTGAAGTCTCATTCTTATACACTGTCATTCGCTTTAAGACAACCTCTTCTTTATCATCATTTCGTTGAATTAATTCTTGGCCTGTAATGTCGCAAATACCCTCAACAGCAGGAGGTTTCGTTAAGATGTTGTAAATATTCTTACCATCTTTAGTGACTCTTCTATTCACAATTCTCTTAATGAGACCATCTATATTCACGTCGAAGAAAACTCCAACATACTTTGAGCTACCAAGTATTTGTTCATCTAGGACACGAGCCTGCTCAACATTTCTTGGGAAGCCATCAAAAATGTAACTATGATTATCTAAGTCGATATTTGCTTTTAATATATCCACAACAAGCTCATCCGATACAAGATCACCGGCGTTCATTACAGATTTGATTTTCAAGCCAAGCTCTGATTTCTTAGCTATCTCTTTTCTTAAAAGATCACCCGTTGAAACATGGGTAAAGCCTAATTCCTGGCAAAGTATCTTAGACTGAGTTCCTTTTCCAGAACCTGGGGGACCAATGAAGACAAGGTTCTTCATTAAAACCTTTTGGCCCTTGCTCCGTTGTACTTACCTTTTGATTTATACATTTTATTATATCTATCTGAAATCAAAAAGCTTTCTATTTGTGAGATTGTATCAATAGCAACCCCTACAAGAATAAGCAAAGAAGTTCCTCCAAAGAAAAATGAAATATTCATCTGATCCATTAAAAGGAAAGGTAAAACACAAATAAGCCCAATATAAACACCTCCAAAAGAGGTTAATCTATCAACAATATAATCTAAAAACTCAGCAGTTTTCTTACCCGGCATAATCCCTGGAATGTATCCACCATTTTTTTGAAGTGACTCAGATATATCTTTTGTCTTGAATTGAATCGTAGCGTAAAAGAAAGCAAAGAAAACACATAGGCCAAAGAATATGACATTGTACAAGAACTGCCCTGGAGCCAAAGACTGTTGAATAGCATCAAAAAACCTTTTTACTGTTCCCCATTTTTCAGGAGCAAAGCTAGCAATAGTCATTGGAAAAGCCATCAGCGCTGAGGCAAAGATAGGAGGCATAACTCCTGAAATATTAAGCTTAACAGGAAGGTGAGCTTGCTGACCACCGTAAACTCTATTGTTCACAACTCTCTTTGCGTATTGAACAGGTATTTTTCTTAATGCTCTCTCAAGGTAAACAATAATCCAAAAGCCTGCAAAAATGAAAGCTCCTAAAATAAGTATCATAAAAGGCTTAATTTCACCTGTTCTTAAAAGCCCGTAAGTATCTTTCATACCACTTGGAATTCCAGCAGCGATACCAGCAAAGATAATCAGAGAAATACCGTTACCAATACCTTTCTCAGTAATTTGCTCTCCAAGCCACATTAAAAACATTGTCCCGGCCATTAGCGTGATAACAGCAAGAAACTTAAATTGAAGCCCTGGGTTTAAGACAACAGATGATCCATTTACATTTTGTGCTTCCATGAAAGCTGCAAGACCAAAACCTTGAAACAAGCAAAGGACAACAGTGAAGTATCTAGACCATTGAGTAATCTTTTTATGTCCATCAGACTCTTTTTGAACTTCTTCAAAAAACGGAAAAGTAACTGTTAAAAGGCTGAATATAATTGATGACGTAATGTATGGCATGATACCAAGAGCTAAAACAGAGAAACGCTGTAAGGCTCCCCCTGTGAACTTGTTAATCATATCGAGAGCTGTTCCAGAGTTTTGTCCGTAAAAAGCATTTAGAGCCGAAGCATCAATTCCTGGAACAGGGACCTGGGAAACTGCTCTATATACACAAAGCATAAAGATCGTAAAAGCAATCCGCTTTAATAGTTCATTCATTTTCCCCTGTACAGCATCTTGCATAGGACTACCCTCTTTAACTTATAGTTATAAATTTTTAAATTTTGTTAGTTCAGACAAACAATACTAAAGCTTATTCTACAGATCCACCAGATTTTTCAATAACTTCTTTAGCTTTAGCTGAAAATTTTGCAATACCTTTAAAGTTTAAAGATTTTGAGTACTCACCTTTCGCAAGAATTTTTATTGGTAATCTTTTATTTTTACCAGACAAAAGACCATTTTCAACAAGAGTCTCTCTGCTTACAACGTCACCTTTAAAGTATTCTTGAAGCTGCTCAAGATTAATCGCTGCGTGCTCATTTTTAAACATATGGTTAGAAAAGCCTCTTTTTGGAAGTCTTCTATAGATAGGCATTTGCCCACCCTCGAAACCAACTGCAGTGCTACCACCACTTCTTGCTTTCTGACCTTTGTCCCCTTTACCAGCTTGGCAACCTTGTCCAGAACCTTGTCCACGACCGATTCTTTTTCTTTTTCTTGTTGCTCCAGGACTTCTTAAATTACTTAAAGTTAACATATAAAATCACCTTATCTTATTTACTAAAATTACTTTTCTGAAATAATGTCGACCCATTGGATCATTTTTTTAATCATTCCCCTTACGCATGGAGTATTTTCAAGAGTTTTCTCTTGTCCAATCCTCTTGAGCCCAAGGCCTTTGATTGTTGCAATCTGAGTTCTCGTGCAACTGATCGTGCTTCTTTTTAATTTTATTGTAATGTTTCCTGCACTCACTTCTTACTCCCTATATCTATTCTTCTAGAAATTATTTTAGTCTCAAGCCTTTGCTTTCAACGCCTCTTACTGCTGCAATCGACTCAACTGATCTAAGATTTTTTAAAGCATGAAAAGTAGCCTTCACAACATTATGTGGGTTATTCCCTCGTAATGACTTTGTTAAAACATTTGTTACTCCAGCTAGTTCAAGAATTGTACGACAAGCTCCCGCTGCCTTAATCCCTGTCCCTTCCCCGGCTGGTTTAAAAAGTATTTTCCCTGCATCAAATTCTCCAAGAATTTCGTGTGGGATTGTTCCACTTTCAATAGGAACTCTTATTAGCTTTTTACTCGCTTGCTGACTTGCCTTTCTAATTGCATCAGGAACCTCTTTAGCTTTTCCAAGAGCAAACCCAACATTTCCAGATTTATCACCAACAATAATCAAAGCTGAGAATGAAAACCTACGTCCACCTTTTACAACTTTTGCAACTCTGTTAATTGCAACAACTCTCTCTTCGAGCTCCACAACCATTTGATCATTTTGTCCATTGTTAGTTTTATTAGCGTCAGTCATATTATTTTTCCTTAAATCCTAATTCCCTGCTCTCTAATTGAGTCAGCCAAAGTTTTCATTACTCCTGAATACAGTTTACCGTTTCTATCATAAACACCTGTTTCAAGTTTCAGTTCTTTCATTTTCTCACCAACAGCTTTACCTACTGCCTTCGCAGACTCAGCATTACATTTATCAGCGACTTTGTTCTTTCCAAAAGTTTGAACAGTAAAAAGAGTTTTTGATTGAGAATCATCTATTACTTGAATTTGTAAGTGCTTATTCGTTTTAATGGCACAAATTCGAGGGACCTCTGAACTACCGCTTATTTTCTTTCTAATAGAAAGCTTTCTTCGATAATCTCTATTTTTCTTTTCGTCTTTAATTTTCTTATAACTCTTTCTTATCATCTTTATTCTCCAATCAAGTTTTTGGCTTACTTAGCCGCAGTTTTACCAGCTTTTCTGATAATAACTTCATCTTGATATTTAATTCCTTTACCTTTATACGGCTCAGGTGGTCTAAATGTTCTAATTTTCGCAGCAGCAAATCCAACAAGCTCTTTACTTGCACCAGAGATGCTTATAACGTTTTTTTCAACTTTTGCAGCAATTCCCGCCGGAAGCTCATAATCAATTGGATGTGAATACCCAAGGTGTAAAGTTAACTTACTCCCTGCAACTTTCGCTTTATATCCAACTCCGTTAAACTCTAGGTTTTTTGTAAAACCATCAGTTACACCAACAACCATGTTGTTAATAAGTGTTCGAGTTAGTCCCCAAAGTGAGCGAGATCTCTTGCTTCCACTTCTTGCTTCAACTTTAATTTCAGAACCTTCAACATTAACTTTTACGTCAGAAGAAACAAAACTGTATTCAAGTTCGCCTTTAGGCCCTTTAACTTTAACAGTTGAATCTTCAAGGTTTACGTTAACCTTTTCCGGTATAGTAATTGGTTCCCTTCCTATTCTTGACATTACTCTTATCTCCTACCAAACGTTGCAGAGGATTTCTCCTCCAACCTTCATTTCTCTTGCTTTACGTGATGAAATCACACCTTTCGAAGTAGAAAGAATAGAAACACCTAAACCACTACAAACTCTAGGAACAGCGTTATAAGCTGAATATCTTCTCAAACCTGGCTTTGAAGACCTTTGAAGATCTACAATTGCACCCGGCTTGATATAAACTCTGATTGTGACATCTGCCTGACTCTTTGCAAGAATTTTAAATGAACGAATAAATCCTTCTTCCTTTAAAACTTTACAAACATTCGCCTTGATTTTACTTCCAGGGATATCTACTTTTGTATGTCCAGCTCTCACTGCATTTCTTACTCTTGTTAGCATATCTGCTATAGGATCTGTCATCATAATCTTTCTCTCCTTACCAACTTGCTTTCTTTACACCAGGGATAATACCTTGAAGTGCTAATTCTCTGAACTTGATTCTCGAAAGACCAAACTCTCTATAACATCCTCTGCCTCTACCAGTAAGAACACATCTATTTCTATATCTGATGTGGCAACCGTTTCTTCTCATTCTATTGAGTTTAAACATTGCTTCTTCTCTTGCTTCTTCAGAAAGACTTTCATCAACAACCATTTTCCTAAGCTTCGCTCTTTTCTCGAAGTCCTGGGCGATCATTTTTTTCTTTTTTTGATTTTTAACAATTGTACTAAGTTTAGCCATATTCTTAATTCCCTGAGTTATTTCTTTGTTTTGAAAGGCATACCAAAACTTTTAAGAAGTTCTCTACCTTCATCATTATTAGTTGCTGTTGTTACAAAAACTATTCCTAGACCCCGAATTTTATCAATTCGATCGTACTCAATTTCAGGGAACATGATTTGCTCCTTAATTCCCATTGTATAGTTACCACTTCCATCAAAACCAGTTGGAGCTAAACCTCTAAAGTCTTTTACTCGTGGAAGAGAGAAACTTACAAGTCTATCTAAAAACTCATACATTGTTCTTCCTCTAAGCGTGACTGCCGCACCAAGTGCTTGGCCTTCTCTTAACTTAAATGAAGCTACTGATTTCTTTGCTCGAGTTATAACTGGTTTTTGGCCAGTAATACTAGAAAGATCTTCCATAATGCTGTCTACGATTTTTGCATTTTGGACACAATCTTTAGTTACACAACTCACAACAATCTTCTCAAGCTTTGGAACTTGATTTACATTTTTGTAATTGTATTTTTCTAATAACTCTTTTTTTACTTTAGTGTTATAGAGATCTTTAAACCTACTCATTTCACTCGCCTTTCTTTATTAAAGCTCTGAACCGCATTTCGTTGCGACTCTCACTTTTTTTCCATTTTTTTCTTCTATTCTTACTCTTGTTGCTCCACCAGTCTTTGGACTTATAAGAGCTACATTACTGATATGAATCATTGATTCAACATCTGCAATACCACCAGTTGGGTTTTCCTGAGTTGGCTTCATTGCCTTCTTCATTAGGTTAACGCCTTCAACTAAAACTCTATTTCGTTTCCAGTTGATTTTCTGAACTTTTCCTTTCTTTCCAGAATCCTTACCAGAGAGAATAATTACTTCATCATTCATTTTAAGTTTTTGCATATCTTCTTTCCTCTCTCTACCTTAAAGCACTTCATTTGCAAGAGAGCAAATCTTCATAAAATTACGAGATCTAAGCTCTCTAGCCACAGGGCCAAAAATCCGTGTTCCAATTGGGTCTTGGTTATTTGCCCCTAAGATCACAACACTGTTTTTATCAAATCTTATATAAGATCCATCTTCTCTTCTGATTGGATACTTTGTTCTTACTATCACAGCTTTCTTAACATCACCTTTCTTGATTTTTCCACCAGGAAGAGCTTCTTTAACCGCAACAACTATTACGTCACCAATATTTGCACTCATTCTTTTTGAACCACCAAGAACTTTTATACATTGTACTTGTCGTGCTCCCGAATTATCTGCAACTTCGAGTCTTGTTTGCATTTGTATCATTTCAATAACTCCTAATTAACTTTAAAAAGTTCCCATTTCTTTAACTTCGAATGTGGTCTCGACTCAACAATCGTCACCATATCACCAGCTTTTGCCGTCATCGCCTCATCATGTGCATGATACTTTTTAGTGCGATTTAAAAATTTGCTATATAAAGGGTGCTTAAACTTTCGCCCAACCTTAACAACAATACTTTTTTCTCCAGAAACACTTACAACTGTTCCTGTTAACTTTTTCTTAAAACTATTATTTTCTGTAGTGCTCATTTCTTACCCTTTACTCCCAAGTGTTGTTTTATGAGTGAGTAATCTAGCAATTTGCTTTCTTATCAATTTCGGCTCATGTGTTTTTTCTAAACCTGAAGTATGTTTTTGAATTCTAAAATCAAAAAGCTTATTTTTTAGCTCATCAACCTTAGTTTCAACGTCTTTCAAACTCATTGATTTAATTTCACTCATTTTCATTACTCTATCTCCAATATCGAAAAGACTACTCTATAGCATCTTTTCTTATGATTTTTGTTTTAATTGGTAATTTATACATAGCCAATCTCAACGCCTCTTCACTGATTTCTTTTGGAAGGCCCATTACTTCAAAAATAATCCTTCCAGGCTTAACAACAGCAACCCAGCTATCAGGAGATCCTTTCCCTTTACCCATACGGACTTCAGCAGGCTTTCTAGTTAAAGACTTATCAGGAAAGACCTTTATAAAGACTTTCCCGCCTCTTTTTGTCTTTCTTGAAATTGCAATCCTTGCTGATTCAATTTGTCTATTTGTTAAATATCCACAACACATTGCTTGTAAACCAAACTCACCATAAGTAAGAGTGTTACCTTTGAGGGCTTTTCCCTTCATTCGGCCTTTATGTTGTTTTCTCCACTTAACTTTCTTAGGACTTAACATTTATTCTTCCTTTTCTAAAGCTTCTCAAGCATCGCTTGAACTACTTATAAATCTCACCTTTATAAACCCAAACCTTCACACCAATAACTCCGTATGTTGTCTTAGCCTCAGCAGTTGAGTAGTCAACATCCGCTCTTAATGTATGAAGAGGAACTTTTCTTTCCGAGTAACCCTCAGTACGTGCCATCTCTGCACCACCAAGTCTTCCCGCACACTTAACCTTGATCCCTTTAACACCAGATCTAAAAGCTTGTGTCATCACTTTTTTCATCGCTCTTCTAAAGGCAACCCTTTTCTCAAGCTGTTGAGCAATATTCATTGCAATTATTTGTGAATCACCGTCAGGTCTTTTTACTTCAGCAATATTAAAGATAACTGGTTTCCCGTTTGTAATCTTTTTAAGATCAACTCGGATTTTTTCAATCCCAGCGCCCTTTTTACCGATAGCAACCCCTGGCTTCGCAGAGTAAACCGTTATCTTTACCTGATTCGAAGTTCTTGAGATTTCTGTTTTTGAAATAGATGCGTTAGCAAGCTCCTTCGTAACATACTGTCTAATCTTAAGATCTTCGCCCAATGTTTCGGCGTAATTATCTTTTGTATACCAAGTTGAATGCCATGGTTTGATGTAACCTAATCTAAAACCATATGGATGTACTTTTTGACCCATTTTATGCTTCCTTTAAACTTATCGTTATGTGACTGCTTCTTTTTCTAATTCTAAATGCTCGACCCTGTGCCCTAGGTTGAATTCGTCTCATAGTCTTCCCTTCGTCGACCATAACCTCACTCAAAACTAAATTATCAAGATCATACTTTTTCGAGTCATTTGCGATTGCAAGCCCACTATTAATAAGCTTTGTAAAAGCAATCGCTATTTCTTTCTTAGGGCAAAACCTAAGGATTGAAATCGCCTCTTCCGCTTTCTTGTTTCTTATAAGGTTTGCAACTAAGCGAACTTTGCTTGCTGAAATACCTAACTTCCGATTTTGTATTCTTATTGCCATAACCTACCTACTTCTTCTTCTTTTTATCGGAACCGTGACCGTAAAAAGTACGTGTTAACGAAAACTCACCAAGTTTATGACCAACCATGTTGTCCGTTACGAAAACTGGAATGAATTTTTTTCCATTATGAACAGCAAAAGTTAATCCAATAAAATCAGGAGTAATTGTTGATCTTCTAGACCATGTCTTAATTACTTTGTTCCCTTTTTGTTTTTCATCATCAGTAAGAGCGTTGACTTTTCTTATCAATCCCCAATCAATGAATGGTCCTTTCTTTATCGATCTAGCCATTACTTCTTCCCTCTTCTCTTAACGATGAACTTATCAGTTCTCTTGTTATTTCTAGTTTTATAACCTTTAGTTGGTTTACCCCAAGGAGTACAAGGGTGTCTCCCTCCAGAAGTTCGTCCCTCACCACCACCATGCGGGTGATCAACAGGATTCATAGCAACACCTCTAACTTTAGGTCTTCTACCTAAATGTCTAGTTTTACCAGCTTTACCAATATTTACTTGCTCTTTCTCAAGATTTCCAACCTGCCCAATTGTTGCTCGACAGTTACTCTTAACTTTTCGAAGCTCTCCAGAAGGAAGTCTAAGTAATGCTTCCTTTCCCTCTTTTGCCATTAATTGAGCATAAGATCCTGCAGACCTTGCAAGCTGTCCACCAGATAAAGGATATAACTCTACATTATGTACTAAAGTACCAACTGGAATATCTTTTAATAATTTACTATTTCCTACTTTAATATCAGCTGTATCAGAAGAAACAATCATATCGCCAACATTTAAACCTAAAGGAGCAATGATGTATCTTTTCTCACCATCTCTATAAGCTAAAAGAGCAATGTTACATGTACGATTTGGATCATACTCAATCGTTTGAACTTTTGCAGGGATCTCAAATTTATTTCTTTTGAAATCTATTGTTCTATATTTTCTTCTTGCACCACCACCTCTTCTCTTAACAGTGATTCGGCCGTGTGCATTTCGTCCCGCTTTTTGTTTTCTAAACTTAAGCATCGACTTAAGTGGCTTATCTCCACTTAACCCTTCACTAGTCAATACAGACATTTTTCTAAGGGACGGTGTAGTCGGTTTAAACTTTCTAATTGCCATTATTAAATTCCTTTAAATAACTCTATCTTCTGACCTTGATCTACATAGACGTAAGCCTTCTTGTAACCACTAGATTTCTTCACTCCAGTTTTCACTTTCTTCACTTTCCCAGGAAGAGTTGAGGTAGTTACCTTGTTAACTTTTACGTCAAAGTATTTTTCAATAGCTTCTTTTACATTCGTTTTACTTGCAGTTTTCTTTACTTGGAAACAATAAACGTTTCTAGCTTCTGTTAAACCTGAAGTTTTTTCTGTTAAAATCGGCTTAATAATTATTTCACTAATATGTCCAGCCATTACTTCTCCAATCTTTTGACAAGTTGCTCGAAAGCACTTTTTTCAATAATTAAGTTTTTATATTTAAGTGCAGAGTAAACATCAAAAAAGTTTACCGAAGTTGCACCACAAGTTTTGATATTTCTTGTCGCCTTTACTTCTGCTGCATCAAGCTCATTAGAAACAACCAAAGAAGAAAGTAATTCATTCTTTTTAAGCAACTCATTCATTGCTTTTGTTTTCCCATCACTTTTAAAACCTTCTACAACATAAAGGCAGTTTTCTTTAAGTTTATCTGCAAGAACAGATTGAACTGCTCTATTCATCATTTTCTTATTAATTTTTTGCTTAAAGCTTCTTGGAGTTGGACCAAAAGCAGCTCCACCACCTACTAACAAAGGAGATCTACTAGAACCACGTCTTGCATTACCAGTACCTTTTTGCTTAAAAGGCTTAGCTCCACCACCACGAACTGCTGATCTATTTTTACTTGACCCAGTACCTTGTCTTTTTCCGGCTAAGATTGCTTTCACAACTTGATGGACACAAGCAACTGAAACAGCGTCTTCACCTAAGTCAACACCATACTTTTCAGTACCTTTCTTTTTAAAATTTCCGTCGTATATCGTTACTTCTGACATAATTTTAACCTCTTACTTTTTAGTTGCTCGTTGAATTTTAACAAACGAATTTTTATGACCAGGAACAGAACCTTTAATTAAAAGATATCCTTCCTCTTTGTTCACATCCACAACCATTAAGTTTTGAACTGTTTTTGTTTTATTACCCATTTGACCAGGCATTTTTTTATTTTTGTGTACTCTACTTGGAGTTGCACTCATCCCAATAGAACCAGTTGTTCTATGGAACTTAGAACCATGAGCCGCAGGCCCACCAGAAAAGTTGTGTCTCTTAATAACACCTTGGAAACCTTTCCCTTTACTTGTTGAAGTTACGTCAACATAAGTATCTTTTGAAAAGTTCTCTTCTATTTCTAGTAATTTACCAACGTTTGCACTGTCGATTTCGTCTGATTTAACTTCGTAGAATTTTGTTACATTTTCAGTTGAACCTGATTTCTTAACATGTCCCTTCATTGGCTTGTTAAGAAGTGATTCTCTTTTAACTCCATACCCAATTTGGTAAGCGTTATAACCTTCTTTTTCTTGTGACTTAGTTTGTGTCACAACATTTGGAATAAGTTTAATAACTGTTACAGGAATATGCGTTCCATCTTCATGAAAGATTCTCGTCATACCTGCTTTCTTGCCGTAAAAAGTGTTTAGGGAAAAAGAAGTGTTCTTTGCTTCTGTTGCTACTTTTTCGTTTTCTGAATTTTCTGTCATTTTGCCTCCACAGCATCACCCTCTTACTAAGGGATGCATTCATGGGTTAATGTTTAGCTACTTAAAGTAACTTTAGAAGAACGTATGTTCTACTAGTATTTAATCTCTACGTCAACCCCTGCCGAGAGATCTAATTTCATCAAGCTATCAACTGTTTGTTGAGTTGGCCCAATGATATCCACAAGTCTTTTATGAGTTCTCATTTCAAACTGCTCACGCGACTTTTTATTCACGTGAGGAGATCTCAAAACTGTGTATCTATTAATTTCTGTTGGAAGAGGAATTGGTCCAGCAATTCGTGCTCCAGTATTTTTAGCAGTCATTACAATCTCTTGTACTGACGCATCTAAAACCTGATAATCGTAAGCTCTTAACTTAATTCTTAATCTGTTTTCTTTCATAGCTCTTAAGACCTTTTCCTAAATATTTATTCAACAATTTCCGAAACAGTACCAGCACCAATAGTTCTACCACCTTCTCTAATCGCAAATCTCAAACCTTTCTCCATTGCAATTGGAGTGATTAATTCTGCTGAAA
>Ga0114957_1001363_pt1 | contig 27076 bp, 26 predicted proteins | sample BantaG_FD_87175 | JGI IMG/M metagenome (GOLD analysis project Ga0114957, IMG submission 87175) | Marine algal microbial communities from Bantry Bay, Ireland - BantryBay_4 metaG | ecosystem: Host-associated > Algae > Red algae > Unclassified | place: Bantry Bay, Ireland | collected 2014-11-21
ATTGGCCCAAATCGCAGCGACCTTCCTGCGAGTATTCTAATACACGCAGCGCAGTCACCACGATTTGACCTCAATTTCTAAAACGTTTTGCTCGAATCTCGCTGAGTCCGACAAACTCCTAGCTTATATTTATCTTCCCAAAAAAAACCGGCTCCTTTGTGAGAAGGAACCGGCTGAGGTCAACTTTTCATCGGGAGATCCGGTTAAAGGACGACGAGAAGAGCGTGGATGACACCGGGGATCCAGAAGATCAGCGTCAGGACAAGGTTGATCCAGAACGACTGACTCAATCCGGACTTCGCCGCGACTGCTGCCGGGGGCAGGAGAAAGGCGAGAACGATGAGGAGAATTTTATTCGCCACGGCGAGGTTTATTCGGCGTTCGCTTCAGGCTCTTGGTTGGTCTCTTTCGGAAGCTCGACATCAACTGTCGGGACTTCGACCTCGATGGTTTTGGTCTTGGTGCCGACATCGACATCAGGGCCATCGACATCGAACTTGGGCATTTGTCCTTCTTCGGTAGTGACATCGACATCGACTTTAGGCATTTCGCCTTCTTGGGTTTTCTCGACGCGGCAGGAAGAAAAGGAGAGAGCGGTAGCGGTAGCTACGGCTGAAACGAAGAGCGGCTTAAGGTAGTTGTTTTTCATGACGGTTTCTCTTATGCAGGAAGGTGACCAAGTTTTCCGGCCGGTGGAATCCTTTATCTACGGCGAGATTTGGTAGGGAAATTTGCGATGAACCGGCTTATGGTCTCCCGAAATCGTGCGATTTGCCTTTTTTTTTAAGCAAGGAGAGGCAAAAAGGTATTTTTAATACGGGGGAAGAGATTGGGAGGAACTTGAGGTGGGTTCTTGGCGGCCACGCTCTAAAGCCTTCACTTTAAGTATCTTGGGGGAGGCGGGGGTCCTTACTGCTTTTCGGAGGGGCTTACGGACGGATGGATCGGGTGGATATGCGGGTGGGACGGGTATAATCAAGGGCTCTAATTCTCATAGCGAGAGGGGCAAGTTTCCCTAGGATCTCAGTTGTGTGTGATTTGTAGCAGCCTGACTGGATCGGGACAAGCGATGTCCCCCCTTTCGCGGATTCCCAATCCTTAAGGTCAGGTTGCTACTTTTCCACGCATCTTATTAGAGAGACCTTGCTGCTCAGGCGATGCTGATTCGCAAGTGGCGGTTCCCGCGCTGACTAGGAGAGCTTCTTGAGATGTTTGAAGCCGACAAGCTGTCGTTCGTCCTCGTCCCAAAGCCGGAAGGTGAGGGATTTAAAGCCTTTCCAGAAGGTGAGGGGCTCGATGCTTTGAAAGATCTCGTGCGAGTTGTGGCAGCGCTCGAGATTATAATTCGGAATCCGTGAGCTGAGGTGATGAATGTGGTGGAAGCCGATATTGCCAGAGAACCACTGGAGGATTTTGGGGAGCTTATAGAAGGAACTGCCCTCCAGGGCTGCGGCAGTGAAATCCCAGTCGTCCTCGCGCTCCCAGTAGACGCCCTCGAACTGGTGCTGAACGTAGAAGAGCCAGACGCCGGAGATGGAGGCGACGGCGATCGTGACGAGCTGGATGAGGAGATAGGGGACGAGGCCGAAGATGGGAATGAGGGCGGCGGCGATGAGGGCGATGGCGAGATTAGTGGCCCAGACGGAGTAGCGGTCCCGCCGTTTTGCACCGGGGGTGGAGAAGCGCTCGCGGATGACGAAGAGGTAGAGTGGGGCGAAGATGAAGAGGATGAAAGGATTACGCATCGAGCGGTAAACGATGCGCTTCCAGCGGGGTGAGGCGAGATATTCCTTCACTGTCATTGTCCAGACATCGCCGGTGCCTCGGCGGTCGAGATCGCCCGCGGCGCTGTGGTGGACTGAGTGTTCCCACTTCCAGTGATCGTAGGGGGTGAAGGTGAGAGCGCCTGAGATGAAGCCAACGACATTATTAAGCTTTCGCGATTTAAAAAATGAGCCGTGGCCGCAATCGTGAAAGATGATGAAGACTCGCACGAGGAAGGCTCCGGCGAGGAGGGCTAGGGCGAAAGTAAGCCAGTAGGAAATAGAGAGAGTGAAAAACATCGCGATCCAGAGCGCGAGGTAGGAGCCGATGGAGTTGACGACCTGCCATGTCGCCTTGGAAGCCGAGGGCTTGGTGTGTGGGCTGACGATTTTTCGCCACTCTTTTACGGAGGGCAGAGATTTTTCGTTAGGAACGAGATTTGAGGACATGAGGTGGGGGCAGCTCGGTGCGAGAGGACCATGTGGGTTAAAACTCAATGGTCAAGGCGGGGGAGGCAGAAAGTGGATTTTAGAGGGAAGAAAAAAACCCGCCAAGAGGATTCTCTAGGCGGGTTTTTGAGAAAGGGCGGGCGGGTTTAAGCGAGATCAAAGCGGTCCGCGTTCATCACTTTGGTCCAAGCGGCGATGAAGTCGGCGACGAATTTTTCTTCTGAGTCCGAGCTGCCATAAGCCTCTGAGATGGCGCGCAGCTGGGAATTGGAGCCGAAGACGAGGTCGACCGATGAGGCGGTCCACTTGGTCGATCCCGAGGCGTCTTTTCCTTCATAGAAATGATCGCACATGTCGGAGACCTTCCACTCGAGGTCGTTATCGAGGAGATTGAGGAAGAAGTCGTTTGTGAGCTGGCCTTTCCGGTTCGTGAGGACGCCGAGGTCGGGGAAGCCGACATTGGTGTCGAGGACGCGGAGGCCGCCGATGAGGACGGTCATTTCCGGGGCGGTGAGGTCGAGGAGCTGGGCGCGGTCGACGAGGGTTTCAGGCGCGGGGCGATCGAGCTCCTTGCTGAAGAAATTCCGGAAACCATCGGCCTTTGGCTCGAGGTAGCTGAAGCTTTCGACATCGGTTTTTTCCTGAGAAGCGTCCACGCGGCCGGGGGTGAAGGGAACGTTCACGCTGTGCCCGGCGGCTTGCGCAGCGGTCTCGATGGCGGCGGTGCCAGCGAGGACGATGAGATCGGCGAGGGAGACGGTCTTGCCACTGCTTTGGGCGGTGTCAAAGTCGGCCTTGATCGACTCGAGCGCGCTGAGGACGTGGGCGAGTTGTTCGGGATTATTCGCCTTCCAGTCCTTCTGGGGAGCGAGGCGGATGCGGGCACCATTTGCGCCGCCGCGGCAGTCGCTGCTGCGGAAGGTGGAGGCGGAGGCCCAAGCGGTCGAGACGAGTTGGGAGGTGGTGAGATCCGAGCCCAGGATAGCGGTCTTGAGCGAGGCGAGATCGGCCTCGGTGAGTGCGGGGCCGGTGGCCTCTGGGAGGGGATCCTGCCAGAGTTGACCCTCGGGAAACTCGTTCCCGAGGTAGCGTGAGAGCGGGCCCATGTCACGGTGGGTGAGCTTATACCAGGCCTTGGCGAAGGCTTTAGCGAAAGCGTCTGGGTTCTCGTAGAAGTTCTTCGAGATCGGTCCATAGATGGGGTCGACTTTTAGGGCGAGATCGGAGGTGAACATCATGGGCGCGTGCTTTTTATCTGCGTCATGAGCGTCCGGAATGGTTCCGGCACCTCCGCCATTTTTCGGTTTCCACTGATGGGCGCCGGCGGGGCTTTTGGTGAGCTCCCAATCGTATTTGAACATGTTGGTGAAGTAGTCGTGGGACCACTTCGCGGGGGTGCTGGTCCAAGCTCCTTCAAGGCCGGCGGTGATGGTGTCTGCGCCTTTTCCGGTCTGGTAGCTATTTTTCCAGCCGAGTCCCTGCTGCTCGAGCGGGGAGGCTTCCGGCTCGACGCCTACGAAGTCATCGGGATCGGCAGCGCCGTGGCCTTTTCCAAAGGTGTGACCGCCTGCGATGAGGGCGACGGTTTCTTCATCATTCATGGCCATGCGGCCGAAGGTCTCGCGGATATCGCGTGCGGAGGCGAGGGGGTCGGGGTAATCATTCGGGCCCTGAGGATTGACATAGATGAGTCCCATCTGGACGGCTCCGAGCGGTTCTTGGAGCTCGCGATCTCCGCTGTAGCGCTCGTCTGCAAGCCACTCGGTTTCCGGGCCCCACCAGACGTCTTGCTGGGGTTCCCAGACGTCTTCACGGCCCCCGGCGAATCCGAAGGTCTCGAAGCCCATGGACTCGAGCGAGATGTTTCCGACGAGGACCATGAGATCGGCCCAGGAGATTTTCTGGCCGTATTTTTGCTTGATGGGCCAGAGGAGGCGGCGGCCTTTATCGAGGTTACCATTATCCGGCCATGAGTTGAGCGGGGCGAAGCGCTGGGTGCCATCCGAGGCGCCACCGCGGCCATCGAAGACGCGGTAGGTGCCGGCGCTGTGCCAAGCGAGGCGGATGAAGAAGGGACCGTAGTGGCCGTAGTCGGCGGGCCACCATTCCTGCGAGTCGGTCATGAGATCGTGGAGGTCTTTTTTCAGGGCCTCGAGGTCGAGCTTGGCGAACTCGGTGGGGTAATCGAAGTCTGGGGCGAGGGGATTACTCTTGCGGGAGTTTTGGTGGAGCATGCCGAGCTGGAGCTGCTCGGGCCACCACTGGGCGTTCGAGTGAGAGCCAGCATTTGAGCCGCGATTCGGGCCCGCTTTGTTCCCCATGACGGGGCAGTCGTTGATGTCGAATGATTGCATATTTAGTGTATTTTTTGAGAATGGCAGGTGGGGCAGGTGCCCCAGTAGACGACCTCGGCTTCGTCAATCTGGAAGCCGTGATCTTGGCAGGCGGTGAGGCAGGGCGTCTCGCCGGTGGCGCAATCGACGTCTAGGGTGAGGCCGCATTTCCGGCAGATCAGGTGGTGGTGATTATCGCCGATGCGGTCTTCGTAGAGGGCGGGGGAGCGCGCGGGTTGGATGCGGCGGATGAGAGATTTCTCGCTCAGGAGGGCGAGGGTGTCGTAGACGGATTGCTTTGAAATGGAGCCGAGTTCAGAGCGGGCATGATCGGCGATACGCTCGGCGGTGCTGTGTGGATTAGCCGAGACTGAGCGCATCACTGCCAGGCGCTGCGCGGTCACGGGGATGCCGTGATGGCGGAGCTTGGCAGAGAGGTCGGGGGCGGCAGGCACGAGCTGGGACTATTCTATTTTTGGAATGAGTCCAAACTATTTTTAGACTTCCTGAAGAGAGGATCGGTCGCGAGGGTCGGGCCATGAAGCCTTACCTTAAGCTTGCGGAGTCTACCATGCCTGATGGGACAATCTACTCGCTGCATGAGCATGACGGGAAAATCTACTTAAAATACAATGGCTTTGAGTTGATGAGCACGGCGCTCACCTTTTCCGAGCAGCAGCTCGCGAACATTGGCTGCGACGCTATTTTAGAGGGTAAGGCGTCCCGCCCCCCGCACCCGAAGGTGCTTATTGGCGGGCTCGGGCTTGGATTTACGCTGAAGCGGACCTTGGAACTGATCGGTAGTCCGGCCACCGTAGATGTCGCGGAATTGATGCCGCCTTTGATTGAGTGGAACCGGACCCATCTTGTGGAGCATAATGGGCCTCTGTTAGAAGATCCGCGCACGAAGATTATTCAGGGAGACCTTTTCGATATTGTTTCAGGGAAGCGAGGGGGTTTCTACGACGCGCTCCTGTTAGATATTGATAATACTCCGGATGATTTGATCACGAGAGGGAATGCGCGGCTTTACGCTCCGGCCTTCCTTGAGAAGCTGCGAAGGGTGATTACTCCAGAAGGTTGTATCGCTTACTGGCTTTCTGAACCGGCTCCGAAGTTTAAGAAGCTTCTTATTAAGGCGGGTTTTGTGATCGAGGAATTTGCCTCTAAGCCGCACGAGAAGTCGAAGCGCTCGCGGCACTGTATTTATCTGGCGCGGCGGAAGTCATGAAGGCGAGATTAGGCGATTTTTTAGGAAAGTGACGGTGGTGAAGGGGGGAGCTTCGGCAGAGGGGAGGGGGGGTAATGTTGTGGTCGCATTTTTCGGATTTGGTAGTAGGGTGGTGGGATGAATCGTTTCCGAAATCTGCTAGCGCTCTTGCTTTTTGTTTGTTTAGCGCCCTGCTCTCAGGCTGCTGAGCCTTATTCTCACACGAATTCGAAGGGTAAGACTTACTATCTCTTTTCGAAGGATGTTCAGCGGAAGAACTCGAATAAGATCCAGACGATCTATTACTTCGCGAAAGATCCGAAAAACTTGAAGGGCAAGCCGCTTACGAAGGTGCCGAAGGATCGGGTCGTCGCTGAGACGAAGACTGGGTTGCTGGTGCTGAAGAAGAAGCCTAAGAAAGAGGAGGAAGTGGAAGAGAAGGAAGTGGAAGAGAAGGAGGAGTCGGATGGCGAGATCTTGTGATGAATTTCGGTAGGGAGGGGAGACCTTTTCGAGTTTGCTATCGCTAGGGGGCGCGATTGGTTTCTTGGTTCCTGAGTGTGGTGCTGTGATTTGGGGATGGTGTTTTGCTCTGGAAGTTACCGTGCGCTCATGACTTTGTGTGAGTAGCGCCTGTGGTTGTTACGATGGTGGTATTCGACGCGAATGTGGGTCCGGAAACCACGATTTTTTGAGGGATGGGTGCGGTTTTGTCCCCGGGATCCGGGGTTCTTTGATGAGGGTGTTAGCGCTCTGTCGGGTGGAGGGAGCGGGTTTTTCTGTCCCAAGATCGGGGAGGGGGATAGTCCTGTAGGGGGATCACTTTTTTCTGAAGGCGCGGACGGTTCCGTGGGCCCAGCGCTTTTCTTCCTGCCAGTTGTTTTTTTCGAGCGATTCGGGGGAGAACTGGAAGCTTTCTTGAGGGGAGTATTGGGCGTCCCAGATGAGGAGGGTGCCGGAGGGGAGGCTGGCGGGGGTGTGGCCGTCCCAGGGACTGAGTTCCTTGCCGATGGTTTTGCGGTGGTTCCAGTAGGCGATGGAGGCGTGATGGGTGAGCCACGTTTGATCGGGGCTGGCATTTTCTTGAAGCCAAGCGGCGGCGTCTTTTAGGCCTTTGCCGTAGCGGCTCTGGGTGAGGGGCGGGGCGATGAGTTTGAGGGTTTTGGGTTTGGGCGGCATGCCAGCGATGTGGCTATCGCCAACGATGAATTGCTGCTGGGGCATGATGAGGCCGGTCCAGACGACGGCGATGAGGACGAGGGCTAGGCCCCAGTGTGGCAGCTTGGGGCGGATGAGGTGAAGCCCGCGGAGGGCGATGAGGCCGATGAAGGGGGCCATGGGCATGATGAAGTGGTAGTAGCCGCCTGAGGCGAAGAGGCCTTTCCAGTAGATGATGCTGTGGAGAAGGAAGTAGGCGGGGTAGGTGGCGTAGAGGAGGAGATCCCAGCTGAGGGCGCTCCATCTTTTTGCGGCGCCGATGATGAGGAGGATGAGGATGGGGAAGCCGGCTCCGGTGGCGAGGTGCTGGCAGTAGAGCCAGAGCGGGCCGGAGCCATACATTTCGGTGGGCTTTGACTTGAAGAACATGAGGAAGGGCCACTCGCCGCGGGTGAGGCCGCTGGCGATATTCATGATGACCATGGGGAGGATGGTCCAGGCGCCGATCCATAGGGCGTGGGGGAAGGCGGCGGCGGATTGTTTCCATCTGCCCTTGGCGAGGAGGCGGGCGAATCCGCCTCCGGCAAAGATGACCCAGAGGCCGAAGAGGCCGCTGAGGAAGATTCCCTCATGCCGGACGAGTCCGAGGTAGCCGAAGCAGAGCGCAGCGGGGACGAGCTTCTTGCGCATGGCGAAGAAGATCCCGGCGATCCAGACGAGCATGAAGGGGGTCTGGGTGAGGACGGGGTAGCTGAGTTCGGGGAACCACCACTGGAAGCCGATCAGGAGGGGGAGGGCCCAGAGGTTTTTTAGGCCGAGCCTTTTTCCTTCCCGGGCGGCGAGCCAGATGCTGAGGCCAGCGAGGGCGAGGGTCCAGAGGCGGGCGGGGGTGAGGCCGAAGTGGGCGGGGATGAATTGGAGGAGATTGCGCCCTGGGCGACTCCATGGATGCCAGAGCTGGGAGGGGTTATTCCAGACGTCGGCGGAGATGAGGAAGTGAGCGATCTCGTCATCGAGGATCCACGCTTCGTTAGTGAGGAGGCGGTAGAGGGGCCAGAGGATGGCGGCGGTGAAGGCGATCCAGAAGGGTGTGCCAAGGCGCTTGCTACTCATCGCCGGATCTTTGCCATTCGATGACTTCGCGGTCGATGAGATTGTATTTTACGATGCAGAAGATGGCGCGGACGCCGTCCTTCCAGCCAATTTTTTTTCCTTCATCGTAGCTGCGTGGGTAGTAGCAGACGGATGTTTCCATGACGCGGAGTTTCATTTTTGCGAGCTTAGCGGTGACCTCGGGCTCGAAGCCGAAGCGGTTTTCCTCGATGGGTATGGCTTGGATGACCTCACGGCGGAATCCTTTATAGCAGGTTTCCATGTCGGTGACGTGGAGGTCGCTTGTCATGTTAGAGAAGAGGGTGAGAAAGCGGTTTCCCATGGTGTGCCAGAAGCGGAGGACGGTGCGGGTGTCTTTTTTCAAATAGCGTGAGCCGTAGACGACGTCGGCCCGGTCTTGTGCGAGGGGGGAGATGACCTTGACGAATTCGGCGGGGTCGTATTCGAGATCGGCGTCTTGCACGATGAGGTAGGGGAGGGTGGCGGCTTGGAATCCGGTGCGGAGAGCGGCGCCTTTTCCCTGATTTTTTTCGTGAGCGATGAAGCGGATGCGTTCGTGCTGGGCCTCGAGCTGGCGGGCGACTTTAGCTGTTTCGTCAGTCGAGCCATCGTCCACGAGAATGATCTCGCCAACCATCGCTTGAGCGAGGATGCGGGCGATGACCTCTGCGAGCGTTCCTGCTTCGTCAAACATCGGGACTACCACGGTGAGGCAGTGCGGGGGAACTTCGCTTGGCATTTGAAAGAGGTCTAGCCGGGGGTGGGGGGTGGCTCAATCCCCTTTTTTATATCATCTCTGTCACTTGTGGTCTTAGGGCTAGAAAAATAGAGGTCGCGCGCTAGGCTCCGGGCATGTCTCAAGCGGAACGTAAGCGTCTTACTGAACTCGCCTCCTGCGGTGGATGAGCCTCGAAGCTCGGCCAAGCCGAACTCACGCAAGTTTTGCGTGGCCTCCAGACTATCTCAGACCCGGACCTTCTTATCGGCTCGGCGAGTTCCGATGACGCGGCGGTTTATCGTCTTAGCGATGAGCTCGCGCTGGTGCAGACGCTCGATTTTTTCACTCCGATCGTGGATGACCCTTACCTCTTCGGTCAGATTGCGGCGGCGAATTCACTCTCGGATATTTATGCGATGGGCGGGAAGCCGATTACGGCGATGAACATCGTGGCGGTGCCGACGGAGGAACTCTCGCTCGATACCATTAATGAGATTTTGAAGGGGGGCGCTGATAAGGTGGCGGAGGCTGGTTGTGCGCTCGCGGGTGGTCATACGGTTCAGAATCCGGAGCCGCTTTACGGGCTCTCGGTCACTGGGGTGGTGCACCCGCACCGGGTTATCTCGAACGCGGGAGCTAAGCCGGGCGATCATCTTTTTTTGACAAAACCGATCGGGACTGGGATCGTCTCGACTGCGATCAAGAGGGGCCTCGCCTCGCGGGAGCTTATTGAAAAGGTTTCTGTCCATATGGCCTCGCTCAACACGCCGGGAACGGCGATGGCGGAGGCGGGCCTCACGCGCGCTGGAACTGATGTCACCGGGTTCGGTCTTTTGGGTCACCTTTCCCACCTTTGCCGGGAATCGGGGGTGAGCGCGCGGCTCGATGCCTTAAAAGTCCCGGCCTTCGACTCCGCTGTGCTGGAATTCATCAAGTCCGGCTGTGTTCCGGGCGGGTCTCGTAAAAACCTCGAGCTCGCTCGCGAGTTCACCCGTTTTGGAAAAGATGTCTCGGAAGAACTTCAGCTTCTTCTGGCCGATGCGCAGACCTCGGGTGGGCTCCTCCTTGCGGTCTCGCCGGAGCATTATCAGGAAGCGGAAGATCTCCTCTATGCAGAAGGGGTCGCTTTTGTCGCGGATATCGGAGTGGTCACCGAGCAGGAAAAGATTGGTGTAATCGTCTCATGAAGCGCGTCATTCTTGGTAAGACCGGGCTTGTCGAGGTCTGGCCCCTTTGGAGCGGCACGTGGCGGTTGGTAACCGTTGGTGGTGTTCCGGATGACACCCCGATTCCGTTAATAAGAAGGTCCTCTGCCTTATCCGTGCTTTAGGAGGCCGGGGGTTTAACTTCGATGATACTGCCGAGCAATACGTGGGCGAAGCGCTCGCGCAGGGATGCCGGGTGGACCTTCTTGCGGCTGGAAGAGATAGCTAGCGAACGGTGCGTCTAAGTGGGATCTTTTTTATGCTGACGGATTCCTTTTTTAGAAAGGATTTCGATGTAAATGGTCTCGGGGCTTCCGGCGGCGGCGGTATCGATCGCGCTTGCTAGCTCTTTCACGTGGGTCGGCTTTGCGTCGTCGGCGGAGGTTCCTACGCGGCAGTTGAAATCCCAGTAGTCGATCCCTTCTGGGAGTTTTTTACGGCGCTCGCGCTTGAGATATTTGTTAACCTCGCCCTTGATGGATTCGATGACCCTAGCCGGAGCGTGCTTGCCGGCGGTGGTGGGGAAACTTTTCTTCATGGGGCGGTTCTGGAGCTGAGGGGAGTCAATGTCCCGCCTTTTTTGGATAAAGTGAGGCGCGTGGAAGCTGGTCGGTCGGCTCCAAGGGGTGGGCGCGGGTCTGGGTCTTTGATATCAGGGAGAGGCCTTTTGATTGATTGTGGGCGGGAGCTGAGAGTCGCTCCCTAGGCTGTTTTATCGGTGAGAGCGGCGACTCCGGGGAGAGGTTTACCCTCGAGAAGTTCCAGTGAGGCCCCACCGCCGGTGGAGATAAAGCTGACCTTATCTGCGACTCCAAATTTCACGGCCGCGGTGACGGAGTCTCCGCCGCCTACGATGCTGAGCGCGCCGCTGTCTGCGATGGCTTTCGCGATGGCGTCGGTTCCTTTTGAGAAGCAGTCTTTTTCAAAGACGCCCATGGGACCGTTCCAGAGGATTGTTTTGGCACTAGCGATGACTTTTTTGAACTCTTCGATTGCGACGTCGCCGATGTCGATGCCTTCTTTATCGGCTGGGATGGTGCCGCCTTGTCCGTAGACCTCGGTGTTCCATGTTTCAGCGCCTTCTTTGAATTCTTTGGTGATTCGGGTATCGGCGGGGAGGAGGAAATTGACTCCTTTTTTCTTAGCGTTCTCGAGGATTTCGAGGGCGAGTTCCTGCTTGTCGTCCTCGACGAGGCTCATGCCGATCTCGTAGCCTTGGGCTTTACGGAAGGTGTAGGCCATGGCGCCGCCGATGAGAATGGTATCGGCCTTGTCGAGGAGAGCGGAGATGACCTCGATCTTATCTGAGACTTTCGCGCCACCCATGATGACGACGAAGGGGCTCTCGGCTTGGTCGAGCTTCACTTGGAGATATTCGAGTTCCTTCTCGATGAGGAAGCCCATCGCAGACTGAGAGACGTGGTGGGTGACTCCTTCGGTAGAGGCGTGGGCGCGGTGGGCGGTGCCGAAGGCGTCATTGACGAAAAGCTCGGCGTCGCCAGCGAGGGCTTCGGCGAAGGTGGCGTCGTTTGCCTTTTCCTCGGGGTGGTAGCGGGTGTTTTCGAGGAGGATGATGTCGCCATTTGAGAGAGAAGCGCGGGCGGCTTCGGCGTCATCACCGATGCAGTCGGGAGCGAAGGCAACGGGGCATCCGAGAAGTTTTCCAAGGTGCTCGGCAGCAGGAGCGAGGGAATATTTTTCTTCCTTCTCAGCCGAAGGGCGGCCCATGTGCGAGCAGAGAACGATTTTGGCTCCGGCAGATTTGAGGTGCTCGATGGTGGGAAGAGCGGCGCGGATCCGGGTGTCATCGGTGATTTCGAGGGCGTCATTTTTAGGGACGTTGAAGTCGACGCGGACGAGGACTTCTTTTCCAGCAAGATCGAGATCACGGACGGTAAGTTTATTCATAATGAGAGGGCTTTGGAGTGCCTGATGGGGGCCGGAGTGTCAAGAAGGGAGCCGTTTGCACGAAAAGGCCCCAAGCTTCTCAGCGTGGGGCCGACCGGAAGGGTTGAGAGGATTACTCGAGTTCCTTGAGGAAGATATTCTGCCAGCGGACGTCGCATTTCTTACCGGAGTGGACCTGAAGGCCGAAGAATCCCTCGGGGGTGGAATGCTTGGGATCGGTATCGATGTAGTCGACCCGTAGCTCGCCATTTAGCCAAGTCTGGAGGTGGTTCCCGACGCATTTGATTGTGATCTGGTTCCAGTCTTTCTTTTCCGTGAGGCGCTTGCCTTGAGCAGTGAAGGCAGCGGCGTGCTCCTTATTATCCTTTTTGGGGAAAAGCCATCCCCGCCGTGCTTCGTCGAAGAGGCCGGCGGTCCAAGAGCGGGCGGTGTTATCTCCCTCGCATTGATAGCCCGATACGCGGCCCTCTTCATTGGCAAGGCCGCGGAACATGCAGCCGGAATTTCCGCGGAGATGATCGAACTTGAACTGGAAGGTGAAGATGAAGTCGCGGTAGGTTTTATCGGTGCAGAGAAAGGCATTTTTGGCGAGGTCTGTTCCACTACCCCGGATCTCGCCGTCCTCTAAGGTGTATTCTGCATCTGCGCCTTTGATGTTCCAGCCGTCGAGGGAATCGCCGATGAGAGCGGTGAAGCCATCTTTTTCGAGAGCTTCAGCGGAAAAGTCCTTGATGGGATTGGGAGCGGGCTTGATTTTAGTTTCTTGAGCGAGGAGAGGAGAAGCCAGCGCTAAGGAGGCGAAGAGGAATTTAATCATGGCGGGTTATCCTTCTAAGACTCCGGACTTTGTCAATCTATTCAAAGCGGAGGGCTAGGGCTAGGGCTAAGGCACGGCGGTGAACATGATGCGGTAGAACGTTTTCGCCGTCGCCGATGTGGGAATGTCGACTCGATAGCTTTCAGCCCTAGTCATGTCCGTGCGCAGGGTGGATGGAAGGATCGTTATGTCAGAAGAGCTAACCGTTTCCCAGCCCACTAAGTCGTCACTGACCTGCACGGTATAAGTGAGAGGAAGATCAAAGGCGGAGCGCTGGAAGTGAAGGACCGGGTAATTCTCGCCCCCTGAGACTGAGTTAGTGAGGTTGGGGTAAATATAATTGCTACCCTCGCTTGTAAGGGGTGAAGAGCCCGAGGCGAATTCGAGGAAGTTAGAAATTCCATCCTGATCCGGGTCGTCGTTGATGTTTCCGATATTCGCGAGTTGAGCGGCGGTGAAGACATCCTGACTCCAGCGGCTGTAGTCGAAGAGCAGGGGTTGGCCGTTGAGATCTCCGCCAAAGTAAGCGGAGCACTTCCAGCTTGTCGCCTGATTGTGATCAGGATTGCTGGTCGGATTGATTAAGACGAGAGAGTGGCCTGGGCCGTCGGCACAGACTGGCCAAGGAAGGGCATCAGAGTAGGTGAAGCTACGAATGGATGCTGGGGAAGTGCCTCCTAGAGAGAGTTCAATGGTCTCCATATTGTTAGAAAGGCTGCTGCTGAATTGACCGGCGACATTTGCCCGTAAGCCATAGCGGAAGGTGAAGGCATCGACATCAGCAGCGATGATGATTCTTTGTCCCGGGGCGAGTGCACTAATCGTAGAATCGGCGAAGTTGAAGGTCATCGCCCCGAAGAAGTAGAGCTCTTGGAGGTTGAGTGTTTCGGTGGCTGAGATGTTCATCAACTCGACAAACTCGAAGTCATCATCATTAGGGAAGCCCGCCGCGATTTCGTCTGGGCTCGAATTCGGGGGGTTGTAGAGAAATTCTGAGATGATGAGATTGCTTGCGGTAGGTGGGGTGAGGGCCACGGTGAAGGTCGCCTCGGTGAGGGCGCTCCAATTTCCTCCGCTACGGGTTCTGGCTTTGGCGGTGATGGTTCCCTGCGAGAGGGTAGAGGCGGAGGTGTAGATGGATGCGGTGGAACTGACGGCTCCTCCGAGGTTTCGTGGATCGGAACCATCGAGAGTGTAATAAATGGTGCCGCCGCTTGCGGTGATTTGAAGTTGGTATCCGGCGGGAACCTCGCCACCGTGTTGGCTGTAGGAAGGGGGGGCTAGGGAAGGCCAGACTCCGTTGTCCGCGAGGTCAGTCCGGGAGGGTCCGAAGAGATAACGGCGGCGTCCATTTGATGGTGATACCCAGTTCGAGAGGTAGTTGGTGTCTACTGTTTGACTATGAACAAATTGCAGGAGCGGCTGGAAGGTGTCGCGGAGTTCGTTGGCGGTCTGGATTACGGTTGAACTGGCTCCGGAGCGGTCGTCGAGCACGCCACCGTTAAACATGTGCTTATTGATGCGGTCAGCCATGATGAGGCGGAATTCAGGGGCTTTCATGAGGCCTTGGAAGAGCTCTGAAAGGGTATCTGTTTTTGAGAGAAGGTCCTGACTGAAGGAATTCCGGGAGACTGGATTGAAGTAGTTTTGCGAGTGGTAGGCCCCCTCAGCATCCCAGATGTAGAGGCGGTATTTCCCTTCCGGGCTGCGCTCGCGAGCGCCGACCCAGTTATTCTGAGGCCAGTCCCATGTGGCGCCGTAGATATTGAGAAGGAAATAATCAGCCATGTTGATGGGATCGAGGAGCTTGAGCGCGTCCTCCCAATCTCCTTGGCTGAGGTCGTTATTTCCGCTCCGGTTAAGGATTGCGATCATCTCATTCCAAGTGCTTATGTCTCCGCTAGCGTAGTCATTTACTTGGCGGACATCCCAGGATTTATTACCGCCGTGGTGTGCCTGCATGAAGGGTTCGCGGAGGCGTTCGCACATATTGTAGAAGCCCTTGAACTTACCATTCACGTAAAGGGTATTAATGATTCCGATGGAACCTACTTGGCCCATCTTGTCGAAAAGGCGGCGCACTTGCTCGTCGACGATGAAGGGATTACGGATGTCATTTTTTCCTGCCCGGATTCTAAGTTGGTCAAAATTGGTTGCGCGGTGATCGGTCCCGAGCCAGGGGTAATCGAGCGTTCCTGTCCCGTAGTCGCCCCGGAAGTAGAGATTGAACGAGGGCTTCTCGGTGGGGTTGCTGGGCCATGGGTTAGACGAGGTAGAATTTAGCTTGAGGCGGGGGCGTGAATACTGACTTGAGGAGAGGCGGATCCCCGCGTCTTCCCGGAAGCCGGGAGTGTTATCCGGATGGTAGAACTCGAGGTGGAGCGGGCGCTCGTATTGCTGCCCGCGCTTCATGGGAATGTTATAAGAGTCCGGCCCGTTTTCTTGCCACTCGTCGTCAATATAGCTGCCTCCTTGGATCGACATGATCCCGTGATCGTCAAAAAACACTTCTCCTTCATTTCCGCTAAAAATGAGGGCGGGGACCGTCTGGAGTCGGCTGTCTTGATTGATGAGGTAAGTGTGGATCTTGCCTTTTGAGGGAATCATTCCGGTGAGGTAGGCTTTGGTGCGGAGGAGTGTTCCTGTTTTGTCGCTTAGGGGGTTGATTGAAATGGGATTTGTGTAAGTGGAGCCGTTTGTGAGGCTTGGCTCGGAGCCATTGGTGGTGTAGCGGATCACGGCACCCGGGGTCTCGCTGGTGAGGGTTACTGATTGCTGTGAGTTAAAAAAGCCTCCCTTTGGCGCATAGTCCACGGCGTCGACCCGATCAGAATAGGCGGGGGGCGAGTTAGGCCCTCCCGGGGTTGCCGTTTCGAGCTAGGCCCACGTGGAGGCGGCGCTATCCCAGCCGTAGGAATGGCTGGGGTATTGGGTAGGATAGCCTCCGGGGATGGAGATCGAGTTCTGTGAGAGATCAGTCAGGACGACGTCCTCGCCTCCCGCCGAGAGCTTAAATCCGGCATGGATGGCATCGCCCACGTTATTAAATTCTTCATTGTCATCGGCATGAATCACAAAGTAGGCACCGGGTGCGATGATGGTCCCGGAGGGGAAGGTCCACTTCATGACATCGCTTGGATCGTCACTGAGTCCCCAGCCCGAGATATTTACCGCGGAGGCGGAGGGATTGTGGAGTTCGATCCAGTCGGTAAATTCTATCTCGAGATCCGAGGCAGCCGCAGCGCCTCCGGCAGGTTCGGAGGTTCCGACGAAATATGAATAGGTGGCGTTAGAAGGGACGAAGGTGTTACTTCCATCTCCGAGTTCCATGTAGAGGATGATGTCGGAGGAACTCGTGCTCGAGTTATGGACTTGGCCCGCGAGGATGTTTTCGCCGACCTTTAACTGCGATGCGTCGATCGTGATGGTGGGAGGGTCAAAGGTGCCGCCATTATCATTTGAGGCGTTCCCCGCTTCAGCGGAGGGGGTATTGTAGGCGAAAGCTTGGCCCACGCTTCCCATGTTACCGCGGCTAACTTCGGCCCCGTTGAGGTAGGCGATGTAGCCGTCGTCAAAGTCGATGGTGAGCTCGAGTTGGGTGATGGCATCGAGCTGAGGCTGAGTCAGGGTAAACGAGGTTCGCATGTAGATGGCATGGGCGGTGCCGTTGACTTGCGAATTTAAGTTCGTCCCGAGTGGGTAAGGAGAGGTGGTGCTGGACTCGGCTCCTATGGGTCCTGGTCCGGAGGGCCAGGAGGAAGCGTCAGATTCCGGAGCACCCCACGGGGCAAAGAGGCCATTGGCTCCTCCGATAAAGCCGTAGTCGAAAACCCCGCCGGACGGGGAGATGACGCCGGGAAACCATTGGCAAGCGTCTCCGGAATTGACGTAGGTGGTTGAGCTGGTTCGCAGGGTGGCCTTTGCCTTAAGCGTGGCTGAGTTGATATCTTCATTATGGACCTCGATGGCGAGGACGTTATCGCCGTTTTCAAGGTATTGATTGGCTGTTCCGATGGTGAGGGTTACTCCGGTTCCGTTTGCGTTATTAGAGTTGTAGGAAGGTTGATCGTGGTAGTGGGGGGAGCCGGGCGCTGCTGCGTCTTGGCGGGCGATTTCTTTACCATTGAGGTAGGCGATGAAAGAGTCATCGTAGTCCATCTGAAGCGATAGGGTCTGGGATGACGCCGCCTGGGCACTTGTCAGCGAAAAATTATGGCGGAGATAGAGGGTGGGGGTGATATCCCGCACGGCGCTCGATACGTTGGTCGCGATGTCTGAATAGCCGAAGCCGATTGGGGTATTACCGCTCTGCCACTTCGAGTCGTCATAGGAAGCTTCCCACCACTGGATGCCGCTGCCGAGCTTGGCAATGCCATTCCCACTCCTGGTAAAAATGCGGTCGTTCGAGGTAGCCGCGATTTCATTAATGATAACTTGCCCAAAGAGAGGCGAGCCCACGAGCAAGACGAGGGGGAATAATTTCATGTGTGTGCGGGGTTCGGCGGATCGCTGGAGCAATCGCCAGAGGGGACCTAGTAGGGAACAAGGTAGCCTACGCCCTGTCAAACTGAAAGCCTGCCCCAGGCGGGGTGGCGTTGGGAATGGCGTGAGGGGTCGAGCGGGTTATAAGACCCTATCGGAGAATCTGCGCGGCGCGGGCTTGTGCTTCGGCGAGAGGCAGTCCGGGCGTGATGCCGGGGCGCTGGTGGCCGGTGTGGGTGAGCCATGCCGGAGCGAAAATCTGCTGGCGGCTGCGGTAGTAATTTCTGAGTTCGCCGGGGATGGGTGGGAGGTTTATTTTGAAGAGTTCTTCATGAAAAAAGTTGGCGATGAGCCGATGAGCCACCTTGTCGAGATGGACGCCATCGTTTGAGAAGTTGAAGTTGGCATCAGTTTTCTGCTCTTTGATAAGATGGGATTTGAGCTGGGAATGGATATCGATGAGTTCGTTTTTTTGCGACGTGCTCGGTGATTCTAGGAAGTCGGGATCGGTGATCGAGGCGAGGGCCTCAGAGGCGGAGATCTTTGGGAGGAAAAAGTCTACCGTGTTCCGTGGTTTCACTTCGACAGGAAGCCTCGAATTACTAAGCTTCTCCGAGATGGCAGCTTCTACCGATGAACTTACGCTCGACGAGACGGAGCGCCGCGCGGGACGCTTAATCATTCTGGGGCAGACTAGTAGTAAGCTGGGGGACCTTTTAAGTAATCCTAAGACGATTCTGACTTGGTTGATGGGAGTGGTGGGAGCGCCTCCGGCCCTGACGGCGCTTCTGGTGCCGATCCGGGAGTCGGGGTCGATGTTGCCGCAGCTTTTCGTCTCGGGGTTAGTCAAGCAGGTGCGGCGGCGTAAGTTCGTCTATGCAGCTGGTGCGATGGGGCAAGCGCTCTGTCTTTTGGCGATGGGCTTGGCCTCGCTTTATCTCAAAGGTGGCGCAGCAGGATGGGCCATCCTTATCTCGCTGGTGTTCTTCTCACTGGCCCGCTGTCTCTGCTCGATCGCGGCGAAAGATGTTCTCGGGAAGGCAATTCCGAAAGGGGCCCGGGGGAAGATCACGGGGACGGCGGCGGCGATCTCGGGAGTGGTCGGTCTCGGGGCCGCGCTTTATGTCATGCTCGCGGTGGAGCGCGAGGCTTCGCAAGCGAACTACGCGTGGCTTATTCTGGGAGGTTCAGGGTGCTTCGTCATCGCGGCCTTCCTCTTCGGCGCGGTGCCGGAAGATCAGTCGGAGAAGGTGACAAGGGATCTCGCGGTCGATCTTAAGGCGAGGCTGCGGATGGTCTGGGATGACTCGGTGCTCCGGAAGTTCATGGTGACGCGGACGCTCCTGCTGGGATCGGCGCTGGGGTCTCCCTATCTCGTTGTGCTTTCCCAGCAGGAGGGTTTTGCGCTCCGTTCGCTCGCGGCCTTTGTTTTGGCGGAGGGCCTTGCTTCCGCGCTGAGCTCGCGGTTTTGGGGTTCTTTGAGCGATCGCTCGAGCCGCCGGGCGATGATGATTGGCGGAATGTTGGCGGGTGGGATTGGCTTGGTGGGGTCGTTTATCGCGGTGAAGGCGCCGGTGCTTGCGAGTTCGCTGTGGATTTGGCCAAGTTTGTTTTTTTTGCTCAATCTTGGCTACGCGGGAGTGCGGATCGGGCGGAAGACCTACATCATCGACATCAGTGGTGATGAGCGCCGGACCGACTACGTCTCGGCGAGTAATACGGTGACGGCGGTGATGATTATCATCCTAGGAGCGCTTGGGGCGGTGGTGCAGGGGTGGGGAACGGTGGCTGTTCTGGGCTTCTTCTCGCTGCTCTGCCTTTTTGGGAGTGCTTCGGTGTTGGGGCTTCCAAGAGTGAAGGCTGATTAGCTCTCTGGGGCCTCGCCTTTTTCATCGGCGCGGGCGAGGAGATCGTCGATTTCTCGCTTTACGGCGCGGGTGGAGATGCCGCGGATTTCGATCAGGAATGGGAGGATGACCGGGCCGAGCGGGGTGGGGGGCTTGAGCAAGTTCCAGAGCTGCTGGCTCGCCTTCATGGCGCGGGCCTCCTTATGAGAGGAGAGATCTTGGAGGAGGTTTTGGACGCGGCGTGCTTCTTTTTCCTGAATTCCGGTGGTGGTCCAGTCGAGCTTGCGCAGGCGTTGCCAAAGGGGTGCGTCCATGGGGGAGGTTTTACCTAACTTAGGGGGAAGAAAAAAGGCGGACCTGAGGGAGGTCCGCCTTGGTTTAGATTTGATTTTTGAGTTTCCGAGATACCCCAGAGCTTCAGTCGAGTCCCGCGGGAGCCTTTACTTCTGGCTCGTCGTCTTCCCAGACGCTGTCAGGGCCGGTCGAGAAGAGGGTGGTGCGGCCTTGGCCCTTAAGGAGGGCTTTTCCGCTTCCGTCTTTGCTCAACTTTCCGGTGGAGACCGAGTTATCACCCTTCAGGTAGACGTAGTCACCGGAGTAGGGGTTGTCATCGAAGACGGGGTCAGAGCCACCTTCTTTAAGAGGAGCGACGGCGAGGGGAGTAGAACTACGGGTGTAGCTGGAGGATAAGGCCTGTGAACCAGCAAGCATGACGTAGCCGAAGCCGTTCTCACCGCGCTCGAGGATGTTATCGCGGTTGCTGATGACATCGTCACCTTTCTTGGTTCCGCGGACACCTTTGGCGTAGAAGATGGCCTCACTATCGGTCGATTGAGCGACGATGAGCTGGGCGAAGTAGGCATTGGCATCATCTCCGCTGGGAGGTTCGGCACCTTCTTCTTCTAGTTGGATTCGGGTATCTTCCGAAGGGTAGCTGTCATAGCTGCTATCGAACTCGCTGAGGGCAATACCAATTTGCTTGGCATTGTTAATCGTCTGAGCTTTGTCAGCATTTTTCTTGGCTTTGAGGATCGCCGGAGTCGCGAGGCCCGCAAGGACCGCGATGATGGCGATAACGACGAGGAGCTCCACGAGAGTGAAGCCCTTGCGCATCAATTTTTTAGTTACTTTCATTTTTTTATTATGGTTTTGGGGATCCTCCGAAAAAGACCCCCGTTTTTTTAAGTGGGAAAGGCGCGAAAGCCTATCTCACACCTAGAAGTTACGCCTAGGAATTGCCACGGCAAGAGAAAACGGGTGGGGGAGCTATTGGAAAGCGGCTTTGAGAGAATCAAGATCAGCCGCCCCTGCTTGGTCGGCCGCCAAGATGGCTTCCTTCTGAAGGGCTACGATGTCATCGATGCCTGCTCGAGAGAGTTCGAGCATTTGGCTCATTTCCGCTGGGGTGAAGGTCGCTTCCTCTCCACTTCCCTGAAGTTCCACGAATTGCCCGTCTTCTGTCATGACGACATTGAAGTCGACGGCGGCATCGCGGTCTTCCGGGTAATTCAAGTCCAAGATTGCTTCTCCTTGGTAGATTCCAGCACTGACGGCGGCCACGAGTTTCTTAATGGGGAAGTCTTTTAACTTTCCTTCACCCATCAGCTTATTCAGCGCGATCGCGACTGCGACCATCCCGCCGGTGATTGATGCGGTGCGCGTCCCGCCGTCAGCCTGGAGGACGTCACAGTCGACCCAGATGGTGCGTTGGCCGATCTTGCCGAGATCGACGACGGCACGGAGCGAGCGGCCGATGAGGCGCTGGATTTCTGATGAGCGACCATCGAGCTTTCCCCGTGAGATATCGCGCGATTTGCGATCATGGGTTGAGTAGGGCAGCATGGAATATTCCGCGGTGAGCCAGCCTCCTTTGACCCCCTGAAATTTCATCCAGCGGGGGACGGAATCCTCGATGGTGGCGGCACAAATGACGCGGGTATTTCCAAACGAGACCAGCACCGAGCCATTGGCATGGGGGGCTACGTTAGGGGTGAAGGAAATTGGGCGAAGATCTGTAATTGTGCGGCCATCGGGACGTTCCATGAGGGCGGGCATATGTCGGGGGAGACCCTGCAAGCAATGTCAAAGCGGGTTGATCGAAGAAATTTTGCAATTTCGACTTGCTTACAAGTCCGAAATCGATAGTTCTGTCCGCCCCATGGCAAGAAAATGCTGGATTGAGCGCAATAAGCGCAAAGCTAAAACCGTCGCAAAGTATGCAGACCTTCGTCACCAGTTGAAGAAGGAGAAGGACTATGTAGGTCTTTCAATGCTCCCACGTGACGCAAGCCCCACCCGTTTGGTGAACCGTTGTGAAGTGACCGGCCGTCGCCGAGGCTTCTTGCGTCGTTTCCGCCTCTCTCGGATCGCTTTCCGTCAGATGGCTTCCCACGGATTGATTCCTGGAGTGACAAAGTCCTCTTGGTAGGATATCGCATGGGGCGTCTGGATTAGACTGACGTGCCCCGCACGGCTATCATCCGGCTTTGCCCATGCCTATCTACGAATACCGATCTGAATGCCCGGAAGTCCCGGGCTCCAGCTGCCGGATCTGCTCGAAGGGATTCGAGCTTTACCGCCCGCTCGACCGTGAGGCGCTCGCGAGGTGCCCGATGTGCCGGAATGCCGTGAAAAAGGTGATCTCACGAGTGAGCTCGCCCCGCACAACTCCGGCCAAACCTTTTTCGAATTCTGATGCGAAGAAGGCTGGCTTCACCGTTCTCCACAAAAAGGACAGCGGAGTTTACGAGAAAATGTAGCGGTGGAAAATGAGTAGTCCTTTCCACATCCTCGCTAATGCCAAGGCGGTTCCCGATGAGTATCCCGAATGGTGGATGATTCTCATCTACGTGGGAGGTATCGCCTTTTTCCTCCTCTTCAACGCCTTCTTCGTGGCAGCAGAGTTCGCCATTGTAAAAGTGCGCCCCGGGCAAGTGGAGGGTGAGCTGGAGGATAAACCGAGGCGCGCGGGAACTGCGAAGAAAGTCATCGGGAATCTCGACCGCTACCTATCGGCGAACCAGCTCGGAGTTTCCTTTGCCTCTCTCGCGCTCGGTGCTCTGGGCCAGCCGTTTATGATGGCGCTCTTAGGGCCGACCTTGAATCTGATCCCGTGGATGAGTGATACCGCGATCTTCTGGACTTCGGCTTTTCTCGCTTGGACCGTCTTCACCTTCCTGCTCGTGACGGTGGGCGAGCTCCTGCCGAAGTCGATCGCTTACCGCAAGCCGCTCTCGGCCTCGCTTCTTCTCTCGCGCCCGCTGCACGCCTTCTACCTCGTCTCCCGACCGATCACCTTTATCTTCACTTCCACGGCGAACTGGCTTCTCCGCAGGGTCTTCCGCATCGATCCCGTATCAGGATCAGAAGCGGTCCATAGCTCTGAGGAGCTAGCGATGCTCGTGGAAGAAAGTGAACGTCAGCAAGAGGTCACCGAGACCGAACGCGAGATCCTGATCAATGCGCTCGAGCTCAACGATATTTCGGTAAAGGACGTCATGACGCCTCGGAGCGAGGTGATTTTTCTCGATATCGAGAAGCCCTTTCCTGAGAATCTAGAACACGCCATCCGTGCGACCCATACGCGCTTTCCTCTCGTAAAAGGTCACCTTGATGAAACTCTCGGGCTCATCCACATCAAGGACGTTCTCCGGCTGATGCATAAGGACGATCAGGATCTGACGCACATCCAGCGCGATCTCAAGATCGTCCCAGAGGTCATGAGGCTCGATGATCTGCTTAAGTTCTTCCTGACGGAAAAGGTTCATCTCGCGCTTGTCGTCGATGAATTCGGCGATCCCGCCGGACTCGTTTTCATGGATAACATCATGACCGAACTGGTCGGGAATATTCAGGATGAATTTGACGTCGATGAGGTAAGCGATTTCCAACGCCTCAATGAAGACGAGTTCAATGCTGATGGGGGACTGACCTTGAATGAACTTTCTGACCATGAGCCGACTTTGAATTTAGAGAGCGGAAAGGTGAGCACCGTTGGCGGCTATATCGTCCAGCAGCTAGGCCACCTTCCGGATTCGGGAGAATCCGTCTTGGTCGAGGGCTTTGAGGCTACCGTGACGCGCACTGATGGCCGCCGAATCGAAGAGGTGAATTTTAGCAGGTTGCCCGAGCCTGAGGAGCCTCCCGAGGAGCCCTCTCAGCCCTAAATGGGGACCGATTTTCAGGCTGGTATTTTTGTAAAATTAACTTAGTCTGAAGCCAGTGGCGGGGGTTACTTCTAATTCCACGAGCTGCTTAACCAATACACTATCTATGAACCTTCGGATTCCTTTCCATCGCGTCAATTGGGTGAACACATCTTTTCTCTTCGTGATTACCGCTGTCGGCATCATCGCCGCGCCAATTTTTCTTTTTTTTAACTTCAGTAGCGTCACTCCAGTCATCTGGGGAATGTTTGCTTTCTACATGATCGCTACGGGGTTGAGCATCACCCTCGGCTATCACCGTCTATTTTCTCACCTCTCCTTTAAAGCCAAGTGGCCCGTGAGGCTTGCGACCCTCGTTTTCGGTGCCTGCGCTTTTGAAAATTCGGTAATCCACTGGGCTTCCGATCACCGCCGCCACCACAAACATGTCGATGAAGATGAGGATCCTTATGATATTTCGAAGGGATTTTTCTGGGCCCACATCGGCTGGATTCTCTTCAAACTCGATGCCGAGAAGCCCATCGATAATGTCAAAGATCTCCGCCGAGATGCCCTTGTGAGATTTCAGGATAAGTTCTATGTCTGGATTGCCGTGGGAGTGGGGCTTATTTTTCCAGCGATCATCGGCTATCTGAGCGCCGGACCAGCGGGTGCGTGGGCAGGCTTCCTCATCGTAGGAGCCCTTCGTGTTGTTCTTGTCCAACAGTGCACCTTTTTTATCAACTCGCTCTGCCACATGATCGGCAATCAGCCCTACTCGACCCGCTGCAGTGCGCGCGACTCCTGGATAATGGCGCTCGTCACCTACGGCGAAGGCTACCACAACTACCACCATGAGTTTCAGCACGACTACCGAAATGGCGTGAAGGCTTGGAACTTCGATCCGACCAAGTGGTCCATCATGATCCTTCATAAGCTCGGCCTTGTCTCAGATCTCCGCCGTGTTCCCACGACTAAAATCGTGGCTGCCGAAATGAAGGAAGCGCAGCGCAAAGCCGAGGCCCGTCTCGCCGAGCTTTCCGAGCAGGGATCTCTCTGTGAGCAGACGGTCGCCAAGATCAATGCCCTCGTCGCACAGCTGAGCGCTAATCTTGAGGAACTTGAGCAGGCGGTTTCGCAAAAAGTCGACACTTCGCGCGAGAACATCAAGCGCTGGCGTCGGGAGACTCGCGAGCTCATCGCCCAGCTTGGAAACCTCCGTGCCCTTCCCGCTTAATGCCTGAAGAGGGACGCGATTTCGGGACCCAGCCTCTTGATCGGATTCTCGATGGCTGGAAGCTCACGAACCATCAGGTCGTCGCAATTTCTCCTGAGCAGCTGACCCACAAGCAGGTCCAGCGTGCTCGCGCGGGCCGGAAGCTTACCCTGCGAATGAAGCAAAAGCTCGCTCGTTCGCTAAACTTCGCGGTCTGGAGCCGCCTGAATAATGGGGAGCGCGAGAGCTACCAAGAATACTTTCCCAAGCATCTCTTCTCCTACGATAAGGGATTTCAAGCCAAAGCAGGCGATCCAAACCGAGAGCTCTACGATGATCTCGGCGTCCGCAAGGTGCGCCCTGATTTTGCTAAAGAACTTGGCGGCGAGTAAGAGGGGATTCCCGCTTAACCCGGCGGCCACTTAAGCTGGCGTCCCGCTAGGATGTGGAGGTGGAGATGCGGAACCGCTTCTCCTCCGTGCGTTCCGTTATTAATGACGGTTCGGAAGCCGGCCTCGGCAAACCCTTCCGCGCGCGCGATCTCGCCGACCTTCGTCATCATGTGACCTAGCGTCGCCTGATCCTCTGGAGTCGCCTCGGCAATCCGAGGGATCGCCTTTTTCGGAATTAGAAGCAGGTGGATCGGAGCCTGCGGCGAGATGTCGCGAAAGCAGAAACAAAGGTCATCCTCATAGACGATGTCCGCAGGAATCTCACGGGCGATAATTTTTTCAAATAAGGTCAGCTCGCTCATGGGTCCAGAGTTAAAAAGAGGTGGCGGTCAGGGGTTCCGTGATCGGTATGGAAGGTCCGCACGAAATCCCGGATTTCAGCGGCGAGCTTCTTGCAGTCCTTCGTGATCGTCTTTTTGCCCCGCAGAATCATCGCGCTTTCATCGATGTCCTTAAAGCGCACGAGCTCCGCACCGTGGTCTGCCAGATCGTGCAGGTCTTCGGTGAGAAGACAGAAGAAAACGAGCTCGAAACCATTGCCCGCCTCTCTTGCGAAGCGCGCTAGCGAGATCGTCACCGGCGGTGCCACGGGATGCAAGTGGGTCGCGATCGCGTCACAACCGATCTTTTGGAGCATGCTCTCCATTCTTAAGAAAAGATCGCCCAAGGGGAGGACGCGGAGCGAGCACCGGTGCTCGAGGTAGTGAAGAACGCCATCACGGATATCATCGATAAAAGGGAAATCATGGCGATTGCAGCGGTCCGCTGCCCGGCTCAGAGCTTCATCAATCCACGCTGTATCGTAGCCCACCACCTGATGGCGGCCGACTTGTAACACGGGTAAATTTCCGACGAGGCAGATCATGAGGGGCTATTTGAAAAACTTGCGTTGGAAGACATCACTCCTCGATCGGTTCTCGAGAGACTGGATCTCCCGGATAAACTCGCCGACATCCTCGAAAGAACGATAAACCGAAACATAGCGGACATAAGCGACCGGATCGATGTCGTGCAGCTTATCCATCACCTTCGCGCCGATCGCTCTCGAGGGAACTTCCAGCTGGTGGTCCTTATGAAGCTCGGAGAGGATTTCATCAACGGCGCGCCCGATGCGATCCATCGACACCTTCCGCTTCTCGCAGGCCTTTACCAGCCCCCGGAAAAGCTTCTCTCGGTTGATTGCCTCCCGCGAGCCATCCGCCTTCACCACGCGGAGCTCCGTGCGCTCGACCTGCTCATAGGTCGTGAAGCGGGACCCGCAGTTGAGGCACTCCCTGCGGCGGCGAATCGAGGTCCCATCCTTTGAGCTACGCGAGTCCACGACTTTGTCTTTGAGGGAGCCGCACTGGATACATCGCATATAAAATTCCGCCTTTGTTTCAGAAGAGACTGCGGGCAAAAGTGAACCGAAAAAGAAAAAAGGGATGCGCTCAACCCAGCACGCGCCACTTTTTAGACTCTCGTTCTCAATCGCTCAAAACGACCAAAAATTATCGCTGTGGCTAGAAGATTGAGGAATTTTGGATGAAAAATTTTGAGATCGCTCACATCCGCATCACCTAGTCGACCGCGCTCTATCTTACGTGAAGCTTAACATTAGGGCAGAAGTCGCATTGTCGAACAGAAGTAGAAAATGACGATTCGGGATTAGAAAATTCTTGCGACGAGACCTCGGCGATGGCAAAGAGTTCTTGCAGCGCGGCCTTTTGAGGCAACGCAATGCGGGTGTAGCTCAGTGGTAGAGCGCGACCTTGCCAAGGTCGATGTCGAGAGTTCGAATCTCTTCACCCGCTCCACTTTTAATAAAGGGCTTAGGAGAAATCCTAAGCCCTTTTTCGACATTCTTGAGCAGCGGGACGCAAGGCTACAATTGCTCCAGTCAAGGATCAGAAGAAATCTCTCTGGTATATTTCAAGCATGGGGAGGCTGTCTTAGACCAGAAAAAGGGGTGCCTGACTCCAGAAAATTGGATGAGTAATAACGGTTGAGGCCGCACAAATATTTTTCTGTAAAAGTGGGATTTTTGGTTCTTGGATTTGGCTAGTTGAATTTGAGGTAGGCTTTGGTGGTGTCCCAGGTCTCTGAGATTTCGATAAGGACGCCGGTCACGAGTCGAAGCAGCGATTTTTCGCTTGGAAAAGTCCGACGACTCGAGTGCGTTTCTTGATCTGTCCGTTGACATTTTCGCAGGCGTTGGAGGTGCAGGTCCATTTCCAATGTGCTTCGGGCAGAGCAAAGATGCTGAAGCCTTCTCGTAAG
>Ga0114957_1001367_pt1 | contig 27059 bp, 21 predicted proteins | sample BantaG_FD_87175 | JGI IMG/M metagenome (GOLD analysis project Ga0114957, IMG submission 87175) | Marine algal microbial communities from Bantry Bay, Ireland - BantryBay_4 metaG | ecosystem: Host-associated > Algae > Red algae > Unclassified | place: Bantry Bay, Ireland | collected 2014-11-21
AAAATTCGACCGAGTTATTTAACGAAAATACATAATAAATAAAATATTATGAAAAATGCATTGTGGATATTACTAGGTACTTTAGTGATTTACCTCGGAGCCTTAGTCGCATTCGACCTAAATCTCAACGAAACCAAAATTCCAATTACAGGACAAAGCCTTGCGGTGTTAGTGGTAGGTTTTTTATTAGGTAGGGAAAATGGTTTTTTAGCCGTCTTCGTGTATTTATTGTTAGGAATTATAGGATTACCCGTTTTTGCAAAAGGCGCATCAGGGCCAGAAGTATTTACAAAAGGAAGTGGCGGTTTCCTTTACGGATTTTTATTTGCAAGTTACCTGATAGGAGTGATAAGCGAATCAGAAAAAAGTAAAAATTTTGGAATTTGCTTAGGAGCAATGGCGATGGGAACGGCAGTTATATTATTTTTTGGAATTGGACATTTGACCTATTTATATGGTTTTGAAAAAGCATTGGAATATGGTCTGTATCCTTTTTGGAAAGGTGCAGTAGTGAAAATAATTATAGGAGGGATAATCGTTTATGGTATTTCTCGTTTGGTAAAATTACCAGTTGGGAACACGGCTTTAAGTAACGCGACTCTCTGAGTCGTGACGCCTTTCGACAAACAAGTTGATTTCAAAATCTGTCGAATACTGTCACGACTCAGAGAGTCGCGTTACTTAAAGCCGTGTTCGAACCACATTTCTCAAACTATCAATATTATAAAACGGTAGCATAGTATCAATATAAGGCAATGCGGCTTTCATTCCTTGCACTTCAGGTTTCCAATTATCACTACCTGCTAATGGATTCAGCCAAAGTACTTGCAATGATTTTCGATGAATGATTTTCATGTTTTTCTCAATCAAATCTACATCACCAGTATCCCATCCATCACTTAAAATAATCGTCAGCGTTTTAGAGGTCAAATTTTTGTGTGCATATTGTTGCGTAAATTCTTGTAACGATGCACCAATCTTTGTACCACCTGACCAGTTATTCACTTTATTAATTATTTTTTCCAAAGATTGATTCAAAGATTTTTTACTTAACTCCTCCGAAACAGGATGTAAAGAAGTACTAAAAACAAAAGTCTTCACCTTCGGAAATAGTTTCTGAAAAGCAAACATAAACTGTATAAAAAACCGACTATACATTTCCATCGAACGACTGACATCACAAATCAATACTACTTTTAAATTTTCTTTTTTCTTTTTTTTATAAAATACTTCTGTAATGTCTGCACCTCTAGTAATGCTCTTACGGATAGTCTTTTTTAAATCTAATTGTTCATGTTTTCGAGTAGATTGAAATCTCCTACTTCGACGATTAGCAATTTTCTCCACCAGTTTTTTTACCAAACGAAAAATCTCTCGCATCTCTTTTTCCTCAAATCTAGGAATCCCATTTTTACCCAAAATATCAATAGTAGAGTAGGTGGCTACTTCTGTTTCCTCCGTTTTTTTATTTCCATTCAACCAATTTTTTATTTCATGAATACTTGGAGGACGTTGTGATTGGTTGACTTTTGTGGGGGTTGGTTTTTCCTCTGTTTCCTCTTTGATTTTACTATCGACTGCTCGGTCGAGTTCGCGCCAGTAGGTTTGATATAATTTTGGAAAAAGGAAAAGTTGTTGTGGGCTTCTGCAAAGTGCAGTTTGTAAACAAAGTTGAAGCATATCAGAAGACTGGTATGGTTCGAGAATGTTCATGGCCATCAAAGCATCTCTTTCTTCAGCAATAGTTACAGAGAAATTGTTCTGTCGAAGGTAACGACAGAAGGCGACGATATTGGCTGATAATGATGTTTGTCGGTTGATCATGTTTTTAAAGTAAATCGGTTTTCCAAAACCGATCCTATTATGAGTCGGTTTTGGAAAACCGATTTACTTTGCCATATGTGGTTGAAAACATTATTTCAATTTTTGCTTTACTCCAGTTTTTTCAAATAACTCACTTAACGACATTTGTGCATCTCGAATATCTTTCCAATCTTTCAAGACAATTCCTAATGTATCTTCCACCACATTTTTATCCAAATGATCAATGTGTAAAGCTACCAAAGCCATCGCCCAATCCAAAGTCTCTGCGACACCAGGCACTTTTTCCAATTTCATTTTACGCACCTCTTTCATAAATTCACAAATATGAGCAGCCAGTTGTTCATCCACTTCAGGCACTTTCATTTTTACAATTTCCAATTCCTTTTCCATGCTTGGGTAATCAATCCAAAGGTAAAAACAACGTCGGCGCAAAGCCTCTGAAAGGTCACGCATTCGATTACTTGTGATGATTACTTGTGGAATATGAGTTGCCTTGACCACACCCATTTCAGGAATACTAATTTGCCAGTCGGATAATATTTCTAACAAAAAACTTTCAAATTCTTCATCAGCTCGATCCACCTCATCAATTAAAAGTACAGGTGATTTATCACGAGTGATGGCTTGAAGTAACGGTCTTTCTAAAAGGTAATCTTTGGAAAAAATAAAATCCTCTTTTTCCTTTACAGAAAGTTTTTCTGTATCCATCATTTTTAAGGCAAGGAGTTGGCGTTGATAATTCCATTCATAAAGTGCTTGTTCTGCGCTTAATCCTTCATAGCATTGCAAACGAATCAATTCCGTATCATGAGCTTTTGCCAATACCTTTGCAATTTCAGTTTTACCTACTCCAGGAGGTCCTTCAACGAGTAGCGGACGTTGCAGTTTTTGTGCTAAAAAAACAGCCATCAAAATAGATGGTTCAGCAACATAACCTTGTTTTTGAAGTAAGTCGTTGAGAGATTGAAGTGCTTCTTTTTGCATTTTTATTTTTTAGGAAAACAAGAAATGAGTGAAAATAGGATTGAGTAAATTTAGTTGAAATTTAGGGAAAAATGAAAATAGGGGAGAGATGGTTTTATGATTACTCAAAAAAATGAGATAAATTTCAAAAAAAGAAATCCCGAATTCTATATGACAAGAATTCGGGATCATTTGAAAAGGTAACTTTGTTGACTTTTCTCATCCGTCTACTTTTTTATAAGATACTTTATAATATTGGCATACTACATCATTTTGTTTTAATCGAATGCCTGCAAGATGTTTGTTAGCATATTCTTGTACCCAACCAATATTTGGATTAGCACTATTAATATTTACATTTTCATTTTTAAAGCTTCATAAAAATTACCACCGTATTTAGTTCGTCCCCAACAGTTTGGGCAAAAACCTTCAGGTATATTTTCAACCGTAGGTGTTTCTTCTTTTTTTAAAAGGCTTAGTAGTCAATCAAGTTAATCGTGTCGAATAGGAGCGGATTATTTTCCGCCTGTTGCTTTTAAAAAATAATTCCGTAACTCGGCTATGCAATCATTTTTAAAAAACAACAGACAAAAAATACGCTCACTCCTATTCGACACCATTAACTTGATTGACTACTTAGCAAAGATTTTACAATACTCATTTTATTAAGTTTTTATTTTAATTTGTCGTAAGGATCAAAGAGAAGTGCTTATGATGATTTAAGAAATCGTACTCCTAATTTTATTAAATTTAAAATTGTATTTTTCCTAAAATGGTAGTAAAAATATATGTTAGGCTTAAATATAAATAAAAGTTGATAATGTTTTTATTATTCAAATTGAACGTTTAAATTCGTAATACCATTTTTAACTAACCAATTAAACCTAACCAACTATGTCCTCTAAAAAAGTAAAGGACTTTATGGCTACCGTGCAAGCACGTAGTCCATATGAGCCCGAATTTCATCAGGCGGTACAAGAGTTCGCCGAAGTCGTTATTCCTTTCGTTGAAAAAAACAAAAAATACCAAGGCCACAATTTATTGGAACGTATGACTGAACCTGACCGTGCGATTTCCTTTAGAGTAACTTGGGTCGATGACAAAGGAAATATTCAAGTTAACCGAGGCTACCGAATCCAATTCAATATGGCGATTGGTCCTTACAAAGGTGGTCTCCGATTTCATCCTTCCGTAAATCTTAGTATTCTTAAATTTTTAGGCTTTGAACAAACGTTTAAAAACAGTTTGACCACATTACCAATGGGTGGAGGAAAGGGTGGAAGTGATTTTAATCCGAAAGGAAAATCAGATGGAGAAGTGATGCGTTTTTGTCAAGCATTTATGAATGAATTGTATCGACACATTGGTCCTGATACGGATGTGCCTGCGGGTGACATTGGGGTAGGAGGTCGTGAAGTAGGATTTCTTTTTGGGCAATACAAAAAATTAAGAAACGAACACACCGGAGTTTTTACTGGAAAAGGATTTTCATTTGGCGGTAGCCGAATTCGTCCAGAAGCAACTGGTTACGGATGTGTTTATTTTACTCAAGAAATGTTAAAGACCCGTGGAGAAAGTTTTGAAGGGAAGAAATGTTTAGTTTCGGGTTCTGGAAATGTAGCCCAATATACTGCTGAAAAATTAATAGAACTTGGAGCAAAAGTTTTAACGCTTTCTGATTCAAGTGGATGCATTTATGATGCGGAGGGGATTGATGCTAAAAAATTAGCATTTGTAAAAGACCTTAAAAATAATAAGCGAGGACGAATTAGTGAGTATGTAAAAAAATACAAAAAAGCAAAATTCATCGCTAAAGGTAATCCTTGGAAGTATAAAGCGGATTGTGCTTTTCCTTGTGCTACGCAAAATGAGTTAAACGAAAAAGATGCAAAAACTTTAGTGAAAAACGGAATCATTGCGGTAGGAGAGGGGGCGAATATGCCATCTACTATTGAAGCGATTACTGTTTTTCATAAAGCAAAAATATTGTATGCGCCAGGTAAAGCTTCGAATGCTGGTGGGGTTGCAACTTCTGGTTTGGAGATGTCACAAAATAGTTTGCGTATGCAATGGAAAAGTGAAGAAGTGAATGAGCGTTTACATAATATTATGAAAGATATTCATCAACAATGTGTGGAGTATGGTCGAGTGAATAAAAATTATGTGGACTATGTGAAAGGTGCCAATATCGGAGGATTTGTAAAAGTGGCGGATGCGATGATTGGGCAAGGGGTTGTTTAAATTTTGATGGATAAATGGTTACGCTTCGCTATTGTTATATGGTTTTGAAAACCATTTAGCCATAGCGAAGCGTAACCATTTATCCATTCAATACACTTTATTTATTATTCCTTCATCATTCCTTAATAATTTTTTTCCATAACAATTCATTTCCAAATTTTACTTCAACAAAATAAATTCCTGAAATGAATGGACTACCATTGATGGAAAAAGAATGGAATCCTTGATTTATTTTTGTAAAGGAAATCGGTTGTAATATTTTTTCTCCTAAACTATTATAAATTGAAATTTCAATTGGAGCGGAAATCGATAAATCCATTTGTAGGATAAACTCATCTTTAAAAGGATTAGGATAAATATTGAGATTTGAAATATTTATCTCTTTCTCTTCTATTAAGTTTTCCTCTAAAATTTCTGTATTGACATCTGATTGTAGTGTTGCAGGTTGATCGCATCCATCAATGAAGGCATGAAAATCTACATTTCCAAAAGCCCTAAAACCTACTTTTAAATCAATATAGTCTTCAGCATCGGAGGACAGGCGGCTTGCCCACAACTCGTATTGGGATTAATTGTATATGAAAATCTTAGTATCAATCGTACTCCTGCTTGTCGTGCAATATCAAAATCAGCTTGTAAATTATTTAGAAAAGTGGTGGAAAGTGTATCGACTCCTTGAAAACTATCTAAAATATAATGTCGTAAAATCATACTCGTTTGAACAGTATAATTTCCTTGGAATGGAGTGTATGGAGTCGTTCTTCTACTTATCAGATCACTTAATGACAAAGGTGTGAATGCACTTGTTTTTGCATCAAAGGGATGATAAAATCCACGATCAGGATTCATAAAATCTTCTGTGGAGGGAGTGTAGGTTACCGTTTGGGAAAACAAAGAGAGGTAACTTAGGATAAGAAAAATAGTAAAAGATATTTTTAGGGAAAATGTGAAGTTAGGAATCATATAATAGGTTTGGAGGGGTGAAGTATAAATGTTGGAATTATTATTTACTGTATAAGGTATAATTGATGCCGTCTATCCATGTGTAAGTTTTACAGGCAGTAATTTCATCAATCGTAGTGGTGGAATTTTTAATGGTTAGGTTTATAATGGAATCACATCCCACCTTTAATAAATAAATGAATCTCAGCTCTTCGGGCATTGGCAGGATCTTTCGAAGTCGTATCAACGCCGAGAGGTTCTAAAATTAATCGGTTAGGACGAATCCCTAAATTAATTAAATTACTCCTTACATTTTCTGCTCTTTGTTGCGATAATTTTTGATTGGTTTCCCAACTACCAGTATTACTAGCAAAAGCTTTGATGGTAATATCAACTTGCTGATGGATAGAAAGTTGGTTCGCTAATTCTTGGATTTTGTTTTTTTCACTTACCGTTAATGCTGCCGATCCATTCTGAAAAAAGATATTTTGTTGCCGATGACCTTCTATAAAAGTACGTAGTTCATTACTAATTATAGGCTTCTCTATTTTATCAACTTTGGGTGCTACAATTACTGGTGTAGAAGTATGGTTGTGCTTGGCAAGTTGTTTTTCCATCTTTTGTAATTGAACTTGTAAAGCACTAATCTGAGTATTGTAATCAGGTGTTTTCGGTTTTTCAATTTTGGAAAGTTGATTGACTTGGGCTTCAAGGGCTTTTACTTTATTTTCTAAAAGAGTTACTTGGGTATTGTTTGTCGGAGCGGGAGCGTTATCATCTGATTTGTATTGTATAGATTCAAGTGATTGAACTCTTGATCGCAATTCAAATAGTTCTTGATTAAATAAAGCAAGTGTGTTTACATCTGTATTTTCATTGTTAGGATTTTTGGAAAGTTGGAATGCCATTAATTGTTGTTTCTCTAAATCGTCTAATTGCTGTTCCAATTTTTCTATTTCGTTAGTATATTCTTTTTCCGAAGATCTTAGATTTGTTTTCTGATCTTCTTCTACATTTTCTATTTTTCTTTGAAGTCTTTCAAGAGCTCGTTCTAGTGATTCTGTTGTTCTCTCTTGTGATGCAAGTTCATTCTCAACTGCTCTTAATTGGAATTTTAAATCAATGTTTCGATCGGTAAGCTCACTATTTTCCTGAGATGACTTTTCATAATACTTGTTGGTCAATCGCTCATTTTCTTTCTGTTGAGTTTTAAGTTGTGTATCTAGTGTTTCCATTTCAGCAAGTAAGTTCTGTTTGACTTTTTCTAATTCGCTATTGTTAGAATTATCTCTTTGCTGTTGTAAAATAATTTGAGCATATAATTTTTCTAGCTCGTCCTTTTTTTCTACAATTGGAGCTGTGGTAGGACTTGAAGATGCTGGAGTTGAAGAGTTATAATTATTTGGAGGAGGGGCTATATAATATCTTCTTTGTGCCGTTCTTTTCTTTTTAGCTTTTAGAATGGTTCTTACTAAACTCTGGTACTCGGCAGCAGTCATTTTTACCGTACTCTGCTGTTGAGCTATCGTAATATTTATAGTAAAAAATAAAAAACCTATGATTAAATTTATGGTTTTCATAAGATTGATTTTATAAATAAAATATTAACGGTTGGATAATTTATCTTCACGATCTACTACACTTTAACGATAAGCGAAACTATCTAACGATTAATTTAAATACTGTAGGATAAAATGTGATAAAGAGAAAAATGTTTTTTAATAAAGCCGTGCCACGGTTTGAAACCGTGACACGGATACGTTTCTTAAAAAAAATACTGTTATTTTACGGTCACTAAAGATGAAAGTTAATTAGTTACCAGTATCATCTTTCTTTTTTCTTTTCCACCATTTTTTCTTTTTCTTCTTTCCACCAAAGAGTTGAACATTTTCTACTTCTTCCTCTTTTTGACCCCCTTCAACTGCTTCAAGTCGTTCGACAAGTTTAGCTACTTCTGCATTATTCTTATTCAATTTTTGATCTAATTGATACATCAGTGCCAACAATTTAGTTTCTGTTTCGGAACGACCCTCTGTCTCAACCTGTACATTAACTGTTTCTGTTGAGTCAGAAGATGTAGTTGCCGATGCACTTATCAGTTTTTCTAATCTATCAATTCTTTTAAGCAATTCTGAGTTATCTTGTTGAGGTGCAACAGGGTATTCACGTAATTCGCCACTATTGTAAATTGCAGGTTGAGTATAAGTAGGCATAGGTGTAGCTGGTCCTGCTCCTTCTAGAATTTCTTCAATTAAATTTTCAAATTCAGCAGGAGACATACTAATGATACTTCCCGAATTAGTGATGGCAACACTTTGATTTCCTAATGTTGGATTTGGCGTAGCTGTATTGTTATTATACGCAGTAGGTATAGTTGTTGCACTCGGGATATTCGGCGAAATTACGACTGGAGATGCAGTTGTTGTAGGGTTAATAATGATTGGATTCGCTTCCACAACTGGTTCGTCAATTTTTTCTAACTCCACAATTACTTCTTCTGTTTTTTGTTTTTCTTCTTTTAAAATAGCTGCTTTTTCCAAATCTTGTTCAGCATAAGCTTGAATCAAAGCCTCTTCTAAATCTAATACTTTTTGATCGTATTGAGTTCTTAATTCTGCTACTTTAGCATCATTAGCTTCTTGTTGAAGCTCTAGTTGTTCGTTAATTTTTTCTTGAACAATATCTTCTGGTCTTCTATTCTTTTTCCCAAAATTTAATTTTATTCCTGCACTATAAAACCAAGAAGTTTGAATCTCTTCAGGTGCTGCAAGATCATCCACAGGTGAGCCAGAAGTTAAAACCGCTCTAGCACTTCCAAAGATTTTGAAATTTTTAGTCAAAGGAATTAATAGTCCAGCACCACCCATCGCAAAACCAGAATCATCTCCTCCTTGCAATGCAACTCCAACGGAATCAGTTGCTACAACTTTTTTACCGATATAACCATCATGAACATCTAATTTTCCACCTCCAATCATTAAGAAAGGAACCATTCCTCCACCTGTATTTAATCGCATTCTCACCTCTCCACCGTACATTGATATATCATCAAATTTAGTAAAAGAGTCGTCCTCTAATCCTCTCCAATAAAAACCGTGAACTCCAAGATAAGGTCCAATATCAAAACCAGCACTTGCTCCTGCCATATTAGTATTACGATAAACGAGCTTATCACTAAAATTCATTTGCCCTACTACTGCTTCTAATCCAACATTCAAACCACCTGAACCTCTAGTAAAACTATCAAAATAGGCTTTGTCCAAATCAGACATTTGCCCTGGCTTACGACCTCCAATGTAAAATTGTAATGATGCAGCAGCAGACCAGTTTGTGAGGTCTTCCATTTGAAATGGATTACCTACTTCCCCTAAGTCAATTTTATCTTGATCGGTCAATAAGTGTGCTCCTGCATTATAGCGGTACGCTGTATTCCGACCCTCTAAAGTAAGGGTCATCCGATCAGCAATTCCAAGTTTTAATCCTAGTCCCGCAGTTAAATAAATTTGTTCTCTTTCTAGGTTATTATCTAATTCTATGGTTTGAATTCCAGTACCCAATAACAAAAAAGGAAGTAATCGACCACGACTAATATTAGCTTTGATTTCACCACCCCATCGAGTTAATTTTACATCAGACTGGTTAAAAGTATTAGCATCATAATTGGTTAAACCAAAATTTTCAAAGTCATTTTTTAAATTTAGACCTTGTAGATAAGATGCTCTTATTTCAAAAAATTCTCCGAATCCTAATCCTAATTTACCACCAACTAAAAAGCCATCTTCAAGTCCTGCTTTGTCATTCCAGAATACATATTCTCCTGCTGGAGAAATGGTGTAACTAATGCCTGCAACTTGCCCAAATCCTAATTGGGATAAGAAAATAAGAAACAAAATTGCTTTGAAACGAATTGTTGTCATATTAAATGTTTTGAGTGATTCAATAGATTATCTATTTGAAATAGAGTCAACAGACTTATTTCATGTTTAAATTTTAAAATAAATTTTTTGATTGTTTTCGGTAAAACAACTAACGCAAAATCAATGTGTGTGTATAGGGAAAGTCGAAAAGAGGGAGGTAATACTAAGTTCAAAATTGTATTTATTGCGTTAACGCTAATAAGACACTAAAACTTAAAAAGGTAACATGTTTTTTTTGACTTTTTAAATTTCATTTTTCAATTTAGAAGATACCCTCTTTTCCTATAACGAGTTGAACCCTTATTTTGTTTACCAAAAAGAACGATAATTATTTTATCATTACTTAATTGGGTAAGTTCGAAGGTTTCCCTCTTATTTTAGTCTTATTAGAAACAATAGTTCGGTAATTTTTCATTAATGAATAGGTTAAGTCGGCTATAAATTATTTTATTCAACTTTAGAAAAACTAGAGAGTTGACTTTTAATAAGTTTAATTTTTTTAGACAAAAAATATATAATCAATTGATTATCAATACATTGTGTTTGTTAAATATTAGACAAACAAGATGATTTATTACCGAACTATTGAGAAGGTACTATTATTTATAAAAATTTAATCGGTGATTTGATTTATTGACTCCTCTTTTCCTCTTCCCTCTTTCCTGACACCTAAGTAGTTATGATTCTTTTTTATTTCATAAAAATTTTAAGACAAATTTTCCTTAAATTAAATTTTCAACGCTTATCAACGAATTCACAACGGTGGTCAATGACATTTACTAATAGTCAAAAATGAATATACATTTGGATTGTCATTCAAATTATATCACTTTAAAAATCAATAGTTATGAAAAAGTTATTTGTTGCAATTATTTTAGTTTTAAGTTTAATTATTTTTTTAGTAGTGCGCACTTATGCACAAAAGATAGATTATCCTGCGCTCAATGAAATTGAAAATATAGAATCTATCGCCAAACCTTTTATGGAAGATAGTCACTCACATGCGCTTTCAATAGGGATTATTAAAAATGGGAAAACGGAATTTTATAATTTCGGAAGCTTAACAGCCAAAAATCAAAAAGCGCCTACACCACAAAATATTTACGAAATTGGATCAATTACCAAAACTTTTACCGCAAGCCTTTTAGTTCAGATGGCAGAAGAAGGCTTAGTTAAACTTGATGATCCTATTTCTAAATATCTGCCTGAAGGTATCTGTGATTTGGAAGGAGATAAAGTTATTACTTTACAAGACTTATCTTCACATTATTCGGGATTGCCTCGGTTAGCTTCGAATTTTTTTCCAACGGTAACCGATCACAGTAATCCTTATTTAGGATATAATAAAGATCATCTTTATGAATATTTAAAAACTTTTAAAGGGGTCGCAAGAGAAAAAAGGACAGTAGATTATTCTAACTTAGGAGTTGAATTGTTAGGGCATATTTTAGGTTTAGTAACTGAACAGACATTGGAAGAGATGTATGAGGAAAGAATTTTTAAGCCACTCGAAATGAATAACACTACTATTACATTTGATAAAAATCATTTAGCGTTATTAGCAAAAGGTCATAATGAAATGGGATTGATTACTTCGAACTGGGACTTCCCACACTTTGGTGGCGCAGGTGCAATTCGATCAACTACGGAAGATATGTTGAAATACCTCCAAGCTCAATTCACTAATGAAACAAATGCAAAAGCACATGCTACAAGATTAACAATGGGTGGACCAACTAAAATTGGTTTGGGATGGATTACTACTCCTTCTCAAAATACTGGTGAGGAAATTGTTTGGCACAATGGTGGAACTGGAGGATACCGAAGTTTTACAGGTTTTATCAAAAACCAAAATGTAGGTGTTATTGTTTTGAATAATACGCCGTTGTCGGTTGATGAAATTGGATTTTTAGTTTTGGATTTTTTGGTTTCGCAAACGAAATAAGATGATTGTAAGTAACGTGACTCTCCGAGTCGCGAAGTTATTCGACAAACAAGTTATTCGACAAACAAGTTATTCGACAAACAAGTTATTCGACAAACAAGTTATTCGACAAACAAGTTATTCGACAATATTTGAAAAGGACTTGTTTGTCGAATACCTTCGCGACTCGGAGAGTCACGTTACTTACAATCGTGTTTTTAAAAAGTAATCATGAAACGTATTTACATTGTTATAGAAGTTTTGATTCATCTCCTCATTTGGGGAGCACTTTATTCTTTAGCGAGTTTTCCCAATTGGTATTGGGGAGCGTTTTCTGCAGCAGATGGTACCTTGCCCATTGCTAATTTATATGGTTTTGCATTTAATGTTTTTCTGTTTTACTTTAATGTTTTTTACTTAGTTCCAAAATTCTTTGGAGGAAAAACTACTAAGAAATATTGGTGGTTAGTATTAGCAGTAATATTAATTACCAGTTTGATAGAAGGTTTGATAGATGCTGTTTATGGAAATAATCTTTATTCTGAATATACCTTACTTGAATGGTTTTATGAGATGTTCCCTCAAACTTTTATTGTCAACCTTTTTTATTTTTTAATTTCATGGGCATATGTTGGCCCTAAGGAATGGCTCAAAGATTGTCGAATTAAACAACAACTCGAAAAAGAAAAATTGGCAACGGAACTCAATTATCTAAAAGCGCAAATCAATCCACATTTTTTATTTAACGGAATTAATAGTGTTTATCATTTGATAGATGGCGATCCAGAACTGGCGAAAAATACATTGCATAAATTTTCGAATCTACTACGCTATCAATTATATGAATGTAATGATGACTTCATTCCACTTCGACAAGAATTAGATTATTTAGAGAATTTTATTACCCTTCAACAATTACGAAAAGGTTCCGATGTCAAAATCACTTGGGAAGTTTATACGGATGATAATCAACAAAAAATTGCTCCTTTGTTGTTGACACCTTTTATTGAGAATGCTTTTAAATATCTTAGCCATCATTTAGAAAGTGAAAAAAATATTTTGGATATTAAATTGAATATTGAAGAGGGGATTTTGAATTTAGAAGTAATGAATACTTTTGAAAAAATAGAAAAGACAAATGATAAAGCAGGAGGATTAGGATTAAAAAATGTTGAAAGAAGATTAGCACTTTTATATCCTAATCATCACCAATTGGATATCATAGAAGAAGGAGACCGATTTAAAATAAAACTGAATATCCAATTGAATGAATCCATAATCGAAAAAACTAAATCTTTTAAAACACTTGAAAAGTCATGAAATTAAATTGCCTAATTATAGATGATGAACCTTTGGCACGAGATGGTTTAGAAAGGTATGTTGAACAAATAGAATTTCTCCATCTCAAAGCAAAATGCAAAAGTGCCTTGCAAGCCAATAGTCTTATTCAAAAGGAAAAAATTGATTTGATTTTTTTAGATATTGAAATGCCGCAGTTGAGTGGTTTGGATTTTTTAAAATCATTACAGCAATCACCAATGGTGATTTTTACAACAGCTTATCCGCAGTACGCATTAGAAGGCTATCAGTTTGATGTGGTGGATTATTTGGTTAAACCCATCGCATTTGAAAGATTTTTACAAGCCGCCAACAAAGCACTTCGAATGTATAACAAAACAAATACAAGTACTCTAGAAGGGGAGGAGGCATCGGATTTTATTTTTGTAAAAACAGATACACAATTAGTAAAAGTAATGTTACAGGATATCCTTTATGTAGAAGGGATGCAAAATTATATTGTTTTTCATACGGCCAAAGAAAAAATTATGACACTTGTTCCCCTCAAAAATATTTTTGAAATGGTATCAACGGATGATTTTATTCAAGTCCATAAATCGTATGTTGTTGCCAAATCTAAAGTAGAAGCTATTGTGGGAAATCAGATAGTTATAGGAGCACATAAAGTTCCGATAAGTGTTCGAATGCGGAAAAAAGTGATGGATGATTTGACAGGAGATCGATTGCTTAAGAAATAAATTTATAGTTATTTTGATTAATAAATTACTCTTTTGGTTAAAAGTTTCTAGACCAGGTTTATGGTTTGCTACAGTATGGTTGTATATGCTTCCAACTGGGCAGATGGATCAAGTATGGACTTCCATTCCTTTTTGGATTGGTTTGTTCTATGTGACATTTCCATTGAATTTTTTAGTGTATGGTTGGAACGATATGGTAGATGTCGAAACCGATAAAATTAATCCTAGAAAAGATAGTTTTTGGTTTGGAGCAAAGGGGACAGAGGAGCAATTAGTTGAATTATGGAAACCCATACTGATCGTCCAGTTACTCATCGGCCCCGTTTTATTATACTTTGTTGGTTGGCCTATGCTTTGGTTATTATTGACATTTGTAGTCATCAATGGATTATATAATTTACCCAAAAATGGATTACGAAGTCGCCCTCCTTTGGAATTGTTTTGCCAAGTTGGATATGTGATGACGGCATTGTTTAGTGTTTATATTAATGATACCCAACAATTGCCTTGGCAGACTTATTTGTATTTATTATTATTTGCATGGCAATCACATTTGATAGGAGAGGTGATGGATATTGAACCTGATCGAAAAGCAGGTCGGAGAACTACTGCAACAATTCTGGGAATGAAGAAAGCTAAATTATTTATTATAGCAATAGTTGCTGTAGAAGTAATGTTATTATTCTTTGTATTTAAAACTTATATTTTCGGAAGTATGTTGTTAGGAGGTTTGGTTTGGTTGCTTTTGGATTTGTTCTTTATTTATAAAACTCAAAAGTATTCATTGGAACAAATGAAATTATTTGGAATGTTATCGAATGTGGTGGCTATGGTGAGTATGAGTTATGTGTGGTATACAGGATGTTTGTTGAGTGTACCAAGTTGATTATCCAATTTGAATTTCCTCTCCATAGAACTTCGGATCTTTTCCTACTAAAATATCTAACAACATTTTTACACGAGCTAATTTTTCCCTTACCATTACCTTCCAACCAAACTGTGCAGAAACATCCTTTGCATTAAAACCTACACTTTTCATTCCTTTTTGTCGAGCAATAAAAACTGCTCTTTCATTGTGAAAGGGCTGACTAATGATCGTCAATTGTTGTTGACCAAAAATTGCTTTTGCCCGAACCACCGAATCCAGCGTTCGAAATCCTGCATAATCTAAATAGATTTTATCTTCAGGAATTCCACGAGCCATGAGGTCTTCTTTCATGGTCGTAGGTTCATCATAATCTTCGCGACTGTTGTCACCACTTATCAAAAGGTATTCGATCTTTCCTGATTTAAATAATTTTTCTGCTGCATCAATTCGGTAAGAATAGTAAGCATTAATATTTCCACTATTGAGATACTTTCCAGTTCCTAACAATAGTCCTACTTTATTTTTGGGAATGGATTCAAGAGAAGTGTAGAGGTTGGTATTCGTTGATTTTTTTACCCAATAATCGGCTAGGAAGATCGTGATTAGAATGCCTAAGGTAAAGAAGAAACTGTATTTAAATATTTTTAGTCGCATAGCTTTTTATTTTAAATATGGTTTTTGTCAAAGACCCTTAAATATTAATATTTTGAAGAAGGCAAGAGGGAAAAAGGGAAGACGGATTTACGATTTATGATTTGAGAAGTGTGTCGAAAATCGGTGATAGTTTTATCAAAATTATTCGACAAAACTTCTCAAATCATAAATCGTAAATCCGTTTTCCCTTTTTCAAAAATACTGCCCAATCCCAACCACAAATCCATGTTGCGAACTATCATAAATATCAACCCCATAATCCACCCTCAGAATCGCATCATAAATTCGTTTGTAAACGAAACGAAAACCACCACCTGCAAAGTGTCTTAAACCTTCTGTTTGGAAAATCTGATCTAGCGAACCACCAGATGATCGCCAATTTCCAATGTCCGAAAATCCGACAATTTGCATGGCCACTTGATTCATATCGAATAGCGTATGTCGATATTCAACATTTAAAATTAATTGAGCAGTTCCTCTTTCAATTCGATTTCCAGAACCTCGAAGATTCACTCGACTATCCACTACAAAAGGAGCAAACGGAGTATCATTATTAGTAGAAATACCAAAACGACCACGAATAGCTAGATTACCATTATTGCCGAATTTTCGAAATTTTCGAACTTGTAAAATCAAACTATTGAACAATGTTTGATCGTCGATATTATAAACGCTTTGCCAAATTGCTCGACCTGACCATCCAGATAAATAAATATTATTATAATTCAAAAAGTTATGAATGTACTCCACTTTTGAGGATGCCTTTGGAAGAGTCAAGCCTGTGGGCCCAGGAGGATTATCAATAAATTGGGAAGCACTTTTTTTATATTTTTCTTGAAAAAAACTAGCACCTAATTCTAAACTTTTTCTAAAACTAAAATTGCGTATCAAGGTCACTCCCACATTTCTATTTTCATATTCATAATTCACCGCTCCTTCCGAAAAATACAATGGTTCTAATGAACTCCATTGCAAAAGATTAAAAGCTATACCCCATTTTCGATTTAAATATGGAATTCGATAAAAAATTTGTCCACCATGACGGTTATCCGTGTTTTGATAAAATGCTAAAAATTGATGACCACGCCCTAACCAATTAAAATCAATTAGCCCTAATTGAAACCAAAGATTACCTTTGATACCTCCTAAATTGACAATTGGAAGTAAAGTCTTTTTCTCTTTAAGTTGAAAAATGATTTTGACCGTTTGATTAGGTAGAGGTTGTAATTGGGCTTCTACATTTTGGTTGGTTCCGACATTCCAAAGTTGTTGAATGTCTTTATTTAAATTTGTGGTTTGAAAAGCTTGCCCTTCTTTGGATATTAAAAATTGACGAAGGTAAGATTCCTCTGTTTTTTCCAAACCTTCAAAATGAATAGACTCAATGATCCAACCTTCAACCTCTTGGGCCGTTAGATTTAAAGTAAATAAAAGGAATAAAAAAACAATTAATTTTTTCAAATCAGTAGATGCATTTTTTATAAGGGATTGAATTTATTAATATTCAATCCCTAAAACACAAATATAGAAGGAATTTTTTTTAGGGAATGAAATAAAGAAGACTTTATAGGCAAATGCACCAAATCTAAACGCATGTATTTGTGTGTATAGGTGTATATGTGTTAATGTTATCGAATACTTTTGATCGAAAAGTAAAACCTCTAACGTTCAACGTCCAACTGAATATTATACTTCTCTAACCGACGATACAAAGCACTCCTCGTAATTCCCAACGACTTCGCCGTAGTACTAATTTTATTACGATGATAAGCTAAGGCTTTTTTTATCATTTTCACTTCCATCTCTTCCAGAGAAATTTCGCCCACATCTGGAAGAGAAATTTTTTCACCTTTTAAGCTACCTCGGTAATGCATTTGAAAATCTTCCAAAGTGATGACTTTATTTTGAGAAATTAAAACCACACGTTCGACCAGATTTTTAAGCTGTCGGATGTTGCCATGAAAGTCTTGTTCCGCAAGCCATTTTAAAGCTTGAGGATCAATGGTCAAATCTGGGTTTCCATAAATCATTTTTAAATTATCCACATAAAAATTTACCAACAAAGGAATATCTTCTCGACGTTCGCGTAAAGGTGGAATATGAATTTTTATCAAATTGATTCGATAGTATAAATCTTCACGAAAAGTATCCGCAGCAACCATTTCTTCGAGATTTTTATTAGTGGCACTTACGACTCGAACATTGATTTTTTTGGTTTGGCTACTTCCAAGGACTTCAAAAGTTTGCTCTTGAAGGACACGTAATAATTTCACCTGACTACTATGTTCTAAATCTCCAATTTCATCTAAAAATATCGTCCCTGTATCTGCCATTTCAAAACGTCCTTTTCGATCAGAGATCGCATCCGTAAAAGCACCTTTTTTATGTCCAAACATTTCACTTTCAAATAGGGTAGAAGAAATTCCGCCCAAGTTGACTTTTACAAAAGGTTGGTCAGCGCGTAAACTTTCGTAGTGAATCGCTTCTGCAATAAGTTCTTTACCAGTTCCACTTTCACCCATAATGAGAACACTCGCATCCGTTTTACTCACTCGTTTTGCCAAGTTTAAAACATCCAAAAGTGATGCAGATTTTCCAATGATATGTTCAAAGTTTTTGATAGTACTATCAACTGGTTTTTTGACCTGTTTTTTATTCAATTCCAAAATTGTCCTGATGGCAGAAACCAATTGCTTGTTGTCCCAAGGTTTTGCAATAAAATCTTTTGCCCCTTGTTTCATTCCCTCTACAGCTAACTGAACGGTCGCCCATCCTGTCATTAAAATGATTGGCATCTTCGGATGTTCAACAAGTATCTCTTTTAACGCATTCATACCTTGTCGTCCTGAAGTATCGATTGCAAAATTCATATCCAACAAAATTAAGTCGGGTTGAAATTCACTAATCGTTTCAAACGCCTCCCTTGGATGATGAATACTAGCGACGTCGAATCCTGTTTTTTTCAATAATAATTTTATCGAAGAACATACGGCTCGGTCGTCATCAATGATAAGTATGTGATGTTTGTTTTTCAATTGGATTGAATTTTAGTTTTATAAATTTTGTTTTTTTGACGCTGATTTTTTTGACGCAGACTTTTGATGACTTGCTTATGACTTTGTATGACTGTTCTTATTACGTGTATGATTTTTATTTTCCTTTGGAAAATATTTTAAGACTTATCAATTTTTGAAAAAAAATAAAGATTGTCATACACATAATAAGAACAGTCATACAAAGTCATAAGCAAGTCATCAAAAGTCTGCGTCAAAAAAATCAGCGTCAAAAAATAAAATCTTAAGAAAAGAATTTCGAAGAAATTTTCTAAAAGCCCATGATTAATGCTTCGCTAATGAACAATTTTTACAGTATAGCAAATACGATTATCGAAATTATTCATTCTTAACTACTTAGGAGTCAGGTGTGTGGTTTCTACGAATTATTAGGTAAGTCCGATAAATCGTAGAAACCACACACCTGACTCCTCGCTCCTGACTCCTGACACCTAAGTAGTTACTTTCATTCTTAACGATTCATTAATCCCCTAGTCTTCATGAAGAGCGATTGCAGGTTTGATTAATGCAGCTTGTCTACTTGGATAAAATGCACAAATCAAAACTAATAAAATAATTATCCCCGAAGCCAAAAGCATAGCGTAATAGTAATTAATATTTTCTAATTCAAATAATTTCATAACAGGAAATTGTGCTGCAAAAAAAAGACCCACTAAAATTCCAATGAGGGTTACCATTAAAATTTCAGCAATGAATTGAGCAGAAATGTTTCCTTGAGTTGCTCCAAGTGTTCTACGTAAACCAATCTCGGCTCGACGCTTACTGATGTTGTACCAAAGTACTCCAAACAATCCTAAAGCTACATTGATAATCAAAAAACCACTTATGCTCATTAGTGCAATCATTGAAGTCCAAGTCGATTTACTCTTACGTATTCTTCTTTGTTCTTGTTTTCTTATTGAAAAATCTGCTCTCTTGGTAATACTTGCAATCAATGAGTTGATTTTTTCTTCAGTTCCAGGGGCGGTTCCTTCTTGGACTCTAATATTCGCTACATAAGATTGCATAGAGGTTGATGGTGTGTAGACAAATGTGCCTAATAATTCCTCATCAAATTCTCCATGGTATTTAAAGTTTTCCACAATACCTACAATCTTTACAAAATCTGTAAACTCACCATTATCATCTAAAACAAAAAGACTATCGATAACAGGTTTTCCTTTAAAACATTGTTCACGGAATTTCTTTGTTATTACAACCGTATTATACTTTGAATTTTTATCATCTTCATTAAACCATCTTCCTTCAATGATATTGACTCCACTAACATTGGCATAATGTTCATCTTGTAAAAATACACAAGTTTGGAAATCAAAACCATTTTCATCGTTTCCAATACTCCAAGTATTGCCTGAAAAAGGAACCTGACCTGAGGTAAAAGAAACATATTCTATTTCAGGAAATTCAATTAATTCTCGATGTAATCTTTTTTTCATTCCTGCAACTTCAGTAGAATCACTATCTGATGGAATTCGTAAATAGGCGTTCCATACATTCTCTGATTCGAAACCAAGTGGAGAATTATAAATTCTCATATTATAAACCACAAATGTCAATACTGAAAATAGAATTAAAAACGAAAAAAATATTTCTAGAAAAAGTAAAAAGTTACTCTTCTTTTTATTCCAAATTAAAGTGAAAATATGCTTTATCATAACTGATTATTTTTTAAGGCATTAATAATATGAATACGAGACATTCGATAGGCTGGGATAAAACCTGACAGAATCCCAAAAAATAAACATATCAATAAACTGTAAATAAAAACTTTGTAATTGAAGGAAAGTATCGTTCCATTGAGGAAGTCACTTCCATTGATGACGTTGATTAATAACAATGCTAATACAAAACCGATAATTCCTCCAATTAATGTTAATACTATATTTTCAAAAACAAATTGAAACAATATATTTCCGGAATTTGCTCCAAAGGCTTTACGTACTCCAATTTCAGATGAACGTTCCAAAATGCGGCTTACATTGAGGTTGATTAAATTCAATGTTGGAAGCATAAAAAATAAGATGAGCAAAAAGGTAAAGATGCCTATTCCATAACGATAACTTTTTTCTGGATCGTTAAACATTCGGGTGGTATTACTTACATACATTTCTAAAAAACTCCCAGGGAAATATTCTAGTTGATTAAACTGGTCAGGATTTGGCATTGGGATTACTTCAGATTTTTTCACCAATTCTTCTTTGACATTATCAACTTTACTTGGATGCTCAGCCAAAAAAACACCTTTAAATTGACCATTTAATCTTTCTTTATTTGCTAACATTTTGCTATCCATATTAGTCAACGGAATATAAGCGGAGGCTTTTAATAAACTCATCGAGTTGTTGACTAAATCTATAACTCCGATGACTTTGAAATGCTTTCGGTCTAAAATTATTTCTTTTCCGATAACGGATTCAAAATCGGAATCTTCATTTCCAAAATATTCTCCGCATGCCTTTCGACTGATAACAATAACCTGTTCTTGATTTTGAACTTGTTGAGTTTTAAAAGAAGTACCCGCTAGGAATTTGAAATCAAATATTTTCCAAAACTCTGCATCCGTATAGACGGTAGGGAAAGTCAGTTTATTACTGTTTAGGAAAATATCAAATACTTTTCCAATACTGTAAAATGATTGAGTTTGGGTAAAAGGAATATCTCGCATGTAGGTATCCCAGAAAAAATATGCCCCTGGACCTCTTGACATAGATCTTCCAGAATCTTCATATCGATATCCCGTTGTATCATAGCTCATCGTTCCATCCATCATGATACTATCTACTTCAGGGATGGTATCTTGATATTGTCGGAACGATTCGATATAATCAATAAATACTAATTGATCTTTTTTGGTAAGTGGTGCAGCGCCTCCCAATTCTGTTTCAAAAAAAGCGGTCATCAACATTAATATCATTAATGTAAAACTGATACCAAAGAGACTGATAAAGGTGAAGAATTTTCTCCTCCCTAAAACTTTTATGGCTAATGTGAAATAGTTTTTTAGCATATGAAAAACCCCCAGCCCCTAAAGGAGAGCCTTTTTTCTTTGCCTATCGGCAACGGAAAAAAGTTACTCGACTTTAGAAACCCTTTTGGGTATTTTAGTTTTTAAATAAAATTTTCAAATTTGATTTGTTTAATATTTATAACCTCCGTAATCAGGAGTAATTGGCTCTTTTTCAATCAAAACCAAAATGTCAATTAAAATCAAAAATTAAAACGGTGAAAACACAGTATTCGATTTTTGATTTTGATTTTGATTGACATTTTGATTAAAATTAAAAATATAACCAATCAACGCTGTCCTTTAGGAGCTAACTCACCTGACTTCCATCAAATAGTCTTACCAACCGATTCGTTTTTCTTGCTATCGTTTCATCGTGAGTAACCATGATAATAGTGGTCTTGTCATTTTGATTTAAATCAAGTAAAATCTCCATGATTTCATTTCCCATAACGCTATCCAAATTACCAGTTGGTTCATCCGCAAGTATAATGTTAGGTTTTCCAACAATAGCTCTTGCAATAGCGACTCTTTGTTTTTGTCCACCAGATAATTGTCCAGGGAAATGTTTTATTCTGTTTTTTAACCCTACTTTTAACAAAGCTTCCTCAGCCATTTCTCTACGTTGTTTTCCATTAATTCCACTTCGATAGAGCAGAGGTAGTTCTACATTGTCGATAACGGAGAGGTCATTGATAAGATGAAAACTTTGGAAAATAAATCCTAAATGTTCATTTCTAAATTTTGCAATAGCTTTGCCATTGTAATCTTTGATGGTGTTTGGCCCTATGGAAATATTACCTTGTGAAGGTTCGTCGATTAGTCCCATGATGTTGAGCATGGTACTTTTTCCACAGCCTGATGGTCCCATCACAGAAAGAAATTCTCCTTCCTTGATTTCTAAATTGATGTTGTTAAGTGCTACCGTTTCGATAGTTTTAGTTCGATAGATTTTGCTGACGTTATTTAATTTTATCATAATGAAGCCCCCAGCTCCTAAAGGGGAGCCTTTTTTCGTTGCCTATCGGCAACGGAAAAAAGTTACTCGACTTTAGGAACCTCTATTGGGTATTTTAATTTTTAAATAAAAAAATCTTATTCAAATTATTCATAAATTCTTTCCAATTATTTTAGTCACAAGGTGACTCCAAGTCACCTTGTGACTTGCTATGTCATCCCGAAATTATTTTTCGTCCATTCTGAAAATCATAAAGAGTCATCATTCGGAGTGCAAAGTAATTTTGCCAATACTGACTGAGCGTAAAAAAATATTCTCTGGCCGTTTGGTCTTTTTCTCTTTGAGCTAAAGTGAGTTCGGTAATGCTGATTGCACCGAGGACAAAACTTTCTTTTGTAATTTCAAATCGCTCTTGTGCGAGTTGTTTCATTTCTTCATTGAGTTGAAGTTGTTCTTGTAAGTTGGTAAACGCATCCACCGTTTGTTGGATACTTGCTTCGAGTTGTAGTTTATTTTGTGAAATATTTTTTTTGATAAAATCACGTTGTGCTAGAGCTAAAGTTTTGCGAGATTTTTGTGCTCCCCAATCTAAAATTGGAACATTTAATTGGAGTTGAACAAATTGCTGTTGTTGAGGATCAGCATAAATATCTCCTACTTCAGTAGCCCCTCTTGATAGTCCAAATGAAGCCACTAAATCAGCTTGTAAACCACCTTCTCTTTTAGCTTGGGCGACATCTCGATCAGCTTCCATCATCATTCGATCATAACTGACTTGCTCAAAACCATTAGCAAGGCCTTCTTGTAAAGCTATTGTTAAGTCAGTATTTATAAAGGTTTTAGCTTCGGGTGCGATAGGTGTAATCAATTCACCATTATGTTTTTTTCCTAAAAAAGTATAAATAGCGGAAGAAGCGGAACGTACAGATTGTTCTGCTTGTTTCTTATTTTTATTGCAGATTTTAATTCTAATTGTAGTTGTAATAAATCTCTTTTTGAAATTAATCCAAGGTTATATTTTTCTTCTGCAATAGTTAAAAGTGTTTCATTACTTTCTTTATTTGAAATAGCAATTTGTAAATTTTCATTGGCAACAAGCAGGTTGAAAAATAAACGGGTAGCTTCGATATTGATACTTTCAAGATCAGCAGAATATTTTTTTTCAGCTTCTCTAAGTTTTATGGGTTCTATTTTTTTATTCCATTTTAATTCATTAAATCCAAAAAGTGGTTGAAAAAAGCCAACTCTAAAAGGGGTTCCATTATAAAATATTTTATCATTTGTAAAATCATCAAACCGTTGTAAGTTAGACTGAATAAAAAGACTTCCGCCCGTTTTTGTAACTACTTGATTGAGTTCCAAACCTAATGCAGAGTTATTGTTATTAATTCTAGGGAAAAGAATTGTTCCGTCAGGTTGTTGTGCTTCTACGAATGTGTTGGCGAAGTTTGGAAAATTTGCATTAGCTGAAAGTTGAGGTTTTAAACCTGCTTTGAAAATATTGTAGTTGAGTTGTGCGGCTTCCATATCCATCTTTGCAGCATCGCTGATGATGGAATTTTGTTCTGCCATTTCTAGTAGAGATTCTAGGGAAAGGGTTTGGAGCTTGTTTTGGGAAAAAGAAGCTTTTGGGAAAAATGAAATGCTTAGGATTAAAAGTAATAGAACTCTTTTTGAATATTGAACAAGGAACAGGGAACAAGGAGTTTCGAAGTTTGTCGAATAACGGAGATTATTCAGTTCACAAGTTTTCGATAAACTTCGAAATTCCTTGTTCCCTGTTCCTTGTTCGATATTCAAAAAACGGTCGCTCGTCTTTCCTGAGTTTGGGGGATGGATTTCTCTATTATATTTTTTATTAGAATTCATTTTTCTTACTATATTTTTTTTGGAAAAAATTCTTTTGGACGATTTTGGAAAACCGTGTTACTTCAATTCGATTGTTTCTAGATGGTCGTAGTCCTTCATGTCAGAAACAATGATTTGATCTCCTTTTTGTAATTCGTTTGTTAGGAGTTCTACATAGCTCATGTTAGTCAATCCAATCCGTACTTCTTTACGAATAGCTTGTTCTCCTCTAACTACATAAAGCCCTTGTAATTTAGCCCCTGTAAATGCTGGCCCATTTTGAGCACGCAATACTTTTTCTTTTTTTCCAGAAATGATAAATACATCAACTTGCATATTAGGTCGTAGTTCTTTGTGATTGGTTTGTTCCAATTGTACCACAAATTCGATTGTGTTATTTTCTACAGCAGGAAGTATGGAAGTGATGATTCCTTTTAAGTTGGTTTTATTAATTCGTACATCAACAGAAAGACCTACTTTTACAATATTTGAATATCGATCAGAGCAACTTGCTTCTACTCTAAAGTTTTCCAAATTGGCAATTCTTGCAAGTGGTTCACCTTCATTTACTTTTTGACCGATGTTTTGATTAATCCATGTAACAACACCTGCACGTGGTGCTTTGACTGAAGTTTCTTTTAATTTTCTACCTAACTCCCGCATACTTTTTTCTTGAATCGTCACTTCTAATTCTAAGTTTCGCTTATCACTATTTAAAGAAGCTCTTCTAAAATTCAATTCATTTTCCAATTGCTTTTTTTCAAGATTTGCAATTTGAAGATTGAGTTCTCCTTGTTCCACTTCTTCCTGAGTAGCTCCCCCAATGTTTTTTAATTTTTTTAAATCTGCCAAATTAGCTTTGAGGCTAGAAAGTTGAAGTGCTTTGATTTGATCTTGATAATCGAGATCCTTTACATTTTTATCATATTCCAAATTGAGTTTGGTAATATTATTTTTTCGGAGTTCCAATTGATCTTGTAGTGCTTCATATTCCAAGCGAACATACTCTTCATCCAATTTTAAAATTAAATCTCCTGCATTTACTTCTGCGCCAGAAGTCAAAATTATTTCCTTAATTTCAGTAGCCACGGGTGCATTGATTTGTTGTTCGAAGGAAGGTAGCACCAAACCAGTAGCAGTAATTTTATTTTCAATATCGCCAACTGAAATGGTAGCAAAACGAAAATCTTCTTTTTTGATTTCTGTTTTTAAAAAATTTCTCAAAAGAAAAAAAGCAACACCTATTGCAACAAGTATGAGTAGGTATTTAAACCATTGTCCAAGGCGACTTTTATTTTGATCTATAGTTGAAATTTCTCTATCCATTGTAATTTCTAGTTAATATTGAAGGATGAATAATTACTTTGGTAAGATGAAATTCAATGCATGTGCCAAAATACATAGTGTTGATTATCAATGATTTATAAAATTTATTTTTTATAAAGTTGTTCGATATCGCACACTTTGTGTTTGATTTTGGGATTTTTTTTTGGTTGAATTTAACAAGGGGAAAAAGGAATGCTCCGCCTATTAAAAGCATTATTTAAGTCCATATACCTCTCAGGAAGCAGGGTTTCAATCAAAATCTACTTTCAACAAATCCTTCAAACGGATTATGGGTTGTCCACCTTCCGTTTACCTCAAAAAATCTAATTGAATTCCTTTGGTTATTGAGATATTTATGATTTGCAAGATTATATTAAAATCTTAAAATCATAGATTTCTCGCCTTTTTATATTACTTTTATTATCATTTAATTTTTGAGATATCAAACAAATAGACACTTTAATAAAATTCCTTTTACCAAAGAGGCATTTTTCAAAAAATTGTCTAAAATGAAATTACAGAATTCAGAAAATACTTCAAATCGACTTCTTGAATTTCGGCATCAACTCACCGCGATTTTATCTTCACTAAAAACGGTTCTTGATCGGAAATCCCTAAACAAAGAGGATACTAGATTAATTGTTTTAGCTTTTCAAAATGCTCAAGACCTAGTTGCTTCAATGAAGGGATTGCTTTCTGTAAATCAATTGGAAGAAGACGATAAACAAATATTGAATTTATTGAAAAAAAAATTGGATGAGATTATTGTTGATTTACCACTTGAAGAACACAAAGAGATTTTACCAATCTATCAAAATATACGGGCATTAGGAAGTTTAAATTTAATGGAAGAATCTCATCTTGATTCTGAAATAACAGATACTGATCAAAACTGGCTTTATCAAGTGGGACAAAGTATTGAGGAAGAGATTTCCAATTTTGAATTTAATGCAGAGACGTTGGCAAATAAAGTTTATATCAGTCGCCGCCAACTAGACCGAAGAATTAAATTGCTAACTGGTCTAACTACCAGTCAATTTATCAGAGCGATAAGAATGGATAAAGCTCAACAACTAATCAAAGAAAAAAATAGTCATTCTGTTAAAGCAATTGCTTTTAAAGTAGGTATTAAATCTGTCTCTCATTTTTCTAAACAATATAAAGCCAAATTTAAGATATCGCCTTCGGATGATTTGAAAGGGGTATAAAAAAGGAGAATGTAGAACAACCTTTTCAACCCTTCATTCCAATTCATAACTGCCTTATATTTATATTATACGACACCTTCCAGTTTACTCTACCCGATGGTTTTTAGCGGCACAAAATACTGATAATTTTTTAGCCACGAATTTTCACGAATTACACGAAAAACAATCGCTAATTATTATCACGAAAAAATTTCGACAAGTCGAAATATCCGAATTTTCACGAATCTACAAGGTTAAATTTTAGCACATAGCAAATTTTATGGCTTCGTGAT